>TARA_R100000687_G_scaffold34084_1_pt1 | contig 95255 bp, 86 predicted proteins | sample TARA_R100000687 | Tara Oceans TARA_R100000687 (sample SAMEA2622685) | marine metagenome | biome: marine biome (ENVO:00000447); feature: mesopelagic zone (ENVO:00000213); material: "saline water (ENVO:00002010), including plankton (ENVO:xxxxxxxx)" | depth 600 m
TAGGGATGAAAATTAACCATTTTTATAAAGGGTGTCCACCTAACTATACTTTTATCTTGGATGTCTTTATAACCAATATATTTAGTGAAAATCAACGACTTTTATCATGGGTGTCATTGTATTTATCATGGATTTTTTTATAACCAATATATTTTGTGAAAATCAACGGCCTTTATCATGGATGTCATTGTATTTACTCCTTTATCTTAAGAGTCTTTAATATATTTTGTATTTTGGGGAGTCTGATTAGGTGTTTGGCGCGGCAGCTCACTTCGACCATAATGAAGAGATGCATAAGCTTTGCGAGTCTAGTTTGTGAATACGTCGTTCAAAGCCAAAAGGTAAGGTGTTTGCTCTTTCGAGGCTGTGCCCATTAAGTGGGTACAAAAAAAGCGCCACATTGGCGCTTTTTTATTGCTATTAAAAATAGCGTTTTAAACTGCTATTGAATCCGTGCGGGCTTAGTTTTTGCCTGTTTCGTTCTTCATATACTTGAAGAAGTCGCTGTCTGGTTCAAGCACAATTACGTCTTGTTTGTTGCTAAAGCTCGATTTGTACGCATCCATACTACGTAGGAAGTTATAAAACTCAGCATCCTTGGTATACGTTTTAGCGTAAATTTCAGCTGCTTTTGCATCGCCTTCACCACGTAGTTTACGCGCGTTACGCTCTGCATCAGCAAGCATAACGGTTACTTTCGCATCCATATTGGCTTTGATGAATTCAGCTTTCTCTTTACCTTCAGAACGGTGCTCACGAGCAACTGCGTCACGCTCGGTGCGCATACGTTGGAAGATATAGTTACGTACTTCTAGCGGCAAGTTGATTTGTTTTACTCGTACATCAACAATTTCGATGCCTAATTCATCTGAGCTATCAGAGGCTTGGGCCATCGCTTCGTCCATCAACTCTGAGCGCTCACCAGATACGATTTGTGAAATGGTACGGGTACCAAATTCAGAACGTAATCCGTTGTTTACTTTTTGTTGTAATAGGATTTCAGCGTTATCTTTAAAACCACCGGTTGCTAGGTAGTATTTAGCGAAATCTTTGATTTTCCACTTCACGTATAAATCAACGATTAAGTCTTTTTTCTCTGACGTTACAAAGCGGTCAGCAACCTCATCTAACGTTTGAATACGCGAGTCTAGCGTTACTACGCGGTCAATAAGCGGTAGCTTAAAGTGTAAACCTGGCTCAAATACGACGGTGTCGCCGCTGTCAGTGTCACGCTGTACTTTACCGAATTGAATAACGATAGCTTTTTCGCCTTCGTCAACCACAAACAGTGAGCTAAGGACTAATGCACCTAGTGCGATAATGATGACGATTAAGAAATTTTTCATCGCTTAGTTTCTCCCACTACGTGAACTACCGCTACGAATGCCGTTATCTTGTGAGCCTACGTTTGAAACAGGATCTTGATTACGTAAACCTTCTAGCGTTCTACGGTTTGTCGATGGAGTTGTACTAGAGTTTTGTCTTTCCAGTATTTTGTCCAATGGTAAATAAAGCATGTTGCCACTGCCTTTAGTGTCGACCATGATCTTACTTGTTTTGGAGTACACTTCTTCTAGCGTCTCAAGGTAAATACGGCTGCGGGTTACTTCTGGTGCAGCTTGGTACTGTGGTAATAGCTCTTCAAAACGAGCCACTTCACCTTGCGCTTGCAAGATAGCTTGTTCTTTATATGCTTGAGCTTCTTCAGCCATGCGATTGACCTGACCACGAGCGCGTGGTTCGATTTCGCGAGAATAAGCTTCAGCTTCATTGATAAAGCGCTGTTCGTCTTCCTGTGCGGCGATAGCGTCATCAAATGCCGCTTTTACTTCTTCCGGTGGGCGCGCATCTTTAAAGTTCATATCGACAATAGAAATACCCATATCGTATGGTTCTAATATCGCTTGAAGCTCTTCACGTACATTTTGACGTGCGACTTCACGGCCGCTGGTCAGTACGTCATCCATTTTCGAGTGACCAACTACGTAGCGTATAGCACTATCAAATGCTTGGCTTAAGCTTGTTTCAGGGCTAGTTACCGAGAAGCTGTACTTGTAAGGTTCAAGAATACGGTATTGAACTTCCATCTCTACCCGAACCACGTTTTCATCTTCGGTTAGCATAGAGCCGGAGGAAGGTAATGAACGTACCGTTTGTACATCCACTGGTAATACGCTATCGACGAAAGTCGGTTTCCAGCGAAGGCCAGGTTCAACAAAGTGACTGAACTCACCAAAGCGCAGAACCACACCGCGCTCAGCTTCACGAATGGTGTAAAAACCACTGATAAACCAAACGATAACTAAAAGGCCAATAACTAAACCAAGACCTAAGCCGAAGCCTTTGCCATTAGAAGAGCCGCCTTTGCCACCACCAAACTTGCCGAATTTATTTAAAATATTTTTAAACACTTCGTCTAAATCAGGTGGACCTTGATCGCGACCACCGCGGTTCTTCCACGGATCGTTATTGTTACCACCGGGCTCATTCCAAGCCATCTTTACTCTCCAAATAGTTAATCATATTTATTCTGTTATTCATGTCGCGTAGCTGCGCAATTTTACGCATCTAAGCTCTGTACAATAAATGATGCTAAATCAGCATCAGAGCGCTTAGCTAAACGCTGCCAATCTGCAAGAGGCATATGTATCTCTACTAACCAGTCACCATCTTCGGCATAAGATTCTTCAGAGATGCAGTTAAGATTAAACAAATCACCTCGTAGTTTACCTTCTTGCGGCGGAATGCGTAACTGATAGCGCACCATATTCTGAGCAAGGCAGTCGCTTAACGCTTCGAACAATAATTCTGTACCTAAGCCTTGCTGAGCAGACATCCAGACCCGAGTAGGTATGCCGTTTTCATCTCGATCGATCCTTGGCTCAACGCCGTCCATGCGATCAATCTTGTTACAAATCATTAATTGAGGTATTTCGTCAGAGTCTATCTCGTCTAATACTTCATTCACTTGATCGATGTTCTCACGAAATTGATCGTCGGAATAGTCGACCACGTGCAGCAATAAATCTGCCTGCTGGGTTTCTTGAAGTGTGGCCTTAAATGCAGCCACTAAATCATGGGGAAGATGGCGAATAAAGCCAACGGTATCAGCTAAAATAGCAGGCCCCACATCTTGTAGCTCTATACGTCTGAGCGTTGGGTCTAGCGTGGCGAACAACTGATCCGCTGCGTATACCTCAGACTGTGTAATAGTGTTAAACAGAGTCGACTTACCGGCATTGGTGTAACCCACAAGCGCAAGCGTTGGAATTTCGGCGCGAACTCGCGCGCGTCTGCCTTGTTCACGCTGTTTTTGTACTTTGCCTAAGCGTGCTTGAATACTTTTAATACGCGCACGGAGTAAACGTCTATCTGTTTCTAATTGAGTTTCACCCGGCCCGCGTAAGCCTATCCCACCTTTTTGGCGCTCAAGGTGGGTCCAGCCGCGAATAAGGCGAGTAGAAATATGTTTGAGCTGAGCAAGCTCTACTTGCAGTTTACCTTCATGGGTACGTGCACGCTGAGCAAAAATATCTAAAATTAATCCTGTGCGATCAAGCACACGACACTTACATACTTGCTCTAAGTTACGTTCTTGAGATGGCGATAAGCTGTGGTTAAAAATAACCACATCAGCTTCAGACGCTCTTACAGTATTCGCGATTTCTTCGGCCTTGCCGCTGCCGACGAAATAACGCGTATGAGGAGCGTTACGGCTGCCTGTTACGACATCAACCGCGCTCACTCCCGCAGATGTGGCCAACAATTGAAGTTCTAGTAGATCTTCTTTGCTGTTGTCATCAGAAAAATCTATATGTACTAGTACAGCCTGTTCGCCTGCTTCATAACGGTCAAACAAGCCGTTCTCCTGAGACCTTCACTAACTATTGGTTCTCGTCAGCGTCCGCATGAGGATTAGTAGCAGCAACCGGTAGCGCCCGTGAAGGAACGACGGTAGAGATTGCATGCTTATATACCATTTGGCTGACGGTGTTTTTAAGCAAAATGACAAATTGGTCGAATGACTCAACTTGACCCTGTAATTTAATCCCGTTGACAAGATAAATTGATACAGGAATACGCTCTTTGCGTAGCGCATTTAAAAATGGGTCTTGTAAAGACTGCCCTTTAGCCATCATCTATCCTTTCTTTTTATTATCAAATTCGCCTTTTTGCCCAGTATACAGAAATAAAAAAGGCTGTATAGCTCACGGCTCACGTACGAATTCTGCTGAGTTTCATCACATTAGTCAAATTGTCTTTTGAAAAGGTATCTAACCAATGTAAGTTTTGCCAACTGCGTAACCACGTTAGTTGACGTTTTGCTAGTTGTCTGGTGGCTGCTAAGCCTTTTTCACGCATTTCTTGGTAACTATTATTACCGTCTAAATATTGCCACATTTGTCGGTATCCAACACAGCGCATAGAGGGTAAATCTAGGTGCAAATCTTCACGTTTTCTTAACGTGGCCACTTCGTCTTCGAAACCAGAATTAAGCATAATATCAAAGCGTTGAGCTATTCTATCGTGCAATACATGTCGGTCTTGAGGAGCGATGGCAAATTGTGAAAACTGATATGGGGCCGAAGGTTGTTTATTCAAACTTAATTCGGTCATTGATTTACCACTAATGCGATAAATCTCTAAAGCGCGGGTCAAACGTTGGGGATCATTAGGATGTATTCGCTGCGCAGAAACTGGGTCAATCCCTTGTAATTCCTGATGTAGCGTTTGCCAGCCATTTTCTTGCGCTTGTTTTTCAATTTCAGCTCTGACCAGTGAATCTGCTTGCGGTAAAGTGGATAGCCCGTCAGTTAATGCCTTGTAATACATCATGGTGCCGCCCACCAGAAGTGGAATACGCCCACGCTGGGTAATGTCTTGCATGGCCGCCAGCGCATCACGTCTAAATTCAGCTACAGAGTAACTTTGTACCGGGTCGAGGATATCGATTAGTCGGTGAGGGGCTTGGGCGAGTTCTTCTGCTGTGGGTTTGGCAGTGCCAATATCCATGCCTTTATAGATTAACGCTGAATCAACACTGATTATTTCACAAGGAAGTGCTTGGCATAGCTCAATGGCCAGCGCCGTTTTACCAGAAGCCGTTGGGCCCATAACTAAAATGGCGGGCGGAAGATCTTGCTTGTCAGTGAGTTGATTCAATATGTGCGCTTACTAGTTGTGCTAGCGGTAATAACACCGCTTTATTCATCAAAGTGTCAAAGCTCTTCGGATGGTCATGTAACGTCATCCACATTTTATGCATTTGAAGTGGGGTGAGTTTTGGTGAATGCAATGCAATGCAGTGAAATAAATGCGCTTTGACTGCACTTTCATCTATGGATTGCATCTTCTCGGAGCTTTCAGTGCTCATTTGGGTATCAAGTAATTCAGGTAAGATATTAGCCCAAGGCAACTGACGCATCCCTGAGGGGACTTTTCTCAGAATGATACGCTTTTGACTCCAACCAATCTCTACGCGGTTGTTTAGCAGTGCATCATATAAAGCCTGGGCGCAGTGTAGCGTTTCTTTATCAGCGGCAATAGATACGGGCATCAGTAGCGGCTGGGCAACCATATTTTGTTCATCAAATGTAGTACTAAGGTGCTCAGCAACTAACGCATTGGCTGGCAGTACGTAATGTTGCGCATCAAATAATACCAGTAGCCGCTCATCATCTACGGGCAAGCATAGGTGGTGGTTCTCAATAGGCGAGGAAACATCAGCGCTAAGTGTTTTATTGGTGCTCATTAACTGCTGGTAACCTTTTACCGCTTGAGCTGACACGCTATTTCCCGAACCGGGTCTTGATGTTGCGCTGCGAGGCGCACTGTTGCCGTTACGCTGAGGAGCTTCTCCGGCAACATTTTGCATATTATCGCTTTGCTGATGGGCTCGGGTATCGCCATTCGTAGCTGGTGAATACCCAGATGAGAATTGGCTTTCATTCACGCTTAGCTTGGATGCTTCATTATCAGCGTAAGGCGCTCGTACAAACTGGTTATGTGGTCGCTGTTCAATTTGCTCTTGCGTGTTTTCAGTTTCCTGCGGCGCTGATTGAAGGGGAGCAATATAATCGTGTTGAGGTGCCACCTCAGCTAATTCGTTTGGACCAGCATGGCTTGGCGCATCACTAAAGTATTGGTGGATACCATCAGCAATAGCGCGAAAAATAAAATCATGTACCAAGCGGGCTTGATGAAAACGTACTTCGTGCTTTGCTGGGTGCACGTTAACGTCTACTTCGTTATGAGTAATGTTTAAATACAGTACATAGTTGGGCGAGGAATCAGGGTGAATAACCCCTTCAAATGCTTGGCGAATGGCATGATTGATTAACTTGTCGCGCATCATGCGGCCATTAACATAAAAATACTGCACGTCAGATTGCTGATGAGCTACATCTGGTGGGGCTATCCAGCCGGATAACGTCATGTCTTGATAATGGCTGTCTAAAGCGATAGCTGTGTTCGCGAAGTCTTTATTGCAAATAGCGCCTAGGCGTTTTAGATGATCCGTGTGCTGGGTGAGAGCAGGGTACTTGCGTAACAGCTTACCGTTATGTTTCAGACTAAAACTGACATCAAAACGGCTAAGAGAAATGCGCCTGATGATTTCATCGATATGGTTAAACTCGGTTTTTTCCGCACGTAAAAATTTTCGCCGAGCTGGGGTGTTAAAGAATAAATCGATTACTTCGACGCAAGTTCCATCAGGGTGGGCAACCGGGTTTAGTTGCACCTCCATATCTCGGCCCTGGGCGTGTGCCTGCCATGCTTGCTGCTGGCTTTTTGGTTTCGAGGTAAGGGTTAAACGGGCCACTGAACTAATACTGGCCAGCGCTTCGCCGCGAAAGCCCAAACTATGTATATGCTCTAAGTCATCTAATGAGCTGATTTTACTGGTGGCATGACGACTTAAGGCGAGTGCTAATTGGTCTTTCTCGATTCCGCCGCCATTATCGCGAATGCAAATACGCTTGTGCCCACCTTTGTCTATTTCAATGTCGATTTGGCTCGCCCCAGAGTCAAGGCTGTTTTCAACCAACTCTTTTACAACGGATGCTGGGCGCTCTACCACTTCACCTGCGGCGATTTGGTTAGCAAGTTGAGCAGGTAAGATACGTATCATTGCACTGGTGGCAGACAAAAAGTGACCTCAATAAAAACGTGAAACTGTGGTTATTGTATAACGGACTAAGTGCGAGGAATAGTCAGGACTTGCCCAATACGCACAACGTCTGAGCGTAAATTGTTGGCGGCCTTAATTGCTCCAACATTGACATTGTAGCGCTGGGCAAGTAACGAAAGGCTTTCACCACTACGTACTTTGTGGGTGCGGGTATGGCGTTTCTGTTTGGCCCATAAGGAATCATCAGGCGGCGATTCAGAAAAGTGGGTTTTGACAGCACTGAAGATAGACGTCGCTAGTTGCTGACGAAACTTAGACCAATTTAGATTTTTTTCTTCTGAAGGGTTAGAGATAAAACCTGTTTCTACCAAGATAGAAGGAATGTCCGGTGAGGTTAATACCGCTAGGCTGGCAGCTTGAGGAATTTTCTTGTGCATTCTGGTAATGCCGCGCAACTTACCTATTACCTTTCGGCTTAAATCGTAACTGGTGGTTAGGGAATGATCCATCGACATATCTAACAAGGCTTGTGTTAAATAGCGCTCACTCGCGGTGTCTTGAATAACTTCTGCTGCACCACCTAATAACTCTGAATGACGTTCAGATTTTTCCATCCAGCGACCAAGTTCTGTGTTGGCGCGGCGCATAGACAGTACCCAAACCGAAGCTCCTCTGGGCTGCGGAGTGGTAAATGCATCAGCGTGAATCGAGATGAGCAAATCTGCTTTATGCTTGCGAGCAATATCAGGGCGCTTATTGGGTGAAATATAATAATCACCTGAACGTGTCATAACTGCTTTCATACCAGGCTCAGCATCGATTAGCTTGGCCAAGCGCTGAGCAACATTTAACGTGATGTTTTTTTCGAATGTGCCGCCGCGTCCTATCGAGCCTGGATCTTCACCACCGTGACCAGCATCAATCACAATCACGATATCGCGAGATTGTTGGGTATTATTATGTTTGACCACAGTAGGGGCCGAAGCCGGTGCATTCTTGTCATCTAAATCTATTACTAAGCGATTACGATATGGCTCAGTAGGGGGCAAGGCAAACAGATTACTATCGAGTTTTTTGTTGAGTTCGATAACGACCCGAATACCGCTTTTGTCTTTGGCTGAGCTATAACGAAGCTTTTTCACCAAGGGGCTTTTATTTGCTAGCTTGGCGAAATCAAAATTCTTTTTGGTGTCGGCTAAATCAATGACCAGTCTATCTGGGTTGCTCAGGGTGAAGTAGCTGTATTGCGGGGTATCTTCGAGATCAAAAACAATGCGCGTACTACCAGGTGATGGCCAAATACGAACGCTATCTATGGCATTTTTAGCAAAACTAACCGGCACAACCAACAGCAATAAAATGCTGAGGAGCACTGATAATGATATTGGCCGCAGATACTTCATTAGGGGGTCAAATTACTCAGTAGTGTTTGTCCATATTCGTTATTTGCTTGCACAGTTAACGAGCGACTATTTTCAATGAATTCAATACTAATGTGTAAATCAGCCCCTGCCAAGAGGCCTTCACCTTTATCTGGCCATTCGATTAAACAAATACAATCGTCGTCAAAGTAATCACGAATACCAATAAATTCCAATTCCTCGGGATCAGACAAGCGATACAAATCGAAATGAAATATTCGCCAACTGTCAATTTCGTAGGGTTCTACCAAGGTATAGGTCGGGCTTTTAACGCGCCCTTTGTAGCCTAGACCATGAATAAAACCGCGACAAAAAGAGGTTTTGCCTGCGCCTAAATCGCCCTCAAGATAAATAACAGTGGCGCGATTACATAGATTCGCCAGTTGTGCTGCTAATTCAGTAGTGGCTTGCTCATCCGCTAAATAAAAAGAGTGCTTCATGTGGGATTAACTAATTCTCGTAAAGGTTCAAATAAATCGCTGGCTAGCATACCACGTTGACCATATCGTTGGGCAAGGTTATCCGCGGCGTGAGCGTGCAAACAAACGCCATAAATAGCCCCTTGTGTGGCACTCATGCCTTGAGAAATAAAACCGGCAATAATACCTGTTAGTGTATCTCCCATGCCAGCGGTGGCCATACCTGGATTACCATCTGCGCAAATCCAGCTTTGCTCACCATTACTAATAATCGTGCCAGCGCCTTTTAATACTGCCACTGCATTATATTTTTTAGCTAACGTTTGGGCGGCATTCAGTCGGTCATTTTCTATGTCAGACACACTACAATGCAGCAGCCGCGCCGCTTCTCCAGGGTGGGGCGTGATGACGCTAAGTTTGGTAGAGAGCAGGGTGCGCGAGCTTCGACTTGAGTCCGCTAATAAATTGAGGCCATCAGCATCGATAACACAGGCTTTTTGATTAGATTCTAAATGGGCCATTAGCTGGCTGAATACGTCAGTCGCCCATTTGTCAGTGCCTAGCCCTGGGCCAATTGCCAAACACGATGACCAATCAAGCTGTTTATCCAGTTGCTCACTGGCAATCATCAATTCGGGGCGCCCCATAGAAATGGGCAAGCGACTATCAGTATGGCAATAAGCGCGCACTAGGGCGGCACCGGTTCGCAAGGCAGCTTCGCTGGTTAAGCGCAAAGAACCTGGCATACCGCTATTGGCACCAACCGTGAGTAAGCGCCCAAAATGCCCTTTGTGCGCATTGGGCTCTCGCTTGCCTAGCTCAGGTAAGTCAACGTAGCTCACCTTGCACGCAATCGGCGTCGCAATGGCATTGAATGCTTCAGCTATATCTAAATCATCATAAATGAGCTTGCCGCAGTAGGATTTACCTTGGCCTGTAAGCAAACCTGCCTTTTGCGCCACAACGGTGACAGTACAGTCGGCCTTGATACTTACCCCAAGCGGCACGCCGGAGTCGGCATTTAGCCCAGAGGGCACATCGATACTCAGTACCGCAAGGCCTGCATCATTTACGGCATTAATAAGCTCTCGGGCGTCATCCCGAACTTGCCCGGTCAAACCTGTGCCGAGTATGCCATCGACAATAACGTCATATGAGGAAAACTCTACTTCTTGCCAGTGCTTAACACTGCCGCCTTCTTTAAACCAGGCGTCTTGAGCTGTATGCGCGTCACCGCTGAGTGCTTTGTCAGGGTTCAATGCCGCTACTGTTACCTGCCAACCAAATGACTTGGCCAAGGTCGCAACGACATAGCCATCGCCAGCGTTATTGCCGGCGCCAACGATGACCAATACATTATGGGCATAAGGGAAATTAGCTTTTAAATGGCGAAATATTCCCTGACCTGCTCGTTGCATTAGCATGTCCATGTGATAGCCACAGGTTTCAGCAGCTTCTTCTTCGTGTTGGCGTACCTGCTGCGCGAGAAAAACTTTCTGTGATAAACTGCTCGGCGCCCAATTATCCGTCAAGGTAGTTAATGTCTTTTGCACAATATGATCTCCATCAATTAGCCCAAAATATCAAGGCTTGGGGCGAAGCGCTAGGCTTTCAACAGGTAGGGATCGCTGATATCGATTTATCGCGTCATGAACACAAGCTACAAGCTTGGTTGGACGAGGGCTACCATGGGCAAATGAATTTTATGGCCGAACACGGTATGAAGCGCGCCAGACCCGCAGAATTATTGCCAGGAACCTTGCGCGTGATAAGTGTGCGTATGGATTATTTGCCTCCTGATGCTAAATTTGCCCAAACCTTAAAAAATAAAGATACGGCTTACATTAGCCGCTATGCCTTAGGGCGTGATTATCACAAGCTTTTACGTAATCGCCTTAAAAAACTGGGTGAAAAAATTCGCAGCGAGTGCACAACGGCTAATTTCAGACCGTTTGTAGATTCCGCCCCTGTGCTTGAACATGCATTGGCAGAAAAAGCCGGTATCGGCTGGACAGGCAAGCACTCACTGACGCTGAATAAAGAAGGGGGCTCGTGGTTTTTCTTAGGTGAACTGTTTATTGATATTCCCTTACCCGTGGATGAACCAGTAGAAGAGCAATGCGGTAGTTGCAATGCTTGTATTACCATCTGCCCAACACAAGCAATTGTGGCGCCGTATGTTGTGGATGCCAAACGCTGTATCTCCTATCTTACGATTGAGTTAAAAGGTGCTATACCTGAAGAATTTCGTCGGGCGTTAGGTAACCGTATATATGGTTGTGATGATTGCCAGCTGATTTGCCCGTGGAACCGCTACGCTAAACTGACCAAAGAAAGTGATTTTCATCCCCGTGACTTGTTACAGGACAAAACCTTAGCGGAGTTGGCGTGTTGGGATGAAAGCACGTTTTTGAAAAACACTGAAGGCTCTGCTATACGCAGAATTGGCCACGAGCGCTGGCAGCGTAACATTGCCGTAGCGTTAGGTAACGCGCCCTATTCACAGCAGATTTGCGAGGTGCTTATTGAGCTAGAGGCACGTGGTACTGATTTGGTCAAAGAGCATGCTAAATGGGCACTCAAAGAACAGGAGGCTAAAAAACAACTTAGCGTAGAAGTGGTCAATATTAGTGATGACACCGATACTGACGACTCGCTTTTACCCAAGCAAGCTCAGCGTTTAAATCAGCGCTTAATTCGAAGTATCGAAAAAGGCTTAACTCGCGACGCTTAATCCTGAAATATATGACAACCCCCATATTTCTCTACAACTATTGTTAACCCACTATTAAATAAAGTATTCAACGATGCGCGGCACGCTTTCGTGATCCAAAGGCAAAGTAAAGCTTTGCCCCTGGTTGTCAGCGGGGAACCCATACAAGCCAAAACGATTCCCTCTGGCAACACTCACGATGGCGACAAAATTAGCCTGATCGTCTAAATCGTCTTCTAACGGGTCGAGGATGGGCAGGGTGTAGCGACCAAATTCCATGATCGCGATTTGCCTATGATGGCGCTGGACAAAACAAGTAAACGTGGGGTTTGGCACACAAGCATATAAAGCAAATTTAGGAATTTGTAGCCCGACGCCGTGCCAGTGAAATTCCAACACGTGTAAGCGGTCAGTCAGGGATGAAACAGAGTTTGGTAGCGGAACAGCGTGCATAAGAACCTCCCAAAGTGGAGCAAATAAGACTGTTTTTACGTTTGCTCTGTCTTCACATTAGGCAATTTTCTCACAAGTATCTAGCGTTTTTTCTTGATAACTAAGGCTAAACAGCATTAAAAATTGAGGTAATAGTCTTTACATAGTGCTTTGTAATCGGCTGAATATTGGTGATTTTCTGTATAAATAGTCAATGAATCTGTGCACAGTGCGCGGGCTTCAAAGCCAAAGGCAAGTAATTCACGTAGGGCAGGTGTGTTCGGTTTTGAAAACACGGTGAGTTGTTTTATTAGCTGCAAGCCTATTGTGTTCGCATACTCAATAAATGCCTCACAAACATCGCTAGGAAGAACGCAGTAAAACATGCCGTTGTCAGCCAGTAATTGCGCCACGTTATTGAGTAACGATTGATGGGTTAGCTCACTGGTTTGTCGTGCTTGAACGCGTTTTTGGGTATGTTTTTCTTCGCTCGAAATAGGGCTATTAAAATACGGCGGATTACTGATTATCAGACGATATTTCTGATCGACCTCACGTTTTTGAAAACTCTGTAAGCTGGTTTGCTGCGCGATTAACTTTTCTGACCAAGGGCTATTGGCCATATTCCGCTTAGCCTGGGCTATAGCGTCACTATCAATATCAATTCCAGTAATACAGGTGTGCGCAGGACTTTTCTGGGCAAGCATTATGGCTAGCAAGCCGCTACCCGTGCCTATATCTAAAAACTGCTGGGGGGCAATGTCATTGTTGCAAGTTGGGCAGGTTACCCAACTACCCAACATAATACTGTCGGTTCCGACTTTCATGGCGCAGTCTTTATGTTCAACAAAAAACTGCTTAAATTGAAACCCTTGGCGCTTCATTGAATACCCCTTTTAGACGTAAAGTCTTGCAGAGTTATCATATGCGCTGCTACTTGCCTTGCTGAAACCGGTTTGTATTTTGCCCAGCGCCCAAATAAAAGAGGTGAAATGAAATTGGCAAGCATGATCCCGACGCGCTCTAAAAAGCGTACCTCTGCCCGATTTCCAAGTAATAAAGATGGGCGTACCGCGCTCGCGTGGGCTAAACCAGACATATTCAGTATGGCGTTTTCTAGCTCACCCTTTACCCGTAAGTAAAAGCGCTTACTTTTTGCGTTTGCCCCTACTGAGGATATCCATACAAAACTTTGCACTTTTTGTGCTCTAGCAAGTTGGGCGGCTATATGCACGTATTCAAAGTCGACTTTGCGAAAGGCCGTTTTACTTTTTGCTTGTTTAATTGTGGTGCCTAAGCACACGTAGATATGGTCGGCGTTAAAATAGCCTTGGTAATCTTGTAGCGCCTCGAAGTCAATAACGATGGGCTCCAACTTGCCCTCTACGTCAGGGTAGTCGCTGTGTTTCAGCGGTCTTCGAACCAAGCACGTCACCTTGGTGTAACGAGGGTCAGTCAAAAGCTGTGTCACTAAAGCTTTACCCACTAGGCCTGTTGCGCCTAAAACTAACGCAGTATTTCTGCTCTTCATGTTTTACCTATTTGGATCAAGCCTTTACAATACGCAGCATATGATTAAAGGATAAAGATAATAATGAAAAATCTTTTTTGGATCTTGTTATGTTCACTGGCGGTACCGGCAATGGCAACTGAAAACCTCACGATAGAACGAATTTTTGACTCTCCGGCCTTAGAAGGCAGCTCTGCGAACAATGTGAAAGTTTCACCCGACGGCAAGCGCGTGACCTTTTTACAGGGGAAAACCACAGATTACGAGCGTTATGATTTGTGGGAGTACAATATCGCTACGGGTAACACTCAAATGTTGTTCAACTCGGACGATTTGCACAGCGGCCCTGAGGCTCTATCTGATGAAGAGAAAGCGCGCCGAGAGCGCATGCGTTTAAGTGGTTCGGGCATTGTGAACTACTTTTGGTCCGATGATGGTAAGGCCTTGTTGTTTCCGTTGGCGGGTGATGCGTATTACTTCCGCTTAGGAGATGAAAAAGCCCAAAAGATTTTAGATACAGACGCGTTTGAAACCGATATTCGTTTTTCACCTAAAGCGAATTTTATTTCTTACGTTCGCGAACAAAACTTGTTCATTAAAAACATCAAGACGCAGGTTGAAACACAGCTTACGTTTGATGGTAAAGGCACAATTAAAAACGCCATGGCAGAGTTTGTTGCTCAAGAAGAAATGGGCCGTATGACAGGCTACTGGTGGTCACCAGATGAAAGCAAAATTGCCTTTACTCAAGTGGACGAAGCTCCGGTTGATGAAATTACCCGTAGCGAAATATACGCTGATTCAATCAAAATGATTAACCAGCGCTACCCCAGTGCAGGTACCCCAAACGTAACGGTTAAACTTGCGGTGAAAGATCTCGCTAGCGGCAACACTCAATGGGTCGATTTAGGCAAAGAGCAAGATATTTACCTTGCTAGAGTGAATTGGATGAAAGACAGTCAAATGTTGACTTACCAATGGCAAAGCCGAGATCAAAAGACCCTAGAGCTGCGTGCTTTTAATAGCCAAAGTGGCAAGCAAAACACCTTGCTTACAGAGTCGAGCAACACTTGGGTTAACCTAAATGACGATCTACATTTCTTGAACGACCAAAAGCACTTTATTTGGGCGTCGGAAAAATCAGGGTTTAAACATTTATATCTGTATAAAAACGACGGTACATTGGTGCGCCAATTAACCCAAGGAGACTGGGTAGTAGATGAAATTGAAGCCATTAATGAAAAGCAAGGTCTTATATATTTCACTGGTCGCGCGAATACGCCACTAGAGCAACATATTTATACGGTATCTATCGCTGGTGGAGACATTAAAAAGCTAAGTCAGCGAAGTGGTGCTCATGTTCCTAGTTTCAGTGATGACGCATCTGTTTATGTCGATAAATTCTCTACCGTGAATACACCATGGCAAGTCAGCTTGCATCAAGCCGATGGTAAGCACCTAGCATGGTTAAATGAAAACGCGATTAAAGGGAGCCACCCCTTAGAAGCTCTGCAAAGTGACTGGGTAGAGCCAACACTCGATAGTTTTGTCAGCGATGATGGCACAGAGCTTTATTATAGTTTGTATAAACCGAAGAAAATTCAAGGGAAACACCCTGTTATTGTTTACGTGTACGGCGGCCCCCATGCGCAAGTTGTTACCAACAGCTGGGGCGGTAATCGTGGATTGCTAATGCAATATTGGGCGAATAAAGGTTATGTGGTCTTTTCTGTCGATAACCGAGGCTCTAACTATCGTGGTAAAGCGTTTGAAGATCCTCTATACAAGAAAATGGGTAGCACGGAAGTAGATGACCAAATAGCGGGCGTAAAATTCTTGCGTAAACTGCCTTATGTTGACCCAGAGCGTATTGGCATTTACGGTCACAGTTACGGTGGTTACATGTCGTTGATGAGCATGTTTAAAGCTGGCGAGTATTTCAAAGCAGGTGTTGCTGGCGCACCAGTGACAGATTGGGCGTTATACGATACCCATTACACCGAGCGTTATATGGGTAACCCTAAAGAAGACGAAGATGCTTACATCGCGTCATCGGTTTTCCCATATGCGAAAAATCTAACCGGTGATTTGATGATTTATCACGGCATGGCCGATGACAACGTGTTGTTTACCAACAGCACCAAGCTGTACAAACATTTGCAGGATTTAGCGATCCCATTTGAAAGCATGGATTACCCGGGTAAAAAGCACAGTATCCGTGGTAAGCAAACCGGTATTCATTTGTTTCACACAATTACCAACTTTTTCGATCGTCATTTTGATATGAAATAGACACTGAAATTAGTTAGCAAGAGAAAATTAAAAACGGCGACTGTTGAGTCGCCGTTTTTATTTATACATTGATATGTCTGCAATTATGCAAACATGTGAGTAGCAAGGGTTTGCTGAATACCGACAACGGTGTCTTTTTTAAGCTCTTTTTCGATGGGTTGATCTTGTCCTGAGACCCAAATTTTTATTTCTGCGTCTAAATCAAAATGCCCAGCGGTTTCAATTTTAAACTGAGTAATTGCCCGGTACGGGATCGAGTGGTAATCCACTTTTCGGCCAGTTAAACCTTGTTTATCAATCAGCAATAAGCGTTTATTGGTGAATACGTACATATCCCGTACGACTTTAAACACCTGTTGAACCTCTTCGGTCGCACCGATAATCGGTGCTAATTCTTCGCTCACTTCACTGACATCAATTTCAGACGCGTTGCCCATAATGGCATCGAGTAATCCCATATTATTCTCCTTTTTGTTTTTACCTAGTAAAACCGATTTTGGCTTAAAAGAGAACTGATAACGAATAATAGCTCATGTTAAAGTGCATACTGGCCTACATCTTAAGGAGTTAATGCAACATGCCTGAAGTGACTTTTGCAGATATCAGCGCGGCAAGACAACGTATTGCCAACTATGTGCGTACGTCTGAGCTCATGACGTCTGCGTTACTGAATCATTGGCTAGGGCACGAAGTGCTATTTAAAACAGAATGTCTGCAACGTACAGGCGCATTTAAGTTACGGGGTGCGTTGAATACACTGTTGCATGCAAGGCAGCAAAAGCAATCCATTAAGCGAGTAGTGGCAAGTAGTTCTGGTAATCACGCCCAAGCAGTAGCCTATGCAGCTTCTTTGTTTAATATTCCAGTGACCATTTTTAGCGCACAAAACATTTCGAAAATTAAAGCTGCCGCTACGCGCTCTTACGGGGCTGAGTTACGTTTATTTCCGTTACGAGATGAAGCAGACCTAGCCGTAGAGCAAGCAGCCCAAGAGCCGGGTACGTTATGGATCCCGCCTTTTAATCATCCTGATGTTATCGCGGGGCAGGGCACGGTAGCTGCTGAAATATTCGAGCAAACTTCAGATGTCAATGCGATATTCATGCCTTGCGGCGGCGGAGGATTAGCCTCGGGTAGCTTGATTGCAGCAAGACATAACAGCCCGCAAACTAACGTGATTGCCTGTGAACCATTGGCTGGCAATGACGCTGCGCAATCATTGCGTTTAGGCAGCATACAGCGTTTAACTACGCCGGCTAAAACCCTTGCCGATGGGGCGGCAACGCCTGCAGTTGGTGAGCATACATATCCGATTATTCAGCAATTGGACGGTTTTTATGAGGTGGACGAAAGGCAAATCGCCTACTGGACCCAGTGGTTACAGCATTTGTTGAAACTTCATATCGAGCCAACGAGCGCGATGAGTATGCATGGTGTCGTGAATTATCTAGCGCAACAAAACTCGCCGCAAAAAGTGGTGGTGATTTTATCTGGCGGGAATATCGATGCGCAGAAAATGCAGCAGATATGGCAAGATGATCATTTAATTCATCAGCCAAGCTTACCGAACGCGCCGTTAGCGTCTGTGATTTAGCTCCTCTGGATTCCTTCTGCATTTGCACATCAAAAAAAGCCCCAGTGTTTATAAATAAGTGTTTATAAATAATAGTTTATAAACACTGGGGCTTTGCTTTTATACGCTGGGCGATTTAGTCGCGCCAGCGCTTAGTCATATCATCATATGCATCAATGCGGCGGTCACGGAAATACGGCCAAATACGCTTAACCTGCTCTGTGCGAGCCAAGTCTAATTCCACCATCAAGTTTTGCTCACTATCTGCATCTGCTTGCGCCAGAATTTCCCCCTGTGGGCCAGCGATAAAACTTTGCCCCCAGAATTGAATGCCGTTATCGCCTACTACCGGTGAGGCTTCAAAGCCAGTGCGGTTTGCCACAATAACCGGTACTGAATTAGCTACGGCATGAGAGCGTTGTATGGTCTGCCAAGCACCAAATTGGCGTTGCTGCTCGTCTTCGGTATCCGCAGGGTCCCAACCAATAGCTGTAGGGTAAAACAGCATGTCAGCCCCGCGCATCGCCATCAAACGCGCTGCTTCTGGATACCACTGATCCCAGCAAACAAGCACACCTAATTTGCCGACACTGGTTTGAATAGGCTCGAAGCCCATATCACCCGGTGTGAAGTAAAATTTCTCGTAAAAGCCTGGATCGTCAGGAATGTGCATCTTACGATATTTACCCACCATGCCTAGCTGGCGATCAAACACCACAGCGGTATTGTGATACAAGCCAGAACCGCGTTTTTCAAACAAAGAGGTAATTAGCACTATATCTAATTTGGCGGCCAACTCGGCAAAGTAATCCGTTGCAGGGCCTGGTATTGGCTCAGCCAAATCGAAAAAATCAGTGTTTTCTTGTTGGCAGAAATACAAGGTGCTGTGCAGCTCTTGCAGCATCACTAATTCACAGCCTTGTTCGGCGAGTTTGGTGACTTGCTCAGCGCTACGTTGCCAACTTAATTGCTTGTCATTATTGGCAACCGCCTGCTGAACAACCCCTACTTTTAGGGTTTTAGCGGTTTGCGGGGTGCGACTCATAACTCACTGACTCCTGTTGCTAGTTTTTGGCTGATATCAAAGGTTAACGTACTCACAGGTACCTGCATGCTAATGCAGTGCAAGCTACCAAATTGCTGTACCAAAGGTAAGCAGTTGATTGGCACTATGTTATGCCCTGGATAGGCTTTCGCCATCACTTCCATGGCGAGATCATCTTGTGGTTGTTGATATACAGGACATAAGATCTGTTTATTATTTATCAAGTAGTTTGCATAAGATGCAGGCAAACGCTCACCTTGCTGATTGAACACACAAGGTAAAGGCAATTCGAATATTTTATGCTCTGGCAATGCTTCGCGGCACTCTGTTACAAGAGCTGCTAAGCCTGCATGGTGCGAGTCATCGGGCACATTGAATGCTGACTGTACGACCAACCCATCATCAGGCGTGAAGCGCACTAGGGTATCAATATGACCATCTGTGTCATCGCCTTCTAAATGCCCATGCTGGAATATATGTACGCTTTTGGCACCGAGGGCAACTTTGAACGCTCCGCGATACTGTGACATCGTCATATCGCCATTGCGTTCTGGATTCGATAAACAAAACTCGGTAGACAACAACACCCCTGCATCATCAATTTCTAGCGCGCCACCCTCAGCCACCACATCGAAGCTTTGCAGCGGTAAACGACATAAGCCTGCTAAGACTTGCTGGTTTATTTGATTGTCCTTTTTAGCGTCGAACTTATTGCCCCAACCGTTAAAATTAAATTCAATGGGTTGCATGCCGCCTGAGCTGTGGCACGTCAAGAAGCCATAATCTCGCACCCAAGTGTCATTATAATCGGCGCGCACTAACAGAACGCGATCGATAGGCTGAGCAAAGTCTTTGCTCAAAGAGGTAAATGTAGAGCGCTGGTCATCACGAATAAGCAGTATCACGCCAGTGCCAGCCTGGTTAAGCGTGGCAATGATCGTCAAATAGACTTGTCTAACATCTGCAAGCCAAGGCTGCCAATCGGTTTTGTCGTCAGGCCAAGCAAGAATAATCGCTTCTTGGGGCGCCCATTCAGGGAGTAATCGCATAGCATTTACCATCACAATATAAAGTTGCTCAATATGCGCGGAGTATAATGATAACCATCAGGCGGGTCTTGTGAATTTTGACCGTTTACAAATATATTTATGCAGAAAATATTTCATCAAAGGGCTATTTAGCAAAAAAACACCCATCTAATTATGTAATAAAAACTACATATTTTGTAATTTAACAACATTTTAACCTGTAAAATTGCCTCTAACTCCACAATGTGTTCATATTTTGTTCTATTTTTGATTTATATCTGTTGTGACTTTCAGTTTTAAACAGACGTTTTTGGAATAAATAGGAATATTCATTTCACTTATGGGTATATATAAATGAAAAATATTCATTTAATTCAATGGCTTATAAATGTTATTTTTGTGTAACTCCTTGTTTTACATGCTTTTTACTAGTTTCGAACAATAAAACCACAGACATGATCATCAAAATCATGGATATTTTATTGGCAGGCAGAACCTGTAGTACACCTAATTAGCAAACATATATTTGGAGTAAACCATGAAAAAAGTACTAATATCTTTAGTCGCGTTGACAGCTTTTAATGCAAGTGCTGCCATGGAATCAAGCAGCAAAGTTCGTTTCGCAGGTGATAGTGAATACTCTAGCTTCTGTAAAGCGGTAGTAAATGATGACCTTGGTATGCTTAAGCGCAGCTTACGCGGTAAAGTAGGTCAAGTTGCTGCAAGCTCTAATGATGTTCTTCGTAAGCTTGTATCTGCTGATGGCATGAAATGTAACGGTGTTGATTTGATTAAATTCTCAGAACAGCGTGAAGCATCACAAGTTAGTGCTTACCTAAAGACTAAAAACAATGCATAAGAGGTTGTCCGATACCTCATTCAGCATAGGCAAATAGCCTGCCCTGCAGGCTATTTTAGCTTCCTTTTGTTGAATACTTCCATACACCACTAAAGCCTTTTCTGGCGACTAAGCAAATCTTAAGGTTCTACCCTTCTTGCTTTAAACTTTCCTGAATTCGAATTTGCCGCACGACTTGAGTGCTTACGCATACTCGACTGCGCTCTGTGTTGCTGCTTCGATGACGACATTCGCTGTACCTTTTTATGCACATTTTTATGCACATTTGCCTGTTGATTGCGAACCTGGTGGTTACGAGCTTGCTGGCTTCTAACGTGTTTAGCCGGTGCTTGCTTTACAGACTTACGAGGCGTATTCAAACGGTTGTGATTCGTGTCACCTCGCGACGCACGCTGATGCTTGCTTACCCGATCTGTCTTTACCTTGTGTTGGCCGGTGTTATTCGACCGTCTGGTGGTTGATGTCGCTTTTTTATCGAAACGTTCAGACTTATGCTGCGCGTTGCGCTTAGTGTGATAAACACCGCGATTAGATTGAGCCTCTTTGTGCTTCAATCGCGAGAGCACCTGTTTTTGATGACGACGCTGGTTCTGTCTTTCGTAATTGCGACTCACTACGGTGCGCTTATGCTTGTTTTTGTAACCATTGTGATACTTAACTGTCCGTCTGTGGTGTCGGTTATGCTGCCATCGCGGGTACTGGCGCACCTTGTTGTAGATGTATCTGTGATTCGAGCGACGATAGCGATAGTCGTTATTTATCACCACATGGTTATTGCGCCAGTGAAAACCACCAAAAAAGAAACCTGCACTGATATGAAAACGTGGGCTCCAATGAAACCCAGAGTGATAGGTGTAATGACGTGGCGAGCGCCAATAAATAGGCTGGTGGACTGTCCACCACCAATCGCCGTATACAACACGGGTGTCATAAAACGGCACATAAACGGTTTCACGCTCAACGCTGTGTATCACAATTTTCTCTTGTTCTCGTTCAACGCTTTGATATTGGTTGTCATGCAAGTTGCCCTTGGCATAGGCACGACTGCGTAGTGTTTGCACGCTATCCAGCACTTGAGCTTCATTCGCTAAAAATGCATCACCTAAGTCTTGTAACCAGTTTAAATCTTTACTCATACGCTCAAGTAACTCTTTGAACGGAGTAAGGGCAATAACGCTAGGATCCCAGTCTTGTTGTTCAGCGAGATCTAGTGCTTGCTGCTCAGACAAATCAGAATGTTCGTCTCGCCAGCGAGCTGCTTGAACAACCTCTAAAGGGTATGTGGCTGCAATTAGAATATGTGACAGCAGTGCATCAGGATACAAAGCGATTGGCGCGAGCATTTGGTCAAGCTTCGCTTGATGTAATTCTACTGGGGGCTCATCTTGAGTTTCGGCGTGGGCGAGTTCTATCGCGGTACCGATGAGTAGAATGATAATGCTGATGTAGATAATCAGATACTTTGTGGTTTTGCCCATGGGACACCTCAATTAGTCGCTATTTTACGGTATGCGTAAAACTTAACGTAAGTGTAGTGTGGGTTATTCAGGCTTAACCAAAACTGAATCGAGGCTTAAGAGTTTTTGAAATACAGCAGGGGGGAACCTATCAGGCCGCTTATAGCGGCCAAGCACATAGGTTACTTCAATAAGTGGGAGTCAAATTTGTGCCCCAGTTTTTCTGTTTTGGTGCGAATATAATGACGGTTGTCGTCGGTAATTCCGTGATCAATAGGTGTGCGGCTGACCACTTCAACGCCCATTCCCTCTAACGCGGTGCGCTTTTTAGGGTTGTTGGTCATTAGATTGACGCGCTGTACATTTAATGTGTCGAGCATCAACTTACACATATCGTATTCACGCAAATCAGCGTCAAAACCTAGGTGCTCATTGGCTTCAACCGTATCTAATCCCTGATCTTGCAGGTTATACGCGCGAATTTTATTGAGTAGCCCAATCCCACGGCCTTCTTGGCGCAAATAGAGCAATACACCTTTGCCTTGCTCAACAATGTTTTGTAGCGCTTTTTCTAATTGCGCTCCACAGTCACATCGGGTGCTAAATAATGCATCACCGGTTAAGCATTCAGAGTGGATACGAATGGGGATCACATCGCCAGATTGCCATTGTCCGTAGGATAGTGCGACATGTTCTTGCTCGGTCGCTGTTTCAACGAACCCGTGTATAGTGAACTGTCCCCAGCGTGTTGGTAGGGAGGCTGAGCTCACGAATTCGTACTTCTGATGTTGTTTCATAATGTTAAATGCTGACTTGTAAAAAGGTTTTAAAGGGGTGACACACTGGTACAAAATATGGGTGCTGAATATTTAAAAACAAGTGCCTTTACGACTCCGGCTTTGATTTAAGCAATTGGTCATCGTCTTTCAACGTATGCAAAGGAGCGGGTTTATTAACACCAAACCCTTGCACAAAATCGACGCCTATTTTACCAAGCTCAACCATTATTTCTTTTGACTCAACATATTCGGCAATTGTTTGAATTTTCATGGCGCTCGCGATGTCCTTTATCGAGGTCACCATGGCCATATCAACTGAGTCGATAAGAATACTTTTGACGAACTCACCATCAATCTTAACTTGATCAACCGGTAGGTTTTTAAGGTAATTATAAGATGAAAAGCCGCTACCAAAGTCATCTAAGGCAAACGTGCACCCAAGAGCTTTGAAGGTATTAATAAACTCAATGGTTTCATCAAGTTTTAAAATAGCCATACTCTCGGTTATTTCAAAGCATATTTTGCTGTGGGGTACGTGGTACTTTTCAAAAGCGCTGAGAATAAATAACTTTAAGTCCTGATTGCCTAAAGACTGTCCGCTAAGATTAATGTTACAGCGAACGAGGTCTTCCTTGTGCTGCGGGTTTTGATTCAGCCAGGTAAAATAAGTATCGATAACCCAGCGATCAATTTTAGCGCTGAGGTTATAACGTTCAGCTGCAGGTAAAAACTCGTTCGGTAAAACACGCTGGTCGTGTTCGTCTACTAGGCGCAATAATATTTCATAATGATGCCCCTGTGCGATCGAGGTCATTGGCATGTAAGTTTGCATATGCAGCTCAAAGCCGTTGTGGGTCAACGCATGTTGAATGCGGGGTAGCCAGCTTAACTGGGATTCATATTTTGCTATTTGTTTGTCAGTAGAAGAATAAGTATGCAGACGATTGCGGCCGAGGGTTTTGGCCATATAGCAGGCAGAATCCGCCATACTTAGCAATTGTTCTGAGCTGGTGACTTTTTCATTCCAGGATACTTGGCCAATACTGATGCCGATACTTAAACGGCGCTCTTCCCAGGAGAAGTCATAATTTTGCACGGTATTAAGCAGTTTATTTGCCAGCATAAAGCTGTTCTGGGCGTTGCTTCCCGTCAGTAATATGCCGAATTCGTCGCCACCTAGACGGCCAATCATGTTGTCGACAGTCACTATTTTGAGCATCAACTGGGAAAACTGCCTAAGAATGGCGTCGCCCGCTTTGTGGCCATAAGTATCGTTAATCGCTTTGAACTGATCGATATTAACGTGCAGCAAGGTCAGCTCGTCCTGCTCTTGTTTGGCTTGAATAATGGCTGCGTGTAAGCGTTTCTCGAATTCTTGGCGTTGGTAAAAGCCGGTTAGGGTATCGTGACTGGCCATGTATTCGATATTCTGATCCGCGGCCTTTTGCTTACTGATATCTAAAATCGAGCCGTAAATTATTTTATCACTGCTTGTACCGTCGCCTTTAGCAAGGCCTTTACTGCTATCGCTCAACTGGGCTGAAACCAGCAACCAAAGCGGCTGGTTCTGGCGTGTTTGGCCTTTAATTTCCTTACCCAAGGTTGACTGATTTTTATGTAGCTCACCGAGCAATAGTTCACGTTCGTGCGACTGAGCATACAAGGTAGATACAGAGTCCAATTGTGCTTTCATGTGGGGGACGTCTTCATAGCCGAATATTTTTGCCATGGCACGATTGGCGCGCAGAAGCTCGCCGTCCAAACTGGTAATAAATCGTCCTTCGGGTGCATCTTCAAACATATCGACAAACTGCTGTAGGTCTCGAATGGCCTCTTGTTGCTCAGTGTAGTGACGAAATGCAATGACTTTTTCATGAGCTGCTATCGCTACCGCAATAAGCACAATGCCGATAATGATGAGCGCGCTGAGCGTCAGGGAAAGCTGTTCAGGGAAGGCAAGCCATTTGAGATAAAGACCGGTATGCGCCGCCGTGGTCAAAGCGATTAATGTTAAGCCTAAGGCGAACATGCGGTTACTAATGTGGTGGCCTTTATAGCGGTAAAATATCGCCAGTACTGCAATGGTAACAACCGCTAGCGCTGCGGCGCCTGACACCAATAAAATCTGATGGTAACTATTGAGAACAAACGCAGATGCTGCACTGATCCAACCCGTAGCGTATAGAAAGTAGCGGTAATAGGTGGGCAATGGGCGAAATATAGTGAAGGTTATTTTGGCTAATGAAAACAGAAGCAGTGCACACAAAATGGTGCTGATATTGTCGATATATGCGTTATACCCTGACAGGTAGCTCACCACCCCCTGGCTATTTAAAAACAGCAGCAAGTACGCGGTACTGGCAACCGAAAACCAGAAGCGAACAGGACTGCGAAGCAAGGTATAAGTCACTAAAAAGTACAATACCATCATGGCGAGCGCGCCACTTATGAGGGAGAAAACAATGCTGTTGCGCTGTTCTTTATCGAGTAAAGCGGTTTCGGTTTGTAACGTAAACGCGAACACTAACGGGCCATTATCACGAACTTTTACATAGATGTTGCGTGGTTGGGCATAAGGAATATCTAACGGAATCACAAACAGCCTGTGGGCGAACGGGCCGTTATCTAAAGGGCGGCTTGTTCCCATGCGGTAGGAATTAATTATGCGGTCGCGCTCATCTAGTATGTAAATATCAAGAGCATCAATACGCGGATTATCGATACTGATAAAAAACGGTTTGTTGCTGCTCTCGCTCGTCAGGGTGACTTTACCCCAAAGACTTTGGTTAGCATTCAGCGGCTGAGGTGAGAATTCACTGCGCCAGGTGGTAAGTTCTTGTATATCCGATAATTGTACGCGGTTATCTGCCACCAACCACTGGCTATGTTCCATCAAATTGATAGGTGCAGCGCTATTACTCACGTTAACTGGGGTTAACTCTACCTGCGCTGATACTGCTTGGCTTATTTGCATAACAATCAGCAACATGAAGCACAGTAAGGGAGTAAAGCGGGATGAATGGCGCATTTTCACAATTTAGAAAACCAAAGCAAGGTGCGTTGCAGTCACGGTGTTAATGACGGTATGCAACGGCGAATTGTATGTTAACGCGTAGCCTAACATCGGTTATTCCCATTCAACAAAGAGTTTATATTTATACATGATGATTAGCTGCTGCACGATATTTCCATATGCTTACCCCAATCAGGGGGAGGCTTAGCAAATTCTGCGTACTCAGGTTTACTCTCAAACGGCTGCTGTAATACCTGTAGAAGCATTCTGAAATGGGTAAAGTCACCTTGCTCTGCTGCGTCTATCGCTAGTTGAGTTTGATAATTTCGCAGCACATACGCTGGATTCACTTTACGCATTTGTGCTTGTCGCTCTTGTGTATCCGTGCCTTGAGCGCGTATCGCTTGTTGGTATTGCGTGAGCCAAGCCTGGGCCGCTTCACGTTGAATAAAATGATCGACTAGCTTCGGGTGCGCACCTTGCTCGTCAATGTCACACAATAATCGAAAACTGATATGGTAATCGCGCTTGTCTTGTGACACCAAATCAAGCCAACGATTGACCAGTTCGGCAGTGGTATGATTATTTTCATATAACCCAAGTTTTTGGCGCATTAACTGTGAAAACTCAGCCATCAGTCGCGGTTCGTATTGGCTCAATGCGCTTTTTATTTGCTCAATGCTCAAATAAGGAGTGAACGCGTGGGCAAGGGCATTTAGATTCCACAAACCAATGCCGGGTTGTTGCTCAAATGCGTAACGCCCTTGGTGGTCTGAATGATTACAGACAAATTTAGGATCAAAATCATCTAAGAATGCATAGGGGCCAAAATCAAAGGTGATACCGTGAATCGACATGTTATCTGTGTTCATTACACCGTGGTTAAAACCAAATGCTTGCCATTTAGCAATTAAGGTTGCGGTATCGGTGACTATTTTTTCGAGCATTGCTAAATGCGGTGACTCGGTCTGTAAACAGTCAGAAAAATGCCGTTCAAAGCAATAGTCGAACAACTTCTCGAGTTTATCCAACTCACCATTGTGGTAAAAGTACTCAAAGTGCCCAAAACGTATATGGCTTTGGCTAACGCGGATCATCATGGCCGCTTTTTCTTGTTTCTCACGATACACAGGTTCGTCACTGGTAATAAGGCATAATGCGCGCGATGTGGGAATGCCCATGTGATGCAGAGCTTCGCTCGCAAGGTATTCGCGTAAGGTAGAACGCAGCACAGCACGCCCATCGGCGAATCGTGAATAGGGCGTTGGGCCTGCGCCTTTTAAATGTAAATCCCACGGGTTTCCCTGTTGATCTTTTGCTTCACCAAGCAATAAACCACGGCCGTCTCCTAGGTCTGGATTCCAGCCACCAAACTGATGACCGCCGTACTTTTGTGCAAAAGAATGTTTCGTAAGCGAACTTGTATTGCCAAAAAGCATCGACATTATGCTAGATTGCGTAAACCATGATGCTGGTAGTTGCAGAGCTTCACGCAACGTGTGGTTTACCTCAATGAGTTGAGGGTTGGCCACACTTAAAGGTTTAGTTAAGGCACCTAAATCACCTAGTTGCGTTGCATATGAATGATCTAAATTCATTGTCTGCCTCTATTTTATTACTCGTAGAATGGTTTTTTGTAAACCGAAGTTACCTTAAGGACCAAATATGAATCTAATCTCAAAAGCATGTGTTGTGGCGAGTCTGTCGACAGTTGCCATGTTATCAACTAACGTTTTCGCTGGCGACATTGCGGCCGGTAAAACTAAATCAGCGACCTGTATGGCATGTCATGGTGCTAATGGTATCTCACAAATTCCAATGTATCCCAACTTAGCAGGTCAAAAAGAGCAATACTTGGCATTACAACTTAAAGCGTTCCGTTCTGGAGAGCGTAAAAATATGGTTATGGCACCTATGGTGGCGGGCCTAAGCGATGCAGATATTGAAAACTTGGCAGCGTATTACGCGAGTCTCGATCCGTCAGGAAAATAATCTTTCTCGGTTGCTCGTTTTCTAAAAAAGGCTGGGGATTTCTTCAGCCTTTTTACGTTAATGAAAACATATTCATATTTTTGATGAGCCAGTTCGGTTCTTTGCGCGTACTTTAGTACTATCAAAAACTTACTGTATAAAAGGTGTCTCATGATCACACTCCACCATCTAAACAACTCACGCTCTCAGCGCATTCTATGGATGCTCGAAGAATTAGGTGTGGAATATGACATTGAGCGATATCAGCGAGATAGTCAGACCAACCTAGCGCCCGAATCATTGAAAAAAGTGCATCAGCTTGGTAAATCGCCGGTTATCACTGATGGTGAAGTTACCGTGGCAGAATCAGGGGCGATCATTGATTATTTGGCGCGTAAATATAGCGATAAAGCCTTGATACCTGAGGCAGGTACCGAAGCATACCGTCAATACACCTATTGGTTGCACTTCGCCGAAGGTACAATGATGCCGCCTATGGTAGCAAAACTGGTGTTCGATAAAGTGCGCCAAAATGCCAAGCCGTTTTTTGTTAAAATGGTGGCCAATAAAATTGCTGATAAAGTGATGGACGGATATTACGGACTGAATCTGGTAGCGAACCTGAAGTACGTGGAGCAATATTTAGCTGAGAATGAATGGTTTGCTGGGGATACACTAACAGGCGCTGATATTCAAATGAGCTTCCCGTTAGAGGCTATGGCTTCGCGTAATGTCCCCGGGCAATACCCGAACATTGCTGCCTATGTGAAGCGCATTCATGAGCGACCTGCTTATCAACAAGGACTCTCACGCGGCGGCCAGTACGATTACGCTTGAGGTCTATCTCGGTCAGAAGAATAGCCTGCTAAGGCCTATTCTTCTGAATCGATGTTAATGCCCATTTCCTGCATGATGCGTAAAGCATCGCTAGGAATGCGATTGTCGTTATCTTTTTGCAAATCATTGTCGTTCGGTAAAGGCTGCCCAGTAAAAGCGTGCAGAAACGCTTCACACAGTAGCTCTGAGTTTGTCGCATGACGCAGATTATTCACCTGCCTACGGGTGCGTTCATCCGTTAATACTTTGAGCACTTTAAGGGGAATAGACACAGTCACCTTTTTCACCTGCTCGCTTTTCTTTCCGTGTTCGGCGTAGGGATGAATGTATTTCCCATTCCATTTCGTCGTTTTAGCCATCGTTTACTCGCTTTTTTCTTTCTTATAAGGGGAAATTCTAACCATAAACCAATAAAGGTCAACGATAGACTGCTAAACATCTTGACGGCTTTACGTACAAAGTTTAGTTTAGACGTCTAAACGTCTAGATATTAACGGAGCTTTCCATGGTCTCTTATGCACAAGGTATCGATGCCCTCAACCAGTCACTGTCTGAAGTGAAAGGGATCAATGTATCGTTTGAATTTTTTCCTCCGAAAACCGAGACAATGGAAAAAACATTGTGGAAATCGGTTGAACGCCTAGCACCGCTCAAGCCTAAATATATGTCAGTGACATACGGTGCCAATAGCGGTGAGCGTGACCGCACCCACGAAATCGTAAAACGAATTCAGAGCGAAACAGGCATAGCGGCAGCGCCGCACTTGACCTGTGTTGACGCAAGTCGAGAAGAGCTAAAGCAAATTGCCAAAGATTATTGGGCCAGCGGCATTCGTAAAATCGTTGCTTTGCGTGGCGATTTACCCGAAGGCTACACTGAGCACGTTTCTTATGCGTCTGATTTGGTTGCTTTGTTGCGCGACGTGGCTGACTTTGACATTGCGGTTGCGGCCTATCCAGAAAAACACCCTGAAGCACCCAATAGTCAATTTGATTTGCTGAATCTTAAGCGCAAGGCCGAAGCAGGAGCAAACCAAGCGATTAGTCAGTTCTTCTTCGATGCCGAAGTTTTCTTACGTTTCAGAGACAGAGCCGCCGCAGCGGGCATCGATATGGACATAGTCCCTGGGATCCTTCCTGTAACTAACTATCAAACGTTGCAGCGTTTTGCAGGTTTTACCAATGTGCACGTACCTAACTGGTTGCATAAAATGTATGACGGCATAGACAAAGATGACCAAACAACCCGTAACCTTATGGGCGCGAGCATCGCCATGGATATGGTAAAAGTACTAGCCAAAGAAGGCATTCGAGATTTCCATTTTTACACCCTAAATCGCTGTGAATTAAGCTACGCCATTTGCCATATGTTAGGTGTTAGAGCAGACTAGGCAATATTGCTAACCTGCTGTAAAAAGGAAATATATGGAGCCCAAAGTTATCCTATCGGATCTATTCAGGCGCTGGTTACCCAAAGCGAATATTTTTGCTCGTATGTTTGTAAGTCACTGCCAGCGAGACGGAATTACCGTATCTGCAGGGCACTTAGCTTATGTGTCTTTATTATCTTTGGTGCCGTTTATTATGGTGTTCTTCACCATCTTGTCGGCCTTTCCTGCGTTTTCAGAAGTGCGTGGTGATATAGAGGCGCTCATTTTCGGTAATTTTATTCCTACATCGGGCGATCAAATTCAAGGTTATGTGGCCGAGTTTGTAGGGAATGCGTCAAAAATGGGCGCGATAGGGATTTTATCTTTAGTGGTGGTGGCTTTACTGCTTATCTCAAATATTGATAAAACCTTAAACCGCATATGGCAAGCGAAAAGCGAACGCCCGATCATTTTTACCTTCGCTATTTACTGGATGATCCTTACGCTTGGGCCGCTGTTAATTGGCTTGAGTGTGATCATGAGCTCTTATCTAGTGGCGTTTGCGAACTCCGCAGAGGCATATACGATGGGCGCAACCACTGCCATGCTTAAAATCGTGCCGTTTATAGCATCGGTATGTGCGTTCTTTATTATTTATATGATTGTTCCAAACAAACGAATTAACCCTCGCCACGCCCTTGTTGGTGCGTTTATGGGGGCATTATTGTTTGAATTGTCGAAGAAAGGTTTCTCGTTTTACATCACACACTTTCCATCGTATCAAATGATTTATGGTGCAATGGCGGTTATACCTATCTTGTTCGTCTGGGTATATTTATCTTGGATTGTGGTATTGCTCGGGGCGGAGTTAACCCACGTTATTGAAGTGTTTTTTCACGAGGAAGCAGAAGAGAGTTTTACGCAGGTCGACGAGGAAGACCCCCAATCGCCTGCGTAGCGTATGAAAACGAATTAGTCTCGCATACTCGAGATAAACGCGTTTGATTCTTTAATGGCGTTATTCATTTCAGCAATTAGCTGGTTAATATCATTTTTAACGCCATTAAATTCACTTTGTAACGCCCCTATCGCGGTCGCATTTAGGTTATGTTTTAAATACAGTACGTTGTCTTGTAGTGCAGATAAAACCGGCTCCATCTTAGCTTCCGCTTTACGCATGCTTTTAAGCAGGCTAGCGTAGCGGCGCTGGGTGTCTTTTAATTTATTGGCGCTTTCGCGGCGCAGTTCTGGGTTACTGTATTTATCAAGCTCAGTTTCCCACTCATCAAATAACGCATCTGCTACACTTTGAACTTTATTAATGCGCTTAGTGACTTCAGTGGCCGCTTGGTTACTTTCTTCGTATTGGTCTTTTAGCTCTTCGTAAACATCTTGCAATTCACCACCGTCGTAATTCATCAAATGCGTGAATTGTTCTAGTGCATCGCTAAACTGTTGTTGAGCATCTTCTTGGGATTCTTTGGCATCTTCAACGCGATCAACCATGATATCGCGCTTTTCAACTCCTACCTTTTCCCAAGCGGCGTAATAGGCACTTTGGCACCCAGTAAGCACAGTGAGTGCAAATGCAAATAGTGCAGGGATAATTCTTATCATGAAAACCTCATTTAGCGTTATTTAACCGCGATACTTAGCGGCGTCAATGATCGACCACACTTGAAATATGAAACCAAACACTGCCATAAAAAAGAGAATGCCGGTCGCTGCTAAGGCATAGTTAGTCCAAACTAGAACAAAAAAGATGATTGCTGCCAGTATACGTCCTTGCACTAATTGCCCTAGGCCTGGAATAAATAAGTTACATATCGCTGCAATTACATTTCCGCCTGAACCTTGTCCTGCCATCTGTTGCTCCTAAGTTATTAATTCATTATTGTTAATACACTTTAGCAAACTACTGCAATCGGTTGGAAGAAATAATGTCAATGTGGCAACTGCTATGAGCGAACTCTATCCTGCAATTAAACCTTTTTTTAGTGAAATGCTTGCCGTTGATGCAGGGCACTCGCTATATGTAGAACAAAGCGGCAACCCGAAAGGCATACCTGTGCTGTTTTTGCATGGTGGCCCAGGGGCAGGGCTTTTTGCTAATTATCGCCGTTTCTTTGACCCAGAAAAATACTGGATCATCGGGTTCGACCAAAGAGGAAGTGGCCAATCCACACCATTTGGCAGCATAAAGAACAATACAACGCAGGATTTGCTGAATGACATATCACTGATAAGAAAGCACCTAGGCGTGCAGCAGTGGCTATTGTTTGGTGGCTCTTGGGGGGCGACGCTAGCCATGCTTGCTGCTATTGAACAGCCGCAAACGGTAAAAGGTTTGATATTGCGCGACAGCTTTTTAGGGCGAAAAGAAGACTTTGATTGGTATCTTGATGAGCAAGGCGGCGCGGCGCAATTGTTCCCTGATTACTACCACGAGTTTGTGCATCCTGTGGCTGACGAGATTAAAAGCACCTCTTTGGTTGACGCTTATTACGCATTGTTTACCGGCAGCGATGAAGTACACAAAATGGCAGCGATTAAAGCCTGGTGTTTATGGGAAGCGCGCATTAGCAAGCTACATTGTAAATTACATGAAGATGAGCTGGTACCCGATGTGCACAGAGGCATAAGCTTGGCGATTCTGGAATGCCATTATATTAAGCATTTATGCTTTATTGAACCTAACTTCATATTGAATAATATTCATAAAATCAAGCATATACCCGCGACAATTATCCATGGTCGCTATGACTGCGTGTGCAAAATACAAGGAGCATACTTACTTAACGAAGTGTGGCCTGCTAGCCAACTTACAATAGTTCCTGAGTCAGGGCACAGCGCCAATGAGCCGAAAATTAGTGCGGCGTTATGTTTAGCCACAAAAGCCATGGCACGTTTTATCAAGGAGCAACAATGATTGGTCTAATTCAAAGGGTGAGTGAAGCAAAGGTCACAGTCGATGAACAAGTGACAGGGCAGATAGAGCAGGGCATAGTCTTATTATTAGGGGTTGAAAAAGACGACAACGAAGAAAAGGCTAAAAAGCTTTTTGAACGGGTGTTGAATTACCGAATTTTCAGTGATGAAAACGGTAAAATGAACTTGAACCTCAAACAAGTAGGCGGCGGACTGCTGGTGGTTTCTCAATTTACCTTGGTGGCACAAACGAACAAAGGAAATCGCCCCGGTTTTTCTCAAGGCGCCAGTCCTCAGTTGGGCGAATCTCTGTACAACTATTTTGTCGAACTTGGTAAAAATAGCGAGATCAACTGCGAAACAGGGCGTTTTGGTGCAAACATGCAAGTCAGTTTAGTGAATGACGGGCCTGTCACCTTTAGTTTGAGTGTCTAATTTGCTACCAAGCATCGAATGCTATTTAATGGTGGGCTGGCTAGTGTGATCTGGCCTCAGGTTATCGATATTTCCATAAGGATAAGTGCATCATAATGTATAAAATTGAAACCCCAGAAACAGATGCTGAGTTTGACGCGTACTTCGAATTTCGCTGGTTAATGCTACGAAAGCCTTGGAATTACCCTCAAGGTTCTGAAAAGGACGAATACGAACAAGTTAGTGAGCATCGCATGATCCGCAACAACAAAGGTGAAGTGATTGCCATTGGTCGCGTGCACATGAACAGCGCAGAAGAAGCACAGATCCGCCATATCGCTGTTGCTAATGAAGCCCAAGGTCGTGGCTTAGCAAAAATGATCATGTCTTCCCTTGAATCGGTTGCGCGCCAAGAAGGGGCGGTACGTATGGTGACAAACAGCCGTGAACTGTCGACACCCTTTTTCGAAAGTTGTGGCTTTGAAGTAGAAAAAGAAGCATCTACTGAGCTGGGCAAGCTAAAACGCCAGCAAATGGTTAAGCGTCTTTTGAAGCACAATACAATTTTGCTACATCCTAAATGGTGCAAAGAGCTGCAAGACACTTGGCACGACACCATCCCCATTAGTGAGCAAATGGGCATTAAGCTTTATCAATATTCAGGCAAAACCTTAGAGAACCGCGCTTCGTTAAATAGAAATATCAACCTGCACGGGACTATGTTCGCAGGCAGCATTTTTTCTTTAGCGACGCTAACGGGTTGGGGGATGATTTTTCTGCAACTTAAGCAAAAGAACCTAGCCGGCGAAATAGTGCTAGGAGACGGTAATATTCATTATCACAAACCTATCACCATGCAGCCCAGAGCTTTATGTCATGTTGAAAGCCTAAGCGGTAAGTTTGAAACCTTGGCAAAAGGCAAAAAGTGCCATATTAAACTGCAAGTGGATATTTTAGATGGCGATACCGCAGTCGCTGAATTTAGCGGCGTGTACTGGATACTCCCCCCGGAAACCACCCCAAAAGAAAACGAAAGTACCTAAGGTTCACAACTTAACGTACATAACTGGCAACACCCAGCGCACGTGGTGTTGTCAGGTTAGGTTTGAATGCGCTTCAGTCAATTCTCGTTCATTGCGTTTGTTTGCCCTATTGGGCGTTGTGAGAGCTGTTATAAAGTAATGTGTATTGCATACTTCTGAAATCTGTTTTCTATAAAATTGCAAAGAGCAAAGGAAGCAAACTAATTCGCAGTCCGTTGCGTATGACGCTAGTGTGAAAGGTTAATCTTATTAATTGAAAACTGCGGAAATTGTGTAATTCTCTGCTGACCACAGAATAACTTGCTGAATTTGTCACAGTAATAGCGCTTTATTACTAATTACCCTCCACGTAAAAAAGAAAGTTTCTTAGGGCAAACATATAATACTTACTAAGCTATTGCGGATAAAACCTATTGTCAATGGGTTTTTGATCTGCGACGATTGTATTGTATGAATTTTATGCCATAGCAGCTAATGCATATTGTGATGGAACTGGCATTGCTATGGCTATGGCTCCGAGATTGTCACTGACAGGGTGGGTAATGATTAAAAAACATCAATATTCTTTAACTTTAAAACCTATCGCTAGTCGGTTTTTGGTTGGGGTGCTGGCGGGAGTGGTCAGTTTAACGACACTAGGGGAGACCGTACCTTCCTTATCATTGACTATGCAAAATGCGGTGTCACTGACACTGGAAAACCACCCAGATCTCAGAGTATTTGTTGATCAGCAGGCTGTTATAGAGGGGCGACGAATACAGGCCAGCACTGAACAGCGCGCGCAAGTTAGCCTGATGATTGAAGATGCCATGGGGACTGATAATTTCAGCGCTTTGAAAAGCATGCAGTCTACCTTGACGTATTCGTGGATATTGCAGCAAGAGCAAATTAGCAGCCGTATTAAGGCGGTGGATAGCGAAGCTAGCCAACTGCTCAACGATAAAAAAGTGAAGGCGCTGGATTTGTCGGCCCTTACTGCGAAAAAGTTTATTGAAGTACTCGTTAGCGAAGAGCAACTGAGGCTGAATAAGCTTGGTGTCTCTCAAGCCGGAGAGCTGTTGAGCGTGATCAACGAGCGTATTAACGCCGGGAAAAGCTCACTGGTTGAACGGAAACTGGCAGAAGCAGAACTTATACGGCGGGAGTTGGCAGTGGAAGATTCGGAGCATGAAATTGCCGCGGCGAAGTACCAGTTAAGTGCCTTGTGGGGCGACGCAGAAACTGACTATTCTTTATCTGGCGATTTGAGTGAAATACCTATGCTCCCCGACACTGCTCAAGCCATTAGCTCCATTCGCAATAATCCCCAAGTTTCGCGCTTCACCACCTCCCAGCGCATCGTTGAATCACAGATCGAAAACGCCCGCATCGAAGCTAAGCCTCAGTGGCAGCTGTCTGCAGGAGTACGCCGTTATGAATCTACCGATGACTTTGGACTTGTGGCCGGCGTCTCTATTCCGTGGGGCAGAACAGATATCAACGCCGGTAAAATTGCCGCGTTGCGGGCACAGCAACAGGTACTAGCGAGTGAACAAGCGTCACTAATGCAACAATTGGATGCCCAGTTATTCGTACTGATTCAAGAGATGGCGCATTCGGGGCACGTCATCCACACCATTGAAAATCGCATTATTCCAACGTTGGACTCAGCGTTGAAAGAAGCCCGCCATGCATTTGAAAAAGGTCAACTCAGTTACACGCAGTGGGTTCAATTGCAGAGGGAATTGCTCAACACACAGAGGCAGTTAGTGGCTTCCTACGAGGCCATGCACTTGCAACACATCGAGATCCAGCGCCTGACTGGCACCGCTTTTTCCCAATGAGAAAAATCATGAAAAACACCAAACTACTTACATCGGTAAGCCTAGCTTTAACCCTTTGCTTGGCACTTCCAATACCCTTCGCTACGGCTGCATCGGGTCTAACAGAATCGGCTGAGGTCGAGCCCGAGAAAGGGCCTCATCGAGGCAGAATGCTGCGCGATGGTGACTTTGCTGTTGAGCTGGCGATTTTTGAAACCGGCGTGCCGCCGGAATTCCGTGTTTGGCTTACCGATAAAGGAAATGTCATTGCGCCGCAAAAAGTAAAGCTTAACGTCAAACTTACCCGCTTGGGCGATGTAATAGATGACATCAACTTTAGAGCCCAAGGAGACTTTTTACGCGGAGACAGCGTAATTTACGAACCCCATTCATTTTACGTCACGGTGACAGCGCAGTACAAAGGTACATCGTACCGTTGGGAATACGAAAACTATGAAGGCCGGACAATCATCGAACAGGCAGTAGCTGACGCAATGGGAATAAAGACTGAAATTGCCGGTGAAGCAACACTGCACCAAAGTATTCCTGCATACGGCGTACTGGCTTTACCACCTAACGCACACACTAAGGTGAGTGCTCGGTTCGATGGCGAAATTACGCAACGACACGTTAACTTTGGAGACAAAGTAAAAAAAGGGCAGAGACTTTTTACGATCGAAAGCAATGAAAGTCTGAAGCCTTACACCATAACAGCCCCCGCCACTGGAGTGATAACGTCGCTCATGGCAAATGAAGGGGAGCAAACCAAAGGGCGCACGTTAATCACACTAACCACTACAGGGAACTATATCGCCCGATTAGCTGTTTATCCGTCAGATTACGATAAGGTAAAGGTCGGTAGTGATGTCTCATTGAGGGTTGAAGGATCTGCGCAGGACATTACGGCCAAGGTGACGTTTATTGAACCGGAAGTTCGACGTGATCAGGCGCGCATCCATTGGGTAAACGTAAATGATGCCCAAGACGCTTTATCTGTAGGTAGCTTTGTTAACGCCAATATTAACGTTGCTAATATTGCTGTTCCTCTGGCGGTTAAAAAAATTGGGTTACAGGCGTTTCGTGATTTTACCGTGGTTTACGCCAAAGTGGGCGAGCAATATGAAGTTCGAATGTTGGAGTTGGGGCGTGAAGGCGGTGAATGGATAGAGGTGCTGGGTGGTCTTGAACCGGGTACCGAGTATGTCACCGAAAACAGTTTTGTATTAAAAGCCGACATCGAGAAGTCTGGCGCGTCTCACGACCACTAGGAGCAACCTCATGTTGGAAGCGATTATAAGTTTTTCAATAAAGCGCAAATTGCTGGTACTGGCCCTCGTGCTAATGGCGGCTGGCGTTGGTGTTTGGAATTTTACCAAGCTACCCATTGACGCAGTGCCGGATATTACCAATGTCCAGGTTATGATCAATACCGAAGCCGCCGGGTATACACCTTTGGAAATAGAACAGCGGGTTACCTTCCCTTTGGAAACGGCTCTGTCTGGTTTGCCTGGTTTAACCTATACGCGTTCAGTGTCCCGTTACGGCCTTTCTCAAGTGGTTGCAATTTTTAGCGATGATACGGACGTGTATTTCGCACGCCAGTTGGTAAGCGAGCGTTTGTCTGCCGCTCGTTCTGAATTGCCCGCAGGATTGGAGCCGGAACTGGGTCCAATAGCCACCGGCCTTGGTGAAATATTTATGTTTACCGTCGATGCCAAACCCGGCGCGGTTAACATTGACGGCAGTTCGGTATCGCCAACGGATTTACGAACGGTGCACGATTGGACTATCCGGCCCCAATTGATGCGCGTGCCAGGCGTGGTAGAAGTTAACCCCATCGGTGGATTTGAAAGGGAGGTGCTAATAGCGGTTAATCCGCAAAAGCTCCTAGCATTCAATTTAACTCAGCAAAATGTGGTGGACGCGATTGCCGCCAACAACCAGAACCGCGGAGCAGGATTCATCGAGCAAAATGGTGCCCAGTGGCTAATACGAGTGCCTGGCCAGTTGAAGAACATTCATGCGCTTGGCAATATTCCCCTTGCTGAAGTTGATGGTTCAGCCGTCTATCTGAAAGACGTTGCCGACATAGAAAACGGTAAGGGCCTTAGAACCGGCGCTGCGACCCAGAACGGTCGGGAAGTTGTGATGAGTACTGTCTTTATGCTTATCGGCGAAAACAGCCGCACCGTAGCAAACGCCGTGGCAGAAAAATTAATAGAAATAAACCGTACCCTGCCAGAAGGCATTGTGGCGACGGCAGTATACGACCGTACCCGTCTGGTTGACAAAACACTCCAAACAGTTGAAACCAACCTCATCGAAGGGGCGCTACTGGTTATCGTTGTTCTGTTTTTGTTACTGGGTAACTTTCGTGCGGCATTTCTTACTGCACTTGTGATCCCTTTTGCCATGCTGATGACGGTGACCGGTATGGTGCAAGCTAGGGTTAGTGCTAACCTGATGAGCCTTGGGGCTTTGGACTTCGGATTGTTAGTAGATGGCGCCATCATTATTGTTGAGAATTGTTTGCGCCGACTTAGTCAGCAGGGGCTGGAACTTCCCGTAAAAGCGCGCATGAAGGTGGTATTTAATGCAACCCGAGAAGTTATTCGTCCGGCACTGTTTGGGGTGTTTATTATTACAGCAGTGTATTTGCCTATCTTCGCCTTAGAAGGGGTGGAGGGAAAAATGTTCCACCCTATGGCAATGACCGTGGTAATCGCCTTGCTGAGCGCAATGGTGCTTTCTGTCACTTTCGTCCCAGCTACGATAGCTCTGCTGTTCAATAAGCCTGTGAAAGAAAAACACAGCCCTATTATTAAAGGGGCTGAGGCGCTGTATCGACCGGCGCTGAAATGGGTTCTAAAAGGAAGCTATTTGGTGGTCGGGTTAGCCGCTGCCCTGGTTATATTCTTCAGTTATCAGGCTACTCAGTTGGGCAGCGAGTTTGCGCCAAACCTGGATGAAGGGGATATTGCTATGCACGCGTTGCGTATACCTGGCACCTCGCTGAGCCAGGCGGTAGCACTGCAAAAAATTCTTGAAGAAAAGATCAGCGAAATGCCAGAAGTAGAGCGCGTATTTGCTAAAATTGGTACCGCCGATGTTGCAACCGATGCCGTGCCTCCTAGCGTGGCCGATAATTTCATCATTCTTAAGCCTCGGGAGCAGTGGCCGGACCCAACTAAAACCAAAGAACAGGTGGTTAGTGAGCTATCCGCAATTGTGACACCTATTCCGGGTAACCGTTATGAGTTCCTTCAGCCTATTCAGATGCGGTTTAACGAATTACTGGCAGGGGTGCGCGCAGAACTGGCGATTAAGGTATTTGGCGATGATTTCGATGCTCTAGCTGCCCTTGGTAGCGAAATTGAAAGCGCCATCAGTGGGGTTGAAGGCATTGCCGATGTTCAGGTGGAACAGACTACTGGCCTGCCAATGCTGAATATTGTACCCAAGCAGGACAAGCTGACCCTGCTTGGTTTGACTAAAGCACAGTTACAGGAGCAGTTGGGTACGGCATTGGGTGGCAAGGTTGCGGGCAAATTCTATGAAGGCGATATTCGTTCCGACATTGTGGTGCGCCTAGGTGAGAAGCGTCGTAGTGACTTAGAGGCTTTGGCTTATTTGCCAATTAACTTGTCAGATGGTCGTGTCATGCCACTGCGGGAGCTGGCAGATCTTGAACTGGTATCAGGGGCTAACCAGATAAACCGAGAAAATGGTAAGCGTCGAGTGGTGGTTACTGCTAACGTGCGTGGACGGGATCTCGGCAGTTTCGTGGCCGATATACAAAGTGCAGTAGACGGCGAGGTAGAAATTCCGGCGGGGTACTGGATAGAGTACGGCGGTACATATCAGAAACTACAGTCTGCCTCAGCGCGGCTTGCAGTAGTGGTGCCAGTTACGCTGCTGCTGATTATTGGTTTGCTTATACTGGCTCTGAGTTCTGTTAAGGATGCGTTGATCATTTTCACTGGCGTACCGCTGGCACTAACAGGGGGCGTAGCCGCGCTGATGCTCAGAGATATACCTTTCTCCATTTCCGCTGCAGTGGGGTTTATCGCCCTTTCTGGAATCGCCATTCTCAATGGCCTTGTTATGGTTTCTTTTATTCGCGACCTCCGTCAGCAGGGACACAGTCTGGAACAGGCGATTTTTGATGGAGCCCTAACACGCCTGCGTCCGGTGTTGACTACCGCGCTGGTGGCATCATTAGGTTTCATTCCTATGGCGTTAAACACGGGGATTGGATCGGAAGTGCAACGGCCGCTGGCAACTGTGGTGATAGGCGGCATTATATCTTCTACAATTCTGACACTGTTTGTTATACCCGGGCTATATCGATTACTGCACCGTGACACGTCAGAAACCACAGAAGCCGAAGGCTTATCGTAAATACTTAATTCGGGAGTATATTTTCCCACTAGAGCACAAGTAGCTCACTGACTTACAATGTTAAACAGCATAATATGCTAAAAATTCGGCAAAAACAGAAATCCGTTTTTGCCGGCGTATGAAACACTAAAAACATCACAGAGGAAAATTTGATGGTTCTAGGTGATTTAGAAAAACAGGTTCTGAACTATTTATGGCAACGCTCGCCTAGCGATGTCAAAACCGTTCATGAAGCGCTGACCCGAGAAAAAGGGGGCAGTTTAAACACTATACAGACTACGTTAGATCGGTTGTTTAAAAAGAAGTTACTAGACAGACATAAGCGGGGACATGCTTTTTTTTATACTCCTCGTGTGGAGCGGGAAAACTTGATTGTGACACTAATAGATAACGCGACCCGAGACTTCACCTCATCGAATGAAAATGTATTTGTGAATGCATTTCAATCGTACTCAGGACAGTTGGAAGAGCAGGAACTGGATGCTCTTGATGCAATGATTCAGGCGCAGCGCGAAAAGCTGCGTCAGGATAAGGAAAACTGAAATGTGGAATACGGCAATCATTCTGAACGTTATCAGCCTGGCGATTATAAGCGCCTGGTTTACGCTGCTTTTACAATGGCCTGTTAGTCAGCTGGTACTGCGCCAGTTAAAACAGATGCCAGCAAGCTGGCATAAATCAATGCTGATCGGTTGGGTGTTATTGCCGGTGTGCGTGGCAATGCTGTGCAGTGTGGCCTTCATATTACATGCGTTTACAGACTTAATGTGGACGTCATTGGCGTTGTTTATTCACTGGCATCATCTGTTTTCGTTCGAATGGTTTACGTGGCATGGCTGTTTGTTGATAAGTTGGTGCGCCGTATCGGTCTGGATTGTGTTACGCCACGTCTACGAGCTCAAAAAACACCGTGACAGTCTGCGAAGCGCAGTGCTAATTGCTGAAAGCCGCGAGTGTACGTTCCAAGGCCACACCTTCACCAGGTTGGAAACGAATATTCCACTGGCCTTTACAGCAGGAGGGTTCAGACCGCGTGTCTACCTTTCCAGCGGACTGATTGCCCGTTTTACACCACAGCAGTTGCATTGCATTCTAGCTCATGAAGTGGCGCATAAAACACATCGGGATCCGTTACAGACTTGGGTCTTTAGCCTGATGAGTGCCTGGTATCCCTCCGCCTTGCGCCGTGAAATGCGCCAAGCTTTTGAGTTGGCGACGGAAATGAAAGCCGATGCTGTTGCAGGAAGGGAAACCGGAGCCCTTAATGTAGCCTCGGCGCTGGTTGCCTATGGTAAGAGTGACACGCGATGGCAACTTCCTATGGTGATGGGCTTTGGCCAACATGGTGTCTCACTTCGGGTTAAAAACCTAATTCAACCTGCGAAGCTCAATGCTCATGTGCCACTGGTCGTAAGTGGGACGGCTCTCGCAGTTCTAGCAGCAAATTTGCTGTCTATGGATAGTTTACACCACTATATAGAGCTCATTATTCAGTTCTGACGGAAACGGCATTTCCGGTTAGTTCTAGTAATATAAAAACCGACTGCTGGTAGGTTTTTATAAGGTGATATCAAACCGGCAGAAATGAACAACAGTGTTTCATTGTTTTAAAAAGTGACAATTCGGTAATTTGTGTCGGATAACACCGTTCAAAGCGTCGTTTCTGCTCACAACTATTAAGTATTATTTTTCTATTGAAGGAGAACCGTTATGCGTAAACATTATCTGTTATTGCTGTCCGCTTTACTAACTACACCACTGGTAATTAATCAGGCAATGGCACATGGCAACACCGAGCCGGTACACGGCGGGGTAGTAAAAATCGTCGGGGAATATTCTTTTGAGATGAAAGCCCAAGGCGACGAGGTCAGTGTCTGGGTGTTTTATGATGGCGAGCCACTAAATGCCTCCGACCTGCAACTTCGGCTGAAGGTAAAGGGCAAAGGTCGCAAAGAAGTGGTGACAATTCCTGCAAGGGAAGCAAATGAGTTTACCGGCCCTTTGGATCTCGCCGGTATTGAACAAGTATTGGCAATGCTCACGCTGGAAGATGGTGTTTCTAAGATTGTCGGAAAATACAAACTATAGGCTGGACACGATGCAATTTATTTCTAAAATTTTGCTATCGGTTACCTTGTTACTCGCGGTCCCATTTGCGTGTGCCCACGGTGTAGCCGAAGGTGATAAAGCGTTTCTTGAATCCAGCACCGGGTTGCAGGTAATTCCGTATATTTACCTAGGTGCGAAGCATATGGTGACAGGTTACGATCATTTACTGTTCCTGTTTGGGGTTATCTTTTTCCTCTACCGGCTAAAGGATGTGGGCGTGTACGTCACGCTGTTCGCGGTTGGTCACAGTGTCACCTTGCTGTTTGGGGTGCTGTCTGGAATTCACATTAATGCCTACCTGATTGATGCAATTATAGGATTATCCGTCGCTTACAAGGCTTTGGACAACATTGGCTTTTTCCCCCGATTTTGTGGGTTTAGCATTAATAATAAAGCCGCCGTACTTGTATTTGGTCTGTTCCACGGCTTCGGTCTGGCAACGAAATTACAAGATTTCACTTTGTCTGAAGATGGGCTGGTTGGCAATATTCTCTCATTCAATATTGGTGTTGAGATGGGTCAAATGATTGCGTTGTTCGGCATGCTTTTGCTCATTATTTTACTTCGTAAGAGCCAGGATTTTATGCGTTATGCATTCACCGCCAATATGGCTTTGGTGACCGCAGGCGTAACGTTAACCATCTTTCAACTATCAGGATATATGTGGGGAACAGTATGACAGCCCAGCAACATGTAGAGGTTTCGAATCAACAAATTATTAAAGGCTTGGGTATTGCTGTTGCAGTGGCCGTTGTACTGTCGGTAACGGTAGTGCTGCCGGCAGAATACAACAAAGACATCACGGGAATTGGCAAGATACTCGGTTTAACGAGCATCAATAATGCAGCAGTCGGTGAGGATATGGAAATTACCTCCGATGCAGATTTTATTCTAGCTGGGAGCCAGGGAGAATTTGCCACCAAAACCCTCGTTGTAGAAATTCCTGAATACGAAGGAATAGAGGTAAAGGCGCTAATGCAGGCGAACAACGGTATGAGCTTCAGCTGGCGTACCGACGGAACGCCTCTTTATATGGATATGCATGGCGAAAAACTGGAGAACCCGAACGAATTCGAGAGTTACAAAAAAGCAAAATCGATTGCCGCCGACAATGGTATTTTCAAAGCACCATTCGAAGGCACGCATGGTTGGTATTGGCAGAACATGTCAGATGATCCGATAACGGTGACAGTTACAGTAGCGGGTTTTTACCAATCAATTAAAACAAAAAACTAATCGAAGGAAACAGCAATGTTGAAGAAAATTTGCATAATCGCACTGACAGTAATAATCAGCGCACAGGCCAGTGCTCATGGGATCTGGTTCGCAGAACGTTCTAAACAACTGGCGATGATTTACGGTGTCGGCGCAGACGATCTTGATGCTGTGTTACGTCTGCCAAAAGTCGGATCTATCAAAGGCTTTGACGAAGATTGGGATGAGGTTGATGTAGAGCTCACGCCCACGGGCCCGTTGTTGCTTGTCACCAGCGATGATTATCCGGTAGCTGTTTCAGCAGTTCTGAATAACGGTATTTGGTCAAATACCGGTGAAGGGCACTGGATTGGTAAAGGTCGTGATGAATTGCCAGACGCAATTCTTAGTGAAGAGACCATCAAATATGCCGTTCATTTGCGTGGTCCACTGCGCAGCGTGCCTTACATCAACACCCAGGTGCTGCAGATTGTACCGGTAGGCGATTCATTCCCCCAAATGCTAGGAGAAAAACAAACCTACAAGGTACTTCACAAAGGTAAGCCGGTCGCCGGTGCACTGGTAAAAGCGGATTTTGTAAATGATCCGGATGCAGAACCAGTTAAAACGGATAACAACGGTGAGGTTACATTGCCCATTCGCAATCAAGGCTTGAATGTAGTGATGGCGATTTTTGATGCGCCTACAGATCGTCCGAAAATCATTGATAAATACGAACTACTGGCCACATTATCCTTTGTTTTACCTCACGCACCTGAGTGAGACCTTTACTAAAAATAATAACAACAGGCTGAGGTAAGCTCAGCTCAGCCTCAGTCGCTTCAAGTAAGGTGAATAATATGAGTGAAATAGCACAGACACCCACAGATGGGTTAAAAAAGAGGGTCGCGTCTATAGACATCCTGCGGGGCCTAGTGATGCTGCTTATGCTGGTTGACCACGTGCGGGAAAGGTATTTTTATCATCTGAACGTTTCAGATCCCGTTGATGTGGATAGCACGAGTCCTGAATTATTCTTTACTCGAACGATGGCGCATTTCTGTGCACCAGTGTTTGTGTTTTTAACGGGTCTCTCAGCCTGGTTATACTCCCACCCTTCGAATAAAGCACCCCGCTCAGCGACGCCATTTTTATTCAAGCGAGGAATGTTCATCATTTTTGTTGAAATCGCCGTCATCAACTGGATGTGGATGGGGACCTACGACACGCTTTGGCTGCAAGTTATGTGGGCGATTGGCGTCAGTATGGTGTCGCTATCCGTACTTTGTAAACTCCCTTACAAACTCATATTAGCGCTTGGCCTACTTATTGTTTGTGGGCACAATTTACTTAGTCCAATCACTTTTGCGCCTGGCGAATTTGGCTACAACCTGTGGGCAATACTGCATGATCGCGGTTTCATTTTTGAGTCAGAGTCATTCAAAATAAAGGCATCGTATCCTGTGTTGCCGTGGATTGGCGTTATTCTGTTGGGTTACAGCATGGGCCCACTGTATTCCCAGGCTGTTGAAGGTAGTAAACGTCAGTCAACCTTGGTGAAACTTGGCGTGGCTATGTGGGTGGTATTACTCATCTTGCGCAGCTTTAATATCTACGGTGAAACCTTGCCATGGGAATCTCAACAGGACTTTACACATACACTGATGTCGTTCTTGGCATTTACCAAGTATCCACCGTCTCTCGATTTTGTGCTGTTTACATTGGCAACTGCTTTTCTTGTGCTGGCGGCGCTTGAGAATGTAAACAATCGTCTGACGAAAAGTATTGAGACGTTTGGATCTGCACCGATGTTCTACTATGTGGTACACCTGTTCGTACTGTTGGTCAGCTATCGGATTGTTTTCAACGTGTTTGGTGCTAATCACGGTGAGTATTTTGCCTTCGACTATGTCTGGCAAATCTGGTTTATCTCTGTGCTTCTGGCAGGTGCACTTTACTGGCCTACGAAGGTATTTTCGAAGTTTAAACACAACAGCAGCAATCCCATTGTTAAATACCTTTGACAGGAGAGGACTATGTCATTTAAAGCCAAACTACTAAACATCTTGGCGCTCACTTGTGCACTGTTGAGCGCACAGGTTAGTGCTCACGTCCATTTGTCTAAAACTTTTCCTGTAGCAGAAAGTGAGAGCGTTATGCCCCCTGAAAAGCTGAAACTTGGTTTCAGCGCTGAGGTCAAGGTCATTAAACTGAAGCTGACTGAAAGTTCTGGAAATACGGTGGATTTTGGATTTAAGCCTGCGTTGCAAAGTGCTAAATCCATGGAATGGTCACTGCCCATGCTATCGTCCGGAAACTATCAGGTAGACTGGACCGTACTGGGAAATGACGGGCATAAAATGAGTGGTAACTATGCGTTCGTAGTCAAACACGGCCATGAGCATCATGCTTCTCACTAATATGTACTGTTGAGTCAATCGGATGGATTGGCTCATTTTACTTTCGTTGGTAAGACTTTTCTTTTATTTTGGCGTGTTCAGCTTCATGGGCTATGTCGCTATGCTTGGGCTGTTCAACAAACACGCCATACAGATAAACCCGTTTACGTCGGAAAATGGCTTAATGGGTTGGCTATGGTGCAGTTTTTTCATCAGTTTAGCTGGGATGACCGCAGTTGTGCCACTGAATGCTGGAATGCTACTGGATGAGGGGCTGTCAGGGGTCATCGACCCACTTATGTTGCAGCTGGTGTGGAACTCAGCGATTGGCGAGCAAACACTGGCTAGAGGCATTGCTCTGAGTTTGGTACTCGTTATACTTATTTGGATTAATCAAAGAAAGCGCCAGGGGGGATCCTCAGCGCTGGTATTCTCTGTGCTGTTTACTTCAGCCGTTATTGGGTGGTCCTTTACCCGCAGTGGACACTCGGCAACCACATCACTGGCTGCGCAACTCTGTATAGCCTTGCATGTGATGATGGCTGGCTGGTGGATTGGAAGCCTGTATCCGCTTATTCGTTTGAGTCGTACTGAGCACGCCAAGGCACTGCAACTAGCCTTGCAGGCCTACGGAAAACAGGCTGCTGTTTGGGTTGGGATACTGCTGATGTCGGGCGGTATCTTGTTAACACTTTTACTGCTAAACGTTAGCAGCACTGTTAATAACGTGTACCTTTGGGTAATGGCGGCAAAGTTAACTTTGGTGTGCGGGATGTTGTGCTTTGCGGCTTATCATAAATGGAAATTAGTTGGACGCATTGAAACAAGACAGGATTGCATTGCAGTGAGAAAATCCATCACAGCTGAGGCGCTAATCGGCGTACTTGTTCTCATGGTTACTGCAACCCTTAGCAATAGCATCGGTATTGCAGACTAATATCAGTATAAAAGCGCGTATACTATAGGCGCTTTTATACTGAGTTTTATTTCAGCCAAGGTTGCCTTCGCAAACATAAATAAGCTGCAAGAAATCATCCAATCCATAGTGTGAACCTTCGCGACCATAACCGGACGCCTTCACCCCTCCAAAAGGAGCAACTTCACTGGCAACAGCACCCTCATTAACGCCAATAACGCCGGCCTGAAGGGCTCGTTTCACTCGATGAATGCGTTGATGATCTTGGGTGTAAAAGTAGGAGGCAAGGCCATACTCGGTATTGTTTGCTTCCTCGATGGCTTCGTGTTCTGTGTGGAAGCGAAAAAGTGGCAGTACCGGTCCAAACGTTTCTTCGCTGAAAAGCGCCATTTTGTTATTGGCATCTGCTATTACTACCGGTTCAAAAAAGAACCCTTCCCGCGCATTTGTACTACCACACAACAAAATACCGCCGTTTTCTTCGGCATCTTGCACATGGTGAGTAATCTTATCGATGGCTTTTTGATTGATCATTGGGCCTATCTGCGTAGCTTCATCGAAAGGATCTCCCACTTTCATCGCAGCTACTTTATCCACGAGGCGGCTGGCAAACTCGTCATAAATACCATTGGCTACATAAATTCGATTGGGGCAGACACAAGTTTGCCCACCATTGCGTAACTTGGCAGCCAAAAGACCACTTATGGCTGCATCTATATCGCAATCCTCGAACACAATGAAGGGGGCATTACCTCCTAGTTCCAGTGACAGTTTCTTCAGAGAAGTGGCGGCCCGTTCAGCCAGGTAACGGCCAACCTGCGTAGAGCCCGTGAAGCTTATTTTCTTTACGTGCACGTCTTTTAGCCAAGCATCGACGGCAATAGCCGTTTGCTCACGCGAAGCGGTAATCACATTGATGATCCCTGGGGGGAACCCCGCCATATCTGCCAATTTTGCCATTGCCAGTGCTGTTAATGGCGTGTCTTCAGCGGGCTTTACAACAACTGTGCAGCCTGCAGCCAGTGCCGGCGCAATTTTCCTGGCCAACATGGCGAAAGGAAAGTTCCATGGTGTAATGACCGCGACAACGCCAACTGGGCGTTTTTCGACGGTTTGCTGACGGCCAGGAACGCTGTCAGGTAGAATGTCTCCGCGCAGTTGCATAGCCATTTGAGCAAACCATTTTACGTATGAAGCACCATAAGCGATTTCGCCTTTGGACTCTGCCAGCGGCTTTCCTTGTTCTGAGCTCATAATGCAAGCGATGTCGTCCATGTGTTGCTCAATCAACCCATGCCATTTTTCCAGCAGGGAGGCGCGCTCACGATGGGTGGTCCTTTGCCAACTGTTAAATGCTTGGCGGGCTGAGCGTGCTGCATGAACTGCATCAATGGCATCGCTGTTGGCGACACCGGTAATGCTTTGGCCAGTCGCAGGGTTCATGACCTCATACGTGTCGGTTGACACCGCTTTTTTCCATTGACCATTAATATAGTTGCGGTGATTAAGCAAAGTGGGCTCGCGTAACGATGAAGCCAGATCGATATCGAATGTATCACTCATAGTAAATTCGTCCGGATTGCATCGCCCATCTTCTGGGTTGTGGCATCGCCGCCCAGATCTGGTGTAAGCGTTGAGCCTTCTAAGGTTTTTTCTATAGCAGCGATGATAGCATCGTGGGCCGCGAGTCCAGCGCCCTTATCTTCTGTGAGAAAGCTGAGCATGAGTGCGCCTGACCATATCATGCCAATTGGATTGGCAATGTTTTTACCGAAAATATCAGGCGCAGACCCGTGCACAGGCTCAAACAGAGATGGAAATTTACGCTCAGGATTTAAATTGGCTGAAGGGGCAAGACCAATAGTACCTGTGCACGCTGGACCTAAATCAGACAAAATGTCACCGAACAGATTTGACGCCACAACTACATCAAACCGCTCTGGATTCATTACAAATCGTGCAGACAGGATGTCGATGTGTTGCTTATCCCAGCTGATCTGAGGGTAGTCGGCTGATACCGCTTCGGCCCTTGAATCCCACCAGGGCATACTGATGGCCATCCCATTGCTTTTTGTAGCAACGGTGATTTTTTTGGCTTGGCGAGTCATGGCGGTTTCAAAGGCATATTTCAGTACCCGATCAGTACCGTGGCGGCTGAATACAGATTGCTGCAACACCACCTCTCGGTCAGTACCTTCGTACATGATACCGCCAATAGAGGAATACTCACCTTCTGTGTTTTCCCGCACTACTATGAAGTCGATCTCATCGGCTTTAGGCGTGGAAAGTGCGCACTTTACTCCCCTAAAAGTACGCACGGGCCGCATATTGATGTACTGGTCGAACTCGCGACGGAAAGTAAGAATAGAGCCCCAAAGTGAAATATGATCCGGGACCGTATCAGGCCAGCCGACCGCGCCAAAGTATATCGCATCCATGTCAATAACCTGTTCTTTCCAGTCGTCAGGCATCATGCGATTGTGTTGCAGGTAGTAGTCGCAACCACCCCAATCAAAGTGACGAAAGTTAAGGCTCAGGCCAAATTTCTCAGCCGCTGCTTTAACTACCTTTAGGCCTTCTGGCATGACTTCCTTACCGATGCCATCGCCCGCAATAATCGCTATGTTAAACGTCTTCATTGGCCTGTCATCTCCTGTTTAACCGCATCCAAAGCCAGTACTTCGTTTAGTGTTTGCTGAAGTCGCTCGAACAGAAAGTCAAAATCGGTTTGTGTAAAACACAGTGCTGGTGCAAAGCCCAAAATGTTGTCGCCAAAAGCGCGGAAAATTAGCTTGTGCTTCCAGGCAATGTCGGCAATGGTTTCATGTAGCTTCAAAGCAGGGGAAAACTGACGTTTAGTGCTTTTATCTGCAACCAATTCAATAGCGCCAAGTAACCCTAAATTACGAACATCACCGACCAATGGGTGTGCCAAACACGCCTGTAATTTCGCCTGAAAATACGGTTCGACCTGTTGTGCATGATGCAGCATTTCTTCTTCGTAAATACTGATCACTTCCAGGGCGACAGCGGCACTCACCGGATGAGCCGAGTAAGTTTGTCCGTGTCCGACCACCGCGGCCTTATTTGGGCCATCAGCAATACCGTCAAAAATTTCATCCGACATCAGCACAGCCCCCATCGGGGCATAACCCGATGTCAGACCTTTAGCGACGGTCATCAAATCTGGCTGAATATCTTCGTGCTCACAGGCAAACATTTTTCCTGTGCGGCCAAAGCCGGTGATGACTTCATCTATCAGCAGCAGAATGCCTAAACGTTTACAGGTTTGTTCAATAGCTTTGAGCCATCCTTTTGGAGGGACAATTACGCCGCCGCTGCCAACTACCGGTTCGCAGAAAAAGGCAGCAACATTCTCGGCGCCGATCTCTGCTACTTTGTCTTCCAATTCTTTTACTGATGCGGCAATAAGGGCATCTGCTGTCTCATATTCACTGCGATACATATACGGGCAGCTGATATGGTGCTGACTGGGCGTGGGAACATCAAAGTTTGCATGAAAGGCGGGTAAACCGGTGATGCCGGAGCCCACAGCTGATGAACCATGATAGCCGCGCTTGAGTGCAATTATGTGCTTTTTAGTAGGTTTGCCGATGGCATTATAATAGTGGGTGATGTAGCGGATGGCTGCATCGATAGCGTCTGTGCCCCCCAACGAAAAATACACGTGTTGGAGAGAAGCAGGGGTAATCGAGACGAGTTTATCTGCTAACTTTATGGCTGGTTCGCTACCAAATCCAAAATAGCCGGTGGCGTAAGGCAGCGTATTCATCTGTTTTATAGCGGCGTCTACAACACGTTGTTGTCCATAACCTACGTTAACACACCATAGGCCGGCAAATGCGTCCAGATACGCTTCACCGTCTGCTGTTGTCAGCCAGACACCATTTCCAGATTGCAATATTTTGACACCTTTTTTCTGATGTTCACGGAAGTTGGACACAGGATGAATAAGGTAACGACTGTCAAGTTTTGTCAAAGCAGGCGTTTGCATGAGTATTTTCCATGTTGTTTGTATAGCGATGCAGGGTGCAAGATGCACAAAACGCACTCGTCATATACATAGTCAGAGAAGTTGTACCCCAAATAAGCGGGCACGATTATTCGCCAATATAGTAGCGTCCCTAAATGTTTAAATTTTGTCGTTGCTGCGCTAAGAAGAGCGTGTAAATGTTGTTTTTGATAAGTTCTCAGCAAAATATGCTGTTCACTTTGAGCGATGATCGATGGGTACAGTTTTACTCTTGCCTCGTCACGATGAGGCTGAGTGAATGATTCTAAAATTTAAGCCTGTACAGTGTCTTTTGGTAGAGGCGATATGCTCTATCTATAAAGAGAGTACTCAACATAATGTATGAATTTATTGCAGCATAGTCTGCTGATTGAATCAGTAAAACAGACTTAACTACGCAAACAGTGGATTCAATTTGGCATTAAATAAGCGACACTGCATGGTGTAATAAGAATGCACCAACTAACTAACAAGACTAACTTGCAACAATAATTCTATCTGGAAAAAACAATGAGTGTATTTAAGCCCAAGTATATTAGCTTCGATTGTTACGGCACCCTTATCTATTTTGAAATGGCACCGATGGCGCAAAAACTCTTTGCCGATCGCATTACTGAAACGCAAATGCCACAATTTGTGAAAGACTTTTCCGCCTATCGTTTAGATGAAGTTCTCGGTGCGTGGAAACCTTATCAGGAAGTAGTACGCAACGCTGTAACGCGCCTATGTAAGCACTGGAATATTGAGTACCGTGACGCAGATAGCATTGCTATTTACAATGCCGTGCCAACATGGGGCCCACACCCAGATGTGGTTGAGCCGCTGAAAAAAGTTGCGGCTGAAATTCCGCTGGTGATTTTATCTAATGCGATGAATGAACAAATCCACGCTAACGTGGCTAATTTGGAAGCGCCTTTTGCTCATGTGTATACCGCTGAGCAAGCACAGGCGTACAAGCCCCGTTTACAGGCATTCGAATACATGCTCGATAACCTAGGATGCAACCCTGAAGATATCCTTCATGTATCTTCAAGTTTCCGCTATGACTTAATGTCGGCTCATGATATTGGCATTAAAAATAAAGTGTGGGTAAATCGCGGACATGAGCCAGCTAATCCCTTCTACGGTTATACTGAAATTCAGGATATTCGTGGTCTTCCAGGCGTAGTTGGTCTGGAGTAGGGATTACATGAAAAGCGCGTCTTACTGGCTGGATACAGCACCTGTTATCGCCACCGCCGAATCAAAATTATCGTCTGCGAACGTAGATGTGGTAGTCATTGGGGGCGGATTTACCGGCTTGTCTTCGGCCCTTGCGTTAGCTCAACGCGGCGCAACAGTAGCATTGTGCGAGGCGGGTATCGTCGGTGGAGAAGCATCTGGTCGTAACGGTGGGCAGTGCAATAACGGTACTGCTCAGGATTACGCAGGACTGATCGCCAGTTATGGTGAGGATAAAGCCCGCGCGTTTTACCAGTTCTATAACCAGGCCGTAGATTCCGTCGAAAGCTTAGTTCGCGATGAGCAAATCGATTGTGACTTTCGTCGCGCGGGTAAAATTAAGCTAGCAGCGAAGCCGGAACACTTCGAAAAGCTCGTAAAAACTCATGAGGCACTGATTAAAGAAGTCGATACAGATGCCAAGTTGCTGGATGCAGCACAACTTCAGCGCGAAATTGTGTCCGACCAGTTTTATGGTGGCTTATTGACCCCAAATGGAGCTCAGCTCCATGTTGGTAAAATGGTCCATGGCTTGGCGACACGCTGTATTGAAAAAGGCGTGGCGATTTTCCAACATCAACCGGTTATCCGCGTTGATAAGAAAGGGCCGCAGCAATGGGTGGTGCACACGCCAGAGCAAACCATTGTAGCCACATCAGTGCTTGTTGCTACTGGCGGCAGTGGCCCTGGCCCGTTTAGCTGGTTCCGCCGCCGGATTGTACCGGTAGGTAGTTTTGCTATTACCACTGAGCCTTTGAACAAACAAATGTGTGAGTCATTGTTTCCCGGAAATCGCTCGTATGTCACCAGTAAAAATATTGGTAACTATTTCCGTTTGACGCCAGATCGTAGGCTGTTATTTGGTGGCAGGGCACGCTTTGCCGTGTCGAATTCGCGCTCTGATTTAAAAAGTGGCGATATTCTGCGTCAGTCTCTGTATGACATGTTCCCCCAATTAGCGAATACACGCATTGACTACTGCTGGGGTGGAACTGTGGATATGAGTGCAGACAGATTGCCCAAAGTTGGCGAGCATAACGGCATGTTTTACGCGATGGGCTACAGCGGGCATGGCGTACAAATGGCGCTGCATATGGGTAAGGTAATGGCTGACCTGATCGACGGCAAGCCCACCCATTGCCCTTGGAAAACAACAAACTGGCCTGCGGTACCATTTCATTTTGGTAAACCTTGGTTTTTGCCTCTTGTCGGCATGTATTACAAAGTACAGGACAAGTTGCATTAATATTAAAATACGCTAGAGCACCTGTGTAAAGGGGACGACCATGAAAAATAATAAACAGGATGCCGCCCTGAGGGGGGGACATCTCGGAAGTCGGCGAGCGATTTTAAAGTCACTGGGCGCCGCCGGATTGGTAACGGCAGCCAGTGGATTAGTGCTTCCTGCTCACGTACTTGCCCAGCTTACTGATGATAAGCCTGAAGCTCAGCCGAGACAGGGAGGGCGAATTCGTGTTGCCACCAACTCTAGTTCTACCCGCGACACCTTAGATCCGGCCAAAGCATCACTGAGCACTGACTATGTACGCATGTATATGGTCTACAGTGGTCTGACGCAATTCAATCGTGAACTAGGGGCAGACTTGGCCCTAGCAGAGACGATTGAGTCAGACAACCAACAAGATTGGCATATTACTCTGCGCAGCGGCGTTACTTTCCATGATGGAAAAAGCCTGACACCGCAAGATGTTGTTTATTCTCTTATGCGACATAAAGATCCTGACGTGACATCCAGAGTTGCGCCTATTGCGGCCCAGTTCGAGGAGGTGGTTGTCACAGGTGTACGCAGTTTACGGATTATGCTCAAAGCCCCCAATGCTGATTTGCCCGTCATGCTTGCTTCCTCTAATTTCTGTGTGGTAGCCGACGGTACGACAGATTTTTCACGCACTGCCAATGGAACTGGTCCGTACCAGCTGAAAGAGTTTTCTGCCGGTGTGCGCACCATTGGTGTTAGAAACCCGAACTTCTGGAAACCAGGCAAGCCGTATTTGGACGAAATAGAGTTAGTGGGTATCGCTGATGAATCGTCCCGAGTAAATGCATTGTTATCCGGCGATATTCAGATGGTACTCGCTGTCGACCCTCGTTCAACAAAGCGGGTAAAACGCTCTGGGACCTGCGATGTAATGCAGACGGAATCCAGTTTATACACCAACCTTGTTATGCGTCAGGATGCTTATCCCACTAACAATCCCGATTTCGTGATGGCGATTAAATACATGACCGATCGCGAACTGATAAAACGAGCGTTATTCCGTGGCTATGCGACTATCGCCAACGATCATCCGGTGGCCCCCAGTCATAAATATTTTCACCATGAACTACCTCAGCGACCTTACGATATAGACAGGGCAAAATTTCACCTTAAAAAAGCAGGTATGAATGGTTTGCGTGTGCCTATTTTTGCCTCCCCCGTAGCGACGGGATCAGTGGATATGGCAGCCTTAATGCAACTATCCGGTATTGAGGCGGGCGTACATCTTGGCATCAACCGAGTTCCAGCAGACGGCTACTGGTCAAATCATTGGATGAAGCATCCTTTAGGATTTGGCAACATCAACCCGCGGGTGAGCTTGGATGAACTGTTTAGTCTGTTCTTTAAATCCGATGCGCCGTGGAATGAGTCAGGCTGGCAAAATCAACAGTTTGATCAACTGCTGCTCGCGGCTCGCGGTGAAGGCGATGATGCAAAACGCAAACAGATGTACTGGGACATGCAGGAACTTATACACCAGCACTGCGGCATCGGCATTCCAGTGTTCATGAATCTGATAGATGGCTACGATAAACGCGTTAAAGGCATTTTCCCCATTCCGACTGGTGGCTTGATGGGGTACTCCTTTGCCGAACATGTGTGGTTGGATGCATGATGGTCTTAAGGAGTCTGAAATGAAGGTAATTTTCCAGCTAATTATTAAACGTATCGGGTTGTCGATCATCACACTGTTCATCGTTTCTGCTGTGGTGTTTTTCATTGCGAATTTGTTACCCGGTGACGCTGCGCAAGAAATGCTTGGTCAGAGCGCTACGCCAGAGGCTGTAGCTGCGTTGCGTGAGGCATACGGACTTAACGATCCGCCCCTGACCCGCTATGCAAAATGGCTAACCGGTCTAGTAACTGGTGATGCCGGCATGTCGCTGGCCAATTCTCGGCCAGTGAGTGAGCTTATCAGTTCACGGTTGTCGAAATCTTTGTTGCTGGCGGGCTTGACCACTGTCATTGCAGTTCCATTTGCCATGCTATTGGGCATCGTGGCGGCAATGTACAGCGGTCGCAGAGTCGATAAGATAATGAACATCGCTACGCTTTCTATGGTTGCGGTGCCTGAATTCCTACTCGCAACTATTTTTGTGCTGATTTTTGCTGTGGAACTCAACTGGTTGCCATCCCTGTCGTACATACCAGCCGACGCCGGGGTGTATGAGTACTTTCGCGCGTTTGCGTTGCCGGTAGCGACCCTGTGCATTGTACTTAGTGCACAGATGGCAAGAATGACTCGCGCCGCCGTGCTCGAACAACTGTCGCAACCTTATGTAGAAATGGCATTATTAAAAGGCTCGCCTTTGTCCCGTGCCGTGCTCAGACATGCATTACCCAATGCCGTAGGCCCCATTGTTAATGCGGTCGCACTAAGTTTGTCTTACCTGCTTGGCGGGGTAGTCATTGTGGAGGTGATCTTCAATTACCCCGGTGTAGCTAGCCTGATGGTGGACGCCGTAACCAATCGCGATATGCCTTTGCTGCAGGCGTGTGCCATGTTGTTCTGTACTGGCTATTTGATCCTAGTGCTGATTGCAGATCTGTCGGCTATTCTTGCAAATCCTAAACTGCGTACTGGAGGCTAATTATGATGGCTGCAATTAAATCTATGCCAATGTCCGGTAAAGTGGGCGCTGTATTAGCTGCATGCTGGCTATTTTTGGCCTTATTTGGTCCTTGGCTTGCGCCTCATTCGGCCAATGAAATCGTTGCATATGACGTGTTTGAGCCCCTCGGAGGCGACTACATACTCGGGACCGATTATATTGGCCGCGATGTTTTCAGTCGCATACTTGACGGTACACGCTTCACAATTTTTATTCCGTTGTTGGCCGCCGCACTGGCTTGTTCAGTGGGCACGCTAATCGCTCTTTACTCTGCGGTTAGTCATCCCCGCACTGACGAAATTATTTCGCGGTTTATGGATGCTTTAATCTCAATCCCCAGCAAAATTTTCTCACTGGTGATGATTGCTGCGTTTGGCTCGTCGGTGCCAATTTTGCTTACGATTACAGCCATTAGTTACATGCCGGGCTCGTTTAGAATTGCTCGGTCGCTGGCTGTGAATGTCGCCAATCTGGACTTTGTAACGGTCGCCCGTACTCGTGGAGAAAGTCGCCTTTATTTGGCCGTTAAAGAAATTCTGCCGAATATTCTGCATCCCATGTTAGCTGATTTTGGTCTGCGTTTTGTGTTCGTGGTGTTGTTGTTGAGCAGTCTAAGTTTCCTCGGTTTGGGGGTGCAGCCACCAGAAGCCGACCTAGGGTCGCTAGTTCGTGAAAACTTATCGGGCCTAGCGGAAGGCGCACCAGCGGTAATCGTACCCGCCATCGCCATTGCCACCATCACTATCGCGGTGAATTTAGTGATAGACAGTTTACGGGGCGCAGCCACTTATGCCGCTCGGGGGAGGTAGTATGACAGCACATATCATTGTCGAGCACTTATATGTAGAGGCGGGGCCCACTGAGCAGCCAGTCACCATTGTTGATGACGTCAGTTTTTCTCTTCAGCGAGGAGAAGTTCTGGCACTTATTGGAGAATCTGGGTCAGGAAAAACCACAATTGCACTGACATTACTTGGCTACGCACGCCCCGGTTGCCGGATAATAGGCGGGTCGGTGATGGTAGGCAAAGACAACATGGCGGATAAAGCAGAGTCGCAGCTCGCCGGCCTGCGGGGACGCAAAGTGGCTTACGTGGCGCAAAGTGCCGCTGCCGCCTTTAACCCCTCCCGGCGCATTATGGATCAGGTTGTCGAAAGCGCGCTCATGCATGGCTTGATGACGCGCAAAGAGGCAGAAGCTAAAGCCGTTACCTTGTTCGCGAATTTATCTTTGCCATCCCCAGAAACCATCGGCAGACGCTATCCACACGAGGTATCTGGTGGTCAGTTACAGCGGTTGATGGCGGCTATGGCTCTGATTTGTGATCCTGAATTGGTTATTTTTGATGAGCCTACCACTGCACTTGATGTAACCACACAAGTTGACGTGCTCAAAGCGTTTAAAGTGGCAGTTAAAGCCACGAATACCACAGCGGTTTACGTGTCACACGATTTAGCCGTGGTTGCACAGATGGCCGACCGTATTTTAGTGTTGCAAAGGGGCAGGGTGATGGAAAATAACCCTACTGACAGAATATTGAATGACGCGGAGCATCCCTATACTCGGCAACTACTAAACGCCGTTCAGAATAACGATACTGTGCAGAATAAAGAACACAGCGATGTAGTGCTTGATATTGGGGATATCGAAGCTGGATACGGCAAAATAACCAAAGCTGGTAAACCGGAAATTCCTATTTTATCCGGTATTTCTCTTAAGGTACGGCGCGGTCAAACCGTTGGCATCATTGGGGAATCAGGGTCGGGGAAATCCACATTTGCCCGGGTTATCGCTGGTTTGCTGCCAGCCTCGGCGGGCTATATGGTACTGAATAATCAGGAATTGCCTCCAGCTATAGCAGACAGAGGCAAAAGAGAATGCCAGCACATTCAAATGGTGTTTCAAAATGCTGATACAGCCCTTAACCCGTCTCATAAAGTTGCTGATATTCTTGGCCGGCCACTGACGTTTTTCCATGGTCTGAAAGGCGAGGCTCAAAAAGAACGCGTCGCCGAATTGCTTGAATTGGTGAAATTACCAGTAGCGTTGGCTGATAGAAAATGTGGTGCTTTATCTGGCGGTCAAAAGCAACGAATTAATCTGGCCCGAGCGCTGGCTGCGGAGCCTAGTGTCATTCTGTGTGATGAAGTTACCTCGGCGCTGGATACTGTGGTTGCTGCTGCTATTCTCGATTTATTAGAGGAGTTGCAGGCAAGACTAAACATTGCCATTGTCTTCATCAGTCATGATATCTCTACGGTAAAGAGCCTTTGCGACGAAGTACTGGTGCTGTACAAGGGGAAAAAGGTGGAGCACGGTAGCGGAAGCTCTTTTGCTTGTGCACCTTATCACCCCTACACAGATTTATTAGTTAGTAGTGTGCCAACGCTTGACCCCAAATGGCTAGACAGTCGCAAACGGGATCTCGACGCATTAGATATTTCTGTGCAAAATACAGATGATTTATGTCGCTTTAGAGACCGTTGCCCTGTGAAGCTCGGCGATCAGTGCAATACTGAGGCGCCACCTCTTCGCACCTTAACATCGGGAAAATCGGTGTTGTGCCATCGTGACCAGGCCATGCTTGTGGCTCAGTAATACCCATTCCAATAAATAATGAAGCACTTAGCAATTATTTAATGAAATTGGTATGAGGTCTTTTCTCACTGAAAAAAAACCGGGCACAATGCCCGGTTAAAAGTGTCAGCGCTGAGGAGTTAGATAGCGCCGACCCGAATTTTTGATCCGTTCACCAACCGAGATAAATGATACGAGCTGGCGTCGATAATTGGTTTTTTACCGAGCACCAAATCAGCGGCCACATTCGCCAGGCCAGGACCAAGTCCGAAACCATGCGCCGAGGTACCCGCTGCGAGGAAGAAGCCCTCTACCTGTTCAATTGGCGAAATAACCGGAATGGCATCGGGCGTTGAGTCAACATAACTACCCCAACTTTCAGCAATCTCCATATCTGCCAATGCAGGGAAAAGTGACTTTACTGTGTCTACTGTTTTGATGAGATTGCTCTTAACTGGAGCCGGATCCAGAATGCGAATTCTCTCAAACGGTGAAACACTGTCATTGGTCCAGCGATTAAACGCTTCTGGGCCTTGGAAGAAAGAACGGCCTACATTTACCTGCACGGCTTTGAGGCGTTGCATAAACATGGGCATAAACGGCTTGGCGTAACGAATTCCCTGAGGCGTGAATTCCAGTAGTGCGGTTCCGCTTATCGCCACGGTGTAGCTGCCGTCCAGTCTTCGGGTAAGCGCCACGTTACTGGTGTAAATTGCTTCACCAATATTGGTGATGGGTTTGGTTCTCAACGCGGTTTGGCGAACGCTGGCTTGAGGAAAACTGATGCCATGGTGACGACAAAATGCCGATGCCCAGGCACCGGCCGCACAAAGCACTCGGTTGGTTTTAATGGTTCCGTTTTCTGTTACCACACCTTCCACTTTCCCATTTTTGATATCAAGGCCCCGCGCCGCGCAATTCTGATGAATGCTAGCGCCTAACGCGCGAGCACCCTCTGCAATCATGGGAGCGGCTATGGAGGGCTCTCCCTTCCCGTCATCAATGGAATGGACACCGCCAATCCAAGTGCGGCCTTTTGCTGGAATCATTTCATTGGCTTGTTTGGCATTGAGCATCACGGTGGATACGCCATACTGCTTTGCTAAATCTCTCCAGGCGTCCCATTGGGCCAATTGTTTTGGGTCATCTGTGGCGTAACGCAGCCCGCAGCGGCGAAAGCCAAGATCGAAACCGATATCCCGGGACATTTCATCCCATAAACGCATCGACAGGCCTGATGTGGGTAGTTCCCGTTCATCGCGGTTTTGCTGGCGACACCAGCCCCAGTTGCGACTGGATTGTTCACAACCCACCAGACCTTTTTCAATAAGTGCGACCTTGTAGCCCTGCCTCGCCATAAAATAGGTGGCGGCTGCGCCAATAATGCCGCCGCCGATTACGACCACGTCCACTTCTTCGGGGAGCTTTACGTTACTTGCAATTCTTTTCAGTTGCGGTGACATATTTTTGATACCTTCATGTGGAAATGGTTATGCTTCAACGTCGAAGCCGACAATGGCTTTTATTTCCAGATATTCTTCTAACCCTTCAATGCCATATTCCCGACCATTTCCGGATTGTTTGTAGCCCCCAAATGGGGCCTGTGGATCCCAAGTCGGATAATTAATTAACACTTGGCCACTGCGAATTTGACGAGCGACTCTTCTTGCTGCACTTAAATCGCTGGACTGCACATGAGCGGAAAGACCAAACTCTGTGCTGTTGGCTATTTCAATGGCGTGTTCAACGCTGTCATAGGGAATGAGGCACAGTACAGGCCCAAAAATTTCCTGTTGAGCAATATCCATATCCGGTGTTACATCGCTAAATATGGTTGGGCGTGCGTAAAAGCCTCGGGTAAACCCTTTAGGTCTTCCAAGCCCACCGGTAACACAGCGCGCGCCCTCGTCTAGACCGCGCTGAATCATAGTCTGAACCCGTTCGAATTGAGGACGATTAGATAACGGTCCATGGGTTGCCAAATCGTTATCAGCCAATCCGATTACAATAGACTCTGCCGCTTCTGCCGCCAGCTTTTCTACTTCAGCCAAGCGCGCTTTGGGAACCAACATGCGGGTTGGCGCGCTGCACGACTGACCATTATTGCGCATACCGGCTTGCACACCAGCGCCAACCGCACTGGGGAAATCGGTATCGGGAAGTAAAATGTTCGGCGATTTGCCGCCAAGTTCCTGGCCTACTCGTTTAACAGTGGTAGCTGCAGCTTGTGCAACCAATACACCCGCACGGGTTGATCCGGTAAATGAAATCATATCAACGTCAGGGTGATGGGCCAATGGCTCACCTACATCCTTACCATTGCCGTTAACCAAATTAAACACGCCGGCTGGTACGCCCGCATCATGTATAATCTGGGCAAAAGCCAATGCGCTTAGTGGCGATAGTTCACTGGGTTTCAGTACAATAGTGCAGCCCACCGCGAGGGCGGGGCCGACTTTGGCGGTCATCTGGTACAACGGCCAGTTCCACGGCGTAATTAGCCCCGCAACCCCAATGGGTTCGCGGGTTACCGCCGTTGTTCCGCGCATTTCGGTAAAGTTGTACTTTTCCAAATTTTCACGGGCCACCCGAATATGCGCTGCTGCCAGTGGTACCTGGGTAGAGCGGGCGTAAGTTAGCGTAGCACCCATCTCAAGTGACATAAGATTCGCTAGCAATTCAGTGCGCTCGTCAATAAGTTCGATAATTCGATCTAATATTGACAGCCGGGTTTCTACGGCGGTGTCAGCCCACGATGGAAACGCTGTTTTCGCAGCGGCAACGGCCTTGTTAAGATCGTCAATGTTACCCATTTGAATGGTCGCTGCCGGTTCTTCCGTAGCTGGATTGATCACATCGAAAGAGCGCTCTCCAGCTAAGGCAACCCATTTACCATTGATGTAAGCTTGCTTCAGGCGGCTGCTATCGACAAAGCGCTCGACGGGTTGTGTACTCATGATGGGGTTCCTGTTTAAGACTAAAATGAATTACAACAAAATCAGACAGTGTTCTATGTCCGGCAGATCCTACTGCAAGTTAATGAAATCCAGTATAGAGTTGATGTGACAGCATTGGGTGCCGCTTTATATGCATCAACAGCAAATTATTTTAAATAACGAGAAGGAAACAGGCCAATTTCGTTGCGCTGTGCGCGTTACACTGAGATCCTGCTGTTCTGCCTATGACGAAGAATGTCAGGCTTTACCTCTTTATGAAAAGTCAGGAGACAAATCATGAACCAAGACATCGAAATTGAAGACCTCCTAGAAGATCTCGTCACCTTTCGGCGCGATATTCACGCTAACCCTGAGCTCGCTTACAAAGAAGTAAAAACTGCTGAGAAAGTGGCTGATAGTCTGCGGGAAATCGGATTGGATGTCACTACCGGAGTTGGCAAAACCGGTGTAGTCGGTTCATTGAAGGTAGGGAATTCCTCCCGTTCTATTGGTTTGCGTGCAGACATGGATGCGCTGCCGATTGTTGAGGAAACTGGGTTGCCGTATGCAAGTTGTCATCATGGCGTATTTCACGGCTGTGGTCACGATGGTCATACCACCATGCTTCTTGGCGCAGCACAGCATCTGGCAAGAACACGAAATTTCGACGGTACGGTTCATTTTATTTTTCAGCCCGCCGAAGAGGGGGAAGCTGGGGCGAAGGCAATGATTGACGATGGCCTGTTCGAGCGCTTTCCCTGTGACCGGGTATATGCGTTTCACAATTGGCCTGACTTACCTGCCGGTACTATTTCAACCCGTTGCGGCCCTATTATGGCAGCGGCAGACAAGTTTTCCATTCAGGTAAAAGGAAAGGGGGGACACGCGGCCGTCCCCCATCAAACGCCGGATGCTATTTTGGCAGCCAGTGAATTGGTAAGCCAGCTAAATACTATTGTGTCTCGACGTATTTCGCCAACATCCACGGCGGTGTTGTCAGTAACACAAATTAGCGGTGGGAATTCTCACAATGTTCTACCCAGTAGTGTGTCTCTGACTGGAACCGTTCGTACCTTTGACCCTCATGTGCAGGATCTAATTGAAGCAGCAGTTCGACAGGTAATTACTGGGGTCAGTGTGGCAACAGGTACGCAAATTAGTATCGATTATCAGCGCTATTATCCGGCTACCATCAATGCTTCTGTTGCCGCTGAGCATGCTTTGATGGTGGCGAAGCGCGTAGGCAATGCTGTGGAAGCGCCTGAAGCGGCGTTTACGTCAGAGGATTTTGCCTTCATGCTGCAGGCTTGCGAAGGTGCATATGTCTGGCTAGGGCAAGGCACCAGCGGCGAACACATTCCGCTTCATCACCCTGGCTACGATTTTAATGATGGGATTATTGCCACTGGAGTGAAACTACACGTAGCGTTAGTGGAGGATTTTCTGCCGTCAAACTCAGGCTGAACGCAAGAAAATGACCTAATTGATCATGCTAAACAGCAAAATGTATCATGTTGCCAGCGGTAAACTGGTTGGCAGAGCAACAATCATAAAGCAGGTATCTGAGAGCTGATGGATAAAACAGACTTTACTGTTCGCGAGATGCGAGAATCTGACTTACCCACTTGTCTGACATTCACACAACAGGTCAACTGGCCGCACCGGATGATTGACTGGCAACTGCACTTTTCTATGGGCAATGGCAGCATTATCGAAGACAGCAAGGGCGATATTGCCGGGTGTATTCTGTGGTGGGACTACGGCAGCAACTATGCCACCGTTGGTTTAGTGGTTGTACCTAGTCACATGCAGGGCAACGGACTTGGCAGAACCCTGATGGACACGGTTATGAGTCAAACAGGAGCGCGGAGCTTGCAACTGGTTGCCACGGTTGCCGGAAAACGTCTTTATCAGCAGTGTGGATTTGTAGAGCGCGGGGCTATTTATCAGGTTCAGGGGCAGTTAACAACCCAGCCTGTGCCCACTGAAAGTAATCTTGATATCGAAGCAATCGATGATACAAGCCTCAATGATATGCTGGCTCTTGACGCCTGTACATATGGTTGCTCCCGGCAGAAACTTTTAACCGCCGTTGCCCAGTCTGGGAAAGGTCTGATTGCGTATTGCGACGACAAAGCCGTTGGTTTCGCCATGTTGCGTACCAGCGGACACGGGCAAACCCTTGGTCCTGTACTGGCAGAATCTGATAACATCGCTAAAACGCTAATAAGTCGATTGCTGTGTAATGAAACCGGGTTTATTCGCTTCGATCTGTCTGAAAACGCGCTAAACATAAAGCCTTGGCTTGAATCTTTTGGTCTGACGGAAGTCGATAAAGTCAGCCTGATGGTAAAAGGTGCGTTTTTGCCGTCGAACGCTTCCAGTGTTAGGATTTACAGTCTCGTATCTCAGGCATTCGGATAACAGGTCAACCGAGATTATGTTAAGTCGCTCAGTCAAAGTCCTCGTATTATTACTGCTACTCTCAGTGAGTTCGCAGGCTATGAGTGTGTTTTTCGATTCTCATGTCTCTCATCAGGACAGCGACGATCACCAGTTAACTAACAATGCCTCCGTAAGCGGGGTATTTACAAAGATCATTGAAAACCCAGTTACGGATAATTACGGACTGGATTGTGAGCACTGCTGTCACTGTCATGGGGCTCAGCATATTTACTTACCTGTGATCATCACTACGCTACACACTCATCTTCATTCCCAACGTTGCCAAACGCTATCTCTTTCAGTGAGCGGCGGCCACAGACGTAACCTGCTAAGGCCGCCTATCGTTTAGCGATGTAACATGCGCCACCCTTCGGCTTGGGCTGAAGAAATTTATATCGCTAAGAGAATAGACAATGAAAATACACATGTTAACTGCGGGCATGCTGCTCACGCTGGGCTTGCCGGTACATGCTTCACAGCAACTATCTTGGGCAGGATGGCTGATGCAAACTGTGGAACAGCATCCTACCATGCAGGCATATAATCATCTGCAGACCTCGTCGGAACTGTCTGCCTTGGGCATGGCTAAACCCCTGTATAATCCGTCGCTGAATACCAGTATCGAGCAGGAAGGCAGTGACACAAATTTCCAGATAGGTTTGTCTTCTGACATTGACTGGTGGGATATGAAGGCCACCAGAACTGAACTCGGGAACCTGAACGCCCAACAGGCGCGTGTTGATAAAACGATTATCACCAACGATTTGCTTGCCGACATTATGACTGCACAGGCGAAAACAGCTCTCGGAGAAGAAGCGTATGAACTTGCAAAGTTACAAGTCGAACAGGACCTAAAAGTACTGCAACTTACTCGTGATCAGCTCAGTGCCGGTGAGGTAAACCGCACAGAAGTGGCCATGGCGAAAGCGGTCGTGGGACAGGGTATGGTATTGGAGAACGAGCGATTGTCAGAATGGCTCGGCGCACAGCAGTCACTCCGAGGGCTCGCTGGTGAGCGCGCACAGTCATACACTATTGATCACGCCTTTTGGGGGAGTTCAATTGCGTCGACTGCTGGTGTTGACGTTATAAAACTGCCTGAAGTTCAGCGGTCTCGGCTTAATTGGTTAGAGGCAAAACAAGAAGCCGATTGGCAGGTGCAGGCGAATAAACCGGTCCCAAATTTGGGCGTTGGCGTAGGAAAACAAGCCGGTGAATCTATTATCTCGTTGAATGTATCAGTGCCAATACAGTGGCGTAACGACTACCGAGAGGTCAATGAAGCGGCTCGCGAAGCAGCCCTTGCTAGCGAGCAGCAACTGCATGCAAAAATGCTCAGTGCCCAAGAAAAGTTGAGAAGCTTGAGACTTCAGCTTCGCCAGACCCAGCAACGTTACGAACAGTGGCGTGATTTGCACGAAAACTATCTCAGCGAAGAAATTACTGTGCTGCAAAATCGCTATGCCCAAGGTGATTTGAGCATGGCTGACTACCAATGGCAGGTCCAACAGTTGCGTGCAGGAATGCAGGCAGGGCTGACGCTGAAACAGAACTATCAAATTACCTTCATCGCTTATCTTCACGCTACCGGTCGTCTCGCCGCATACGTGTTATCACTGAATTTGCAGGAGCAGTAACATGTCACCATCAACCAAAGTACTAACCGCGGTCAGTATGTTCGCGCTGCTGACAACGTGTGCTGGTACCTCGGCAAACGCGTCTCAAACCCATGATCACCATGAAGAAGCAGACAATCACAGTCACGCTATCGACGTAGGGCCCAGTGCGGAGCAGCACGACGATAAACATGCCTATCGCCATGAAGATGCGCATAATCGTGACGAACACGACGAACACGACGAACACGACGAACACGACGAACACAACGAAAGCGCGGAAGTTATACTGACAAAAGCGCAGCTGGCGTTGGCAGATATTCACCTAGAAACCTTAGTGCCAATGAACCTGTCCGAAGAGGTTTATGCGCCTGGAGAGATAAAGGTGAATGGCTACCGCAGCTATATAATTTCTCCTAGAGTGAGCTCTGTGGTGACGGCTCGTCACGCAGGATTGGGTGAAAAAGTCCGCCAAGGACAGCCTTTGGTAACACTGTTTAGTGAAGAAATGGTCGGCGCACAAAGTGAGCTTCAACGGGCTGTCGCTGAATGGCAAAGAGTGAGCAAGCTAGGACAGCGGGCGGTGGGCGAAAAACGCTTTATTGAAGCTCGAACGGTTTACAATGCCACCAACCGACGGTTGCAGGCGTTAGGGTTGTCAGCTACTACCATTGCCCGAATTGAAAAAAATGACGACTATCCACTGGGCGAATATACCCTGACGGCACAGACAGATGGACTCATCATGACCGATGACTTCAATCAGGGCCAGCGTATTGAGCCTGGCCAGCCACTGATGTTGTTGTCTGATGAGGCGCACCTTTGGGTTGAAGCCCGCTTGTCGGCTCAAAATGATCTACATCTTCAGCCTGGCGATGCTGCCAGTGTGATGGTAGGCAACATGTCAGCCACGGCCATCGTCACTCAGGAATCTCATACTATCGATCCGGTAAGCCGGACCCGCATTGTACGATTAGATTTGGACAATAGCCGCCACCGGTTCCATTCCGGGATGTTTGCAGACATTTATTTTAAAGGGCCTATAACGGAGGGCGTGCTGGCTGTTCCCCAATCGGCATTGATGCGAGGCACCGATGGCGACTGGCAAATTTTTGTGCTGGACGACGATGGCGGTCTGATACCCAAAGAAGTGACACTAGGGCCGAAATTCAGTGAATGGCAAGCCATTAATGGCGTTCAAGAAGGGATCAGCTATGTCAGCCGAGGCGCTTTTTTTGTGGCTTCAGAAATCGCCAAAGGCGGTTTTGATCCACACAATCATTAATAGGAGTGCAGTATGTTTGCTAGTTTGATTGACTACGCAGTCCGCTTGCGATTTGTATTGATTCTCATATTAATGGGGCTCTGTGGGTTTGCTGCGGTCATGATCCCACGTTTGAATTTAGATGCATTTCCAGATGTAACTAATATTCAAGTGGCCATCAATACTGAAGCGCCAGGATTGGCTGCAGAAGAGGTGGAACAGCTTATAACCTATCCGATTGAAGCTGTGATGTATGCACTGCCTGATGTAGAGGAGGTGCGTTCTATCTCTAAAACTGGTTTGTCAGGTATTACCGTTGTGTTTCGCGAGGGTACTGACATTTACTTCGCCCGGCAGTTGGTGTTTGAACGTTTGCAGGTGGCCGCCGAAATGATCCCTAAGGGGGTCGGAATGCCAACTATAGGCCCGAATACCTCTGGACTTGGTCAGGTTTATCAATATTTGCTTATCGCCGATGCGGACTCTGGCTACAACAGCATGGCACTGAGAAGTTTGAATGATTACCTTATTAAACTACTGTTAATGCCGGTAGATGGCATTACCGAAGTGCTGTCATTTGGTGGCTACGTTCGCCAGTATCAGATTAATCTTCTGCCCAACCGATTGTTGTCTTATAACCTCACACAACAGGACGTAGTTGAAGCGCTGTCGAGGAATAATAACAACGCCGGCGGCTGGTACATGGAGCGAGGGCCGGAACAACTGGTCATCCGCGGAACCGGTTGGTTGTCATCTGGTGAAGCAGCGCTTAGCGAATTGAATCAAATTCCACTACAAACCCAAGGATCGTCAATTGTCACAGTAGGTGATGTCGCAATAGTGGAAATTGGTAGTGAGATCCGACAGGGCGCGGTCACCATGTCGGTGAAAAATGCACAAGGGGAAGTCTACAGCCGTGGTGAGGTTGTGTCTGGCGTGGTACTTAAACGCATGGGCGCTAACACCAACTCAACCATCGAGGGGATAAATGAGCGCATTTCGCTGATCAATGATGCACTTCCAGACGGAGTGCATTTCGAGCCATATTACGACCAGGCCGACCTCATTGGGAAGGCCGTTGACACCGTGGTAAATGCGCTGTTGATGGCTTTTTTGTTTATCGTGATCGTGCTTGCCCTGTTTTTGTTGAGTGTTAGGGCTACCTTGTTGGTATTAATTTCTATTCCAGTTTCTATCGCGCTGGCGCTGGCTATGCTAAGTATTCTAGGGATTTCTGCAAACCTCATGTCGCTGGGAGGTATGGCTGTTGCTATTGGGATGTTGGTTGATGGTTCGGTGGTGGTCGTTGAAAACATCTACCAGAAACTGTCAGGTGAAAAAGTGGATGGGGGGGCTCTTTCTGGTCTGGTTGTCAGTGCGGCGCAGGAAGTTGCACGGCCGGTATTCTTCGCAAGCTTGATTATTCTAGTCGTCTTTACGCCATTGTTTAGTTTTGAAGGTGTTGAGGCAAAACTGTTTCAGCCCATGGCGATAGCTATCATGTTGGCGTTGGTCTGTGCGGTTATTGTTGCGTTAATTTTTGTTCCCGTATTGTCGGTATATCTGCTCAAAGCCCGACCGATAAAACATCGGAAAAACCCGGTACTACAGCGCCTTGAATTGGTTTATACGAGTTTGCTTAAAGCTTGTATGCAGCGGCGTCGCCACGTTATTGGTGTCGCGCTTTTATTGGTGGGAATAGCGGGACTTCTTATTCCTCAACTGGGTACCGAATTCGCCCCTGAGCTTGAAGAAGGCACAATTAATTTGCGGGTTACTCTCGCGCCGTCTGCCAGTCTCAATACGGCCCTGGGTGTTGCTCCAAAGCTGGAGAAGATCCTGCTGTCGTTTCCAGAGGTAACCTATGCGGTTAGTAAAATCGGGCGGGCAGAAATTGGCGGCGATCCAGAGCCAGTAAATAACATTGAGATTTACGTCGGGTTGAAACCCGTTGATGAATGGCAAACGGCGTCAAACAGAGAAACATTGCAGGAGGCGATGAGCCATAAACTGGAACAGCATCCTGGATTGCTTTTTAATTTCTCTCAGCCTATTTCCACACGTGTGGATGAGCTCCTGTCCGGTGTAAAAGCAGAGCTTGCCATAAAACTGTTTGGACCCGAACTGGAGGTGCTTGCAGACTTTGGGCAGCAAATTACCGACGTGGTTGCCGCGGTTCCCAGTACTCAGGATGTAGCCTTAGAGCAAATTAGCGGTGAGGCGCAATTGGTGATACGTCCAATTCGCAAACAACTGAGCCGGTACGGGCTGGATGTAGCAGATGTGATGAATCTTGTTCAACAGGGCATTGGAGGTGTTTCTGCTGGGCAAATTATTAGTGGCAATGAACGATACGATATTGTGGTTCGCTTTGACGAAGCCTTTCGTGACGATATCGATGCTATAAATGAATTGCGTCTGTTGAGCGCACAGGGAGCTTGGATCCGACTGAAAGATGTGGCATCCGTGGCTATTGAGTCAGGCCCTCCGCAAATAAGAAGGGATGATGTTCAACGGCGGGTAGTGATTCAGGCAAATGTTGAAGGTCGTGATATGGGCAGCGTGGTGAGTGACATCCGCGAAGCCATTACTTCGAAGGTTGAGTTGCCGGGCGGATATGCGCTGCAAATTGGTGGGCAGTTTGAGAATCAGCAGCGGGCCATGCAGCGCCTGATGTTGGTGGTGCCAGCGTCGTTGTTACTAATTGCATTACTATTGTACTTTGCATTTACCAATATCAGGTTAGTGGCGCTAATTATGATTAACATTCCTCTGGCAGCTGTTGGCGGTGTTTTCTCGCTGTATGTCAGTGGTCACTACCTTTCAGTTCCAAGCTCGGTGGGTTTTATTACGCTGTTTGGCGTCGCAGTGCTCAACGGCGTGGTGATGGTAGAGAGTCTGAATCAGCGAGTAAAAGGCAGCAATAGACCGACAGACGCTATTCTACACGGTGCGAGTTCAAGGCTTCGACCCGTGCTCATGACCGCATTGACCTCTGCCTTAGGTTTGATACCAATGCTGCTTTCCAATGGCCTTGGGGCTGAAATTCAGAAGCCTCTGGCCGCGGTGATTGTGGGAGGGCTCATCAGCTCTACCTTATTGACATTGGTGGTTTTACCTACGCTCTATCCTTGGTTTGCGAAAGTGAGACTCCAGACGTAATAATTTTCTGAATTTCTACCACAAGCGCACAATTATGCCCCGCAGCGAGGCTTATTCGAAGTAAGCTGCCGGGCTGCATATTTATACTGGGTGATACAAACATGCTTTTTGGTGAACTCAAAAAGCAAACCTTTTATTTATTCGGAGTTTTTATGCGTCGTTTACAAACTGTTGTTCAGCATCCTTCTGAAGCACCCAGCGAAAGCTATGCGGATCCTACAATCCTATTGGAAGGCAATCCACTGCTGGAAAAATGGGCACACGTTGCAGCGGGCAACGACAACATCAAAGTGGGTGTTATGACCTGCGAACCGAGCGTGAATCGTTCGGTGAAAAACGGTTTTTTTGAATTTTGCTATCTGATTGAAGGCTTAATAGAACTTACTGAGGAGGGTGGGGAGCCGGTTACCTATAAGGCCGGTGATACCTTCTTGATGCAGGATGGTTTCCAAGGGATTTGGCGCACAATAGAAAAATACAAAAAAGTCTATGTGTGTGTTTATAGCTAAACGCTGTAATAAAAAGCGCCGGTGACCATTGCCTGTTCACCAGCGCTTATATTGAATTAGCGGGGTTAGTAGCCTCGGCCCTTGTTGACTTCACCTACCATAGGTTCATTCTGTATCCATAATTTCAGATTCTCAACCAGACGAAGCGCCGCTGTGTCATTGCGAGTTACTGATGCTATGTGAGGCGTCACATGAACGTTGGGATGAGCCCAAAACGGGTGATCGGTCGGTAACGGCTCTTGATCAAACACATCCAGCACTGCCTGACTTAGACGTCCGCTGTCGAGTAGTTGTAGTAAATCATTGTTAACCAGTTGCTCGCCTCGGCCGACATTTACTAACGCCGCATCTTTGGGAAGCCGGCTCATCAAATCGTAATCAAGGATCCCCTTTGTGTCGTCGGTAAGGGGCAGAAGAGAGATCAATATATCCGTATTGGGTAGCAGGGTGTTTAAGCCCTCGCGTCCGTGTGTCGTGGATACTCCGTCAATGGTTTTCGGACTTCGACTCCAACCTTGTACCGAAAAGCCAAGTTGCTGGAGCATTAGGGCTACACTACTTCCCAGCGTCCCTAAACCCAGAATAGTAACAGTACACTCGTGGGGAAGTTTCACCGGGTGAGGCTGCCATAGGGATTGTGCTGCCTGACGCAGATAGCGAAACTGCTCCCGGTGAATCATCATCACTGCGCTAAGTACATAGCTCTGCATTTGTGTGGCGATGGAAGGGTCTAGCATACGAACTAACCTGATCCCAGGAGAAAGGGATGCTGGCGCGAGCTGATCGACACCGGCACCTACACAGAAAATTGCTTTGAGATTAGGAAATTGTGTTTGATAGTCTTTTGGCAAGGTCCAAGTAATGAACGCATCTACAGCTTGGGGGTCGGGTACGTCCGGCCAGGTAAACCAGCGTATTTCGGGTAACGTATCAGCTACGGCTTGCTGCCAGCACTTGCCCCTTTCAGCGGGGCCTTTATAAACAAGTGTTAGTGACAAAGTTATTTTTCCGGTTTAAACAAGGTTGTTAGAGGGTAGTGAAGTTTCTCGATAGGTGATTTCAACACGATATAGCTGAAATATTTAGCGATACCAAAGTCTTGTTCGAGAATCTCTTCCATCAGGGTTTGATAATGAGTTACACCTCGGGTGACGAATTTAAGCAGATAATCGTAACCTCCACTGATAAGGTGACATTCAATCACTTCGTCAATGGTGCGGATTTTACGCTCGAATTTGACAAAATCTTCCATATGATGGTCTGTCAGAGTAACTTCAGTGAAAACAGTGGCGGTTTCACCGAGTTTATTCAATGCAATTTTCGCATTGTAACTTGTAATGTAGCCCGCTTTTTCTAATCGTTTGACCCTGGCAAGGCAAGGGCTGGGAGACAGAGCAACAGCGTCAGCGAGATCAGTGTTAGTGATCCGCCCGTTTTTCTGAAGTTCTGCCAAGATATTGATGTCGATACGATCTAGTTTCATTTCGGGCACGGTCATTTCCTCTTATACAACGTTCTTCTCCACATTACCCGTATCATGGTAAACAGTCATCAGATTTACCAGTTGGGGTGAACATTTTCCAAGAAGCCGGACATTGTACTGTCCGGCTGCGTTATATCAGAATGCGTACTTCACACTCAGTTTTGCCTGACGGGGATTGCCCGGCATAGTCCATAGCGCCGAGTAAGAGCTGGCGTAATATTCCTTATCAAACAGGTTCTCAATGTCAGCATTGATACTGAAGGCTTCGGTAATATTCACAGAACCGAAAAGACGCACAGTCGTATAAGACGGCAGCACGTAATCGGGATCAATTAACTCCCCTGGGCGGTCATCCACATAGGTTAAGCTTGCGCCAAGCTTGGATTCCTTTCCAGCGACATTTAAATAGTGGATCGCAGTCAGGTTAAGTTTGTTCTTGGGAATATTTAGCAACTGGGTGCCAGCTGGAATTTCCACCCCCCAGTCAGCATTAACGATAGAGTTTGAGGTGGTTGCATCTACATAAGCGTAGGCGACGGTTAGCATAGTGTCGTCACCGAGCATAGTCGTTAAATCAACTTCTACGCCCTGACTTTCAGCCTCGCCGACGGTATCGGAAAAGCCGGAATGCTCGGGGTTTGGGTCTGCAGCTAAAACGTTAGATTTTTCGGCGCGGAAAAATGAAACGGTACCGGTGATACTCTCGTCGCTTGTGGCGAATTTTACACCTGCTTCATAGGATTTACTTTCTTCCGGCTCGAATGTTTCGCCATCAAAGTTAGAACCTGAGTTAGGACGGAAACCCTCAGAATAGCTTGCGTAAAGAGTGTATCGCTCGGATGCCTCATATACCAGACCAACCCGTGGGCTGGTGGCTGTCTGTGACTGACTGGTCACCTGACCTGATAAATAGGACTCGAAATCCTGCTCGAAGTCGTCGAAACGAATACCGCCCTGAATCTTGAACTTATCTGTAATGTCAATTTGGTCCTGAATATAAACGCCTACAGAATCTTGGTCTTCGGTGTCGAAGCGCGTTGGAGATAGGCTTGGTAAGTCCTGCCCGTAAACAGGATTGTATTTATTGACCGAATAAGTAGTGTCGTTCACTCCCCAGGCAACACGCCAGCGATCCTGAGTAATATCTAACGTGTATTTGTAGGCGTCAGCACCAATAAGAATGTGATGAGCCATACCAGCCAAGTCAAACGTACCGCTAAATTCTATTCGACCTGCTAAGTCTTCGCTTTCATAGTTTCGATAGAGACGTCGACGGTTAACCGTTTCTTCGAAGCCTTCCGTACCCACTAGCTGACGGCCGCCCACTTCAACCTCAGAAGAGAAACCTTCAAAACTGGATTCGCGGTAACTCAAGCCTGCAAGTAAGTTCCAGCCGCCGGCAAGCTCGTGTTGGAGGGTTATTTGATGGCCAGTAGCGTCAATCTCAATAGGGCCATCTGCTGGCTCACCATAGAAGGTGTCGATAGGCACGTCACCGAACTCATTGTTAGTAACAATAACTCCGCGGTCGAAAGGCAGTTCCTGATCGAGATATTCCAACTCATAAGCTATGTTAGTTTTGTCAGAAATATTGTAAAGAATCGAAGGGCTCACTGATATTTTCTTGGTCTCAACAATATCACGGAAGCTTCCTGCATCTTCATAAGCGCCGTTTACACGAAAGGCTAAGTCTGGTGTTAATTCGTTAGTATAGTCGCCTTCTAAACGGTACAGGTCATAGCTGCCAATTGTTGCCTGAATGTAACCTTCTTCGGAAAATTGCGGCTTCTTGGTAATGATATTAATGGTACCACCGGGTTCACTGCGACCGTACAGCGCCGAGCCAGGCCCCTTGATCACTTCAATCGACTGAATGTTTGAGGTTTCACGGCGACCGCTGTAGCCACGGCCTGCACTGAAGCCATTGACAAGATAGCCACCAGGCAGGTTTTCATCGCCAGCGAATCCTCGAATGGCGAAGCTGTCCCACATGCCGCCAAAACTATTTTGCCGGGCGATACCACTGGTAAAATCAAGGGCGTTTTGTAAATCATTGACGCCAAGGTCATCAAGTAGTTCAGCGGTGACCACATCAATATTTTGTGGTATTGATTTTAATGGTACATCACCACGGTATGCCTGACGTTGCTGTACTACTTCAATTTTTTCAACATCTTCTCGCTCTTGTGATGTTTGTGCGTTGACAGTAGATGACAATACGGCTGAAACGGCGCCAGCGAGCACCGATATAGTTAATGTATGTTTTTTATTCATGAGTGTTCTTCTCCAATGTAGTCTCTGGTCAACGGCAAAAAAATTATCCTATCCATTTGTTTTACTTGATTTAATTTCAACTTTTTTTGTCGGCGGTTAATTTTTCCACAATCAGTATAAAGGGATTCTAGTAACGAAAGTATGCTGAAAAGGGCCGTCAAGCAGTCAAAAGTTTTGAGCGTATCTCTCTTGCGGCAGATTCTGCTTAGGAGAAAAGTTTTAGAATGAAAAAGCTAAATCCTGTCGATATATATAAGCTATTGCTCTTTTAACAATAAGCCGATTTTCCTCTGACCTTGTAAAAACTTTATAGTTAGAAATCGAGTAAGTTAATAGTCGGATTGAGTAAAAAGTATCTACATATGTAGGGGAAGAGCAGTTCCGAATAAATTAATGAGTAATGAGTAATGAGCAACAAAATATTGCTTTACAAACGATAAATTTATTAGGTTTAAATGCTGGAATTGGCTCAGATGGGTCGAAGGCATCAAAAGACCGGAGAAAGCAGCGAATCAACGCTTATCTCTTAGCTTTAGATTCCCTAAAAGACTTTGAAGCAAATCCATTAAATCAGGTAATCGAAGGCTGCATAGTGAAATTAATGGTTACTACCGGGTATTTCAGCGTTTGGATGGAAGTCTTCAAAAGACATAATCCGATTAGGTCCAAATTTATTAATGCGATTAAAGGCACTAGCGAAAGCGAATGTTTCGATTTGTTAACGCAGCCAATAAGCCCACATCCCAATAGAGATGGGCTTGAATCTGGTGGCAAAATATAAACCAACCTTCTCAAAGTCTGCTACATATTTGCTACACAGAGTTAGTTTTTAATAAAATGCTTTTCTTGATGTGGCTTGCAGGTCTTTAAAAATGGCGCACCCGAGAGGATTGCTCCCACCATCCTTGGCGGTCGTCGCTTCGCGACCAGCTAAAGCTGTCCTAAAACGTTCCCGACGTTTTAGTCGAACCACAGAGGCTCTCACCTTTCGGGTGCGTTCGGTGGATATATTTAAATGAGAATGCAGGTTTGAGCGGTTTCATGTCGTCGAAGGAATAATGGCGCACCCGGCGAGATTCGAACTCACGACCTCTGCCTCCGGAGAGCAGCCCGGCTAAATGGCGCAGTTCGGGGCTAACCGGCAAAAACGTGATATTCCTTTAGAAACAGTATGTTATGATTTCGCATCTAACCCCCGAAGTACATCTATTAATACCAACTAATTTGGTCACGGTCACAGGTAGGCCACAAAACTTCATTTCGAGCGTGGATCTTTTGTCCAGTTTTTACCTCAATAAAACACTTCGCGGCATGGCCGTAAAAGCCAATTTCCAATTCAATGACATTTCGAGGTTAGCACTCGAAACATCTCACACCAAATCAATTGCAATAAGAGCATGCCGAATGGAACAAACCTACATATCTATTTCTGTACTTTATCTATCGACTCTAGATTGTGATACAAATAATGTACACCACTTAGCTGTACTAAATTTTAAACAGTTTGATCTGTATACATATTATTTATTCAATGGCGATGCATTAGAGAAGGGTTCAGTGGAGCATCCAGTGCTCAGCTGGCTAAACGAGATAGCTCTTTGGGGAGATGACTTACATAGCCAATGCATATTTCTTTGTACTGCTTTCATTGTAGCTTACGCACAAGACTTAGATGACGAATTGCGAATTAGTGAAATTTTATCCATCTCTAAGCTTATAACCAAGTTAATAAATCCCGATACCGAAAGTGTTTTGTATGACATCGTATGGCAAAAATTTTCTTCGAGTATTGACGACAAAAGATGTATCAAAGTTACTATCAATTTTTTCAAACGACGGTACATACTGAGAAAGCAGATTGTGCATGAAGGGTCTACATGGCTGAGTTCTGTATACTGCGAATAATTTAAAGGCAGTGCCGAATTTCAGCTACTTAACCCAATTATCAACGATACGATGATGAAAAATCCAGACACGCTTTAGAGACCAGCTTCTTAACCTTTAGTTGGAAGCGAAGTGCGACACTGTGCTTTTTTAAACTATGTCGACGGCAATATAAGAGGCTGCAGGACAGTTCCAAGTTAGCAGGAAGGATCAACACTTTTATATCTTAAGGTATATTTCTTACTGCGAAGAAAGCATCGAAAGCATAGTGCTGGATTCAGACATATCAATTTATGCAGCCCACTGTTGTGATAAGCATCATATTTAGTAACTCATCTTGTTCGCCTTCACCAAATCTAGTGTAACAATGATATAAACTGCTTGATTTGGAAAGTATTGGGGCTATTTATCACCTAGGTAACTTTAGTGATGAAATGTGTAAAGCTTTTAGACGCATAAATCAGCTGGAGTTAGAAAATGATACTTTTCGAATGATTAACGCGAAAATAACACTTTAAAATCAAATGTTTACGAGTGAAGTAAATATTCCTGACACCGAAAAGCGGGATTTTTCGAAGTGTAAAGTATCAAAAGCCTAACCTTCCTAATGTAGACAGTCCTCCGATCATAACTGCATTTATTTTTTTGTTTTAAAACAGATGCTTATAGAGACATTTCTTTATTTTTCCATGTTGGCACACATCTTGATTAGTCATATGTGATCGTAGTTTAAAATGGAGATGTACTGTAATGATCAAAGGGATTAGAGTCGAGAATATCAAGCCGAAATTGATATCGCCGCATCGCGAAGCAAAAATTGCTTTTGAATACACGAGAACCTTTCAATTTCAGGTTGATGAAAAGTTCCTCAAACCTACACTGCTAGGACACGGCGCTTTTGAAATGCCATTGGTTGTATCTGACCAAAAGGGGTGTTTTCAACTTTTTGCTGGCTGGAAGTACTTGCTTCCCCCATTTTCTTTAGGGCTAAGCGAACAACCTATCCCAATCTTAGTCTTCCCATTTGGGATGACGATCACACGGATCGCTCAAACAGCATGGCAATATGCATTTCATCTTGCCCTTAGCAACCTTCATGAAGACGGGTATCTTGCCTCTACCGCTTTGTTATTACGTCAATGCCCTATTCCTCAAGATATTCTTATGCTGCCCAAGACAAGTTTAATGCCTCCTAAGGCACATCTAGTTACAGAGAAACTATATGGTGTAAATCGGCGACGTGTCGAGAGACAGGAAGAATCACAAACCAGAAAATCGTCGCTAGGAGTAAATAATGAATACAAGTAAAGCTGATAGCTATCAACTTAGTTCGTCGAGTTCTAAAAACAGCGTAACGACAGATAGGTATAAGCCGGCGTACCTTAGAAGACGTCTAAAGATGCTCTGCAGTTCGCCCTCCATTTTATCTGAAGGTTTAAGCAAGAGGATTGCAATCCACTGTTGGCATAATTTACAAGACGAAGAAGCCGTTTTATTGCTCGTATCTTTGTTGGTTGGATGGTCCGTACCTCAATTAATTTTGTTAAGAAACGAAGATATTCAGCGAGACAAAAACTATTATTATTTGCGTTCATCCTGGAAATTTAATGACCTGAAATTACCTCAGATGTGGAAGTCATTTCACATCAAATCATCAGAATACGGAGTTATTCCACTTCCTTCAGTTCTTGCTCAGCGCTTAATAGAGGTAATAAATTCACCTTCAACTAACGATAACAGAAAAGCCTTAGTCGAAACTTATCTGGGTAATAAATTTGATGTACTAACACGTCGTCCTACCCTAACTGGTATTCGAAGGAATATTGAATGCTGTGCGAAAGCAGTAGGTTTATCCAGAGCTGAACTGGATTTTATTAGCGGTATTGACCAGCACAATTCCATGCAAAGTTTTTACGTATGCTTTAATCAAGCTGATATGCATTTGAAGTTGATCGAATATCAATCTCAACTTTTAGGTGTAGATCCAGACGTTCTGGAAGTGAAGCCTTTTAATGAAAACTTTGGAAGTAAGCGTGCGTTAACTTCAGGAGGGGTGAAGGCTGTTTTCGCAAGTCATCAACAGCGCTTAAAGGATTATTCTCAACTCACCCAACAAGAATTTCACAATAGGTATACATCATATCTGCTTGAATTATTTCATCTTGTTACACTGATGAGACCTGTTAGTAAAGATGTAGTGAAGCGGAATTCTTTCGCTAATGATTTTTCAAGTCTGTTAATCGTCGATAAAGGTGAATCATCTCTTCGTCGCATCCCGGTCCCATTCAGTGTGAGAAAAATTTTTCACGACTATATTGGCTATCTTATGGCTTTGGATAAACGACAACGTTTTGTTTACCCAATGGTTGCGAATGAAATAACTAGAATGGTAGATGGTGATGCTCCTTTCTTTCAATATTGGGATTTGCATAACGACAAAATGGTGAAGGCTGACACAGCAGCTATTAATGGCTCGCTAATCGACCAATATCCTTTGCACCGAAATTGGCACCGCCATACCATAGCGACGCACCTGGTTATGCACGGACAATGCCGAGACTCTCTCAAAGCATTCATGGGTCACAACCCCCCTCTTGATCATACTTTCTCTGTATTGTCTTCGCTATCTTTTGGAGCACTTAGGGGGGTTAGCGAAAACATAGAGCTTTTACTTAAGCACTGGGATATTCCTCTATTATCCCCTTTATCGAAGATGGTGGGGGGACCCCATGTATAATTTGAATGATCTGATTTTACAGTTGAACCAATGTCCATCTAAACAACATCCAGAGATAGCTGAAAGGTTTATTAGGGGTTTAATAGTAACTCAGTATGGTGCACAGCTGTTCTTAAAAGCCAGCAAATCAGAACGCAAACAACAATATCATGAATTATTAGATCTGCTGTCCACAGAGTGCGCCGATCTATCGTTTTTGCCCCTTATACAGAATACTTTAGTTCGAATATTGCGGCTGACCTATGAAAATAAAAACCCAACAAGAGAAACCCCTGATTTCTCTCTTAAGATAGAAATAAGTAGCAATCAGGTGGAAGAGGTTTATGAACTTGTTCTCAAAGAGGTCCAGGATATACGCTCACCAACTCCGGAGCGGCGCTTAGAATGGGCATTATTTTTCTGTTTATGTAGCGGCGTATGTTTCCTTGAATTATTTAAAGAATTGTATCGGATTCTTGTCACTGTTGAGCGCCCCGTTGTAAAAATAGGAAATCTCTATGTAATTCCGATCAATTATCAAAAAGATAGCCATTTTTGTAATGTTATTGACGAAGACCAATTGGTTACTCAAAGGCTCTTCTATCTGGATTCGGTTGCTATGGCAGCCATCACTGGCTTTTTTAAGGTGAAAGAGCAATTTTCACCTGAAAATAGTTCGGCAATTAGATCGTTGAGTGAATTATTTGCAAGGATCCCCGCTGCCAAAGACATCTCTAGGCTTGCGCCAAAGACTATGCTGAAGGCTTTTTCTGCGTGGCTCTTTAGGCAGCCAGGTATTGATCTATATATGTGGCAACGTGGATTCGTTGAAGGAACTGTCCAAAGTGCATCTACATCTCTTAATAGCTTAAGTGCTCAAACTGGCCATAAGATTAAGAAGTCTCAGATAAAACATCTTCATGTCAGGGAGATTGCTAAGACCAAATTGAAGACGTCAAAAGTTAGCAGCGCTAAGTCTGATCGTGTCACCAATGATAACTTTCTTAAAACTTTAAGAAAGTTGATTGCTACGCCAAGGAATAGCATCAGCGCATTAAAAATCGAGTTACAAAAATTGCTTGAACAAGATATATCGCAAGCTCAGGAAGTGATGATCATGTGGATGTATAAGAAGTATGAAGACAAAGAATGGAAGAAAGCTTCATCTGCAGAAAGACATTTGTCGGTGTTAGGACATACATGGCTTTCGCTCACTTTGGACGTGCAGCTTGAAACTCTCAATGATGCGGAAATAACACAATTGTATGAAGATATGCTAGATGATAAGAAGTCTGATGACCAAAAAATTTATGCCTCTTTGTCTAGTATTATAACGTTTATGAGTATGCACCTAGGAACGCCTGTACCTGACAGTTTCGAAGGTGCACATGTAGGTTGTGTTAGAACCGTTGTGATAAACGAATCTCATTTTCAACATCTATTAAGTGACATCGACAAAACCTTTAGTGCAGCAACCGAGCATGAGCGTCTTTGCATTAAGATGGCACTAATACTAATGAGACGACTAGGATTGCGACCACATGAACTAGACCTACTTGTATCGGATGTCGATATTGAAGGGTTTGGTGAAGTAATTATTAGACGAAACCTCAAGTCACCATCTTCATGTCGAGTGTTGAAGCTTGAACCATTCTTTGTAATGGATGAATACAAACATTTTTGTAGCTTTATAAATATGCGCAAACATCAAGCGCGTGGGTCAAAGCATCAATCTCTCTTTACACTTGACCCACGTTTTGGTCAGACGATAGATTTTCAAAAGCTCGCTCGCAGTTGCAGTCTTTTACTGTCTGGCTATCTTGGTGAGCCGACACCATTCTACCAATTGAGGCATTCAGCCCTATCTATTATTCAATTGGTATTATTTGGAGATGATGAGCTAATCGAGTTGTTTACACCATTCTCAATTGAACAGGCTAATAAAATCAAAACAATGATGGATATAGGCGACCAACAAGATCGCCTATATCAGCTTTCTTCACATGCTGGACATCTTAACCAACGGATTTCGTTATCAACGTACTGCCACTTCTCCGACCTCTTACTATATCAGCAGGTTAGAAAATTAGACCGCAAGTTCCAAAATAGTTTTTGGTTCAGGCTATCAGGTGTTAGGCCATCTACGTTCGAAAAGTTTATGCGTAAATCGCCAGCTCAAGTTTTCTCACAATCATATACGCCTTTAGAAGTTGAAACATTCGTTCATGATTGTGCCTATCAAATTAATCGCTTAACCCAAAAACGTCAAGGACTAGACATTATGAAAAGCGTTATTCTGACTCACATCAAAGAACCCACCCCGACATTGGCAGATGTAGATACTATTTTACGGACGCATGATGAGGCTCTAACTCTAAGCTGTGTGGAAAAAGAACTGAAAATTAAGATTGTTACAGAAGCTCTGGGGCTGAATGAAATGTGGGGAGCCGATATTCTGTTTACCGCAAAAGTTATTAAGGAGAGGCCAGAATACACAAGTACAAAAGGGAAATCTCGCCTTTATCCGAACAATAGCGCGCGGTTGGCTCCATCCAAGCCTAGCTGGGCATCTGAAGCAGAAGACGTTGAGGTAATTGAGAAAAAGTTAGCCGAAATCAAAGTCCAAGATCGACAGGTGGTTCGACAATCTGCAGACATGTTGTTTCAACGAATGACTCATGGGCATAGCGAAATCATATTTAGTTGTCCTCTGGAACTTTCTAAGTTTTTTCATGGAATTAGGGAGCTAATCCCGAATGGGCGTTGGTTTGTAGTTCTGAATCCCAATCAAAATAAAGATTCAACTGATCAGGTAGACATTTGGACATCACAATCTAACTGGCCAAAGGATGCTGAAATCGTAGAAGACAGTTTTGTCTCAGATGAACGTCGGTATCCACACGGGCGTTTGAATTTGCACTTTCAACATCCTCATGCAAACAAAATGACTTTCTCAGTCAGCGAGGTTGGAAAGCATTCTTCCAACGCCCTTAAATACGTGCTGCATTTATATGCGATCCTATTAGGCGCCGAAAAACGTTACCAAAAATTCGAAAAAGTAAACTGCATTTAGGGAAAGATTAAATGCCTCATCGACTATGCCATTTCAGTTCGGGTACCTAATATTTAGTAGAGGTGATGATATCGGCTAGTCTACATTTGGTTAATCAATTGAATAACCAAATGTAGACTCAGTTTAATAATTACTCGAGAATATGACCTTGGCTAAGTTGGAAATGGAACTTTTTAATGGCGTCGGTAGCGCAAATTAGTATTCGTCGTGAAGGATTTATTGGCTATGTCAAATATACGGTTAATCGACAAGGTCGTAAGCTTTTTTCCACTTTGGAAAGCTCAGTTAATACACCGTTTAAATGTAAAGCAGCGACAATGACATCCATATTGCACTATTACATGTAGTATCTCACTAAACTGACACTCTCAGATGATAGGGTTTGATCTATCCGGACAGACTGCCTTGAGCGATCAACAGACGGTGGGAGGATTCTGCATATTAACATCTCAAGGGATTGTGTCAGGCGAGTCTGCCTGACATTTCCATTATACAGTTGTAATGTATTTCTCTTATGGTTCTAACCTCACCAAAATCTCGCTCTTTTTCAGCTATCATCAGCATAGATGTTGAGGAAGGCACAATTTTTTTAATCACATCGTCTAACGTTGATGCGGCCAATTTCTCGCGTAATCCCAATTCAATGCCAAAGGCCAATACATGGTCCCGTTTCAAATCAGCTAAAATTTTCACGCCGCCCATTTCCTGAGCCAGCTCATGATCGAGATGCTTCCCTATACCTTCATATATTGCTGTACTTAGCAGATCATAATGTGGGGTCATGGTTATGTAGTTTTTGCTAATAAAAAATGACAGGTTCTTTAAATGTGCATCACCATTGCCCACAATGGCATTGAAACAAGCCCAGCGAAATATTTCTAATAGTGTTTTAGCTTTTGTACGCGTTTTATCCACGATATTCACTAAACTTGCGACATTGTTATTGCGGTATTTTGTCAAGTGCGGGTAATTCAAAAGCTGACAGCCATCCAACATATGCAACCTTTGCAGGTGTGGGTGATGTCCTTTTCTGTCAAATCGCTCAATCATATAAGCAGGCTCTGGAAAATAAACGATATCGACAAGCGGCACATTGAGTCCACATTTATCAGCAAGTTTCATCACAAACCACTCGTTGATGGGTGTTTGGTAATATACATCTGGATCTGAATGACATGGTTTTAGGATGTGAGTTGAAGGCATGTTGCCACTTGGCTCATATAATTTTCCCTCATGTAACACGACTAACATCTTGTGTTGCGCACCGGCTAATGACATACGTTTCCGATCACTACGATTTAATGATGTCTTCGGTAGCGATTCAATACGGGTGTTCATTTCTTCATTGGTCAGTGAGTGTATATCACCTTCTGGAATAGGGGTGTCTGGTGGCAGTAATGTGATTGCCCCAGCAGATTCAGCACCAGCTTTCGTTAATAATGCAAACACGTCCTCTACAGGCTCCTTGATATCTTTGGCAAGTAACTCTCGTGCTTTTTCCTCTGGCAACAGGTTGTCAAAGAACCATTGAATGGGGCGAGTAGATGAGCCGTCTGTTTGCTTATCTTTTATCAAGGGAATACTCGGAGATATCGGAAAGCTTTCTGGTGCAGCTAACCAATTAGGCTCATACACAAAGGACCAGATGTTATTATCTTCTGATAACTCGCCAACTAGGCTTTTGTCGATAAACACATTCAAAATACGACGCATTACAGCTTATCCTGTGATAATGAGTTCAATTTGGTTTCTTTCCATTGCCGTTAACATTTCTGTTTGCACAGGAATATCAAGTGTCACAGTGATCCCAAGAGCATCGAGGACATTCAATACACGCCCTATCTCAACGGTTGGTTTTCCGTTTTCAAATTCACTGGTGAACGTGGTGCCATTTCCACTTAATGAAGCTGAAGTGGCTTGGTCAAGCCCTTGATGCTTCCTCACTAGCTTGGCAATCTGCCCTATTTGCTTAGTATCAGTAATTGTAACCTGCATTCTGACCTCATAGTATATGCGTTCGCGGTAATTGTAGCTTATTTATAGTAGAAATAACAAAAATATATGCGAACGCATAAATAATGCGTTTGAAGCTAGAAACACTTATTTATATATGCGAACGCGTATAGAAAACAATAAAGAACAAGTTGTCGGTGAACAATAAAGTTGGCAACTTTGGATGGCTCCGATGAGCAATTTATAGACATAGCCGAACATCATCTTCAAGGGTAAGTTTACGGCCATTGCGGTCATACGAGCATGAAGATATCAAATGAGCATTTTGTGATCGTTAACTGAGTGGTGATCTTCCCCTAACTCCGTAGACACTTTTTACTTAGAAACCTAAGAAAGTCTGCCAAGCTTTAATGACTATAATCTGCTATTTTGAATCGTTCGGCAACTGCTACTCGTAGACCCTATTTTGGAGCGAACTTTTTAGTCAGGTTAAACGCTCAACCGTTTGTTTTTAGGCTCAAAGCTGCCCATCAGAAAACGTTTACCCAACGACTGCAAATTGGCACATAGCTGCTATCCGCATATTCTTTTTTTCATGCCGATTCATAGCTAGGTAAACACCGCAGTTAAGCAATTATCAGATCGTGCCTGCATATAAAATAATCCGAAACTAGATCCAGATTGCTTTCTTTTGAAATGGGAATAAAGTGTTTTGTAGAGAGGGCCTTACTTCCTTGGCTTTATATAAAAAAACACCATCAATTTGACACTGAATCGCATTAATTTTGCTTATTTTATGAACCATTAGTTAACAGCATTTTTCTCTTATATGCTTACTAACTATTCATTCTATTAATAGTTAAGTTTAATCAACCTCAAACACTTCTTGATATTTACTTTCTATTTCTGTTACTTCAACATCAGTAAGTGCAGATAACTCCTTAGTCCTAGCCCTCTTCGATAATTGACCATTGCTCTGACGCAAAAAGTTAAGTAGTAAACTTAAACTTTTCTGAGGCATATCAAATCGATTATTTACATAGTTCCAAATCTCATCGTATCTTTCAAGATAAAGAACTTCCTCAGGGAGAACGGTGTCTACTGTATCTTTTACACACTCAAACAAAAACTCCACTTGGCACGTCATATCACCATATCGATACAAGTCAGCCGTTTCGTTTGTTACATGAACATTGTTGTCTTCAGTTGGATGCCATTCAACATACTTTAAACGAGGCTGTGTAAACTGCTCTAACACGGCTTTGTAGTCTTTTATTCTTTCTAAAATTACCGCTGAAATCGGAAAGATCACGCCTTTAGGCGTAAAACCACTTTCAGCTAATACATGATGAATTAAATAGCGATGAATTCGTCCATTACCATCTTCTAACGGATGAATAATCACGAACGAAAAGGCAATGATTGCAGCAGCTAAAACAGGATCTAATCCTGAACCTTTCATTTTTTCATAAGCACTTAGATAAGCAGCGAGCAGTTCATTTAGATCTTCTGGCTTTGCAGATATGTGCTGAGGTATGGGTATGTTGGTCACACGGTCATGCTCACCTACAAAACCGCCAACGCAACGAATTCCCGGCACGATAAATCGACTATCCGGAATTACTACTTCTTGTAAACGCTCTATCTCTTCAACGGTTAATGGTTGCTTGCCTGCTTGACCGATAATTTTCCCCCATCGTTCTATACGATTATGAGGAGGCGTTTCTCCTTCAATGGTATATGAAGCCTTAGAGTCTGAAAGCAGTAAAAAAGCAGCGGCTCTTGCAAGTAAATCACTGTGAACAGCCCCTATATTTTTTGCCGCTTTTTTGTCTAATTTTTCCTCAATATACTGAACAAGCTTCTCTGTTTTTTTAATTAAAGGACAAAATCCATTAACACCCGGTAAGTTATTATTAATTCGTTGGCGTGAAACTCTGGTTTTGGCGCATCCAAATTGTAGTTCTTCATTTAACGCGTCAACATAATTACCCGTAGTAACATCTCCAATAGGCAGTACTTGAGCAGTAAGCCATTCATAGAAAAACCAAATTCGACGACTATAGGCGCCTGTTATTTCACCTTCAATTGAAGCGCTAATGTCTTCTATTGCCAAAACACCAAATAAGCTCCTCATAATTGCTAAATCAATACCTTCGTATTTCAACGCAAATGTTAATTGTGCAAACCAATGGGCTTCAGGCTGATAACGGCTTCCCCATATTAACCACCTTCCTTTGCTTCGTTTAGCGTTTATAGCTGGAACAATGGCGCATATAGCATTAGGAGCAGGAACTCTTAGTTGGAATTCATTGATGAGCCAAGCATATCCAACCAACTCTGCCTCGAGTTCTGGATAGACTTCTTCATCAAAAAACTTTGCGCGTTTAGCTAATACCATATTACCAACCTACAAATGATGATTTACCATGAAAAACGATTATCACCCATGAAAAATGATTATAAAAATTATGATTTCGTGAATAAGGATTACAAACTATATTATGACTGAAAATTTAAATCAATTGCGTGAAAACAATTACAGGGCATGAAATGTGATTATATTGATTGGATAAGCGTGAATTTTGATTATTTATTAGTAAGTATTATGGTAGTCCATTACAAACTATCATTACAAAAAAAGGGTAATACAACGAATTATCCCTGAGTGGGCTTAAAGATACTGTCATCACTCAAAGCAGACGGATGAGATGTACCATAAACCTCAGCCAACTTGGAGCGAGATACATGGGTGTATATTTGCGTTGTTCAAATATCAGCGTGACCAAACATTTCCTGAACATGAAGCAAATCAGCATCATTATCTAACATTTTTGAAGTTGTGGGATGACGACAGATATAACAAGATCTAGCTCGTTTGATATCTGCTAAACAACCAATTCAAAAAGCCGTTTCATCACTATTTGCCAATTTTTGTACTCAGGTGATCCAAACTGAAAAAGTTTGCCTTCAAATCCCTCTTGACCTTTTCCAAGCAAATTATCATCGATCAGCACATGGCCCTTGAGTAATGATTTATTTGGGCTAATTATCAGCTTTTGGGTGAAATCCAAGCCAAAATAGGTTTCAACCCACACTCTTTTTTCAGTGTAACAAAGTGGATTCATATAAGAGGGTGCGGTCAATATGTAGGGCGCAAATCGTTCATCATTGATAAGCATTTTAACGCTTTTTATTGCCCCTTCGATGGGTTTTAGTGATGCGAAGAAGCCATACTGACTTTGTGGAAAAGTGATATCTGGATTGGTTGCCAATTTGTTATTGTGTGCATTTGTGTAATCGCACAAAACATCGTCCATATCAATATAGACTACTAGAGGTTTATGCATATTCACACACTCAAGTTACGTTCAAAGTGCGTCATGCTGACGTCCTTTTTGGTTTTATATAACTGCGCTGACCGGCCGCCGGAATGAACTTTTTCATCCACAAGCTCAAACATATCAGATGACTCTATGCGTCTCATGAGGCTTTTGCGCTGTATGCTTTTCTCTATTATGGTCTCTATTACATTCTTTAGCTGACCCACGGTAAATTGTTCCGGACAGCAATATACAGGCACCATTGAATATAGGGCTTTTTGTTGTAAACGCTTATGTGCAATGTCAATGATGTGCTTATGGTCAAACGCTACAGGCAGAGAACTAAGTTCATTCAAACTTATCCACTTCGCCTGCTCTACGGTCTCAATATGTGTTTCAACAGATTGATGCGCAACCAAAGCGGAATAAGCCGAGGTCACACTAAAGCCTCTGGGATCGCGATTAATGCCAGAAAAAATCTGCAGTTGTTCAAGATAGCGAGGAGATAACCCCGTTTTTTCGGCAAGCTTTCTTCGGGCGGTCATATCTGTATCGTCGTCTTTGTCTACATCGACAAAACCGCCAGGCAATCCCCATCGTCTTGCGTAAGGGTCGTTGGCCCGTTTTACCATAAGGACTTTTAGTGTGTTTTCTACAACTGTAAACAACACGCTGTCAACGGTGAAGAGTGGATTCTTAAATTGAGTTATGTCGTAATTTTGCATAGCACAAACCATTTAATGTCATTGTGACATCATATATTATTTTTATTATCCTTACAATTAGACATGGACTATCGATTATTAATTAAGATATTTTTTAACTTGACAATATAGTGTCTGTAAGACATTAATATAGGTGTGTCGCAGGGACACTAATATTAAAGGCGGAATTTATGTTCGGTTTAAAATATATTAAAGCAGATCCATCAACCCACCTGATGCAATACAAGAATGGGGCAATTGTCAGAGAAGGATTGGGCACCAGTTTTTTCTATTATTCGCCCAGCTCTTCGTTGGTTGCGGTGCCGGTTAATAGTAAAGAGCTGCCCTTTGTTTTTCGAATGCAAACCCAGGACTATCAGGAAATTTCAATACAAGGTCAGGTTACCTATCGTATAACCAGCCCGGGTGATGCCGCCAAACAACTTAATTTCACTATTCAACCCAACGGAAATTATTTGTCTGATGATCCGGATAAAATCGAAGAAAGAGTATTACGTAGCGTCCAGGTTTCGGTTCGCAATCAGATTGAGAGACGTCAGCTTCGCGAAGCGTTAACCTGCGCCATGGTGCTCACTGATGAATTAAAAAAGGATTTGGATAATGTCGACGCACTGACGTCTTTGGGTATTGAGATAAACGATGTCGCACTAACGGCTATTGTTCCCAATCCGGAAACCGGTAAAGCCCTTGAAGCTGAAGTGAGAGAAAGTCTTCTCAGAGAAGCTGACAATGCTGTCTATGCGCGCCGATTGGCCAGCATAGAGCAGGAAAAAAACGTAAAGGAATCAGAGCTGGAAACGGAAAAAGCCATTCAGAAAAAACAACAGGATTTAGAAAAAGCAACATTGGAAGCCGAGCGTGAGCAGATGCAACAACGTTTTCAAATTAATCAGGAAAGAATCACTGCGCAGATTGAAGACGAAGGCCAACTTAAAGGCTTAGTCGAGCTCAATGTAGCCAATGAGCGAGCCCGAGCAGATGCCGAAGCGTACAAAATTAGGGTTAAGATGGAGGCTTACGCTCAAGTAGACACTGACAGACTCAAAGTGATGAGCATGAGTGGAATGGCACCTGAACAATTGATTGCTCAGGCGATTGAAAACCTGACTAAAGGTGATAACAAAGTAGGGAATCTCAACTTATCACCCGATCTATTGCAGTCACTTATTAATCAGTAGAGGATTATCGCGATGTTACAGGAACGTAAGCTCATTCTCATCACCCGCAAAACCAGGTTGCAGGAGCTAAAGGAAAAGTACTGCACACTGGGTCAGGCTAAGTTTTACATTGAGCATCTGGGTGAACGTTTTGACAATTATGTTGCGGAAGATGCATTGTATGTCGAAGCACAAAAAACGGTGTTAACCCACTTAAAGGAGTCGGGGCGAGTGCAGTTACTGGAGAGAAGTATGCTTTCCACCTATCTATTTGCCAATGACGACATTATCGTTGTGCTTGGCCAGGATGGTTTAGTCGCCAATACACTCAAATACCTTAAAGGTCAGCCTTTAATCGCCATTAACCCCATTCCCGACTTGTATGACGGGGTATTGCTGCCATTTTGTGTATCAGATACGTTGGAAGCGTTGAATAATGTGCTGCGATCTCGGATGTCAGTGAAACGCATTTCCATGGCGCAGGTAACCACCAACCTTGGTGACTCTATGCTGGCGGTGAATGACGTCTTTATCGGTCCCAAAACTCATACGTCAGCCCGCTACAAAATATGTGTGGGTGAGGCAACTGAACAGCAGAGTTCAAGCGGGGTTATTGTTTCTACAGGTCTAGGTTCAACAGGCTGGTTTAAAAGTATCCTCGCTGGCGCAAGTGGTATTGCGCAGCGCCCTTTGCACAAACAACTTAGTAATGGATTTGCATGGGACAGCGCAGACTTGTACTACTCGGTACGGGAGCCATTTCCCTCGTTAGTGACCCAAACCAATTTAGTTTTCGGAAAAATCACTAATGGAATGACCTTCAAACTTACCTCTCAGATGGCCGAAAACGGAGTGATATTTTCAGATGGAATGGAAAAGGATCCTATCCATTTTAATGCTGGTACGACGGTACAAATTGAGCGTAGCAGTACTCAAGGAACGTTAGTTGTCAAAAATGAACTTAACGGTTAAGGCCATCGCATCCTCATCAGTCTTAGCACTTCCTGATGCATGTGATTATGGACGGCTACTGTGGATTCAAACTGACAAATTTATCCCAACAAAAATGGTCGATTAAGTACAAACTTTTAGCCACAATTTAGACTATCATCAGGATTTTATTTTGCCGTTTGATCTTCCCCTAAATCTGAGTTGGTCAATACAATGCCTGACACTAATAAAAAGGTGAGTGATGGCGTTATTGTTGATGGGATATTTGAGAAAACTTTCCTTCATAAACAGAAAGTCGACCCCTAAGCTCTGAATTTTCAATCAGGAGCGTGGCATTTTGGTCTGCAAGTAGCAGCAATTCACTTTGTGATTCATCCAACTCAGTTTCTAACCTAGTAATGCATTGGTCTGCTGAAGCTTCGCTTTCCACATAAAACGAGAGCTTTTCGAGCTGGGATTGCTCCAAAGTTTTAAGGCGCTTTTCGAACATCTGCTGGCCTTTTAAATAGGCCTCGATTGTTAACTGCTCGATTGCACAGGAAACCCTTTCCATAAGCAGAGACGCATTACCGGCATATTCGTCCGGCAGGGCTTCAAAGCTGAGCTCTGAGCTTTGCTCAGGTAAAAACTTTTGCTCTCTTTTTTTTACAAATGCCTCCCAAATATACTTAATGCGCATAAGCCCACCGTGGTATCCAAGTTGTGCTCTAATTGCGCCTGGGTTCGGTTTCTTTCCAATGTCTTCGAGTTCACGTCCAGCTTGGATGATATCTTTTTCTTGAACGTCAGGATGACGGGCCATAATAGAATTCCTTTAATTTCTTTAGTTAAATTAATTTGTTTGCTTTGCTAGGTTGTCGCTATAACTTTATTTGACCAACTGCATGCAAATGATGGTGGAGTAATTTAGGCGAATGATGCCCTACACATTCTGTGAGGTGTTGCAGGCACGAATGAAATTTATCTTCACAGAAGCTGCCGTTTTTGTTGGTAAATCCGACTGTCAGCAAGTAGCGCATTTGATAGCTCAAAGCCTCTGATTTTTTAGACAGTTGTAATAGCGGTAAAGAGCAAATTTCTACAGTAAGGTCGTCCAGATCAGCTCTATAGGCAATTGCCGACAAGGTACCATCGGAAGTGACTTTTTTAACTTTTCCAATCTCATGAACGAAGGCAAATGCAATAACGATATCCTGATATTCAATGTTCACGCTTTTGTCTTTCAAAAGGCTATCTGCAACTTGCAAGGTTTTCGACAGTAGGCAATTTTCCACGCTCTGTTTGCTTCCGATCTTTGATGGGCAATTAATAAAGCGATCCGCAATATCGGTTTGTAAAAGCGTTTGTGATACAAACTTCTTTAGGTTCCCGTTATCGATCGAATCAAACAAATTAATGGTATCCTTTAATAAATCTGGATAGGGACACAGCGCAGAGGGAATAGCTCTGATGTCGAGGTTATTAATCAGCGGTTCCTGAGTAACAGCCTCGATATAAACACACCGTAAATAGGGTTTGCCGAGATGCGTTTTGACACACACCTCAACATAAACAAGGGAATTAGCCTTAAATGACGAAAAGAAGTGACCTTTATCGAAGCAATAAATTTTTACCGCTGTTGCGCTATCAGATAAACGCATTTCCCAATAAGGTTTACCATGTTGAGTTTGTTTTAATAAACAACCGACAAGAAAATATCTGCCCTTAAAGCGTTTGAACCGATTTGAATTCAGCAATGATGGTTGGATAGAATTACGCATTATCTTTCTCCTCGCTATTCGGTTCAGCCATGACATTTGTCAGCATGCGTTCAATTGCACTGCCATCTGTTCGAGTTAGGTTCGGAACAAAGCGCGAATAAATACGAAACAGCATCTCTGTATTGACGTGACCCATTTGTCGGGCGATCCACTCGGGGTTTTCACCGCTTGCTAACCAGAGTGTTGCCGCTGAATGTCGAGTTTCATAGGGTCGACGCTTTCTCAAACCTAGGTGCTTTAATAGAGGATGCCAAACTCGTTTCGTCACAAGATCATGGCGCAAAGGGCTTCCCGTTTTTGAACAGAATACGTACTCGTTGTTGAAAGTAATTTTTCGTATGTTTTGGAGAGCATCAAATACTTGTTGGTTCATTTGAATATCTCGTTGACTACCGTCTGTTTTGGTATATTCAACATGACCATCCACTATGGTTTCTCTGATTAAAATCAGTCGATTTTCGAAATCAATATAACGCCACTTTAATCCATCGATTTCCCCGGTTCGCATTCCTGTAAAAAATCTGACCATAAAATAATCTTTAAAATCAGGTCTAACAGTATTCAGAATGAGCTTAATTTCGTGAGGCGTAAAAGGCTCAATATCGGATTTAGGAACCTTTAGCGGTTTAATGCCCATATAAGGTGTTGTAAACTCGTATCGGTCGGCTGCTTCATTCAAAATCATTCGCATAATTTTCATATGTCGATTGATATAAGTTGCAGATAAATGCTTTCCATTTTTGCGCACGACTTTGGCGAGATGGGCGCGAAATTGGAGTAGATCAGCTTTAGTGATGCGGTCGACCGCTTTTTTACCAAATTCAGGAATGAGGCGATGATCAAGGATCATCCGAATAGTTTTCTCATAACTTCTTCGCCAACTAGCCTGCATTTCAAAAAACCAGATTTCAGTAAATTCCTCAAATTCAGGTGGCAAACCCGCTGCGGAGTTTAAAGCCTTATCCTGAGAATTCAGTTTCGTTAACATTTTACTGCTAGGAAAAGTCTTGGCGTAATCAAACTGGCCCAGCAAGATTTCAGCCTTGACACGATCCATCATCAATTCCAACCTTTTACGATTGCCAGGTGTATCGTTCAGTTCGGTTTGCTCTCGGCAACGCTGGTTTCTGAAACGGAAGTCCAGATAGAGCTTTTGGCTCCCTTTACGCACATTTACATTACCCATGCGACACCCCACCATTTGCCATGGGAATTCCCATGGCGTTCGCCGAAAACTTGCACATGTCTCGTTTTATTGCTTCCCAGTCGTATAAAATCTTGCGTCCACCGAATGGCCTAATGTAATGGACCCCTTCAAATAAGACCGAGTCTTTCAAGCGTTCACGAATGGTGCGACAGTCATATTTGATCAAATTCGATAGCTCTTCTGTTGTTACGTAGACTTGTGTCATGTTAATCTTCCTGCTCAAGGTTGGTTTCTAGGAGGTTTAAATAACCTGCAGGAGGTCAATATAAGCTAATGTGAGCTCTCTATCAAGTCTTAATTGGCTTTAGGAGGGTAATATGGTCTATAGAAGATGATAAAATGCAATTTGTCTCGCATTATGGGTGAGCAAAAATTGAAGATTTCAGATGTTTCACGAGATACTGGAATTAACAGAGGGACTATTACACGTCTGTATCAGGAGACCGCTATCAGGGTGGATTTTGATGTGTTAGAAAAGTTATGTGTATATTTGAAATGCGACATCGGTGAATTATTAAAAGTGTCAGAATAAAAATTAGTCGCCTCATAAAGTAGAGCATTTCTACGTAAAATAAATTGGGACAAAATCTAATTTTACCCCAATGTTATAAGCCGGAACTCAGGTAATATGAGTACCACTCATGGTTAACTGGGGATAGACGAACAACTCCCTGTTGGTGGTATTCTTAAGTCGCCAAGCAAAGAGATTTTCACCATGATTTTCAGACAGTTTATCGAGGTACAACGATAGCATTGCCAATGAGTCCGTCAGATGAACAGACTTTTGCTTAGTATTAACCGTTCAAATGTCGCAATTTCCGGATCAAAATTTGCCGCAATTATTGTTCACAGTAAATCGTGTCTGTAGGGCAATCCAGATAGCACCTCTGAAATCATAAGGTTTAACTTTTTTCAGTATTTGCTCACGCTTTTTTATGAAATAGACATTAATGATTATTAATGTGACTTTGACTCTAGGGTCAAAGGTGCATCGTAGTTTTTATTTATTACCTAAACTGTGTGGTTATCCTGATTCCAGTATTGCGAATGGCATGAATGATACTGACTCGCGTAACTACGCGATGAAAGCATTAATTTACTTAGGTGTAACTCCATCCCTAGGCATTTAACAAGCGTTTTAAATACCTTACCACCTTTCCCATAATTTATAATTTCCATAATGTGCATGTTTCTTATTAGAGACAGTGAAATCGCTATTTTATATCGCATACATTACTTAAATCGGATGAAAATGCTATGGAAATGCCATTTCGCCCTGCTTGAGTGCAATCAATTGAATTTTGTTGCAAAATGGATACTTATGCGTTACGCATCGCATTTATCAAGAGTAAAGTAGAAAAAAAAGCGAAATATTCTGCACCTTGATATGAATGTCAGCACAATATGAAGTCGCGCACAGGGAAGAGACGTTAGGAATGGAATTCACCTCAATTAAAAGTCGCCATTGCTTATGGTTTCGCTTATCCAACCGAGAGCATGCGTAAAATGACGGTGCAGCACTTCATCAATAAATCTAGTCTTATTAACTCTGAGCAAACACATGATCTTATTGAGCTTCATAAGGTCTGTATTCTATTTTTAATTGCATCACATATTAATCCCTGGCAGGTCGCTCACCATAACGAACGATTAGACTCGTTCGACGATCGAGTGCATCCAACATACATAGATAAACCCTTTAACAAGGGTTTTATCGTGTTCAGTGATAAAGGCAATATCAAAATTACCATTCCATTAGACGACCACCAAGCATCAGGTTATAACCCAAATATGGGAAAAGTTGTGCCGCAACACCAAGGGCTAACGAATCCCCTCATAATATTAAGCGGAAACAATAATATAGACACGCATGGTGCTATTTGATCTAATAAATTTCGCCAAAAACTAACCAGATAACAACACCATGCGTGATATTCATATCTTACACGATTTGCTTAAAAAGCAATGCCCCAATCTACATGCAAAACGTCTTTCCTTTCTTATGGTTGCCACACAATCTTTACTGGATGGACAACAAC
>TARA_R100000687_G_scaffold83699_2_pt1 | contig 90801 bp, 87 predicted proteins | sample TARA_R100000687 | Tara Oceans TARA_R100000687 (sample SAMEA2622685) | marine metagenome | biome: marine biome (ENVO:00000447); feature: mesopelagic zone (ENVO:00000213); material: "saline water (ENVO:00002010), including plankton (ENVO:xxxxxxxx)" | depth 600 m
AAAAAGAATATAACAAATTATTGTGTATTAAATTGAAACATATTAGCTTGCTCGAACTTACAAAGTTTGCAGTATTGTAAACACAATAGAAGTTTGAGGTTGTTGTGGCAGAACAGGGATTGTTTCGCGCTAATGCTGTTAAGCAGCAGAGCGCGCGTTTAGATGGCGATGTAATTATTGCCCAGCCGCTTAGCAGCACAGTGCTAACCACTATTTTACTCTGTGTGGTGGTGGCTATTGTGGTGTTCCTTAGTGTTACCTCTTTTAACCGCAAAGAAACCGTAACCGGTTACCTGAAACCCGATATTGGTCTGGCCAAAGTCGTGTCATCCCGCGCCGGGGTTATTCAGCAAGTGTTTGTTGAAGACGGCCAGCAGGTTAAGGCCGGCGATCGCCTGGCGTTAGTAACCATTCCCGAGCATTTATCGGCTGGCGACAGCCTGACCGGCACTTTGTTTCAGGGCCTGGTGCAGCAAACTGAGCTGGTTACCTTACGCAAGCAACAATTGGTCAGTCAGTTTAGCCAGCAGGAAACTGAGTATCGCAATCGCTTAACCCTAAGCCATAATTTACTGGATGATATTGCTGCCCAGCAGCAATTGTTGCAACAACGGCTGCAGTTAAATCAACAGCGCCAGCAGGATTTTCAGGGGCTGCATAAACGCGGTGCTATTTCCACTACCGAGCTGCAACAACAACAGGAACTGGTGTTGAATATTCGCCAGCAACTGGCCGAACTTAATGCCAATGAACAAAACCACAAAGCCCAGCTAGCCCAGCTAAGCGGCCTGCTGCAGCGCCTGCCCAGCGAGCGAGAGCAGCAACTGGCGCTGCTGGATAGCGATATTTCCCGCCTGCAGCAACAACAAACCGAGCTTAATGCCCGCGGCGAAATGCTGATTACCGCGCCTATCAGTGGCCGGGTTACCAACCTGGTAGCAGAAATTGGCAATAATGTGCGGGTCGGCTTGCCGCTATTAACCATTATGCCCGACAACGCTCAGCTGCAAGCCATTTTGCTGGTGCCGACCCGTGCCTACGGCTTTGTAATGCCGGGTCAGCGCACCCGCTTACGCTTTGATGCCTTTCCGTACCAGCGTTTTGGCTTGTATGAAGGGCAAGTAATAAAAACGGCGCAGGCTATCGTGCTTCCCAACGAAGTCGATATGCCTGTCGCCGTACAGGAGCCAGTGTATCGGGTACAGGTAGCACTGGATTCGCAACTGATCCGCGCTTATGGCAACACAGTCCCGCTGCAATCGGGCATGCTGTTAAGCGCAGATATCGTGCTGGAACAACGCAGTCTGTTAGCCTGGTTGTTTGAGCCGATTTTAAGCCTGAAAGGGCGCTTATAGCTCTGAAACAGAGCAAACCTTTAAACTTAAAAGCATCTCAAGGAGAGATACTATGCAAGAGTTAACATTTGATCAAGTTGAAGTGGTTAGTGGTGGTGTATATCAGGCAAGCAACGGCAGTGATGCTCCAATCACAAATCTAACTAGCCCGTCAGCCATGGATATGAGTGGAGATAATCAATTTATTATTACTAGTGTTGCTGGTGGTATTTTAGGTGGATTCATTGGTGGTGTTGCTGCTGCATTTAAAGGCGAGAGCATTGGAGCAGGTGTGGCTGGAGGAGTAGTTTCTGGAGTATTGCTTGGTTCAGGCGCGGCTCTTGCAACAACCGGGCTACGTGTAGCTGGTCAGGTGTACACCTCAGTGGTAGGCGGAACAAGTGTAGCAGGTGTTGGTGTCATTACCGCTGTAGTGCCTCACGCTCCAAATTAATACTCAAATATATTTTTTAAAGCAGGGATAGCTCCCTGCTTTCTGAGTGAGTACTCAGAAAACTTGAGGAAAGAGAAAATCATGTCACTCCTTTTCATTTTCATTAATGTGTTTATTGCCATAATTATTTTGTCCCCTTTATTTGCAAAAAAAGAGCATAAAAAAATCATTTATACCTGCGTTTTGATTTTTGTGGTCAATTCTTACTCATTCTATTTGAAATTTCCAGATGCAGTAGTTTCGTCAATAGTTAAAGCGCTTTTCTTTACAGTGATTATTGTTTCTGCAACATATGTTCACTCACTTGTGATCGCTAAGTACGGGAAAGGCAAGTAACGATGTACTATGTCCAGAAAAAAAGTATTGTTTTGCATTGTTATGCTAATTCGCATCAATCTTGTGATATAAAATAAATGATACTACAAACCGAATCAGCTGAATGCGGCCTGGCCTGTATGGCTATGGTGGCCAATTATCATGGCCATCAGCTGGATTTAACCACATTACGCAGCCGCTATAGTGTGTCGCTAAAAGGCGCCAATATGCAGCAGTTAATGCTGCTGGCTAACCAGTTAAATATGACTGGCCGTGCATTAAAACTGGAGTTGGATGACTTAGCCAAGCTGCAAACGCCTTGCATTTTACACTGGGAAATGAACCATTTTGTGGTACTAAAGAAAGTGCATCGCAATGGCATTACTATTCTGGACCCGGCCATGGGCGAGCGGCGCTTGTCATTTAAGGAAGTGGATAAAGCCTTTACCGGGGTAGCACTGGAGCTGACACCCACCAGTGAGTTTAAAAAGGTTGATGAGCGGGTAAAGCTCGGCCTCACCGCATTCTGGACCAATATACGTGGCGTAGTGCCAGCCCTGGTAAAGCTGTTTGCTCTATCGTTAATTTTACAAATTTTTGCCCTTGCCTCGCCATATTATACGCAGCTGGTAGTTGATGAAGTATTGGTTAGTCATGATAAGCCTTTACTAATGGTGCTGGCATTGGGTTTTGGTTTACTGATGCTGATTCAAATGGTGGTGGGGGTGTTGCGTAGCTGGATAGCGCTGCACCTTGGCACCATGATGAGTATGCAAATGGTAACTAACCTGTTCCGCCACTTGCTGCATTTGCCTGTACCATTTTTCGAAAAGCGCCATATGGGAGATATTACTTCACGCTTTGGCTCGCTATCGGCTATTCAATCATTATTAACCACCAGCCTGGTTGAAGGGCTGCTGGATGGCATTATGGTAGTTATTGTTTTCGCCATGATGTATCTGTATAGCCCGCAGCTAAGCCTGGTGGTGGTCGTTGTAGTGCTGCTGTATGCGTTGGTGCGCTGGGCATTTTATTGGCCAATGCGTAAGTTGACTGAAGAAAGCATTATTACCTCGGCTAAAGAGCAAAGCGTGTTTATGGAGTCGATACGCGGTATTCAAAGTTTAAAGCTATTTGGCCAGGAAGTGCAGCGGCTTAACCTATGGCAAAACCGCCATACTGAAACCATTAATGTCGGTTTCAGGTTGGCCAAGTGGGGCATCAGTGCCGGGGTGGTCAATCAATTATTGTTTGGCATTGAGGGTATTTTAATTATCTATCTGGCGGCCCACTTAGTGATGGCCGGAGATATGACCGTTGGAATGATGTTTGCCTTTGTTGCGTACAAAAGCCAGTTTACCGGCCGGATGAGTAGCTTAATTGGCCTGATAGTACAGATTAAAATGACTAAGCTGCATTTGGAGCGATTAGCCGATATTGCCCTGACCGAGAAAGAAGACGAAGGCAATAGTATTGATGGCAAGGAGTTAACCGGAGGGTTAGTTTTGGAAGGGGTGAGTTTTCGTTACGCTGACACCGATCCGCTGCTGTTTGAAAACCTGAGCCTTAACGTTAAAGCTGGCGACAATATTGCGATTATTGGTCCATCTGGTACCGGTAAAACCAGTTTAATGAAAATTATGCTGGGTTTAATGCCAGCAACATCCGGTAAAGTAAAAGTTGATGGGATTGATGTCGGCCACTTTGGCTTGCGCAACTACCGTAGCCAAATTGCCGCAGTAATGCAGGATGATCAGTTAATGTCGGGTACCCTTGCCGAGAATATCAGCTTTTTTGACAGCCAGATGGATATGCAGCAGGTTATGGCCAGTGCTCAACTGGCGGGTATTCATCAGGATATTTCAACCATGCAAATGGGCTATAACAGCCTGGTCGGTGATATGGGCAGTTCGTTATCGGGCGGCCAGAAACAGCGGTTATTGCTGGCAAGGGCACTATATCGTAAACCAAAAATACTGTTTATGGATGAAGCCACCAGCCATTTAGATGTGCAGCTGGAGCGCTATGTAAACCAGGCGATTAAACAACTAAATATGACCAGAATCATCATCGCCCACCGGCCACAAACCATTGTAAATGCCGAGCGCATTATGCAACTGCATAACGGTAAGCTGCGGGATGTCACCAAAGCGTACAAAGCAAAATTTGGCTTGCCGAAGCCAGTGGTCGAACAAAGTGCTTAGTAGGGAATAGATGCGTACAGAAAGAGAACTACAGCAGTTTGCACCGGAGGTTGCTAATGCTGATTGAACAGTGTCCGCATTGTCAGCAAGATATACAGCTGCGTGACAGATTGGTGCTTATTTACAAATTTTACGGTACCTGTAAGCATTGCCAGCAGGATTTTTTGCCAAAGCGAGGGCCAATGGTCTGGAGCTCTGGCGTAATTGGTGGCATAACCGGAGTTCTGGCAACTGCCATTCTAAAGTTAGATTTTCTAAGCGCGATGGGGCTGTCGCTACTGCTGGTTTTTATCATTCAGCGCTTTATAAATGTGTTTTATAGCTTGGATCCGCTGTCCGACGGCTAACTTTAATTTATTGCGTATCATGAAACATACGCCTGACTATTCAATCAGGTACAACACAGCTACGATCATAAAAATAAAAAAAGCCCGGTTAAATTAACCGGGCAAAGGACGAGGGTAAAACGGGGTAAAACTTGTTACAGTTAAAACAGTTTTCGCTTAAAACAGCTTATTCAGCGCTGTTATACGCGATTTGATTGGTTTCAACGCCATTAATATCGGCGGTTAAGCGTGCCAGGTTGTGCTGGTTAATATCGTTGGTATTTAACGATACTGCGCGTTTAAAATCTTCCAGCGCAGCGACTTTGTCGCTGGCCAGTACGTGCATTACACCGCGGTTGCTGTAAGCCAGGGCACGCATTTCGCGTTTGGCGTCGGTTGGTAATGCCGGGGTAGTTTGTGCCAGGCTTACTGCCTTGTTGCAGGCGCTTTGGGCCAGATCAATCTGGTTTAAGCGGCTGTAAGCGACGCACAGGCTCATGTGTAATGAGAAGCTGTCTGCTTCAGCACCGCGATAGTTGGTTACTTCGCTGATGCCTTGCTGTAACTGACCTGCCTGAATGGTCGTGACGCCCGGGGTGTCTTCAATTAACACCATTTTGTAACCATTGCTCGCAGCTGAAGCGAGAAATGGACTTGAGGCCAGCACGCTCAGTGCCACGGCGGTAGCAAATTTTTTGGCTGTGAATGTCATGTCGTATTCTCCCTTGGTTTAAATTTGGGTCACCGGCCTTTCGTAGGGAAAGTTTTTGCGGCGACAGGGATACTTTAGCCAGTAGCAACTGGTCTGACAAACGAGATAAATCACACCGATAGGTTAAGAAAATTCACCTATACTTCGCGCTGAACGCCCTGTAACTGTCATAAAAGGCTGCTATGCGAACACGGTTAACAGCAGCGGGTTTTAGCCGTGGGCTGGCTGAAAACTCTTTAATACCCAGTCAATCAGCAACTGAATTTCCGGCCGGTTAGCGTCGTCATCATGGCGCACTAAGTAATAGCGATCGCGGCTTAACAACTCCTGTTCAAACAGCCGTACCAGGCTGCCGCTGCTGAACCAGCTCTGGCTGATGGGCAGTGGAATAAGTGCAACGCCTAACCCTTGCTGAGCGGCGCGGGCCACGCTGAACATACTGTCGAGCTGAATAATCTGCTTTGGCTTAAAGTTATGATAGCCGACATGTTCAGCCCACTGATGCCAGGCATGTGGCCGCGCCTGATGCAGAATGAGCGGGGTTTTCTCCAGCGCCCGGTAACTTTTGCCATGAATTTGCTCATACAGCTTGGGGTTGCAGGCGGGCACATAGCTTATTGGAAATAAATCGTAAGCCTGCATACCCTCGGGCTTTTTACCAGATAGAACAATAGACAAATCAGTGTATTTCGGGCTGTCGCGGCGTGATTTCACCGTTTCCAGCTTTAAATTTATATTCGGATATTGCGCCGACCAGCCAATAAGCTTGGGTACAAACAGTTCGCTGGCAAAAAACTCCGGCATCGAAATGCTGACTTCCTGCATCCGTTCAACCTGACTGAACTGGGCAATGGTATCGGCCAGCTGGGCCAGCAGCGGTTGCACTTCCTGATAAAAGCGTTTGCCGGTCTCGGTTAACGCTATGGCGCGGGTTTTACGCTCAAACAAGCTGAGGTTTAAGTTATCTTCCAGTTGTTTTATCTGGTGGCTGACCGCTGAGGGGGTTAAATACAGCTGCTTGGCGGTTTCCTTAAAACTTAAACACTCTGCTGCAACGCAAAAACAGCGCAAGCCGCGAAGTGGCGTGTGTATTGTCATGTTCGGTATTACCTAAATAAAATGGCAACGTAATGATGTCGTTAATTTCGCTTTATCTCAAGCGTATTAACAGGCTTGACCTGCAACCATTTCGCGGCAACACTGTACGGCCGTAATTTAGCAGGTTATCCCGCGTGACAGCAATTAATTGGGCAGCACTGAATGCTGCCGCCAAAGCGGCCTCTGAGCAGGCCTATGCTCCCTATAGTCAGTTTCCGGTTGGTGTGGCTGTACAGGCCGAAAGTGGCCAGATTTATGCTGGTTGTAATGTCGAAAATGCCTCCTACGGCGGCACTGTTTGTGCCGAGCGTAATGCCATCGCCGCAGCGGTAGTGGCTGGTGAACGCAAATTTGTCGCGTTGCTGGTGTATACCCCGCAAGCTAAGCTGACCCCCCCTTGCGGTATATGCCGTCAGATAATTGCCGAATTTTTCATGCCGGATGCGCCTATTGCCAGTAGCAACCATTTAGGCCAGCAGCAAAGCTGGAACCTGCAGCAATTGTTACCCGATGCTTTTACCCCTACTTATCTGGCTGCCAGCGAAAAAATCAGTAAGGACAGTTAATTATGGCTATTCCTCAGGAAATTATTAAAACCAAACGTAACGGCAAGCCGTTAAGTCATGCCGAGATCCGCCAGTTCGTTCAGGGCTTAACAGATGATAGCTTCAGTGACAGCCAGGCAGCAGCACTGGCGATGGCCATTTATTTAAATGGGATGGCGGTAAGTGAAATTGTCGAACTGACATTAGCCATGCGCGATTCCGGCACGGTGCTTAACTGGCAGGGGCGCGTAAATGGCCCGGTAGTGGATAAGCACAGTACCGGCGGCGTCGGTGATAAAGTCACCCTGATGCTGGCACCGATGGTCGCTGCTTGTGGCGCCTTTATGCCAAGTATTGCCGGACGCGGCCTTGGCCATACCGGCGGCACGGTAGATAAACTGGAAAGTATACCAGGCTATAGCTGTACCCAGAGTTTAAGCCGGATTGAGCAATTATTGCCGCAGCTGGGCTGTGTGATTGTTGGTCAGAGCAGTGAATTAGCGCCGGCAGATCGTCGCTTGTACGGTATTCGCGACGTTACCGCCACGGTAGAATCTATCCCGCTGATCACCGCCTCTATTTTATCGAAAAAATTATCTGAAGGTCTCGATGCGCTGGTGATGGATGTCAAAGTCGGTAATGGCGCCATTATGGCCACTGCCAATGATGCCAGTGCCTTAGCAACCAGTATAGTTAATACCGCCACCGGTGCCGGTGTTGCCACCCGGGCTTTAATCAGCGACATGAACCAGATTTTAGGCAGCACAGCGGGCAATGCGCTGGAAGTTATTGAAACTCTGGATTATTTAACAGGTAAATACCGCGAGCCAAGACTGCACCAACTCACGTTGGAGCTTGGCGCCAATATGCTGATGCTGGGTGGCCTGCATGCTGATAAAGCCTCGGCAATAGCGGCACTGGAGCAAAGCTTAAGTTCGGGCAAAGCAGCAGAAATATTCAGCAAAATGGTGGCAGAGCTTGGCGGTCCGGCAGACTTGCTGGAAAAGCCGCAGCAGTATTTAGCCAGCGCTCCCGTAGTGCAGGATATTGTTGCGACGCAACCAGGATATGTAAATTATCACAATACCGTTGGCCTGGGGATGGCGGTGGTTCGCTTAGGCGGTGGGCGGTCTCATCCCAGCCAGCAAATTAACCCGGCGGTGGGCTTTAGCCATATTATGGCAACAGGTAGCAAGGTTAAGCAGGGCGACAGGCTGGCGACCGTTCATGCAGCCAGCGCAGCAGCGGCTGAAACTGCCCGCAACGAATACCTGCAGGCACTGAGTATTGACGTTGAAACTTCAGAAAAATCAGTTCTGGTTCACCATACGATTGGTTAAAGATAACCTGGCGTTAGCAAAGGGCCTGTTAAAACAGGCCCTTTGCAGTAACGGCCGCTAGTGCAATTTAAGCCGTGGTCGGACGATGCGGTTAATGCGGGCAACGAGTGAAATAACCAGCATTTTCAGCCAGCCGTGCAAAGCAACCTGGTGCATCCGGTACAACGAGATATAAGCTAGTCGGGCAATCCGGCCTTCAATCATCATCGCCCCTCCTATCAGGTTACCCATTAAACTGCCTACGGTACCAAACCGGCTTAAAGAGATTAGTGAGCCATGATCTTTGTATTGGAAGGTATGCAAGGGCTTGTCGTTCAGGGAGGCGATCAGGTTTTTCGCGACCAGGCTAGCCATTTGATGTGCTGACTGAGCCCGCGGCGGTACCCATTTACCGTCGGCCAACGGGCAGGCGGCACAATCACCAATCACATAAATGCTGGGGTCACGGCTGCTTTGCAGCATGGGGTTTACCACCAGCTGATTGAGCCGGTTACTTTCCAGCCCCGCCAGCCCCTGCATAAAATCAGCTGCCTTGATGCCGGCAGCCCAAACCATTAGTTCGGCATCCAGTTGCTCGTCGCCTAATTGCAAGCCATGACAATCAGCGGCGGTGACCCGGGTATTAACCCGCACGTCGACGCCAAGCTTTAGCAGCTCTTTATGAGCTGCACTGGCAATACGCTCAGGCAAAGCCGGTAAAATACGAGGCCCGGCTTCCACCAGATGAATATTTAAACGCTCTGAGCGTAAATCAGCAAATCCGTATAAATTCAGCTCTGCTGCTGCATGGAAAAGCTCGGCAGCGAGTTCCACACCGGTGGCACCGCCGCCAACAATCGCGATATTCAGTTTGTCTTTTGGGTGCTCCGGTGAGTTCAGCTTCAGATAGGCATCAAGTAAGCGGCGTTGAAAACGATGTGCCTGCGCCGGACTGTCCAGAAAAATACAATGCTCTGCCACACCCGGGGTATTAAAGTGATTGGATATACTACCGATGGCTAACACCAGGTAATCATACTTAAGCGTACGCTCGGCCAGTAATTGTTCGCCGTCTGCAGAGGCAATGGCTGCCAGGGTAATCGTGCGTTGCTCGCGATTAATATCGGTAAATTTGCCTAACTGAAACTCAAAACCATGACTGGCGGCGTGGGCCCGGTAACTCAGCTGGTCAATTTCGACATCGAGGGTGCCGGTAGCGACTTCATGCAGCAGCGGTTTCCAGATATGGGTATGGTTACGATCAACCAGCGTGATATGGGCGCGTTTTCTCCGGCCCAGTTTATTGCCCAGCCGGGTAGCCAGTTCCAGGCCGCCGGCACCACCGCCAATAACTACGATGCGAGGGGGTGTCATTGCTTTGTCCTTAGGTTATTACAAAACCGGGTACTTTATTGCAGCGATAAAAAAACCGGCGCGAAGGCCGGTTTTAAGCGTTATGATTTTTGCCGTTTCATCGAGTCGAAAAACTCATCGTTGGTTTTGGTCATCGATAACTTATCGATTAAAAACTCCATACAGTCGCTTTCGTCCATCGGGTGCAGGATTTTGCGCAGGATCCACATTTTTTGCAGCTCTTCCGGCGACGCCAGCAGCTCTTCACGACGGGTACCTGAACGGTTAAAGTCAATAGCCGGGAAAATGCGGCGTTCAGCAATTTTGCGTGATAAATGCAGCTCCATGTTGCCGGTGCCTTTAAATTCTTCGTAAATGACTTCGTCCATTTTCGAACCGGTATCCACCAGCGCGGTAGCGATAATGGTTAAGCTGCCGCCTTCTTCTACGTTACGGGCGGCACCAAAGAAACGCTTCGGCTTATGCAGAGCATTGGCATCGACACCACCGGTAAGCACTTTGCCAGAGCTTGGAATAACAGTGTTATAAGCCCGGGCTAAGCGGGTAATAGAGTCGAGCAGGATAATCACGTCTTTTTTGTGTTCGACCAGTCGTTTGGCTTTTTCAATCACCATTTCAGCTACCTGAACATGGCGACTTGCAGGTTCGTCGAAGGTTGAGGCAATAACTTCACCTTTTACCAGCCGCTGCATTTCCGTTACTTCTTCCGGGCGCTCGTCAATCAACAATACCATCAATACACATTCAGGATGGTTAGCGGCAATAGACTGGGCGATATTTTGCAGCAAAATCGTTTTACCGGCTTTCGGCGGTGCGACAATTAAACCACGCTGGCCACGGCCGATTGGAGAGGCTAAATCCAGTACCCGGGCGGTAATATCTTCCCGGCTACCGTTACCGCGCTCCATCCGCAGCCGCGAATTGGCATGCAGGGCGGTTAAGTTTTCGAATAAAATCTTATTGCGGGCCTGTTCTGGCCGGCCGAAGTTAACTTCATTAACTTTTAGCAGCGCAAAATAGCGCTCACCTTCTTTCGGTGGCCTAATTAAACCAGAAATGCTGTCACCGGTACGCAGGTTAAAGCGGCGGATCTGGCTGGGTGATACGTAAATATCATCCGGACCAGCTAAGTAAGAGCTGTCAGACGAACGTAAGAAACCAAAACCATCCTGCAGAATTTCCAATACCCCTGCGCCGAAAATTTCTTCACCGTTTTTAGCGTGGGCTTTTAATATTGCGAAGATAATGTCTTGTTTACGCAGGCGGGCCATGTTTTCCTGGCCCATGGACTCGGCCAAATCAACCAGTTCGCTAATTGGTTTCAGTTTCAGTTCTGTTAAATGCATAGTTTGATGGGTTCTTGTTGGTAAAAACAGAAAATGCTTATCGGCTCGATAACAAAGGTTTGGAAGTTGGTTTATTCGACAGACAAGCGTGGTTTAAGATATTTGCTTAGCCACACAATAGCAGCAGATGTTTGGCACGTCCAGCGGGCAACAGCAAAAAGGCGTACAAAAATACGCCTTTTCAGTCATTTTCAGATATTGCTATCTAAAAACTCTTTTAATTGCGTTTTTGATAGCGCGCCAACTTTGGTCGCGGCAACCTGACCATTCTTAAACAACAGTAAAGTTGGAATACCACGAATACCAAATTTTGGCGGGGTATTCGGGTTTTGGTCAATATTTACTTTAGCAATACTGACTTTGCCGCTGTATTCTGCCGCAACGTCTTCCAGAATCGGTGCGATCATTTTACAAGGGCCACACCATTCTGCCCAGAAGTCGACCAGTACCGGCGCTTCGGCTTTTAAAACATCAGTTTCAAAACTGTCGTCAGAAACCTGTAAAATTTGTTCGCTCATCTATTTCTCCGTTCAGGCTGTGCAGTTACACTGCAAAAATGTGTTATCAATTTAAACGTGGCTGTTTCTTATTGCAAGCGTAACAGTTATGCTAGGCAGGTATGAATAAAACTCACTTAACCTCACATAAATTTGCCGATTTCGCATTGGCACCACAGGTTCTTGACGCTTTAGCGGCGCAAGGTTACAGCTATTGTACGCCAATTCAAGCTCAGTGTTTACCCCTGGCGCTTGCAGGTAAAGATATAGCGGGTCAGGCCCAAACCGGCACCGGAAAAACCCTGGCTTTTTTAACAGCAACTTTTCATTACTTGCTAAACCATGAACCAAAAGGTTCAGGACAGCCACGTGCCATTATTATGGCTCCTACGCGGGAACTGGCTGTGCAGATCCATAACGATGCAGTAATGCTGGCTCAGAAAACCAATTTACGTCTTGGCTTAATATATGGGGGTGAAGGTTACGATACTCAACGCCAATTATTGCAACAAGGCGTAGATATTCTGATTGGCACTACTGGCCGGCTGATAGATTACCTTAAACAGGGCTTGTATGAGCTTGATCAAATTCAGGTTGTTGTACTGGATGAAGCAGACCGGATGTTTGACTTAGGCTTTATAAAAGACATTCGTTTTATGTTTAACCGGATGCCGCCGGCGACGGAACGGTTAAGTTTATTATTTTCTGCCACCTTATCGTACAAGGTGCAGGAGCTGGCGTTTGAAAAAATGAACGAGCCAGTGCATATTCACGTCGCGCCGGATGAGATGACCGGTAGCCAGATTAGTGAAGAGCTGTTTTACCCGGCGCATGAGCATAAAATGAAGTTGCTATTGACGCTGATGGAAGAAGACTGGCCTGATAAAGCCATTGTGTTTGCTAACACTAAGCACGCCTGTGAAGATGTTTATGCCTGGCTGGAGGCCGATGGCCACCGGGTTGGCATGCTGACAGGCGATGTAATTCAGAAAAAACGGCTGAAAATTCTGGATGATTTTACCACCGGCAAACTGGATATTCTGGTCGCAACCGATGTTGCCGCCCGGGGTTTACATATTCCTAAAGTCAGCCATGTTTTCAATTTCGACTTACCCGACGATTGTGAAGACTACGTACACCGGATTGGTCGTACTGGCCGTGCCGGTGAAAGCGGCAAAGCGATTAGCTTTGCCTGTGAGCGTTATGCCCTGAATTTAACTGCTATTGAAGACTATATTAAACACACTATAGCGCTAACTCAGTATGATGCTACTGCCTTGCTTGACGATTTAACCGTACCGAAACCACGGGTACGTCGCCGCCCGGGTCAGGCTCGTAGTGGCCCTGGCCGTGGCAACAGTGGACGCAGCAGCAATGGCCCAAGAAATCCCCGCAGCCGCCCCCGTTAACCCTGTGCCGCCGGTAACGGCGGACCATTCTGGCGACACGTCACCGCATAGTGATATCTATGCGGTGATTGATCTGGGCTCTAACAGCTTCCATATGCTGATGGTAAAAGTGGTGGGCGGTTCTGTGCAGGTGATAGGCCGGGTAAAACGCAAAGTTCGCCTGGCGGCCGGTTTAAACGATAATCTGGTGCTCAGCCGTAAAGCCATGAAGCGTGGCTGGGAATGCCTGGCGTTATTTGCAGAGCGGTTACAGGATATACCGGCGGCAAATATCCGGATTGTTGGCACCGCTACGCTGCGGTTGGCGCAGAATGTTAAAACCTTCCTGAAAGAAGCTGAAGTTATTCTGGGCCAGAAAGTCCGGGTGATCAGCGGTGCCGATGAAGCGCGGATTATCTATCTGGGCGTGGCCCATACCTCAAATTGTGACTCCAACCGGTTAGTGATTGATATTGGCGGCGCCAGCACTGAAGTGGTGGTGGGGCGCGGCTATGCTCCTGAATTGCTGGCCAGCCTCAATATGGGCTGTGTCACTTATCTGGAGCGCTATTTCGGCGATGGCGAATTAAGTGAAGACAATTTTAATCAGGCAATTGATGCTGCTGTCCTGCAAGTGCAAACCATCAGTAATGACTTTCTGGCCAAAGGCTGGCAAATAGCCGTAGGCGCCTCTGGTACCGTGCAGGCCATTCAGGAAATTCTGGTGGCTGAAGTGATTACCCTGAGAAAGCTGGAAGATATTATGCAGCAGGCCATGGCATGTGGCCCGATTATGCAACTGAATATAATCGGCCTGGCGCAGGAGCGTAAGCAGGTTTTTTCGTCCGGTTTAGCTATTTTAATCGCGTTGTTCCGGGTATTACATATTGACGGCATGACGTTATCGGGTGGCGCCCTGCGTGAAGGTGTGTTGTACAGCATGTTACCACAGCTGCAACATAGCAATGTGCGTAACCGCACCGTCAGTAGTTTAATGGTGCGCTACTTTATCGATCAGCGCCATGCTGAAAGGGTAGCAGATATGGCGGTGGAATTGGCTGGCCAATTGCAAAGCCGCTGGGATGTCGACAAATTTGAAGGGCTGAGCATGTTACGCTCGGGAGCACTCCTGCACGAGCTTGGCTTACTGATAGAGTATAAAAACCACCATCATCACGGTGCTTATATTATTAACCATTCTGATTTACCTGGTTTTACCCGGGCCCAGCAACAGCTGGTGATGGCGCTGGTGCATAATCATCGTGCCGACATTAGCCGGGAAGTGATTGCCCGTCAAACCATGACCTCCGTTCTGCTAACAGTAAGGCTGACCCGTATCTTGCGTCTGGCGGTAATCTTATCAATGCGTCGCCGCCACGAAGTACTGCCTGCAGTCAGGATAACCACCAAAGCAGAAACGCTGAACTTGCATATGCCGGCGAACTGGCTGGAACAGCATCCGTTGATGCGGGCTGAATTAGAGCAGGAAGTACAATACCAACAGTTGGCTGGCTGGCAGCTTCTGATCAAGTAAGGCGCTGCCAACCGGTTTTATGGTAATTATTACCGTGCTCAGTTGTAAATATTGCTGATTAATCAATAACGCCACAGGCAATACGTGGCCCGCTATCGCCAGCAGGGTTAGTCGAATAGTCGTCCTGGCCCTGATGTACTACCAGCGCTCGATTTTGCAGATCGTTAAGCGTTAAACCCGGCATAGTAACATCCTGCTGAGCGCCCATATCATCAACTACCAGCATCGGCAAATCGCCTTTATGACCGTTTCCATCAGGGCCAGTGTGCTGACCGGTATCCGTTGGATCATAATGGCCACCCGCGGCGGCGGCTGCAATCTTTTTACCGTCTTTTACTTCAGGTTCACAGCTTGGATTCTGGTGGATATGAAAGCCATGCTTACCGGGATTCAGGCCCATCAGGTTAGGGCTGAAAACCAAATCATCACCACGCTGGGTAACGGTTATTGTGCCTGCACTGGCGCCAACTTCATCTGTTGTAACGCGATTCATATAAACAATCAGCGTTTTACTGTCGGTGTTTGCATTGGCGGGTGAGCGTGGCTGCTCGGCTAAGGGCGCGGCATCACTGGCCGGCATTGTGTCAGGAAGCGGATCTGTGTCCGGGCGTTGGTCAGGGTTACAGCCCGCTAACATGCCTGCGGCGACGACTGACAGTGAAAAAATCCGTAATCTCATCATGATCTCCTTCTGTTTTTCTGCTGGCAATATTTGCCACGTAACATTATTCACTGCTGGAAGTGCAATTTTGAGGCCAATCGGCCAATGGAAGTTAGTACAGCAAGCTGGCACGTGCTTTGCTTTTGTAACAAATTAGTAGCCAAAGCAACCAGCTGTCAGCAGGAGAGTACTGATGCCGTATGATCAACGCAGTGAATTGCCCGATTCTGTCCGGAAGGTATTGCCAGAACATGCTCAGGAGATATACCAGAAGGCATTTAACAGCGCCTGGGATGACTATAAAAACCCTGATGATCGGCAGGGTGATGACAATCGGGAAGAGGTAGCACATAAGGTAGCCTGGTCCGCAGTGAAACAGCGTTACCGTAAGAATGACGACGGTAACTGGGTTGCCAGCTAGCTAACAGTCATGGAGTGTAAAGATGCCATATCTTCATGTTGGTGACGGCCATCAGCTTTATTACCAAATTCAGGGCGATATTCGCAGCGCTACGCCGCTGCTGTTTCTGCATGGTGGCCCGGGAGCCGGCGTCAGGCCTGGTGATAAAAAGCTGTTTGCCGGATTACGCCGGCCGGTGATTTTTATCGATCAGCGAGGATGTGGCAGTAGTCATTTTGCCGGGCGGTTGCACGGCAACACCACCGATAAGCTGCTTGCAGATGTAGAGCTATTGCGCCGTACTCTGGCAATCGACAAGTTTATGCTGGCCGGCGGCAGCTGGGGTAGCACTCTGAGCTTGCTTTACGCTATCCACTATCCGCAACATGTTTTGCGGCTAATCTTATGGGGCGTCTTTTTATGCCGGCAACAGGAACTTGACTGGTTTTACCTGCAGGGAGCAAATCAGCTTTATCCTGATGAATATCAGAAGTTTATCGATACCATCGGCCCGCATGATCAGCCGGTAGCGGCTTACTATGAGCTGTTAAACAACGGCAGTAACAGTCAGCAGCAAGCCGCAGCTGAAAGCTGGGCCAGGTGGGAGGCTGTGAATTCATTTTTAACGCCAACTCAGCAAAAAATTGCTGAATTCTGTGATCCCACGACCAGCTTACCCATGGCGCAGCTTGCCAGTTATTACTTCGTCAATAATGGTTTTATAGCAGACGATTACATTTTGGATCACTGCGCTGCTTTGCAGGACATTGCCATCGATATTGTTCATGGCCGCTATGATTCCATCTGTCCCTGTGCTTCCGCATGGCAGCTTGACAGGGCGCTACAACAGTCGCGGCTGCTCATTACGCCACACGCGGCCCATGATGCCAGTGAGCCTGAGAACTTTGCTGCACTGCGGGCAATTCTTCAGACAATAGAGCCAGAGGAGTAACTATCTTGGACCCGGTAGCCAGTGACAGCAAAACAGCAACGCGACCGCAGCAGAAAAGCGGCACCAGAAAAGCCTTACTGGGTATGGCAGGCAGTGTGTTGTTTGTGGCTGTGGTGCTTGGCCTGCTGGTTTATTTTGGCGTCCATACCGAGGTTTTGAAATTGCTGGAGTGGTTTAAGCAGCAGGGTGCCTGGGCGCCATTGCTGTTTATATTGATTATGGCGGCGGTCGTGGTGCTGCTGTTACCCGGGGCATTGTTTACCATAGGTGCCGGTTTTGTATTTGGCGTGGTGCAGGGCTCGGTTTACGTGGTACTGGGCACAACGCTGGGTGCAACCATAGCGTTTTTGCTGGCGCGTTACACCTTTGGTCAGCGAGCAAGACACTTTATTATGGCCCGGGCAAAGCTACAGTTGGTTAATGAAGAACTGAGTAAAAATGACTGGAAGATAGTGATGCTCACCCGCCTTATCCCTTTTTTCCCAAGCAAGATTTCAAACTATTTTTTTGGTTTAACGCAGTTCTCGTTGCGCGGATATATTGCCGGTTCGTTACTTGGTTTTATTCCCTTTACTGTTCACAACGTGTATCTGGGCTCGTTAGTGGCCGATATCACGACGTTTGAATTTGGTGCACAGCAACGTTCGGGCTGGGAGTGGGCCCTGTACCTTGGTGGTTTTATCGCCGCTGTGGTTGTTATCATTTATCTGAATCGGCTGGCTAACCGGGCGCTGACCAAATATACCAAGCAAAACACTGATAAGGAGCCTTTGGCATGACCTGGTTAAAGTGGTTGCCCTGGCGGTACGTGGTGCGCTATGTCGCCCACAAGCATGGCTTTATTGATCCTGTGGCGTTACTGGCCAAATTACACAATTTTGCTCAACCCTCTGAAGTGGGCGAGCCGATCGAGCTGCTGCGTGCCGGAGTGGTGTTTCACGCGCGCGGTTTAATTAACAGCCGGGTTATTCAGCATAACCTGGATTGGGTTTGGCCGTACTGGATTGAACGCCAGTTTGACCCAAATGATAAGTCATTTATACCCCGGGCATTTTCCATTACTCATATTAACCTGACTCATCGCAACTGGACTGCGATCGGTTACCCGGATTGTCCTGAGCTACCCATTGTTGACCCCCGGGGTTTGCTCACGCCATTTTTGGACAGCTGGTCGCTGGATGGTTGGATTATGCCTGAGCAGGGAGACTGTCTGCTGCCCTCCCGGGCAGACGACAGTCAGCAACAAATGACCGTCGCCGGCGATGTTAGTATCACCACCACCAGCCGCAAGCAGGGCATGATTTTACAAAATACCGCCTGGGTAGCGCTGGAAGACGGTGTGCCGGTAGCAAAAATGCGCCTGAAAGCAAAAGCTGATACAGCGGGCTATCTGGTATTAGCATTGCGTCCACAAAACCCTGAGGGGGTCAGTTTTATTCATAAGGTATTGCTGAACGGGCAACATGATCAGTGGCTGGTTGATGAGCGGAAACGCGTTTATTTCAACCGGCCAGCTGACAGATACCATGTATCTGCCTATAAACAAGGAGATGTCTATATTCACCTTGCAGATGCGCAGCAACAGACAGAAGGTCTCTGTGATGTGGGTATGGTCACGGCTGCCGCGTTATTCAAAATGTCGGAGAATGACTGGCATGAAATAGAAATAACAGTGCCGCTAACCTCTGCGGCGCAGCCACAATTGCAAGCAGACGCCTGGCCGGCAGAGCAGCAAAAATGCTGTCAGCTGCAGTGTCCGGATCCGCAATATCAATTTTTATATGACGCCGCAATAAACTCATTAATTCTGCATTCTCCCGAAGACGTCTATCCCGGGCCCTACACCTACAAACGGTTCTGGTTCAGAGATGCCGCTTTTATTATTCATGCGTTATTGTGTGCGGGTCTTACCGAGCGCGCCGCCCGGGCTTTACAGCAGTTTCCTGCCAGGCAAACCCTGCTCGGTTACTTTCGCTCGCAAGAGGGGGAGTGGGACGCTAATGGCGAAGTACTGTGGATCCTTAAGCGCTACGTCGAACTGACCGGCCGCGAGTTGTCATCGGACTGGCATAGCCCGCTGAAAAAGGGGGCGCGCTGGATAATCAATAAACGGCTGTCAGATAAGCTCGACGCCCCGCACGCCGGATTATTGCCTGCCGGTTTCAGCGCCGAGCATCTGGGCCCCAATGATTACTATTACTGGGACGACTTCTGGGGCGTTGCTGGTTTGCAGGCTGCCGCCAGCCTGTTTAAAGAAGTTGAACCAAAGCTGCAACAAGAATTTACCGATGCTGCTGCGGATTTCAGTGCGGCAATAGATAGCAGCCTGCAGCAATGTGCCAGCCGGCTGAAGCGACCTGGTATGCCTGCATCACCTTACCGGCGGCTGGATGCCGGTGCCATTGGTTCGCTGGCTATTGGTTATCCGGTGCAATTGTGTCGCCCCGACGACCCCCGCTTGCTGGACACAGTAGAATTTTTGCTGAAGCGCTGTTTTGTTCAGGATGCGTTCTATCAGGATATGATTCACTCAGGGTTAAATGCTTACTTAACCCTGCATGTTGCCCAGATTTTATTACGAAATAATGATCCCCGTTATCTGGTGCTGATGGATGCTGTAGCAGGGCTGGCATCGCCCACCGGTCAATGGCCGGAAGCGATTCATCCGGCTACCAAGGGCGGTTGTATGGGTGATGGCCACCATGTGTGGGCCGCTGCCGAATGGCTGTTGATGGTCCGCAATTGTTTTGTGCGCGAGGAAGAGGACCATCTGGTGTTAGCGGCTGGCGTGCCCGATCGTTGGCTAAACAGTGAAAGTGCTATCCGGTTTGGACCGGCGCCTACCCGGTTTGGCAGTATTAGTCTGACAATTCGCCAGCAGGATGAAAATGTTGTGCTGCAGTGGCAGGCAGACTGGCATAAAGCAAAGGGACCGCAGCTTGAGATCTGTCTGCCCGGTTATCAGAGCCTCTCGGTAGCAGCTGCAACGTCAGGACATGTCAATTTAATAAAACGGAGCTCCAGCAGATGAATATTGTCATCTTTACCAATACCTATACCCCGCATGTGGGCGGGGTGGCGCGTTCGGTTGAGGCATTTGTAACCGAATACCGGAAGATGGGGCATCGGGTATTGGTCGTGGCGCCGGAGTTTGCCAATATGCCTGAGCATGAACCTGATGTGGTGCGCATTGCTGCCATTCAGAATTTTAATGCCACTGACTTCTCCGTTGCATTGCCGTTTCATGACAAGCTCAGCCAGATCCTTGATGAATTTAAGCCCGATATTATTCACTCCCAGCACCCGTTTCTATTGGGAATGAGTGCCCTGCGTACCGCCCGCTATCGCAAGTTACCCTTGGTTTTTACCCACCATACTCTGTATGAGCAATATACCCATTATGTACCGGGTGACTCGCAAACCATGCAGCATTTTGCTATCGCGCTGGCAACCCGGTACGCCAATCTCTGCGATCAGGTTATTGCGCCAAGCCAGAGTATTGCTGACTTATTGCACGAACGGGGTGTGACCAGTCCGGTCAGGGTGATCCCGACCGGGGTGTATCTGGAAAAGTTTGCCAAGGGCGATGGTAATTTGGTCCGTCAGCAACTTGGCATTCCGGCAGATGCTATGGTGATAGGCCATCTTGGCCGCTTAGCGCCGGAAAAAAATCTTACAATACTTAGCCAGGCAGTGGCCGATGCGCTATGTGCGCACGCAAAGGCACACTTTCTGGTCGTGGGAGCAGGGCCTTCTGAACAGTCAATCCGTCATATATTTGCAGACGCAGGGATAGCTGACCGCTTACATATGGCCGGCGTGCTGCAGCAGCAATCTCTGACGGATGCGCTGCACGCCATGGATATATTCGGATTTGCCTCGGCCAGCGAAACCCAGGGAATGGTAGTGACCGAGGCGATGGCTGCAGGCTTGCCGGTCGTGGCCTTTGACGCTCCCGGCGTCCGCGAAGTGGTGGTAAATGACCAGAATGGTCTGTTACTCAGCCAGAAAACATCCACAGCTCTGGCGACGGCGTTGAGTCAGCTGATGGAGAACCCCGCAAAGATAACAGCGCTGGGTGAGGGAGCACTGCAAACCGCAGGGAATCTTGCTATGTCATGTTCGGCTGCAAAAGCTTTGCTGTGCTTCCGTTCGGTACTGGATAGTGTACCTGCCAGCACAAAAACAGAAAGAGACTGGGAAGATGTGCTGGCCTGGATAAAAGCCGAGTGGGATATTTTAAGCAGTGTCGCGGTGGCGGGTACCACTGCGATAAGCAGCGGCTTATTTGCTGACGGCAAATTAGCTGCCAGCAAAAAATAACCGGATCCCAGTCCACTTTTATTAATTCTTCAGTACCTTTTCATTATTAACGCTGTCCGGAGAACCTTATGATCAGTCGGGTCGAAGTATGGTTTCGTTGGTTAAGGCGCAGCCTTAGCCGCAGTCACTGGTTTACACACCTGCTGCGCTTGCCGGTGTCAAAAGGTTCGGGGGTCCGCTCGGGTCTGATTATGATCCAAATCGATGGATTGGCGCAGCCACAGTTACAACAGGCATTAAAGCGCGGCAAAATGCCATTCTTACAACGCTTGTTGCAGCGCGAGAATTATAAGCTGCAAGCGCATTATAGTGGTTTACCCGCAACCACTCCTGCTGTGCAGGCAGAACTGTTTTATGGCGTGAAAACAGCCGTTCCGGCCTTTTCATTTCGTGATCGGCAAACCGGCGAAATTGTCCGGATGCTGCAACCTGATACTGCCGCAAAGGTAGAGCAGGGCTTACGGCAGCAGAGCCACGCGGCGCTGCTGCAAGATGGCAGTGCCTATTCCAATATTTACACCGGCGGGGCTGCTGAATCCCATTTTTGCGCTGCGACAATGGGTTGGGGGGCGGCCTTGCGCGCCGCTAACCCTCTGGTATTGCTGGGGCTTTTTATCAGTAATTTATACAGCGTGTTGCGGATTATTGGTTTGTTTTTTCTGGAATTAGGGCTGGCAATCGTCGACTTTTGCCGCGGCATTATTAAAGGTCAGGACTTTCTTAGTGAATTAAAATTTATTCCGGCCCGGGTTGCAGTGTCCATCGTGTTGCGGGAGCTTTGTGTCATAGGTGGCAAGATGGATATTTCCCGGGGCCTGCCGGTGGTGCATATCAATTTACTTGGATACGATGAACAGTCCCACCGCCGTGGACCCTCGTCGCTGTTTGCCCACTGGACCTTAAAGGGTATTGATGACAGCATTGCCCGGCTCTGGCGTTCAGCACACCGCTCGCAATGGCGTAGTTATCAGGTATGGCTTTATTCTGATCATGGCCAGGCCAAAGTCACGCCGTATCACGTAATGCAAGGTTATCCGCTGCAACAGGCGGTAGATGCCAGCTTTGAAAAACTGAATTCGTTACCGGCGGGCCTGCAGCGCAAAGTTACCGGCAGCGTACAAACCCAGCGCGCACGCTTATTAGGGGGGCGAAAAGTACAACGGATGTTTTCTGTCAATATTAGCGACGACCAGATGGGCGCTGATAACCAGATTAAGGTGGCAGCACAGGGCCCGGTGGGCCATATCTACACCGGTTTGCCATTATCTGAGGCCGATAGCGCTTTGCTGGCAACGGAACTGGCGGCTAAACATAAAGTACCGCTGGTGCTGGTAGTGGCAGGGCCTGATCGGCTGCGGGCCACCACGGCTGACGGCACGTTTTACCTGCCGGAAGATAAAGCTGCAATATTCGGCAACGATCATCCCTTTCTGGACAGCGTCGCCAAAGATATTCTGCGGTTGTGTCAGCATCCGGATGCCGGCGAGCTGGTGATTATGGGTTGGCGAAAAGGGGTAAAGGCCCAGTCGTTCGCTGATGAGAATGGGGCCCACGCCGGCGCAACTCCGGCAGAAACGCATGGTTTTGCAATGTTGCCGGAAGATGTGACATTGCCTGATACGCCGTATGGTTATATCAGGCCATCCGATATCTACCATGCTGCGCTGCAACAGCTGGGCAGGCGTTCATCAAAGCCGGCTGGCCGCACTGCCAGCAGCCCGGAGCGCTGCGACAGCCTGCGGGTAATGACGTACAACGTACATAGCTGTATTGGCCTGGATGGCAAAATTGACGTTGAACGGATTGCCAGGGTGATTGCCCTGGCTAAGCCGGATGTCGTGGTACTGCAGGAACTGGATGTGGGGCGCGATCGCACTCAGGGCCTGGATCAGGCACAACTGATCGCCAGGCAGCTGGAGATGGAATTTCATTTCCATCCGGCAATGCATTTGGAGGAAGAAAAGTATGGCGACGCTATACTTACCCATTTACCCCTGACCCTGGTTAAAGCAGGTCCACTGCCTGGTTTGGCTGATAAACCAAAACTGGAGCCGCGCGGCGCAATCTGGGCTACCATCGAGCTGCATGGCCAGCAGATTAATATTATTAACACTCATCTGGGGCTGCAACCCCGAGAGCGTCTGGCGCAAATTGATGCGCTGCTGGGCGAAGAGTGGCTAGGTCATCCGGATTGTGCCGGGCCGGTAATATTCTGTGGTGATTTAAATGCGCAACCGGGTTCAGAAGTCTGTCGGCGTCTAAACCAGAAAATGACAGACGCCCAGACGCTGCTGGAAGGGTATAGGCCCCGGGGGACCTTTCCCAGTCGCTTTGCCGCCATTCGGATAGATCATATTTATGTCAGTGAGGCCGTGGAAGTAACCGCTGTGGAGATACCCGGATCGCAGCAGGCAAAAATAGCGTCAGACCATCTGCCGCTGCTGATTGCCCTGGCCATTCCACGGTCGCAGACTGTAGCTGAAAAACCTGCTTAAAACTCAGTCTGCTTTAACCAGATGGCTACTTTTTTGGCGAAATAAGTCAGAATGCCATCGGCCCCTGCGCGCTTAAACGCCAGTAACGACTCCATAACTACTGGCTGCTCTGCCAGCCAGCCATTCTGAATAGCGGCCATATGCATCGCGTATTCGCCGCTGACCTGATAGGCAAAGGTTGGCACGCCAAATTCATCCTTTACCCGCCGCACTATATCTAAGTATGGCATACCGGGTTTAACCATAATCATATCGGCACCTTCTTCCAGGTCCATCGCCACTTCGTGCAGGGCCTCATTGCTGTTAGCGGGATCCATTTGATAATTCTTTTTATTGCCGCCTTTTAAATTGCCGGCTGAGCCCACCGCATCCCGAAATGGCCCGTAATAGTTGGAGGCATACTTGGCCGAATAGGCCAGAATGCGGGTATTTACAAACCCGGCTTGTTCCAGTGCTTCGCGAATCGCGCCGATCCGGCCGTCCATCATATCTGACGGGGCAACAATATCGGCGCCGGCTTCTGCATGTGACAATGCCTGTTTAACCAGGGCTGCGGTGGTAATGTCATTCTGAACATAGCCCTGCGCATCGATAATCCCATCCTGACCATGAATGGTGAATGGGTCCAATGCCACATCGGTAATGATGCCAAGTTCTGGCGTATGCTGTTTCAGTAACCGCACGGCACGTTGGGCCAGACCATCCGGATTCCAGGCTTCTTCTGCCTGCAGCGATTTATGTTCAGCCGGGGTAACCGGAAACAGCGCAATAGCAGGAATGCCCAGCGCGACCAGTTCTTTGGCTTCTGTAACCAGTAAATCCAGACTAAGTCGCTCGATGCCTGGCATGGAGCTGATACCTTCCCGTTGGTTGTTACCTTCAATAATAAACATCGGGTAAATTAAATCATTTACGCTAAGCTGGTGTTCCGCCATCAACCGCCTGCTAAAGTCATGCTCGCGCATGCGGCGGGGCCGGCTGGCCGGAAAAAAACGGTTAGTTTTCATTTAATGATCCCTTACTGATTGGGGTTACGATAGCGTTGGCACTGGCTGTCCGATTGCGCCCCAGATATTTTGCCTGATAAAGCGCACTATCGGCTGCTGCAATGTAATCGTTGCTGCAACTATGGGCATCAGCCACTGCCGCATAGCAACCGGCACTGAGAGTAACCGTTAAACTAAGTGAGCCTATTTGCAGTGGTGTGCTGCCGATTTTTTGTCTGATATCTTCTGCCAGTTCAATACATCCGGCCAGTGAGGTACCGGGTAGTAACATAGCAAACTCTTCACCGCCATAACGAAACACGGCGTCGCTGCTGCGCTTTAAGCCGGCGGATAGCTCACTGGCTATCTGCTGGATAGCGGCATCGCCCGCCAGATGACCATGGGTGTCATTAATCTTTTTAAAGTGGTCGATATCGACTAACACCAGGCCGAGGCATGTTTTTTCACGCCGGCTGCGATTGAGCTCATTTTGCAGCCGTTTATCAAAACAAGCCCGGTTGAATATGCCACTTAGGGTATCCAGCATACTTTGCTGTTCCAGTAGCCGGTTTTTTTCTGCCAGCTCGTCCAGGGCAATTTGTAATTCCAGTTGCTGAATTTGTGTGCTGGCTTCGAGTTGCTCGGTGTATTGGCGCTGCCAGCGTCGCCAGTGCCACGCTACCACCACGGTTGTGAGCAACACACCTGCGGATGCTCCGCCAATCAGCCACAAGATGTCGTTGATGTTCATGTCGGCAGTCCGTTAAGTGTGAACAGCCTGCGGGCATTGTCAGTAGTGCAGCGTGCCAGTTGCTGGCTGCTAATGTTTTTTAAACGACAAATTTCAGTGGCAATGACTGGCAGCAGCGCCGGTTCATTATATTTGGGGCGGGGTTTAATGGTTCGAGGTAATAAATAAGGTGCATCGGTTTCCAGCAATATCCGATCCAGCGGCAAATACTGGATTGCCTGCTGTAAGCTTTGACCACGGCGCTCGTCACACACCCAGCCGGTAACGCCTATATAAAGACCTAAATCTAGATAAGCTTTCAGCTGACTACTGTCACCCGTAAAACAATGGGCAACACCATGGCTTACTTGCTGCTCTTTTAGCATACCCAATTGGGTAGTAAACGCGTCACGTTCATGTAGGTAAACAGGTTTCTGTTTGTTTTTTGCCAGTTGCAACTGACTGGCAAAAACGTATTGCTGCTGCAACCGCGGTGAAAAATCGCGATTAAAGTCCAGGCCACACTCACCAACAGCAACCACAGCAGGTAACGCCAACAGGCTCGCCAGTTGTTCCAGCCAATCATTGGCGACATTAGCGGCCTGGTGAGGGTGCACGCCGGCAGTAGTATAACTACCACCCTGCGTGATACAAAACTGCTGATTCTGACGGCTCTCATCAATATCGGAGCCAATTAGGAGTAAACCGTTAACACCGGCTTGCTGCGCGCGGCGCTGAATTTGCTGTTCAATCCCGGCAAACCGTGTACTGAACAGGTTAACGCCACAGTCGAACCAGCCAGGATGCGTGCCGGTTTCAGTCATGTTAATCGACCCGGCGAACCTTTACAGTTCGGTTATTATCGTCGTTGCCCAGACGAAATGAATTAAACATACCCCGTTTAATATAATGTTGTTCGCCAACCGCAATTTTATAGTAACCATTGTCTGATTGGCGCCAGATCTGACCATTATCAAATTCTACAATCAACTCTTTGTGCGGACTATAGCTGATATTGCTCACGGTCACATAAAGCTGGTCAACCCGTTTCTCAGCAATTTTCTTATGTTCAAGGCCAAAGTCTTCGTCAGCTTCTATGGTACCAGCCACCACTGTGCTACGGTTTACTGCTGTCTGTTGGGCCAGACTTGTGGCGCTTTGTCGAGCAGTGTGATCAGCCGGGGCGGGAGTAGCAGCTGAGTGGGTGGTCAATTGCAGGTTGATTTCATCATAGCACAGCAGTCGTTTCACAGAATTTTGCTGTTGCCGGCACTTGTTAAGCGCAGCGGACAGCTCGCTAGCTTGTGCCAAAGGGCTAAGCAGGCTGGTAGTGATCATCAGCAAAGTACTGAACAGGCAAAGTATTTTTTTCATTATTGTTGGTCTTCCTCTGCAGTTTGTTCCGGCTCGGGTCTTGGCTGATAAAAGCGGCTTAACCATAAACCTGCTTCAAACAGTAACCACATGGGCACCGCCAGAAGGGTCTGGGATAACACATCAGGCGGGGTAAGCAGCATTCCCAGCACAAAAGCGCCAACGACAATATAGGGCCTTTTACTGGCAAGGGTGGCCGGAGTAACGGTACCAGTCCAGACCAGCAGCAAAATGGCCACTGGAATTTCAAATGATAAACCAAAAGCAAAAAACAGCTTTAACACAAAATCGAGGTAGCTACTGATATCAGTAGCAACAGTAACACCAACGGGCGCTACGCTGGTAAAAAAGGCAAACACCAGCGGAAATACCACAAAATAAGCAAAGGCAATACCAGCGTAAAATAGCAAGGTGCTGCTGATCACCAAAGGCGCGACCAGACGCTTTTCTTTGCCATACAAGGCGGGGGCAATAAACTGCCAAACCTGTAACAAGATATAAGGAATAGCCAGACATATAGCCACGATAAAGGTAAGTTTAAAAGGCGCAAAAAAAGGCGCGGCAACGTCAGTGGCAATCATACTGCTGCCCTCGGGCAACACGGCAATAAGCGGTGCTGCCAGCACCTGGTATATATCAGCAGCAAAATAGGCCAGACAGGCAAAAACTACAATTACTGCGATAACGCATTTTAACAAGCGGTTGCGTAACTCCAGTAGATGGCCAAGCAGACTATCGGCTTCTGGTTTAGTTTTCATTTTTGTTTTCAACAGACTTAATATCAGCGCCAGGTTCTGACGCCGTGGATTTGTTTGCTGCCGGTTCTGCCACCGGCGCTGACGGCGGGTTTACTGATTTCGCTGCCGCCCGTAGTTCGTTCAGCGCGGCTTGTTCATCCGGGGTCAGGTTAAGCAGGTTTTTACTTTCGGCATCTTTTAATTTCTGATGCAGCTCGTGCACCCGCAGGTTTTCGCTAAGCTCCGCCTGCATCTGGCTGCCAAACTGTTTCACACTACGGATGGTTTTTACGGTACTGCGGATGGCACCGGGTAACCGTTCAGGCCCCAGCACCAGCAAGGCAATAACCCCTATAACCAGCAGTTCCCAGAAGCCCATTTAGCTTTTATCTTTCTCTGTTTGTTTAGTTGACTCGGTCTGGCCATCGCTGTGGGTACGTTTTTGCTCTGCCAGTTGTTCGGGTGTTTCGTCTTCTGCCGGGGGTTCATCTTTTATCGAGCTGCGAAACCCCTTGATAGCCGAACCCAAGTCCGTGCCAATGCCGCGTAATTTTTTGGTGCCGAATAACAACACGATAATTGCCAGAACAATCAACAATTGCCAAATACTAATGCCGCCAAAACCCATAATAATTACCTCTGTAATCTATGCTGAAGTTGCTATGCCAGTTTGCAACATGTTTATGACAATAGTGCTTTTGCACCGAAAAAGATAGCCCCGCCCAGCAACGCACCGGCCAGCCACAGTGGCCCGAAACTCAGCACTATAGTACCACTTATCAGGGTGCCCGCTGCAAGTGCTGCTGCAACAATTTGCCGGTTGGTTTTGTCCTGTTGGCGCTGCAGCAACTGCAACTGTTGTAACAGCATTGCTTGTTGTTTGGGGCCTTGTTCCAGATAACGATGCAGCAAGGTTGGCATTTGGGGCAGTTTTTCTGCCCAGAACGGCGCATTGTCCTTAACCTGGCGCCACAATGCGGGTAAACCAACTTGCTGTTTTACCCAGCTTTCTAAGAAAGGTTTGGCGGTTTTCCAGAGATCCAGTTGCGGATAAAGCTGGCGGCCCAGGCCTTCGACATACAGCAGCGTTTTTTGTAACAGCACTAATTGCGGCTGAACCTGCATATTAAAACGGCGGGCTGTGCTGAATAAGTTCAGTAACACGTGGCCAAACGAAATTTCTGCCAGTGGTTTCTGAAAGATAGGCTCACAGACGGTTCTGATAGCGCTTTCAAACTCTTCCACGTTGGTATCCAGCGGGACCCAGCCAGAGTCAAGGTGCAGCTGAGCAACTTTACGATAGTCGCGGTTAAAAAAAGCGACAAAGTTCTCAGCCAGGTAACGTTTATCTTCACTGTTTAAGGTGCCAACAATACCGCAATCTATACCGATGTATTTCGGGTTGTGCGGATGCTCACGCGACACAAATATATTGCCCGGATGCATATCGGCATGAAAAAAGCTGTCGCGAAATACCTGGGTAAAAAAAACCTCTACCCCACGTTTAGCCAGCAGTTCCATATCGGTTTGCTGGGCATTCAGGGCCGCTATATCTGACACTGGTATGCCGTAGATGCGCTCCATCACCATTACATTGGGGCGGCTGTAATCACTATGTACGTAAGGGATATATAAGGAGTCAGAGCCTTCGAAATTACGGCGCAACTGAATGGCATTGGCGGCTTCACGCTGCAGGTCAAGCTCGTCGATAATGGTTTTACGATATTCAGAGACCACTTCGCGTGGTCGCAGTCGTTTGCCGTCAGGTAAGTAGCGGGCGGCAAAAGCTGCCAGGCCATCCATTAAATCCAGATCAGCAATAATTTGTTTAAGGATGTCTGGCCGAATCACTTTGATGACAACATCTGCTTCGCTGCCATCGGGCAGGCGAAGCACTGCGGCATGCACCTGGGCTATTGAGGCTGATGCCAGGGGCACAACATTGAAACTACTGAATAATTCATTAATGTCTGTTAGTTCCAACGCTTGCTCAATAAGCTGTTGGGCTTGCTCGCCGGGAAAAGGGTCTACTTTATCCTGCAACCTGGCCAGTTCGTCGGCAATGTCAGCTGGCAACAGGTCACGCCGGGTCGACAACATCTGGCCAAATTTAATCCATACCGGGCCCAGGCTCTGCAACGCCAGCCTCAGGCGCTTGCCTACCGGATAATCCGGATACCGGTTATACAACCAGAACGCACTTTTGCGCATGCTGCGCGCATACCAGGGTTGCCAGGCGGGCGGAATTAACTCATCAAGACCGTACTGCAATAACGTTTTCTGAATATGGTAAAAACGGCTGAATCGCAACGGCTACTCCTTCTGGCCTGGCAGGCTGGCAATAAGCCGGTCAACCCGGGCTCTGAGTTCACTGACATCCTGGCTAAATTGCTGCAATTCCAGACTGGTTGGGCTGAGCAAGAGTTCGTCCTGGCCCAGCATGGTGACACTATGGCCAAGCAAGCTCACTTTTTGTTGTAAGTAACGCTGCAGTTGACCAATGATTAAGCCAATTTTATGTGCCATGGCGTCACCGACATAGCCTGCTAATGCCTCCTGCCAATCGGGGTCCAGGCGTTGCAAAAAATAGCTGTATTGTTGCGCAACCTGAATATCGCCCTCAATTTGCAGCGCATCAGCTTTAATCAGCCGGGTTAACTGGCTGGCGTCACGAAGTTGTCGCAGGCTGGCTAAATCAGTACTAATGGCGCAATCAACGGCTTCGTTATGCTGGTTAAATAATAGACGGTCGCTACCAGCAGTAAGTACCAGTCGCACATTAAATTCACGCAAGGTAAAGGCTAATTGTTTACCCTGAAGTTTCTTTAAACGCTCATTGGCGCCACTATCCATGCTGATCAAGCTATGGCACAGGCGTTCGGCACTGGCGCAGAGCATTTGCGGCAACAGGGCGGGTAACATCAGAATTTAAAACCTCGATGCAGGGCAACAATACCACCGGTCAGATTGTGGTAGCTGACTTCAGCAAAGCCGGCTTCAGCCATCATCGCCTTTAGGGTCTCCTGATCAGGATGCATCCGGATCGACTCTGCCAGATACTGGTAGCTTTCTTTGTCATTGGCAATTAACTGGCCCATTACCGGCAGTAATTTAAAAGAATACATATCGTATACTTTACTCAGCCATTGCTGTTCAGGTTTGGAGAATTCCAGCACCAGCAGCCGGCCGCCGGGCTTTAATACCCGAAACATTGATTTTAAGGCGGCAGCTTTGTCGGTGACGTTCCTCAGGCCAAAGCCAATACTGATAATATCAAAGCTGTTATCAGCAAAAGGCAGTGCTTCAGCATTAGCCTGAACAAACTCAATATTATTTATCAGCCCTAAATCACGTAACTTGTCACGCCCAACGTTGAGCATTGACTCGTTAATATCGGCCAGCACTACTCTGCCATTTGTACCAACCCGGCGGGAAAAAAGCGCAGCAATATCACCCGTGCCCCCAGCCAGATCAAGTACATGCTGCCCCGGCCTGACTCCGCTGCAATCAAGGGTAAAACGCTTCCATAACCGGTGAATACCCAACGACATAACGTCATTCATAATGTCATATTTAGCAGCAACTGAATGAAACACGTTCGCCACTAACGATACTTTCTCAGCAGCAGGGACGGTTTTATATCCAAAATCGGTTGTACTATGTGTTGGTTCAGTCATGAAGTTGCCTGTTTCAGCGCCAAAAAAGAGTGACTAGTGTAAAAGAATTGACCGCACTAGCCAACTGCTGTGTGTATACGTGACAAGCGCTGTCAGGTTCAGCCAGCGTGCAGCATTAATTCATCGGCCACCTGATTGCGGCCTCGTTCTTTGGCCAGCTTTAACACTTGTGAGCTGCGGGCTAAAAACTGATACCAGCTTTCTTTAGCCTGAAATAACGAGACACCCAGCGAAATAGTGACCTTGGGCAGGCTTTTTTTATCGCGGGAAGAGACGAACCGAAGTTTTTCAACACCTTTACGTACCTGCTCAGCTATTTCATTAGCGGTACGTAAGTCGATATCTGGCAGCAACAATAAAAACTCTTCACCACCTGAGCGCACCGGCATACCGCTGGCTTGCACATAGCTACCGACTTTTCGCGCCACTTTACTCAAAATAACATCACCGATCGTTTGGCCATAATCCTGATTAAAGCGACTGAAATGGTCAATATCAACTACGATGGCGGCGATTCGTCGTTCAGGTTGCTCTGATAACCAAATATCAACCTGATTTTGCATTGCAATTCGATTATAAAGACCGGTTAGCGGATCCTGCATCCGTTGTAACTTAAGTTGTTCGAGTTCATGACGTAGTTGATGGCTTTGTTTATTCGCCATAGCCAGCTGGCTATGTAATTGCTGTTGCTGCTGTTGATATAACTGTGCCTGGGACAGAATAATCCCGGAGATATCGGTTACTTTGGCAGGAGCAGTAGCTAAATCATGTAATTGTTGCTCTAATTGCTGAATAAACTGGCCGGTAGCTTCTGCTGCTAAATCAGTATAACCAGATAAACGGCCAACAATACCCGTTACCTCATGCAGCAGTTGTTCCTGCTGCGCGTTTTCATCAGCCAGCCAGCGCTGATAAAGCTCGACCATAATAAAGTCGTCAAATGCCGTTTTGCTGGCCAGCTTTTGCTCAACGGCCTGACACAGGCCGGCATTATTACCGCTAATATAGTCGTAGGCCACCGCATAGTTGATAGGGTGAATAGCAAGTTGGTTATGCTGCAGGAAAGCTTTTACTAAACCCGCTTTTTCCAGCGCTTGTTGCAGCGAGTCCTGATACTTCATAAGACGATATTGAGCTCCGGGGCCAATCATTTTATTATTTTTTTCAGGCCCCATAGTAACCGAATCCGGCTCGCTGGCAACCTGCTATGTAAACAAAATCGTTCAGTCGCTGAAAATAGCGGCAAACCATCTGTTAAATCTCGGCTCAGCGGCAGGTTTTGTAAGTTTAAGCGGCTTTATTCATGGCCAAATCAGGTTACAATCGTTAACAACACGGGATACAGGGAACAATACGATGCGCATTATATTTACAATGACTTTCTTACTGCTGAGTCTGGCGGGGTGTGCTGCAGGGCCGTTACAGAATGATCCCGATCAGCATTTTACTGAGTTAGCGGAGCAGCTTTGGCAGGCCGAAACCACGCTAACCGCGAGCGAACCAGATCGCTTGCCCGATATGTCGCCGGCAGCCTTAGGTGCCCGTCAGCAGCAACGGTTAAAGTGGCAGCAACAATTGCAGCAAGTGGATGTAGCTAAGTTGTCGGAACAAAACCAGATCAACCATGCCATTCTGGCGTACCGGTTGGCTAATGATATCGATGAGTACCGGTTCAATGCACATTTAACACCGCTAACCTCAGAGTCAGGCTTCCATACGTCGGTGGCAATGATGTTGCAGCGTAGCGCTTTACGCCAGCTGGCAGATTATGAAAATTACTTACAAAAACTGGCGACTGTACCCGTTTATATGCAGCAACAGACAGACTGGATGCGCCAGGGGCTGTTAACCGGCATTACCCAACCGAAAGCAGTACTGGCAGGCTTTGAGCAAAGTATCAGCTCGTATATTACTGAAGACATGGCGGCCAGCGTATTTTTCCGGCCATTTATGACCAAACCAGATACCATTAGCGCCATTAAGTGGCAGCAGCTGCAGGACCGCGCACAGCAGATTATCGTGCGTGAGGTTAACCCGGCGTATCAGGCATACTATGACTTTATGGTGCAGGACTATATTCCTGGTGCCCGCGATACGATTGCTGCCAGTGCATTGGCCGATGGCGAGGCTTTTTATCAGAACAGACTTGAACACTACACCACGCTTAAGCTTACCCCGCAGCAAGTACACGATACCGGGCTGGCAGAAGTAAAACGTATTCGGGCCGACATGCAGGCCATTATTGAGCAATTGGGATTTGCAGGGAGTTTTGCTGATTTTATTCAGTTCTTGCGCACTGATCCGCAGTTTTATCCGCAATCTGATCAGGAGTTAATGCGTTATGCTGCCTGGTTATCCAAGCAGGCCGATGCCGAGCTACCCCGGCTTTTTAAAACGCTGCCCCGCACGCCTTACGGTGTGGTACCCGTACCGGCTGAAATAGCGCCAAAATATACTACCGGGCGGTATTCAGGCGCTTCACGCGATGATCAGGCAGGATTTTACTGGGTAAATACCTATGCACTGAATCGTCGTCCCTTGTATGAGATGCCAGCACTGACTTTGCATGAAGCGGTACCGGGCCATCATCTGCAAATCTCACTAGCTCGGGAGCAAGCCAGCTTGCCGGACTACCGGCGTAGTTTTTATACCTCAGCATTTGGTGAGGGTTGGGGCTTATATGCGGAATATCTTGGGCTTGAAATGGGCTTTTACGACGACCCATACAGCAATTTTGGTCGCCTGACTTATGAAATGTGGCGGGCAGCAAGATTAGTGGTCGATACCGGTATGCATAGCATGGGCTGGAGTCGGCAGCAGGCTATCGACTTTCTGGCGGCAAACACGGCGTTATCGATGCACAACGTTACCACTGAGATTGACCGTTATATCAGCTGGCCAGCCCAGGCCTTGTCTTATAAATTAGGCGAAATTACGATCCGGCGCTTAAGAGCCGAAGCTGAACAGAAGCTGGCGGATAAATTTGATATCCGTCGTTTTCATGACGTGGTATTAAGTAATGGCAGTGTACCGCTGGCGGTTTTAGAACAGCAGGTTGCTGCTTATATCAGCACACAATTGGCTGAAGAACCGGCTGAATGACTCTGGCTTGGTTGCTGGCTTGGTTGCGATAATAAAAACAGCCGGCATTAGCCGGCTGTTTACTATTAGTGCTGTACAATTAGCGTTATACAATTTGAATAGCTTCTGAATAGCTGAAACGTTAGCTGTTAGTTGGACAATATCAGTAGCAACGTGACACTAATGCCTGAGGATAACAGTAGGCGCAGTATTGATCTGACCTTCGTTATCTATTGCTGCTATTTTATCGCCAGCAAACAACACCGCTATTTTGTGTTTGTCTTGCTTGCGTACAAATCGTAACTCATAGCCGAATCGCTGTAACTCTGCTACGGAAAATTTCTGTGCTAAATTCAGTTCTTCCCAGAAATAATGCATGTCCTTATCCGTCTGGCGCCGCTCTTGAATCATACCTGGCTCCAACTGCAGGGATTTAATTTTTTGGATTCAGTCAGGCCGGTTGGGATAGCGCCATTATGGTTAGCCATTGGGCACACGTAACAGGCATAACAGAAAGTCTGTTGCCTTTACGTACCAATGGCAACTCTATCAGAGTAGCTAAATTCTTTAACTTGTCCAGTCGGATGAGTTGAGACATTTTGCTGACAAACTGTAAATCGACCGCGACCCAACGCGGTTTCTGCCCGGTTGCCTTACTATCAAAATAGCGACTGTGGTTGTCAAACTGGCTGGGATCGGGGTAAGCCGCTTTTACTACCCTGGCGATACCAGCTATACCTATATCCTTGCAACTTGAGTGATATATAAAAACCTGGTCACCGATAGCGACGTTATCCCGTAAAAAGTTTCTGGCCTGATAATTACGGACGCCTTCCCAGACTATCGGCGTGGTGGGGGCTCGGGCAAAGTCATCAATACTGCATTCGTCCGGTTCGGTTTTAAATAACCAGTAGTTCATCTTTGCCAGGCCCCTTGCTTTGCGGCAGAATAGAGATTGCAGAGTGTAGCAAAAGGACCGCTGAATGAGTCAGGTATTAGAGAATTTGTTATCGTTATTAAAACTGGAAACGATTGAGTTAGGGCTTTACCGGGGGCAAAGTCAGGATTTGGGATTTAAAGCGGTTTTTGGCGGTCAGGTAATGGGGCAGGCCTTGTCAGCCGCAAAAGAAACCCTGGCAGAAGAGCGAAAGGTACACTCATTTCACTCATATTTTTTACGGCCCGGTGATGCCAGTAAACCCATCGTGTATGAAGTTGAAACGATTCGTGATGGAAAAAGTTTCAGTACCCGCCGGGTCAGTGCCATTCAGTACGGTAAGCCGATTTTTTACATGACCGCCTCATTTCAGACCGAAGAGCAGGGCTTCAACCATTACGATCCGATGCCCGAGGTCCCTGAGCCCGATGACTTGGTGTCTGATCTGGCATTTTATCAACAGCACGCCTCATTAATCCCAGAAAGCCTGCGCAGCAAATTTATTTGTGAGAAACCGATAGAGATGCGGCCGGTCGATTTTCAAAATCCGTTTCAGCCTCAAGTCAGCGCGCCCAAGCGCTACGTCTGGTTTAAAGCGAATGGCAATATGCCAGATGATATCCGGGTTCATAAATATTTGCTGGCCTATGCATCAGATTTTAATTTTCTGCCAACGGCGTTGCAGCCGCATGGGGCATCCTTTATGGCGGCCAATATGCAAGTGGCGACGATTGATCATGCCATGTGGTTTCACCAGGATTTCCGGTTCGATGACTGGCTGCTCTATGCGGTAGACAGCCCGCGGGCCAGTGGCGGCAGGGGGCTGGTGCGTGGTCAGTTCTTTAACCGCAATGGCGAGCTGGTGGCGTCAACGATGCAGGAAGGTGTTATTCGCCGTTATGCCAGCCCCCGTTAGGGGGCAGTGTGTTGTGGCATAATGCTTTGTAGCGTTTGCAAGATGTCGTTTCTTAGTAAGGTATTCACAGTTTGCGTCAGTTGTTGCAAACGCAAACTGCTGCATACCTGATTGTTACTATTGGTGTGGCTGATACCCGCCTCTTTCAGAGCATTGACCAACGTGGCAAACAACCCTTTGTCATAATATTCCGGTGCAATAATACCGTGCAGGTTAAGCAGTCGCTGTGCCAGTTGATGAGCACGATTTTCCAGGTCTGCACGGTGAATTGGCCCTTGGGCAACGATCAGATTTAACACAATAGCATAGCGTTGCAACGTATCTTCAGCGTTATGTGCCAGCAGGCTTAACATAAAATAGTGTCGGCTTTGCTGGGCGGGGGCGTAATAGTTAACGCCATCAGATTCAATTAAACCTTGCTCTGTCATAAATTGCAGTAATGCCTGGCAGTAGGTACGTAGCGAACTGACATATAAAAACAGCTCGGCTTTGAGCAACGGATACAATTGTTCAATATCACTGAGCAACTGCTCACTGCTGATACTTCGCTGATGCAGCACTGATGATGCCAACAGTGATGGCAGCATAAACAAGTGCAATATGTTATTTTTGTAATAGGTGGCTAACACACTATGTTCAGCGTTCAGGCCGATAAGCTCACCAAAACCGTCTGAGGTACTTTGCACCTTTTGCAAGGTTAGGGCGTGGGTGATCAGGCTGTCTGCATCACCCTGAGGTAAGCTGATATTGGGGTGATAAGGCACATGTCGCTGCAGATCCAGGTAAAAACTAAGTTGCTGCGCCAGCTCATCCCGGGTCAGGATGTGTTTGTCAGTAGCCAGAATGCTTAAGGCGATCAAATTAGTGGCGTTAAGCGCTGCAGCCTGATTAATGTGCTGCATTACCTGATTAGCCAGTTTAGCGACCAATGGGTTTAACCAGTTTGGTTTTTGCACTTCCAGCGGATGAATATGGCTTTTCCAGTCACTGACCTGCTGACTCAGGTACTGATTAAGCTGAATAGGTTCACCGAAGTTGACGTAGCCGTAACCATAATCCCGCAAATTGCGAATGGCTTTAAGCACGCCGCCAATGGACTCTTTTTTCTTACCCGACCCCTGCAGCTCATTTACATAAGTACTGACTTCCATCACATGCTCGTATCCCAGATAAACAGGGACCAGCGTGACAGGGCGTTCTATACCGCGCAGCATTGATTGCACGGTCATTGCCAACATGCCGGTTTTAGGTTGTAACAGCCGGCCTGTGCGGCTGCGGCCGCCTTCTGAGTAGTATTTTACGGCGTAGCCTTTGCTAAACAGCTGACTCAGATATTCCCGGAATACCGCAGAATATAATTTATTGCCACTAAAACTACGCCGGATAAAAAACGCGCCGCCGCGGCGGAAGATGGTGCCTGCCGGCCAGAAATTTAAGTTAATACCAGCCGCAATGTGCGGCGGCACCAAGCCCTGGTGATAAATAACATAACTTAACAGCAGGTAATCCATGTGACTGCGATGACATGGTACATAGACAATTTCATGACCTTTCTGCGCCAGATCACGCAGCATATCAGCATTATTTATTTTGATACCGCTATACAGTTTTTTCCAGAGCCAGCTTAGCACCCGGTCACCCACCCGCAAGGTAGATTCACGATAATCGGCAGCGATCTCCTGCAGCAGTTTGTGGGCCTGCTGGCGCGCGACTTTAAGTGACACTTTTTTTGAACGCGCTTCGTCTTCAATAGCCTGCTTTAAAGCAGGGGAAGCCAGCAACGCATTAAACAGCTGACTGCGATTAACCAGTTTAGGCCCGGTCGCCGCCAGTTTTTGCCGGTAAAAATGAAATCGTGACATGCGAAGCAGTTTGCGTGCCGTATCCGCTTTATCACCAAATTGCGCCGCCATCTGGGTCAGAGATACCGCCCGGCTTAACCGGACCAGAGTGTGGCGGCCGGACACCAGAACAATCACAAACTTAGCGAGCCAATGCGGCGCGTTTGCTTCTCCAAGCAGCCATTTTATACTATTTTCCTTGCCTGGTGCCCGGCCCCATAGTATCGAAACTGGCACCAGCTGTGCATTCAGTTCAGGGTTGACAAGATGAAGCTGAAGTAACTGCTGGCCCTGCTTCAGCGCCTGAGTTTTGCTTCTGCCGCCAACAACACTGTGAGGTTTTTCGAGAAATAACGTGCGGGCCAGTTGTGTCCCATCCAACGTAACCGGCTGCAGTGGGTCGGGCAGGCTAAGATGCTGGCATACCCGGCGCAGCGTAGCCAGATCGCTGGCCGACTCTGTATGGCACACATAAAAAATCGGCCGGGTTTTATCCAGTGCCAGCTCACTGACTGTATTGTCAGGAACAATTTTAAACTTAACCAGCAGTCGCAATGGCCATTTCAATAACGCGGTACACAATGACAACACAGAAAACATACAAATTCCGACCGTGAACACAGACTTACAAGAATATCATGGAAGCCACAACTGGCAAATTTGTCGTGCAGACAAAAACTTGGCAATTGCTAAAAGGCTGTATATACTCACAGTAACCACTGTATAGGTAGCCAGCATTATGAGACCACTTACGCCGCGTCAGGCAGAGATTTTGCAACTTATCAAAGATTATCAGTCCGAGACCGGTATGCCACCCACCCGGGCTGAAATTGCCAGCCAGCTTGGTTTTAAATCAGCCAATGCTGCAGAGGAGCATTTAAAGGCACTGGCCAAGAAAGGTGTATTAACGATGATGCCGGGAACCTCGCGCGGCATAAAGTTACTCGAAGATGACCACGAGCCAGAGCAGTTAGGTTTGCCTTTAATAGGCAAGGTCGCCGCCGGGCAGCCTATTCTGGCGGCAGAGCATGTGCAGAATCATTACAAAGTTGACGCCCATTTATTTAAACCCCATGCCGATTTTCTGTTGAGGGTTCAGGGGATGAGTATGCAAGATATCGGTATTCTGGATGGTGACTTACTGGCCGTTCATAAAACCTCAGATGCTCAGCCTGGTCAGGTTGTGGTCGCCAGGGTTGATGACGATGTTACCGTAAAGCGGTTTCAGCGGGACGGTCATCAGGTATTATTACAGCCCGAGAATAAAGACTTTAATGTGATTAAAGTAGATTTACGCCAGCAGCAATTTGCCATAGAAGGTCTGGCGGTTGGGGTAATTCGTAATGGTAGCTGGTTATAAAAAACTATTAGCTCAATAAGTTAATTGTTAATTAAAGCGCTGGTATGACCTGTTGGTTTTGCCGGCGCTTTTGCTATTTAGGGGTTTACACTGGCGCTGATTTGGATGATTCTTAGACGAAGGGTGCTGAAAAAAATATCAGTTGCCAAGATGGGTTACTGCGGCGGCAGTTAAAATTAAAAAAACTATAACAATAATAAACTAAAGAAACGTCATACATAGGTTCGGGGGCTAGCGGTATTCACCGTATATTCTATCGGTATTCGCCGTGTATTACTGTGTACAGGTTTCTGCGGTTTGCTTTGCAAATGACAGAGGAGAAGTACAGTGGCGAAGACGAGTAGTATACGTTGGACGCTGCCGACCTTGCTTTTAGCCGCATCGGCTAATGCAGCAGCTATGCCTTTAAATATGACCAGAGGCGTAACGGAGATCAGCCAGGAGGTTTACAGCCTGCACATGCTGATTTTCTGGATTTGCTGTGTTATCGGGGCAGTGGTTTTCGGGATAATGTTTGTGTCTATCCTGTTACACCGAAAAGCGCGGGGCGTGCAACCGGCTCAATTTCATGAAAGTACCAAAATAGAAATTCTGTGGACCGCTATTCCGGTCGTAATCTTAATTGGTATGGCTATCCCTGCTTCCAAAACGCTGATCGCCATGGACGACACTTCTGCAGCCGATGTCACGGTTCAGATAACCGGGTCGCAATGGAAGTGGCACTATAAATATCTGGGCAGTGACCTGGAGTATTTCTCCGTTCTTGCCACCCCTCGAGAGCAAATAACCAACCGGTTTGCCAAGGGTGAAAACTATCTGTTGGAAGTAGACAGACCTCTGATTATCCCTACCGGCAAGAAGATACGTTTCCTGATGACCTCAGATGATGTTATTCATTCCTGGTGGGTACCGGCATTTGCGATTAAAAAAGACGCTAACCCCGGGTTTATCAATGAAGCCTGGACCCGGGTAGAAGAGCCAGGAGTTTATCGCGGTCAATGCGCAGAGCTCTGTGGTAAAGATCACGCTTATATGCCGATAGTGGTTATAGCAAAAAGCCCTGACGACTATGCTGCGTGGAAATCGGGCGAAGAAACCCGGATTGCACAAGAAAAAGCGGCCGAGCAGGAGTTACTGGCCATGAATATGGATATGTCAGAGCTAATGGCCAACGGCGAGCGTACTTACATTGCCTACTGCGCAGCTTGTCATCAACCTAATGGTGCTGGCTTACCCGGTATTTTCCCTTCTCTGGCAGGTAGTGAGCTTATCTTAGCTGATAAAACTGCCCACATTGATATCGTATTAAACGGCAAAGCCGGCACTGCAATGCAGGCGTTTGGCCGTCAGTTAAGCTTAAAAGAATTAGCATCTGTCCTGACTTACACCCGCAATGCCTGGGGTAACGACACCGGAGACGCCGTTCAGGCCGCCGACGTTTATAAAGTGCAGCAGGGTGAGGGAGAATAATAATGTCTGTAGTAATTACTGAACCACATGACCATGAAGAGCAGCATGAGCATCATGATCATAAACCGGGCGGCATAAAACGCTGGCTTTACACCACTAACCATAAAGACATCGGTACCATGTACCTGATCTTTGCGCTCATCATGTTTTTTATTGGTGGCACCATGGCCATGATCATCCGTCTGGAGCTATTTCAGCCGGGGATGCAATTTGTCGAGCCTCACTTCTTCAACCAGATGACCACGGTACATGGCCTTATTATGGTATTTGGCGCAGTAATGCCTGCCTTTACCGGGCTGGCCAACTGGATGATTCCAATGATGATTGGCGCCCCGGATATGGCGCTGCCCCGGATGAATAACTGGAGTTTCTGGATCCTGCCATTTGCTTTCCTGATCTTGTTATTGTCGTTATTTATGCCTGGCGGTGGCCCAAGCTTCGGCTGGACATTCTATGCACCATTATCCACCACTTATAGTGGTGACAGCACAGCGTTGTTTGTGTTTTCTGTCCACATAATGGGTATATCGTCCATCATGGGTGCGATCAACGTTATTGTAACCATCTGGAATATGCGGGCACCTGGCATGACCTGGATGAAAATGCCGCTATTTGTCTGGACCTGGTTTATCACAGCATTCTTGTTGATTATGGTTATGCCGGTTCTGGCGGGCGTGGTCACCATGGTGCTGACCGACAAATACTTTGGTACCAGCTTTTTTGATGCCGCCGGCGGGGGCGACCCGGTGCTGTTTCAGCACATATTCTGGTTTTTCGGTCATCCTGAAGTGTACATCATGATTTTACCAGCCTTCGGTATTGTCTCCGCAATTATCCCTACCTTTGCCCGGAAAAAATTGTTTGGTTATGCCTCGATGGTATATGCAACGGCCAGTATCGCTATTCTGTCATTTCTGGTGTGGGCGCATCATATGTTTACAACGGGTATGCCGGTATTCGCTACGTTGTTCTTTATGTATGCCACCATGCTGATTGCTGTGCCAACCGGGGTGAAAGTATTTAACTGGGTGGCGACAATGTGGCGCGGTGCCATGACATTTGAAGTGCCAATGATGTTTGCCCTGGCCTTTATTGTATTGTTTACCATTGGTGGCTTCTCTGGCCTGATGCTGGCAATAACCCCGGCAGATTTCCAGTATCACGATACCTACTTTGTGGTCGCGCATTTCCACTATGTACTGGTGACGGGCGCCATTTTCTCCATCGTGGCAGCAGTTTATTACTGGTTGCCGAAGTGGACCGGCAATATGTATGACGAAAGCCTTGGCCGCTGGCATTTCTGGTGCTCGTTAATTTCGGTAAACCTGTTGTTCTTTCCGATGCATTTTGTTGGCTTAGCCGGTATGCCGCGTCGGATCCCGGACTACGCGCTGCAATTTGCGGACTTTAATGCCTTTATCAGTATTGGTGGTTTCCTGTTCGGTTTATCACAGCTGATTTTTGTCTGGGTATTGATTAAATGTGCCCGTGGCGGTGTGAAAGCAACCGATCAGGTTTGGGAAGGTGCAGAAGGTCTGGAATGGGAAGTACCATCGCCTGCGCCGTATCACACCTTTGAAACACCCCCGGTGATTAAGTAAGGAGTAGACCATGGCGCAAAACAAACCGTTAATTGGCAAGCTGATCCTGGTAGCTCTGGCAATGTTTGGCTTTGGCTTCGCTCTGGTCCCGCTTTACGACGTGTTTTGTGATTTAACCGGTATTAATGGTAAAACCGCGGCAGTTGCTGCAACAGGTGACAATGCTGTTATTGACACCAGCCGGGTTATTACCATTGAATTTCTGGCGCGGCCAAACAAAGACATGCCCTGGGTATTTAAACCTGAAGTTCAGACCATGACGGTACACCCCGGTGAAATTCATATTATGAATTATCTGGCAGAGAATCCGACTGGCCGGCTGATTGTTGGTCAAGCTGTTCCGTCGGTTTCACCAGGCCAGGCAGCGCTGTATTTTAATAAAATTGAATGTTTTTGCTTTAGCCAGCAACAACTGGCTGGCGGTAAAGATATGCTGATGCCACTACAGTTTTACGTCGACCCGGCCCTGCCGGCTCAATTTAATACCATAACCCTGAATTACACCCTGTACGATGTCACTCAGGCCTGGACGGCTCAGCAACCACAACAAGATATTATTGGGGAATAAGATGACAACAAAAACCTATGAAAAATATTATGTTCCCGCTCAGAGTCCGTGGCCAATTGTTGGTGCGGTCGCGCTGTTTTTTATTGCGTTTGGCGCAGGGCATCTGGTAATCGACATCAGTAATCAGCAAAGTGGCTTTGGTGGTTATTTACTGCTGTTAGGCTTCGCCGTGCTGGTATTTATGCTGGTGGGGTGGTTTAGAAATGTGATTGATGAGTCGATGAGTGGCTTATACAGCGCCCAGATGGATCGCTCGTTTCGCCAGGGCATGAGTTGGTTTATCGTCTCTGAAGTGATGTTCTTTATGGCGTTTTTTGGCGCGCTGTTTTATGGACGGATGATTGCGATGCAATGGCTTGGTGGTTCTAGCAACAATGCCATGACATTTGAACTGCTTTGGCCTGACTTCCAACCGGTATGGCCGTTAGTTAAAACGCCAGGTGGTATCGAAACCCAGGCGATGCCCTGGACCGGTTTGCCGTTAATTAACACTGCTATTCTGGTGGTGTCTTCCATTACCTTACATTTTGCCCATACCGGTCTGGAGCAGCAGAAACGTGGCCAGTTAAAGCTGATGTTATTACTGACTTTACTGTTAGGTGCGACTTTCTTAAGTCTGCAGGTTTATGAATATATTCATGCATATCAGGACTTAGGGTTAAGATTGGACTCAGGCTTTTACGGCAATACGTTTTTCTTACTGACCGGCTTTCACGGCCTGCACGTCACCCTAGGCGCTATCATTTTACTGTTCGTCTTTTTCAGGGTGTTAAAGGGGCATTTCACCCCTGAGAAGCACTTTGCCTTCCAGGCTGCTGCCTGGTACTGGCACTTCGTTGATGTGGTGTGGATTTGCCTGTTTGTTATTGTTTATATGCTGTAACCAGAGGTTTCAGTAAGGCCTGGGGTTGGGTGTTATCCAGCCCAGCGCCATCGCCAGTAATATAACTAACAGTACTAATACTGACAAAAATACCCGACGGCCGAGAAAACGCGACATTTGTTTTTGTTCCGGATCATTACGCAACATAACCAATCCGGCCCGGAATAAGTTGAAAACAATAAATAGTAGTAGTGCGATGATAACAAGTTTAAGCAACATCCTTTTCAATCTCCGGTTAGCCAATTATGCGGTTTAAAATATTTGGCCGTTATTTTGGCATTCATAAAGTATGGTTGCTAATTACTGTGACGGCTTTTGCAATATTAAGCAAGCTTGGCTACTGGCAGCTGCAACGGGCAGAAGAAAAAACAATTCAAATCAGTCAGCTCGAACAATTACAGCAACAAGGGCCGCTAAACTGGCAGCAGTTGACCGTGCTGACAGCACACGAAGCTGACGGTGTGCTGTTTGCCGATCAGGGGCGCTGGCTTAAACCCTATGTCTGGTTACTTGATAATCAGATTGTGCAGGGTAAAGTCGGCTATGATGTCATTGTTCCGATGCAAAACACCGATTCAAGCCAATTATTGCTGGTTAATCTCGGCTGGGTGGCTGCGGGTAATGATCGGTCTGTGCTACCTGATTTCACGATTCCACAGCAATTGTCGCTGCACGGCCTAATTCGTAGTGAAGTGGGCGGGTTCAGGCTGGGTGCTAATACTGAAAAAGAGGGCTGGCCGCAGCGTATTCAGCAACCAGAGTTAGAGCAAATGGCAGCACAGTTGCCAGTAAGCACACTGCCGTTTATGTTATTTCAACAAGATGACAGCCCTTTTCTACCCCACTATAAAGCGGTGGTTATGCCACCAGAAAAACATCATGGGTATGCCTTTCAATGGTTTATGCTGGCAATCGCCGTAGTGGCAGTGGCAATTGCTGCTGCGCGGCGCAGCGGGAGTGAAAATGAACAAAAATAAATTTATGCTGCTTTTCGTTTTATGTTGTGTGCTGCCGCTCGCAGGCGCCAAGCTGGTGCTTGAAATGGGGTGGTTTAATCCGGGTTCATCCAGTAAAGGGTCGTGGCTGGAGCAGGAAATATTTCTGCTACCTGATATTACTGGCGAGAAAAAGCATTGGCGAATCGTATTATTAACCGATTCACCTTGTCAGCAGCGCTGTCAAAATGCATTACACACAGTAAAACAGCTTTATATCGGTCTTGGCCGTAAGCAAGAACAGGTTCAGCCGGTGGTAATAGGGTCACTGCAACAACCAGAGCTATATCCTATGTTTGATATCCAACACGCCATGCCCGCGAATATTGAAGCACTTAGGCAACAAATTTTACTGGTTGACCAAAAAGGCCTGGTGCTACTGAGCTATCCGATGCCAGAGCAGGATGAGCAAATGGCACAAATTGCCCGCAATATCCGCTACGACTTATTAAAACTGTTAAATTATGACAGGACCAGTGTATGACCAGACATAAATGGTTGGTATCCGTTACCCTGCTACTGACGATGGTAGTAATTATATATGGTGCTTTTACCCGGTTAACCGATGCCGGACTGGGCTGTCCGGACTGGCCAGGGTGTTATGGATTTTTAAAGGTGCCCGAGAAACCTGAAAGCATCGCGCTGGCGGCGCAGGCATTTCCGGAACGGCCGTTAGAACCACATAAAGCCTGGAATGAGATGATCCACCGCTATCTGGCTGGTACGCTGGGCTTACTTATTGCGGCCATATTTATTTCCAGCTTTTTCAGTAAAGTTCGCCAGCCAAGAACGCTTCCCACCCTGCTGTTACTATTGGTGATCGGTCAGGCGGCTTTGGGTGCCTGGACGGTTACCATGAGCTTATTGCCAATCGTGGTACTGGCGCATTTATTAGGCGGATTTACCCTTTATTGTTTGCTCGCATTATACTGGATGCAGTTATCTCCCGGGTTTAGAAGGGCGGAGCCGGCATTAGCAGCCTTAAAGCCATTGGCAATAGGCGCAACCTTAGTCGTGATGATTCAAATAGGGCTTGGCGGCTGGACTGCGGCCAATTATGCCGCCTTAGCCTGTATTGAGTTACCGGTTTGCGAAGCGGGCTGGCTAAGCCGATTAGCGTTAGATGAAGCTTTTGATTTACACCTTGGCTATAGTGATTATGAATATGGCGTGATGTCTGCAGAAGCGCGGCAGACGGTACATGTGTTTCATCGAATTGGTGCGTTCATCACACTTGGTATTGTTAGCTGGTTTGCGGTACTTTTGTATCAACGGGCGCAGACTAAAGTTATGCAGAATTTCGCGCTAGCCGTTGGTGTAGTATTGCTGTTGCAATTTATACTAGGCTTGTTAAACGTCATGTTGCATCTGCCTCTGGTAAATGCCGTGGCACACAATTTTGTTGGCGCGAATTTACTAATGATTATGGTGGTAGTGCTTTATCAGCTCTACCGTCCTGTTGGCAAGGAGACATAAATGGCGACCATAACAGCAACGCGGCAAAGTATTTCACGCTGGCGCGACTATCTGGAACTCACTAAACCCAAAGTAGTTGCTTTGCTGGTGCTGACCGCCTGGGTAGGCATGATGCTTGCGTCGCCGGGATTGCCGGATATCGCGGTAGTGGTGTTTGCCACCATTGGCATTGGCCTGCTGTCTGGCGCCGCTGCGGCGCTTAATCATGTGGTCGATCAACGAATTGATGCACAGATGGCCCGCACTCATAGCCGGCCTGTAGCCAAAGGCCGGGTAAGCTCTCAACAAGCCATAGCATTTGCCTGTGCTCTGGCCGCAACCGGTTTTGTTTTACTTTATCTGGGGGTAAACCCTCTGACCGCCTGGCTGACGTTGCTTAGTTTGTTTGGTTATGCAGTGGTCTATACCATGTTTTTAAAACGGGCCACGCCACAAAATATTGTAATTGGCGGCCTGGCAGGCGCCATGCCTCCTTTATTGGGCTGGACGGCGGTTTCAGGTGAAATTCATGGCTATGCATTATTGTTAGTGATGATTATTTTTGCCTGGACACCACCGCATTTCTGGGCGCTGGCGATCCATCGCCGGGATGACTACGCCAAAGTAAATATGCCGATGCTACCGGTTACTCACGGTATCGAATACACCAAAAGCGCTATTTTGCTTTACACCGTGCTGTTGTGCCTGGTGTGTTTACTGCCTTATATCGTGGGGATGACCGGTGCAGTATATTTACTCGGCAGCACCTTACTTAATTTACGATTTTTACAGTATGCCTGGAAATTAAAATTTAATGCCGACAGTGCCACAGCTATGGCCACCTTTAAATTTTCCATTGTGCATCTAATGGTGTTGTTTTTAGTGTTGCTGTTGGACCATTATTTTAAGGTGTCTCCTTTTTATGTTTCGTAATCTAATCGTCTTAATGTTGTCTGCTGCTGCACTGGTTGCTGGTGTTATGCTGTATTTACTCTGGCAACATCAGCCATTACCACAGCAAGCCCTGATTTATCCGCAACCGCGTAATCTGTCAGAATTTAGCCTGATAAATCAGGAAAACCAACGTCGTGGCCGCGAAGATCTACTAGGAAAATGGACCCTGGCCTTTGTGGGGTATACCTATTGTCCGGATATTTGCCCGTTAACCTTGGCCAAGTTGGCCGGAGTGCATGCAGAGTTGGCAGCCGAGTTAGAGCAGCCGTTACAAATTTGGTTTATTTCGGTTGACCCGCAGCGCGACACCCCAGGGCAATTAAAACAGTACGTTGACTACTTTAAGCAACCCGCATTAAGCGGTCTAACGGCTGGGCATGATCAGTTATTTCCATTCGTGCGCGAACTGGGGTTAATGTATGCGATGAGCAGCACCACAGCACAGGATTATTTGGTAGACCACAGTGCCTCGGTTGTATTAATTAACCCGCAGGGCCAGGTTGCAGCGATGTTTAAACCCGATATGGCTCCGGGTGAAGTGCCCCTGGTTAATCGTGAGCAACTTCTCGCTGACTTCCCGTTAGTACTGAATCAGCTGCAACAGCGCTAGCGTGGCTCTGCTGGGCTTGCTTGCCGGTGGCGCCCAGAATGAATGCTATTGAGCAATGGCCCATTTTTAACGCACCAATATAAGCCGTAAATGCTGAAGCTTAGTATCCAGGTTAAATAAAACCTGATTTTAGGCTCAGCAAAGTGCTGATGTTTTTGTCCGTTAAATGGCAGCAGCCATAACGCAGCGCAAAGTACCCAAAGCATAAAATACACAGCCAACAGCAATAACATCAGTTTATTGTTGTCATTGACTTCCGAGGCCGCTACATCATTGACGTTATTATGCTGAAATATATTTAGATTTAAGTCATTACGGCTACGGTTTACTGCCGCCACATAAGCCAGTCGCTGCTCTGGTGTAATGTGGTCAGTAAGGCTTTTGTACTGGTAACGCAAAGTCAGTCGTTTAGTGTTCTGGTCAAACAGCAATTCACTCTGATATTGGAAAAACGGATTATTTTCTTCAAGTTGTTTTGGCTCAAATTGCCAGTCGAGATCATTGAGCGTTACCGATATCGTCTGAGTGATATCTACCGGGTGACTTAGTGCGAAGGGCTGGCTGCGACTGGCCGCTATCTCGGGTGACTGCAAATAGCTACTGATGCCATTGCTGTAAAAGCTGGCATTCAGGGTGTTGTCATCGTTATCAAGTTGCCAGAAGTCTGCAATCTGATAAAACTCGTTAACGGTAAAAATCCCCGTAGTCGGATCGTCTGTGTTGGCTATTGGCTGCACTTGGTTCACGGTAGGGTAATAACGGCTGTAAAACTGGACATAACCATCGGCATTCTGACTGACACTATTACTGGCAAACCGCGAGCGCAACCGTTCTGCATCCAGACCACTGTACTGCGTACTCACCTGGTACTCCGCTGCCTGGGTTAATGCGTCTTTAAGTTGAAATGTCTCGTCAATCATTATCTTGGTGTGTTGTGTCGCCGATTTCATTGCAGTTAGCCCAGTTACCCCGTCACTGAGCTCTAATGCATAGCCGTAATCCGGCTGATACAAGCTTTGCAGTGACCCGGCCTGAAAGCTACGGGTTGGGTCGAGCCAGTAAATGCTATTATTAAACTCCAGTTTGACCATAGCATGGTCAAACACCCCGACAGAGGGCAGGCGCTTAGCAATTTTATTATGCAGCTCGGTATTAACCAGAACGGGTACTGCATGTAAGCCAAGTTGTCGGAGTATGCTAACCAGCAATATACTTTTATCTTTGCAATCGCCATAACGCTGTTGCAGTACTTGGCCGGCGGTGGCAGGCTTATGAGAGCTTTCCCCAAGCTCGATCCCCAGATAGCGAATTTCGCGCTGCACAAACTGCAGCGCGGCGACAACTTGCTGCTCAGGTGTTTGAAAATCAGCTTGTAATCTTGCAACCACCGCTAGTACTGCCGGGCTTTTGTCTATAGCCGGTTCAAACAGACTTGAGCCCCAGCTGGCAATGTTCTGCCACTGCTGGCTATTGCTTAATGACAGTATGTTATAAGGCGAGAACCAATCTGGCGTGTCATCTTCGTGCTTAATTGCCGCAACATTATGCTGCATCAGAGAGTAGATGGTGCTGTCCGCTTCGCTGCTGATTTGCAGTGACAGAGCTTGTTTGCTGAACTGATATTGCAACGGGGTTGGTTTCTGCCACATTAAACGCCAATGTTGTTGTTGCAGCGGCACGGTCCAGTTCAGCTGCTGGCTGGTAGCAAAGTTGTCTGCAAAAACCGGATTATCACCGGTTATACTGTAACTGTATTGCACAATGTCGCCAACCCGCAGATCAGGTAACACAATGTTCAGTGCTGTTTCGCCGTGATACAGCAACTTTTCTAAGTCATGTTCAGTTTGAACCAGGTTAATTCGCGCCTGCGGATAACGGTTAACGCTGTTGCCATTACGTATGATATTGAGCTGATGAAGTTGGATGTTCTGATAGGTAGGATCAAAATAAATACTAATTTGACCGGCTTTCTCCAGGCCTTTGCTGCTGGTGACCAGGCTGGCATAATGTTCGAAAGATTGTCGTTCTCCGGTTGCCGGTACACGCAGTTGAGTATCGGCCAGTAAGTAATATATGCCATTACTTATATCCTGTTCCGGGATATCGCTGCTCAGCGCAGGCTGGATGGTGGTAATCCATTCCGGTACCGGGCTCAGAGCAACTTCGGCAACGCTTTGTAACGTAAAAAAAAGGGCTAAGACACTGATATATCGTATTAACTGCGTCACAGAATATCCAACTTCACTGTTATAAACTATTTTTATATCAGTAAGCTGCGCTAAAAACTAGTTATTTAGCCACGGTTGTGAATACCAGTAGAAGTAACCTTTCTTAGTCAGCGATGGGGCAGTGCAATTGTAGCGACTTCGCGCGAGCTTGACCGGCTTACTGGCCGTGACTTCAAAGGTATTTTCGCTTAACCATATTGGCTCAAGTACCTCGGTGCCAGCATAACAGCGTAACTGTTCTGGCAGAAAGTCCTCAACCTTAAGTTGCAATCGCAAGGTTGGCGGATTGTCACTTATTTGCTGATCAGCTGACAAATAGTAGGTAATATCAAAAGCCAAAGTACGTAATTTCTGGCCAAGATTTGCCAGATCGGCATATTGACCCGCTGCCGGATAGCGCGGGACCCGGCTTAGTTTAGTCGACGAGCCAATTGCACCGGATTGCTGACCAATACCAATAAAACCTAATGCCTTAACCAACGCTTCGAGTTCACTATTAAATTCGCCGTAGGGATATGCCAGCCATTTATGGCTCTGACCGGTTTCCGTCAGAATTCTACCTTCTGCATCGAGAATGTTCTGCTTGATGCGGCTATGCCAGTCAGCCATGCTTTCACCCGGTTCAAGCTGTGTCATATGTTCATGATTCATTGAATGATTAGCAACCAGTACGCCGTCGGCCGCCATTTTTCTAACCTGATCCCAGCTAAGGACCGGACCAACCCGATTATCGATACTGCCGGGACTAATAAAGATAGTGTAAGGAAAGCCAAACTCCATTAGGATAGGGTGGGCAGTGGTGTAGTTATTTTCAAAACTATCATCAAAAGTGATGACTACCGAATTATCAGCAATTGGCAGCTTGTTACGTAACTGATTGATGAGCACATCCAGCCCGATGACCTGAAAATTATTATCTTTGAAATACTGCAAATGTTGGCGCAGTTCATTGGCCGTGACGCTGCTTACGCGGGGCGTATCGTCGGCAACATGATGATAAATGAGCATGACCGCAGCTTTAGCCGGGAGTGCGAGAATAAGGCTAACCAGTACAGTAAATAAACAAATGATACGCATAAAAAACCCCGGAAAATAATCTTCACCAGGGTCGTTATATCATAAACCGCTTGCGGCTTAGTAGTAGGAATGCTCACCACGCTGGTGTTCGGTGATATCACGAACCCCGTTTAATTCACCACTAAAGCGGGCTAGCAATTCTTTTTCAATACCCTCTTTCAGGGTTAAATCAACTTGCGAGCAACCATTACATCCACCACCGAATTGCAATACGGCAACGCCATCGTTGGTTAATTCCATAACAGAAACCCGGCCACCGTGATTAGCCAGTTGTGGATTAATCTCAGCATCAATCACATACTGAACCCGTTCCATCAGTGGGGCGTTGTCATTCACCTTGCGAACTTTGGCGTTCGGCGCTTTTAATGTCAGTTGCGAACCCATCTGGTCGGTCACAAAATCAATTTCCGCATCAACTAAAAACGGTTTGCTCTCTGCGTCAACAACGGCATTGAAGCCGCTAAATTCGATTTGAATGTCGGTATCTTCAATGGCATCTGCCGGACAATAAGATACGCCACACTCAGCCTGAGCCGTGCCAGGGTTAACAACAAATACCCGGATGCTGGTACCGGCAGCTTGTTTTTCCAGCAGCTTTGCAAAATGGGCTTGCGCCTGTTCTGAAATAGAAATCATCTTAGTACCTGACTAAATTACTAGGTTAATGTCTATCATACTCTGAGTCTGCTGCTGATGCCAGCCCTGCTTGAGTTTTGCTGTACTTTCTGGCTAACTGGACGCGCAAAAAAATTAAAGGAAACAGGCATGAAACTGAGTGTAATATTTTTTTTAACACTCTGGGCCGCAACGGTGCAGGCGCAGTATTTTAACGAGCCGGTTAATACCAGGCTACCATCACCACAACAGACGTTAGGCCATGCGGTGGGTGACTGGCATGCCCGGCATGATCAGATCCAACGGTATTTTGAGCAGCTGGCCAGCCAGTCAGACAAAGCCATGTTAGAAGTGATTGGTTATAGCCACGAACAACGGCCTTTACTGCAACTGGTTATTTCATCATCAGAAAATTTAGGTCGGCTTGACGAGATCCGGCAGCAACATGTGCAGCAGGCAAAGCAAGATAAAAAGATTACCAGCGATGCACCCGTAATTATCTGGCTGGGTTACGGCGTGCATGGTAATGAACCGAGCGCGGCAAATGCGGCGTTGGTGCTGGCTCACTACCTGACCGCGGTTGAGACAGAAGAGGTTGAGGCCTGGCTAAGCCAGGCGGTTATTTTAATTCAGCCAAGTTTAAATCCAGATGGTAATGATCGGTTTGCCCAATGGGCCAATATGCATAAAGGCAGTAAGCCGGTTGCTGATCCGCAGCACAGAGAACATATTGAACCCTGGCCAAACGGTCGGCCAAACCACTATTGGTTTGATTTGAATCGCGACTGGTTGTTGTTGCAGCATCCGGAAAGTCGCGCCAGGATTGCTCAGTTCCAGCAATGGCTGCCTAATGTCGTTGGTGATTTTCACGAGATGGGCACTAACAGCAGCTATTTTTTCCAGCCTGGGATCCCCAGCCGTAATTACCCCTTAACACCGACACGTAATTTCGAGCTGACTGCAGCAATAGCAGAATTTCATGCAGCCGCTTTTGATGCGCAAGAGCAATTGTATTATAGCGAGGAGAGTTTTGATGATTTCTACATTGGCAAGGGCTCGACATATCCGGATGTAAATGGCAGCGTCGGGATTTTATTTGAGCAAGCCAGCAGCCGCGGTCATTTGCAGGAATCGATTAACGGCTTACTCAGCTTCAGTGACACCATCAAAAATCAGTTTACCGCATCGTTATCCACGATCCGCGGTGCAGTGGCGAAACGGCAGGAATTGTTAGCCTACCAGCAGCAGTTTTATCAGGACGCGATAACACAAGCGAAAGCAGATAAAACCAAGGGTTACATGCTAACCCATGATGGCGACACCAGCCGTCTGAACGGACTGCTCGATCTGCTGCAGCGGCATCATATTGCAGTATATCCTCTGGCCCGGGACTGGCAGGATGAGGACACTAAATATCGCGCAGGACAAAGTTATTTTGTGCCATTGCAGCAAGCTCAGTACCGGTTGCTCAAAGCGGCATTTGCAACTGATAAAGATTTTAAAGATAACACCTTTTATGATGTATCAAGCTGGACGTTGCCTTATGCCTTCAATATTGAATTTAAAGCGGTAACCCGTGAGCCAGGCAGGGCACTTGCCAGCAAACAGTGGCAAATCGGGCCCGTGCTGAGACAGCCTTTAGCTGCGGGAGCTTATGCCTATGCGTTTAGCTGGCAAGACCAGCAGGCCCCCCTGCTTTTGCAGGCTTTGTTGGCCGAGGGGGTAGTGGTAAGGTCAGCGCTTGGCAGTTTCAGCGCGCTGACCCGCGATAGCACGGTGCAGTTCCAACCCGGCAGCATGGTAGTGGCGGCCGGCTTACAGCAAAATAAAGAGTGGTTTAATCGGTTACAACAGTTACAACAGCAATATCCGGTTAAAGTACATGCAATTCGTAGCGGCCTGACAGCTGAAGGAAGCGATCTGGGCAGCCATAACTTTGCGGTGATCACAAAACCTGAAGTCTTGTTGATAGCCGGGCCTGGAGTGAATTCTACCGAAGCCGGTGAAGTATGGTACAACCTGGAACGGTTAGCCGGGATCTCACCCAGTATGGTGGAACCTGAGCGTCTGAGCAGGATTAACTTGAATCGGTATAGCCATATTATTCTGGTGGATGGTAATTACCGGCAGTGGCAGGAAAAGCAGATTAACCAGTTAAAGCAATGGACCGAACAGGGGGGGGTGCTGTGGGGCCACAAAGACGGCGCAGCCTGGCTGGCTAAAGCAGGCTTATTGCAGGCCGGCGTATGGCAAGGTAAAGAAATGCAGCAGCTGATCCCGCAACAAGACTTACGCTATGCTGATCAGGAGGCATTGGGTGCTAAACAACGGATTGCCGGCGCCATTTTCAGTGCGGAACTGGATTTGAGCCATCCGTTGACCTTTGGCGTGCCCCGTGCACGCTTACCCATTTTCAAAAATGATATTATGTTGTTGCAACCGAGCAGCTCAACTTTTGCCAACGTGGCACTCTACAGTCAGAATCCACATTTAGCTGGTTATAGCGCCAGTGAATACGTACCTAAAATCGCACAGGGCGCCGCGATTATTGCTCATAATCTGGGCCGGGGCCGGGTGATTGCGATGACTGACAACCCGGTGTTTCGCGGTTATTTCTATGGCTCCAGCCGTATTCTGGTTAATGCAATGTTTTTGGGGAACAGTTTCAACGCGCCAATTCAGTCTGAATAACCCGGTGCTGGCGTAACCGCCAGAGTCCAGACGCTGATCGTATGCACCCCGGCCCGGCGCAATAGCCGGGTTAGTGCATTCGCGGTGGCACCGGTAGTTATTACATCGTCAATCAGCGCAATATGCTGTGGCAACGCTTGTGGAATTGCTTTTAAAGTGAAGGTGCGCCGCAGGTTGCGCAGACGCTGCCGTCGGTTCAGGCCCCGCTGGCTTGTGCCGGCGCTTTTGCTGAACAGCGTTAGCACCGGCAACTGCAAATGCTCAGCTAATGCCTCAGCCAGGAGCTGCGCTTGATTAAACCCCCGCTGGTGCTGTTTACGCCAATGCAATGGTACATAAGTAAGTGCCTGTGGCATCAGCATGTTGCCGGCTTTAGCTCGGGCGAGCAACAGGCACATTTGCTGTTGTAATAGCTGGCCCGCCGCTAAATCTGTGTGATATTTCCAGCGTGGAATCCAGTGCTGAAACGGCTGTTGATAGTGGGCCAGACAAAGCAGGCGATCAAATTTAGCATCTTTCAGGCCACGTGCTACTGCCGGCAGCCAGAGCAAATTGAAGTGACATTGCTGGTGAGATAACGTTGGCAGCGCCTGCTGACAATAGCTGCATAGTTGGCTGGCAGGGCTTGCTACCGGTAAGCTACACCACATGCATTGACCTGGCAGAATATGATGCCAGCACCAGCGACATAGCTGGCCAATGATATTAATCATAAAATTAACATAAAGGATACCTGAAAACAGCATGGCAGAGATTAGCAATAGTGACAAACCCGTTCTGGTGCTGTTGCACGGTTGGGGTGTTAATCAGGGGGTATGGCACACTTTATTAAACGATATTAGCCCTAAGGTTAGCGTGCTATGTCTCGATATACCGGGATTTGGTTTGGCACAGCAGTTACCCTCGCCTTACGATTTTGATGCCGTGTTGGCAGTACTAGCAACCCAAATACCAGCAAACAGTTTGGTATGCGGCTGGTCACTGGGTGGCTTGCTGGCGATTGCTCTGGCCGAACGCTACCCGTTAAAAGTAAAAGAGCTGGGTCTGATTGCGGCTACACCATGTTTTTTACGTCAAGCAGGCTGGCCGGGAATGAAAGAAGTGGTCATGCAACAGTTTGCACTGTCACTACAGCGTGATTTATCCCTGACCGTCAGTCGTTTTTTAGCGATTCAGGCCATGGGTTCAGCTACTGCTAAAAGTGATGCTGCAGCCCTTAAGCAGGCAATAGCCGCTTATCCGCAAGCCAGTTCGGTGGCACTGAGCGCGGGCTTGGCATTTCTGACCAACCAGGACTTACGGCAGAGCTTTGCGGCGTTGAGCCAGCCGGTTGTCGGGTGCTTCGGAGCGTTGGACTCCCTGGTGCCGCTTGGTGCTATCGCCGAATTACAAAGACTGCAGCCGGGCGGCCAATTTAACGTCTTAACTAAAGCTTCACATGCACCCTTTATTTCCCACCGCGTTGAATTTCTAAACTGGCTGAATGGCTGGCTGACTGCAGCAGGCTGACTATAATAACGAGGTTCGCTAATTAATCATCTTTCTTTTTAGTTCATTTTGGTTAATAATTAAGCATTAATTTGGTGAGGAGTGTGATGATGGAGATTCAATCAGCATTTAATGCCGGTTTGCAGGGATTCCAGCGTGCTTCAGCCGGCGTAACAGAAGCAACGGTTAATATTAACCGGCAGACAACTGCCAACCGCGAGCAGGCAGCTGCTGCTGAAACTGACGTGCGTCAGGCTGAAGCACCGGAACGTAACCGTGCTGCCCAGTCACAGGCACCGTCAGTGGAACAAAGTTTGGTGCAATTGACCAACGAATCACGTAACGCTGAAGCAAATGTGCGTTCAATTCAGGCTGCAGATCAGGCCTTAGGCACCATTATTGACGTCCGGGTGTAGGATCTGTGCAGATTACCTCTTATTATCCTAACGTTAGTATTAACACGGCAAACCCACCTACTGAGTTGGCTCGTCGTGATATGCAACGCCGCGAACTGGTTGAACCCGTTCGGGAAATGGATAAAGGTAAGGCAGAGCGGGCCGTTGTTTCTGATGATAAAGTCCGTAACAACGCTGGCACAGTAAGTAATTATGATGCCAATGGTAAAACCACTGAAACACCCCAGGCAATAGAAGGCCGGCCGGACCAGACTGACGATAATAACCCGCAGCAACAAGGCGAAACCAGTCAGCAGCAAAAGCAGCAACAGCAAGCTGAGCAGCAGGAGATAACTGAATTAAAGACCCGCGATCAGGAAGTTCGTAACCACGAGCAGGCCCACGCCAGTATTGGAGGTCGGTACGCCGGTGCCCCCAGTTACAGTTATGAATTGGGTCCGGACGGGCGTAAATATGCGGTGGCTGGAGAGGTGCAAATTGATATTGCACCGGTGCCGGGTGATCCGCAGGCCACGATTCAGAAAATGCAGCAGGTTAAAGCCGCCGCGCTGGCGCCGGCAGAACCCTCCTCTGCAGATCGGCGTATTGCCGCTGAGGCGGGTCTGCGTTTACTACAGGCACAAACAGAGCTGGTGGCTGAAAAAACCAGTTTGGCACAATCAAGCAATTCCAGTGACGCTGAAACTACTGCAGCAGGCCAACCGAGCGCGGCAATTGATACGTCTCAGATCCGCTATGGTAGCGAGGCTAATGGTGATACCCGCCCGTTGACGGGGCTGGTGTTTCCGGAGTTAGATACCCTGGCGCAAATGCAACGCCGATCTCAGGTTATTAGCCAGTTTTATCAACTGGCTACTGAACCCGCTCAACGGCCGTTACGTCAGCAAGCCTGAGTGTAACCAACACCCTATTTTTTAAATTTTGCCAAGGCATCGGCAAACGCATTGCCCATTGCTGCATTTGCTGGCTCTGGTTTAGCTGTTTTAGCGGCAGGCCGGCTGGCTTTAACATGTTTTGTGCTAGCTGTTTTATTGCCCTGCGCTTCTGACATTTTTGGCTGAGCTTGTTCATCAAGACGCATGGTCAGCGCAATTCGTTTGCGGTTAATATCGACCTCCAACACCTTCACTTTGACAATATCGCCTGCCTTAACGATCTGATGCGGGTCGCTGACGAACTTATCGGTCAGCGATGAGATATGTACCAGACCGTCCTGATGAACGCCCACATCGACAAAAGCGCCGAAATTAGTAACATTGGTGATCACGCCTTCAAGTAACATGCCGGGTTTCAGGTCCTGCAAGGTCTCCACACCGTCTTTAAAGTTGGCGGTTTTAAACTCAGGCCGGGGATCCCGTCCTGGTTTGTCCAGTTCTTTTAAAATATCGTTGATAGTGGGTAAGCCAAAATGCTCATCTACAAAAACCGCCGGGTCAATACTACTCAAAAACTGGCTATTACCCATAATGGCACTAACCGGTTGATTGGCCGTTTTAAGAATTTTCTCTACCAACGGGTAGGCCTCGGGGTGGACCGCCGAGGCATCCAAAGGGTTGTTGCCATGGTTAATTCTCAAAAAGCCGGCAGCTTGCTCGTAAGCTTTGGGGCCGAGTCTTGGCACCTTAAGTAGTTGTTTGCGCTCATTAAATCGGCCATTTTCATCGCGATATTGCACAATGTTCTGCGCCAGAGTTTTATTTAACCCGGCTACCCGGGCCAGTAAAGCGGCTGAGGCGGTGTTGAGGTCAACGCCGACCGCGGTTACACAATCTTCAACCACAGCATCGAGTGAGCGGGTAAGCAGGCTTTGGTTTACATCATGCTGATATTGACCTACGCCAATCGCTTTGGGCTCTATTTTTACCAGTTCGGCTAACGGATCCTGCAGGCGCCGACCAATCGACACGGCTCCACGCAACGACACATCGAGATTTGGAAATTCCAGCGCGGCAAGTTCCGATGCGGAATAAATCGAAGCACCTGCTTCAGATACCATGACTTTGCTCAGCGTGTCATTATCGACGGCTTTGATCACATCGCCGGCCAGCTTGTCGGTTTCACGAGAGGCTGTGCCATTACCAATAGCAATCAGTTCTACTTTATGTTGCTGGCATAGCTGACTGAGGGTACGCACAGATTTATCCCATAGATTTTGTGGCGCATGTGGGAAAATAGTAGTGTGGGTTAGCAGCTTGCCGGTTTCATCAATAACGGTACATTTTACCCCGGTACGTAAGCCCGGGTCCAGGGCCAGAGTCCGGCGCATTCCTGCTGGCGCCGCCATCAGTAAATCCGCCATATTGCGGGCAAATACTTTAATTGCTTCCAGTTCAGCGCGCTCACGAAGCTCGCTCAACAGGTCGTTTTCCAGATGCAAATGCAGTTTAACTTTCCAGGTCCACTGCACTACGGTGCGTAAAAAGGTATCGGCAGGCCGTTGCTGTTGACGAATATTAAAATGATCGGCCACCAATTGCTCACACAGGGCGTGGGCGCTTGCTTCATCGCTGTCGGGCACAAGCTGTAGCTGCAACACACCTTCATTACGACCACGAAACATGGCCAGGGCGCGATGTGAAGGTATGTTTTTCCAGGCTTCAGTATGGGCAAAGTAGTCGCGGAATTTACTACCTTCCTGCTCTTTACCGGCCACTACAGTACTTTTTAGTACGGCATCGCGGCTAAGTCTGGTGCGCAGGCGTGCCAGCAAGGTGGCATCTTCAGCGAAGCGTTCCATTAAAATAAACTTAACGCCATCCAGCACCGCTTTGCTATCAGCGAAACCCGCCTCAGTATTAATATATGCATTGGCTTGCTGCTCAGGATCCTGTTCAGGGTGAGCAAGAATGGCATCGGCCAGCGGGGCCAGGCCAGCTTCAATCGCCATCTGGCCTTTAGTGCGCCGTTTGGCTTTATACGGCAGATACAAGTCTTCCAGTCGGGTTTTGTTATCTGCGGCCAGAATGTCATGTTCTAATTCGTTGCTTAGCTTACCTTGCTCTGCAATGGTTTTTAAAATAACCTGCCGACGCTCTTCCAACTCACGCAGATAATTCAGTCGTTGATCGAGTAAACGTAATTGGGTATCGTCCAGCGCGCCGGTAACTTCTTTGCGGTAACGGGCAATAAAAGGCACAGTCGCGCCTTCATCTAGTAATGCTATGGCGGCGGCAACCTGCTCTGGCCGGGCGGCAATTTCACTGGCTATTTGTTTTACAATCATTGACATAACTATAGAATCCTTCGACTTCGCGGCCCCGGTGGCAGGCGAAGTATGATACGAAATATGAAAAGCAGGGTGAATTGTCTACTTTCAGCATGAAAAAATCCAATCTGATTACACGGGAAGGTTACGATATTCTGGAGCGGGAGCTGCGTTACCTGTGGAAAGAAGAGCGGCCGCGGGTAACCCAACAAGTATCAGAGGCGGCAGCGCTGGGTGATCGCTCTGAAAATGCAGAGTATATATACGGTAAAAAACGCTTACGTGAAATTGACCGCAGGGTACGTTTTTTAACGAAACGCCTCGAGCTGCTGCAGGTAGTGTACCCGTCAGCCAAGCTGCAGGGAAAAGTGTTTTTTGGTGCCTGGGTGCAACTGGAAGATGAGGCTGGCGAACTGAGGTGCTACCGGTTAGTTGGTCCGGACGAGTTTGATTTACGGCTCAATAAGCTAAGCATTGATTCACCCCTGGCCAGAGCGCTGCTAGGCAAAGTGGTTGAGGATGAAATTAAGGTGACTACACCTACCGGTGATCATTGGTATACGATTATTGCGGTCAGCTATCAACCTTTTGCGCCGATTGACTAACTGCAGCTTATAGTTAACCTGTGCTGCCGGTTTGTGGTAAAGCCTTGCGGCAACATTTTCTGGATGTAGTCGCCGTTAAGTTTGTTACCGGAGCCCGAAAGTCAGCAAGACAGACAAATTTTGTAACACAGTTTAACCGCTTGGGTAGTCCCATTGGCGGTTTTTTGGTTTATAGTGAAAAAAAACCACGGAAGCTTGTGAGATGACCAGCCAGGAAACCCTGAAAATTATTGTAGTAGATGATGATTTGCGATTACGCGCGCTACTTGAGCGTTATCTGGTTGAGCAAGGTTATCAGGTGCGAAGTGTCGGTAACTATGAACAAATGCAACGGCTGATGGAACGCGAGCATTTCCATCTGGTGGTGCTGGATTTAATGTTACCTGGTGAAGATGGTCTGTCCATTTGTCGCAAATTACGCCAGCAGAATAATGATGTGCCAATTATTATGTTAACCGCAAAGGGTGATGAAGTTGACCGGATTATCGGCCTGGAAATGGGCGCGGATGATTACTTACCGAAACCCTTTAATCCGCGTGAGTTGCTGGCGCGGATCCGTGCCGTGCTGCGCCGGAAAAGTAAAGATTTACCCGGCGCACCATCGCAGGAAGAAACGGTGATAAGTTTTGGTCCTTTTACTTTTAACTTAGCAACCCGTGAGATGCGCAAAGGTGACCAGCCGCTGCCCCTGACCAGTGGCGAATATGCGGTACTCAAAGTGCTGGTAAGCCATCCTCGTGAGCCGTTATCACGGGATAAACTGATGAATCAGGCCCGGGGCCGTGACTATTCTGCAATGGAGCGCAGTATTGATGTTCAGGTATCGCGTTTAAGAAGGATGTTGGAAGACGACGCCACTAACCCACGCTATATTCAAACCGTCTGGGGGCTGGGCTATGTATTTGTGCCAGATGGCAGCATTGCCTGATGCGGTTGTTACCCCGCAGCGCGTTTGGACAAACCGTATTTTTAATCGGTTTTTTGTTGCTGATTAATCAGCTGGTATCCTATGTATCGGTTGCCCTATATTTTATAAAGCCTACCACACAGCAAATAAACCATCTGATTGCCAAGCAAATTAAGGTAGTGTTTCTTGATGCTGGCCAGAATTCCCCGGTGTTATCTGCAGAGCTGACCCGCCGTTTTAGTGAAGCTACCGGAATTGAGGTATACACCGAAACCGAGGCAATGCGGAACGGTCTGGCAAATGCACGATACTATGGTTATTTTTCAGAGCAAATGTCAGCTGAGCTCGATGGCGAGGCCGAAGTACGTATCGAGCAGGGTAGTGCGTTTGCCTTCTGGGTACGTCCGCCGCAAGCGCCTCAATATTGGGTAAAAGTGCCGTTATCCGGCCTGGACGAAACTAATTTTTCGCCGCTGACTTTCTATTTGTTGTTAATTGGGGTGTTAAGTGTGGGTGGTGCCTGGGTATTTGCCCGTCATTTAAACCGACCGCTTAAATCATTGCAACAAGCCGCACTGCAAGTGGGGCGTGGTGATATTCCGCCACCATTAAATGCTGAAAAAGGGTCTACCGAAATTATTTCAGTGATCCGGGCCTTTAATTATATGGCTGAAGGCATTAAGCGTCTCGAGCAGGACAGAGCATTGTTAATGGCTGGAGTATCGCATGATTTGCGTACACCTCTTACCCGGATCCGGCTGGCATCAGAAATGATGACGGAGCAGGATAGCTGGATCAGGGACGGCATCATAAATGACATTGACGACATGAACGCCATTATCGATCAGTTTATCGATTTTCTGCGCCACCATAAGCAGGAAAGTTTACAAAGCGTCAATTTAAATGAATTAATAGATGAGCTGGTATTGGCTGAGCAGGTGCAGCAACGTCATTTTATTACCGAGCTCGATCCAAAATTACCGGCTGTGATGTTACGTAAAATCGCCATAAAAAGAGTGTTGAATAACCTGTTGGAAAACGCCTTGCGTTACAGCGATGGCGACATTGAGATAAGCACCGGCTATGAGAAAAGCCGCAAACAGCTGTATCTGGAAGTACGGGACCATGGACCGGGCATTCCGGAACACAAAATGGAGGCTATGTTTGCGCCCTTTACCCAGGGAGATGAAGCGCGTGGCAGTGGCGGCTCCGGTTTAGGGCTGGCGATTATCAAGAAAATTGTCGATATGCATCAGGGCAGTGTCAACTTGTTTAATCATGCCCATGGGGGGTTGGTCGTGAGGGTGTATCTTCCAGCAAAAATATAAATGGGCGCAGGGAGCCGTTTCAATTGTTATGATTGTTCAATTTTTTGATTGTTGAAATTAAAAAAGCCCTGAAATACAGGGCTTGTTATTTTAGAGAGACCCATTTTTATTGGTTAGTATTTTTTCTTTCCAGAATATCTAACCGGGCAGTGCGTACCAGCCCTGAGGCATTAATTTGCGCCAACAAGGTTACCAGTTCAACGTCGTTGACAGGTTGTAGGATATACACCCCGGTACTGCTGGCCGCGCGAACAACCTTTAGATTAAATTGCTGCAACAGATCCCGGATATCACTACCAGATTTACCAAGCACGCTGATATTGCCAGTAATGACACCCATTTCCCCGGTCATATTGTTGCGAACTACGGCGTTACGGCGAAACTCGAGCATCTGTTCAACGTCAGTTTCCTGGCCACGGTTAACCAATGACATACTACCGACGAAGTGGCGGCTATCGCCATAGGCCAGAGCCTGAGGCACCGCAACTAATTCTGGTTGTAATTGATACATACCATATTTAGCAGACTGACCATTCTTTATTGTCATGCTTGGCTTTTCCGCAACTTGGGTTTGAATTTCACGTTGCAATTCTTGTTTAAGATCTTGCGCGTAAGCACTATTCATTGCAAGACAAAGGGTAGTGGCTAATAAAGATACTTTGTATTTCATAAATAATTCCCTTGACTATTAATGACCAAATACCCGGATGGCTACGCCTTCCAGTACTGAGCTCTGCACATTGTTTTTATATCCTTCAGGCCAGACAGAGTTCGTCACTGCATAGTCTGCCGCATTAGTATCAATCACGCGAATTGTCCATAAGCCCTTAGCAGGTTCGCCATAAAACGCATTGGACAAAAATACTGAATTTTTAAGAATATAACCTTCGTTGTATCCGGAAGCGAAATCTAAGGATGGATCAGCAATTGCCTGTTTAGACGACAACAACACGCTTGAAGTTCCATTTGGTGAGGTAACTTCGATCGCCAGGTCAATACCCGCAGTAGTTTGGCTTGGGAATGAATCCGAGCGCAGTTCAGCATTAGCAACATCAAATGCAAACTGAACACCTTCGATTGTAATATCTTCTAAAACCTCGATTGTCTGCACAGCACCGGTAGCGTCGTTATCTGCTACCGCCAATGTGAGTGCCGCTTCGCCTGCCTGACTGCCTACAGCAACCCAATCACTGAAAATCTGCGCGGGTAATTCAGAGTGATAAGTTTTTGCCAGCGCTACAGCAGCACCCGCGTTAACCCGGCCAAAGCCATACAAGTTGTTGTGGCTATAACCTGCGGCATTTTCTACCCAACCCGGGTGCGCAATAAATTCGCCTTCACCGACCGTTAGCACGACGGCCTCGTTGTCAGGATCAACCTGAGTACTGGTTTTAACCAGAATATCTTTAATCTCACGATAAGACAGGTTTGGGTTTGCACTGTGGATCAGCGCAATTACGCCAGCAGCATTCGGTGCGGCTGATGAGGTACCGTTAAAGGTACTTGTATAGTTGCAGCTGGCATTTTCTGGATGACCCGGTGAATTAAAAGGTGTAAACGCCGCATCAAATTCTGGCCAGCCACCCGCATCGACACTGGGGAAACTACTATAACCACGTAAACAGGTCATTTGGTCTGTTGTTACCATTGCGGGCGCAAAGTCGCCATACTCACCGGCAGGTGCAGACACGAGTACGTTGGCACCGGCTGTCGAGTAACTGGTGTGCTTGCCGTTAGAATTTACCGCGGCAACAGAAAAATAGAACGGGGTATTCTGAGATGGTTCGAAGTTGCCGTTTAAACACGTCAGTCCCAACTGATTTGCCGCGCTACAGATAGAGCCAGTCCAACTATTGTTACCAGGTCTGCGGAAACTGTTGCCACTGGATTTGGTATTGACCGCACCTAAACCAGATCGAAGCTGGGTAGCAGAAAATTCCTGAACGGCTTCTTCAAAGAAGTCGTAGGAAATTATTGCCGGATAGCTGATACCGTAGCTGCGGTTAAACACGGTGAGTGGTTCACTTTCAGTAATGCCACTGCCTGGAATACCATGGCTCAACGCGGCATTAAGATCAGTCTGAGCGTTCAGATAGTTCATGCCAATCAATTTAGCATCCGGAGCGACGCCACGCCCGCCCATGCCATTCCAACCTTCGGCTGCAATTAAACCGGCGACGCTGGTGCCGTGGTCACCTAACGCATTTGTTGAGGTCGGGTCGGTTACATTTAATGCGCCGGTAGCCATGTTTAGTGACCGGTTAGGCATGATGTTGGCGCTGAGATCCTCATGTGCTAATTCAAGACCAGAATCCACTACTACTGCAATACTGCCTGCACCGGTAACGTTTTGCTGAAACGCGCCAACGACATTCATATCTTCGCCCGGAGCGAGTATAGTTGGATCGACACGAGCATTAATCCAGCTATCAGCCTGTGCTTCACTAAAGTTGGCTTCTGCAATCAAAAACGCTTTAATAGTTTCAAGATTAAGCGAAAACGCTTTCTGACCTGTGTTGTTTAAATGCCATTGCTGATAAGCAAGAGGGTCGGATGTTGGCGCGGCGATTTTTAAATTAGCGCTTGCCGATAAACTGCCGTCAGTGACAGTGTAATGAATGTCCGTTGCTTGGTCTTGTAATGGCAAAAAGCTAAAAGTAGTCCCCTGAATTGTCAGTACGCCGTTGGCTAATGTATACACTCCCTGCCGGGGCGTTACAATCGAACCATTCTCGCGAATCGTGGAAATACGTAACGTATCTCCCGGATTTACATCACTGACAGTAAAACTACCTTCAACTTGTTTCCAGCTTTGAGCTGAGGAAACTACTACGTTAAAAGCCTCGGGTGCAATATTTTTGCTACCACCGCAGGCGGTGACAGATAATGCAACGGCTACTGCAAGGCCGCTTATTCTGTATTGGTTAGTTTTCAACATGTTCTTCCTAGTTGCACAAGCTATTATTATATTTTCCAATCACCTGAGTTACAGCTAATTACGTATGTAAAAATTGTGACGGACACGGAGCTTATAAGGAAAGGAATATCATTAAAAGTGTTTTTTATTGCGGAAAAAGCGCTGTACTTTTTTTTAAAAAAAACCAAAACAGGCTAATTTTAACGAATAACCACGTGTTGATTCGTCTGACCGTACCGGAAAATATAGGGTGGAGTGAGCATAATGGCTGAAGAATTTGGTAAAAATTGCCCCGCATTAGCGGGGCTGTTTTGTTACAACTGATTACATATTTGTTGTAACTCAGCTGCACTAAACAGATACAGCTGATTGCAGTACTCGCAGGTCATTTCCAGTTTACCTTCAGCAATGTGCTCAGCCAGGGCCTCTTTGCCAATACTAAACAACGCCGTTTCGCACTTCTGGCGTGAGCAGCCGCAAACAAATCTGACTTGCTGTGCTGGGAATAGCTCAACCTGGTCCTGATGAAACAGTCGGTATAGCATCTCTTCAGCGGGCAACGTCAGCAATTCGCTGCCGGTAACCGTGTCGGCAAGTACCACTATATCGGCAAAATCGGCCGCTGCCTTTTCTGCTTCAACCGGTAAAACTTGCAGCATTAAGCCTGCGGCACTATTTCTTGCGCCAATGTCAGCAAATATATACAGGCGGGTGGGTAGCTGTTCTGATTGGGCAAAATAGCCTTCTAAGGTACTGGTTAACGTGTCGCCTGTCAGCGGGATGATCCCCTGATAACGTTCGCCCTGGCGGGGAGTTATCGTAACAATCATATAACCCTCGCCAATTAACTCACGAAAACTATCGCCACTCAGTTCGGCTTGCAGTCTTACTACAGCCCGAAAATTCTGATTATTATCACCATTTACCGCGGCAAACTTAACCGGACCATCGCCCTGCAACTGCACCGCAATTTCGCCATCAAATTTTAAAGTTGCGGTTATTAAACTCGTTGCCACTACTAATTCAGCCAACAAGTGTTTCACCGGCAACGGATAGTGATGGTTTTGCAGCATCTTATCTAGGCTATCTGCAACCTGTACCAGCTCGCCTCTGACATGTTTTTGCTGAAACAAAAAGCGGTGTAATGTATCCTGGTTCATAAATTCTCTCTTACTGCTTTGATTTTAAAAGTAATAACTGGCGTCGCATTTTTTTATCTGGTTTCGTGTCCGGATGCGGTGCAAACAGACTGTTGGTCTTGCGCAGTTCTGCTCGGGCCAGACGTTGCTCAGTACTCGCTTCGGTTTCCTGATACAGTGCCTGCGCCAGAGGCGCCGCCAGCCGTCTTTCCGACAACCCCACTACCGTTACTGTTTTTTCATCAGTACCTTGCGCCAGCTTAATGGTGGCGCCAATCTCCACCTGGCGGCTTGCTTTGCAACGCTGGTCATTGTAGTGTACTTTCCCGCCTTCGATCATGCTCTTCGCCAGGGCGCGGGTTTTATAAAAGCGGCAGGCCCAGAGCCATTTGTCCAGCCTGATGCTGTCGTTTTGCTGTGTTTTGGCCTGTGGTGTTGTCATAATTAACCTGTATGCTGAACTGAATGTGCATTATAGTGCCAAACAACGGGTGAAGCGTACCCCCGGGTTTATTTTCACTGTTAGTATTTTGTAAAAATACTGACTTACCCTTGTTGGTATGCTGACAACTGAGTAAGATGAAACCGAATTTATTATAAGAAAGCTGAAATGAATCTGTCCTTGTCGATGCAAGATTTTAACCGCGTCAGCCAGCGTCTGCCGGTCAGTACCTTACGTAAGCTGCTGAACCTGACTCTGGTGCTGTTGCTTGCCTGGCTATTGGCGCGTTTGAGCTGGCAATTGTTGCCAGAGCCCGAGTTTAGCCGCCCCCTAACAGTACAGCAAACGGGGGTTGCAACAACAGGTACTGCTAACACCTCGCTTGAGCAACTGTTAAATTACTCCCTGTTTGGCGAGGTGACGGCCGAACCCGAGCGGGCGGCTCCGGTAGTGACAGAAGCACCAAAAACTCAGCTTAATGTCAAACTTACCGGCGTGGTTGCTCAGACTGATCCAAACAGTGGCAGTGCGATTATCGAAAGTCGGGGTAGCGAAGGTACCTACGCCATTGATGATACGATTGATGGTACTAACGCAGTTTTAAAACAAGTATTAATTGACCGGGTACTCATTCAGCAAGCAGGTCGTTTTGAAACCCTGATGCTCGATGGTATTGAATATACCAAAATGGCGCAGGCCAATGCCGGGCTTGGGCGGGAGGATAACCCCGAGCCCAGTTATGAAAATGAATTGATTGCCTCACCTCAGGCCGAAGCTCCGGCGCTGGAGGCTAGTGATTTAGGCGTGAGTCGGGATGAATTGCTGGCAGAGCCAATGAAGTTTTTTGATTATATCCGGGTGTCACCGCAGCAACGCGATGGTGCCCTGGTGGGTTACAAATTGATGCCAGGTAAAGACCCGGCTTTGTTTACCCAGCTAGGTCTGCAGCAAAATGATTTAGCAATAGAGATTAATGGTATTCCGCTTAATGATATGCAGCAGGCAATGCGGGTGATTAACGAGCTAAGAGATGCCAGTGAAGCAGCAATTAAAATAGAACGTGACGGCGAAATCAGAGATATTCTGGTTAGCCTTTCGCAATAAAATAATTAGATAACAATTGGTTAAATTCTCATGATATCAGGTGGTTTTTTCAGGGGTTCAGGGCGTGCGTTAGCTGGTTTACTGGCAGGTGCTCTGTTAAGTTTTGCGGCAGTAGCTGATACTGAACAAGTGCAGTATTCACCTAATTTTAAAGGCACGGATATCAACGAATTTATCAATATCGTTGGTATGAACCTGAAAAAAACCATTATCGTGGACCCCCAGGTACGGGGTCGGATTAATGTCCGCAGTTATGAAATGCTAAATGAAGAGCAGTACTATCAGTTTTTCTTAAACGTGTTGGAAGTATACAGTTTTGCCGTAGTGGAAATGGAAAGCGGTATATTAAAAGTGGTACGTAATAAAGATGCCAAAACCTCCAATATACCCGTGGTAGGAGACGACGACCCCGGCTACGGTGATGAAATGGTAACCCGGGTAGTGCAGGTTCGGAACGTCTCTGTCCGCGAGCTGGCACCGTTGCTGCGGCAGTTTAGTAACCAGGCCGGTGGTGGCCATGTGGTTAACTACGACCCGTCCAACGTTATTATGATGACCGGACCGGCTGCAGTAGTTAACCGAATTGTTGATATTATTCAACGGGTAGATAAAGCCGGTGATCAGGAGTTAGAGATTCTGAAACTGGAATTTGCTTCAGCCGGTGAAATTGTCCGGATTCTGGAAAGTATCTACAAAAGCCAGGGCCGGGCGGAACAGCCTGATTTTCTGATCCCGAAAATCGTTGCTGACGAGCGCACTAACAGTGTCATTGTCAGTGGTGAGCTACAAGCCCGGCAGCGGGTTATTGAATTGGCAAAGCGGCTGGATGCCGAGCTTAAAACCAGCGGTAACACCCGGGTTTATTATTTAAAATATGCCAAGGCCGAAGAGCTGGTGCCGGTTTTAAAAGGGGTAAGTGAGTCTATTGTTGCTGAAGTGCAGGGGGCTACCGGAGCAGCTGGCGCACAGGGCGCCCGGCGTACCCAGGGCTCTGGCCGGGAAATCAGTATTGAAGCGCATGCCGACAGTAATTCACTGGTGGTTACCGCTCAACCGGATATGATGCGCTCGTTAGAAGATGTTATTCGCCAACTGGATATTCGCCGCGCTCAGGTTTTGGTAGAAGCCATTATTGTAGAAGTATTTGAAGGTGATGGCACCGATTTTGGTGTGCAGTGGCTTAATGCTAACGGTGGCGGTACTAACTTTACCGGCGGTAATACGATTCCGATTATCGGCGTAGCGGCTGGGGCAGCTCAGGCATCGCAAGTTACTCGGGGGCAAACAGTTCAGACCCGTGATCCTGCGACGGGTGAACTAATCACTACCACCACTGCAGATTCTAACCGTGACTACTCAATGCTGGCGAATGTGCTACAAGGGTTAAACGGCGCTATGCTTGGGTTCTATAGTGGCGATTGGGCAGCCATTTTGCAAGCCGTTCGCACCAGCACGAATTCTAATGTGCTGGCCACACCGCACATTACTACGATGGATAACCAGGAAGCCTTCTTTTTAGTTGGCCAGGAAGTACCGGTTATTACCGGTTCAACAACCGGTGCCAACAATACTAACCCGTTCCAGCAGGTGCAGCGTCAGGAAGTGGGTATTAAGCTCAAAGTAACCCCGCAAATTAATGAAGGCAACGCGGTGCAGCTAACCATTGAACAGGAAGTCTCCAGTATTGGCGGCGCTACTGCGGTCGATATCACGATCAATAAACGCGAAATTAAGACCACGGTAATTACGGACGACGGTGCAACTGTCGTACTGGGCGGCTTAATTGACGAAGACGTGCAGGAAAGTGAATCAAAAGTTCCACTTCTGGGTGATATCCCCTTTCTGGGGCATTTGTTTAAATCGACCAGCGTGACCAAACAAAAGCGTAACCTGATGGTGTTTATTAAAGCGACTATTGTGCGCGAAGGCTCGGCTATTTCGGGAATCTCCAAAGCAAAATATAACCATATCCGGGCTGAGCAATTGTTGCGTGATGAAGAAGGTATTCGGCTGATGCCAAATACCAATCAGGTGGTATTACCTGAATGGGATGAGTCACTGGCAATACCGCCCACTTTTGAGCGTTATATGCAGGAGCAACAACAACAACCAGCAGAGCCGCAACCTGCAACCGGAATTCGTGACTGATGGAAGGCCTGGTAGCAGAAGAAGAAGTTAAACCAGTGAGCAGCCGTATCCGGCTGCCGTTTAGTTTTGCCAAGCGTCATGGCGTATTGCTCCAACAACAGCCGAACGGTTGGCTATTGTATGTGCAACCCACCACCCGGCCAGAATCGGTGCTGGAGGTACGGCGTTTACTGGCGGAAGGTTTTACCGTTAAGGCACTGTCGGCTACAGAGTTTGAAACATTACTCGAAGCCAGCTATCAGCGTGATTCCTCTGAAGCGCAACAGCTAATGGAAGATATTGGTAACGAGGTTAATCTGGCCTCGCTGGCCGATGATATCCCGGAAACCGAAGATCTGCTGGAGAATGAAGACGACGCACCCATCATTAAGTTGATCAATGCCATGCTGGGCGAGGCCATTAAGCTCGGTGCTTCGGATATTCATATTGAAACCTTTGAGAAAGCCCTGATTATCCGCTTCAGGGTGGATGGTTTGTTACGGGAGGTATTACGCCCTAATCGGCGATTATCCAGCTTGCTGGTGTCCCGGATTAAAGTCATGTCAAAAATGGATATTGCGGAGAAGCGGGTGCCGCAGGACGGTCGTATCAGTCTTAGGATTGCCGGGCGTGCTGTGGATGTGCGGGTGTCGACCATGCCATCGAGCCATGGTGAGCGAGTAGTATTGCGTTTGCTGGATAAAAACAATTCGCACTTAAACCTGGCCGATTTAGGCATGACGCTGGCTGTGCAACAGGCTTTTTCAAAACTTATTTTAAAACCTCATGGCATTATTCTGGTTACCGGACCGACAGGTTCTGGTAAAAGCACCACTTTGTATGCCGGTTTAACCGAAATAAATACCAAAGATCGTAATATCCTGACAGTTGAAGACCCAATAGAGTACGAACTTGAAGGGGTAGGGCAAACCCAGGTAAATACTAAAGTTAATATGACCTTTGCCCGTGGTTTGAGGGCGATCTTGCGGCAAGACCCCGATGTCGTAATGGTGGGTGAAATCCGCGATCTGGAAACGGCACAAATTGCTGTCCAGGCCAGCTTAACCGGCCATTTAGTATTGTCTACCCTCCATACTAATACGGCGGCCGGTGCCATAACCCGTTTAGAAGACATGGGCGTTGAAGCGTTTTTGTTGTCTTCCAGTTTACTCGGTGTGTTGGCGCAACGGCTGGTGCGTACCCTGTGCAGCCACTGTAAAGAATTGCACGAGCCGGATAAAGAAGAGCGCAATTTACTGGGGATCAGTAAAAAAGAAGACCAGCACATATACCGCGCTAAAGGGTGTGAGCATTGCAATTTCACCGGCTATCGTGGCCGTACCGGCATTCACGAATTGCTGCAGGTTGATGAGTCCATTCGCGAGATGATTCACAACGGCAAAGGTGAGCAGTCTATTGAAAAGTATGCACGGGCGCATAGCCCTAGCATCCGGGTTGATGGCTTTAGCAAAGTTCTGGCTGGCGAAACCACCCTCGAAGAGGTATTGCGGGTTACCCGCGAGGATGTGTAATGGCCGCATTTGAATACCAGGCGCTGGATTTACGCGGCAAGAAAAATAAAGGGGTGCTGGAGGCCGACAACGCCCGCCATGCCCGGCAGCTATTACGTGAGCAAAAACTGCAGCCTCTTAGTGTGGAACTGGCCTCACAACAGGAAAAGCTGGTGGCGTCGGGCCGCAAGTGGTTAAGCCGCAAGATCTCTGCGTCTGAATTGGCGCTGCTGACCCGCCAGTTAGCGACGCTGGTTGAGGCGGCCTTACCCATTGAAAGTGCTTTACTGGCCGTTGCCGAGCAATGTGAAAAACCGCGGTTGCAGAATATGATGATGGCCGTGCGCTCCAAAGTGGTAGAAGGGTATACCCTGGCAGAGGGCCTGGCAGAGTTTCCACACGTATTTGACCATTTGTTTCGCTCGATGGTGGCTGCCGGCGAAAAATCAGGCCACTTAGAACAGGTATTAAATAGGCTGGCCGATTATACCGAACAGCGTCAACACATGCGAAGCCAGGTGTTACAAGCGCTATTGTATCCGATAATTTTAACCTTTTTTGCAGTGCTGGTGATTAGCATTTTATTGGCGGCCGTAGTGCCGAAGATTGTTGGTCAATTTGAACATATGGGCCAATCTCTACCTGGTACTACTTTATTTTTGATTGCTGCCAGTGATTTTATCCGTAATTACGGCATCGTAGTGTTAATCGCGCTAATGCTGGCAGCAGTGTTCTGGCAGCGAGCGCTGCGTAAACCCGAGCTTAAATACCGGTGGGATCGCTTTACCCTCAGGCTTGGTATGTTTGGCAAGGTTAGCCGCGGTTTGAATACTGCCCGTTTCGCCCGTACGCTAAGTATTCTTAATGCCAGCTCAGTACCGCTATTAGAAGCAATGCGGATAAGTGCTGATGTACTGAGTAACAGCTATATGAAAGAAGCCGTAACGGAGGCAACCGGCCGGGTCAGGGAGGGTACCTCGCTGCGAAACGCGCTTGAACAAACCAAGATGTTTCCGCCAATGATGTTGCATATGATTGCCAGCGGAGAAAAAAGCGGCCAGTTGGATAGTATGCTGGAACGGGCAGCCAATGCTCAGGATAAGGAATTTGAGACATTGGTGACGGTGTCGTTAAAAGTTTTTGAACCTGTGCTGGTATCCGTGATGGCGGGTATGGTGCTTTTTATTGTTATGGCAATATTACAACCAATTTTAGCGTTAAATAATATGGTAGGTGGATAACATGTTTAAGCAAACACAAAAAGGTTTTACCTTGTTAGAAGTAATGGTGGTTATTGTTATTCTGGGTATTATAGCCAGTATGGTGGTGCCGAACCTTATGGATAATAAGGATCAGGCCGACCAACAAAAAACAGTAGTGGATATTCAGCAACTCGAAAATGCGCTGGATATGTATCGGCTGCGAAATGGCTTTTATCCAACAACTGAGCAAGGGATGCAGGCTTTGGTAACCGCCGCTACCACGCAGCCAGCACCACGCTCTTTTCCTGATGGAGGTTTTGTTAAGCGCTTACCAAAAGATCCCTGGGATGAAGATTATATTCTGGTAAGTCCGGGCCAGCTTGGCCGGATCGACGTTTATAGTAAAGGCCCGGATCGGGTAGCCGGTACTGATGATGATATTGGTAACTGGAACCTCGACGAAGCAGACCGTAGCAACAATTAATGGCCGCTAAGCCACTAATCCGCTTCCGGCAAGCTGGCTTTACCTTATTAGAGGTAATGCTGGTATTGCTGCTAATTGGTTTACTGGCAACCACGGTGGTGCTTAATTTTAGTGGAGATTCACCAGAGCAACGGCTACAAAAAGAGACGGAGCGTTTTCAGCAGGTCTTTCAGTTTGTAGCTGAAACCGCGATGTTAAAGCAGCAGGAATGGGGCCTGGTGTTGCAGGAAGGAAGCTACAGTTTTGTCTATTTTGACGGCGAAAAATGGCTGCAGGCCGATCAACCCAAAGCCGCTGAGCTTTATGAGCTGGCCGAGGATATTCGGTTGCAATTGGAGCTTGAAGGATTGCCAGGCGCAGAACTGAGCTTGTTAAGCCAGTTGAACTGGCAGGATGATGATGAGTTTACTGACAACGCTAGCGAGCAACCGCCTGTATTACCGCAAGTATTTATTTTATCCTCCGGCGAAATCAGCCCGTTTCGGTTAATGTTTCAGTTGGGTGAGCGACTGGAACAAGTCAGTCAGACTGTTGGCACCGATTTTACTATTCCGCTCACCCGCTCTGATGTCATCACGGTGCGCTGATGAATAGCCGCGGTTTTACCTTGTTGGAATTGCTGGTAGCGATGGCAATATTTGCCACCGCCGGTCTGGCGATTATGCAAGCCAGCTCAAGCCATATCCGGGCGTTAAGCCAGATAGAGGAATTAACCCTTGCCGGCTATGTGGCAAATAATCAGCTGCAACTTGCGATGATAGAGCCAAACTGGCCGCCAAAAGAGCTGGTGCAAGGTGAAGTGGAAATGGCAAACCGGCAGTGGCTGTGGCGCCTGCAGGCCACCAGCGTGCCAGATGCTGACTTACGCCAGCTGGTGGTAAGTGTTAGTTTGGCCGAGCAGCCAGATGATGTCTTATTGCAACTAACAACCTTTATAGGTAAACCCAGTGGTTAAACAAAAAGGGTTTACTTTTATCGAGATGCTGCTGGCAACCGCTATTTTTGCCATGGTGGGGTTGGCTTCTGTCGCGGTATTAACCAGTGTCACTAACAGTGATGAGCTGTCCCAGGAAGCAACCGGCCGTATCCAGCAACTGCAGCGTACGATGCTGATGCTGGAACGTGATTTTATGCAGATCAGTAGCCGTTATGTTCGGTTGGACGGCGAAGCACCGGTAGACTACCGGTTATATGGTGAACAGTACTTGCTTGAAAGTGAAGATCACGGCCTGAGCTTTACCCGTCAGGGCTGGCGTAACCCGGGGTATATTTTGCCACGTAGCGAAGTACAACTGGTCGCGTATCGGCTGGAGCAGGGGGAACTGCAAAGGTTGTTCAGCTTATACCCTGACGCTGTCGCCGGCAGTGAGCCTTTAGTGCAGGTGCTGCAGCAAAACCTGACTGCATTTTCCGTTAGTTACCTACAGGGCGAGGAATGGCTGGAAAAATGGCAGAGCAGTGTTATGCCAAAAGCGGTGAGAATTACCCTTACCCATGAGTACCTTGGCGAAATAGAACGCATTTTCATCCTGCCTGCAGGCATGGTAGAGCCGCGCAGTGTAACCAATCCAAATCCGTCCGGAACCACCCCACAGAACAATGATCGTGACAGGCCGGCAACCCCTAATAATCCGGGGCAACCAGACGAACAAAGACGGGGGCAGCGTTAATGCGTCGCTCAGAGGGCGGAGCCGCGCTTATTACCGTATTAATGATCGTGGCGATTGTCGTTGTTATTGCGGTAAACATGACTGGCCGTTTGCAGTTACAATTACAACGCCAGCACAATTTGCAGCAACAACAGCAGGCATTCTGGTATGCGATGGGCGCTGAACACTTCGCCCGGGTGTTATTAAGCCGCAGTTTAAGTGGTGAGGAAACGGTCAATCTGAAGCAGGACTGGGCACAAAGCGGTGCCAGCTTTGTGGTCACTGATGGCAATATCGGTGGCGAAATTACAGACTTGCAAGCCTGCTTTAATTTAAATGCTTTGCAACAAGCTGGCCAGCGTGGCCCCTCTGGTCGTATAGAGCAGACCGCTGCACAGCGTAGCTTTACCCGGTTAGTGGAATTGGTGGCGACCGACCTATCGATGCCGGCAGAATACTTGATGGCAAGAGTACATGACTGGCTGGATGAGGATAGTTTGCTCAGTACCGCTGGCAGCGCTGAGGAAGATGACTACGCTGCTTTGCAATTTCCCTATTATACCGCTAACTCATTAATGGTGTCGGTCAGTGAGCTACGCCAGATCCTGGACATTACCCCGGCCGATCTGCAAATGTTGTTACCTTTTGTATGTGTGATACCTGAAAATACTCAGTACCAGCTCAATATTAATACCCTGACCGAACAAACGGCAATATTACTGGCGGCGCTTATACCGGAACTTACGGAAGCTGACGCTATTGATCTGATAGCTGAACGGCCAGAGAATGGCTTTAATAGTATTGATGAGCTGCTGGCGTTACCGCAGCTGGCAGGTATTGAAATGGCGGATGACGTCAAAGCCTTATTAGCGGTAAAATCCAGTTACTTTCAGTTGCTCGCCACTACTTCTTATCTGGAAAGTGGTTTCGTGCTAACGTCGATATTCAGAGTAGATGATGAAAATACAGTCAGGGTATTGGCCCGGCGATTTGGAGGCCAGGGGTGAGTGAACAGTTAATTATCCGGTTAGGAAGCCGGGCAGACCAGACGATCAGCTGGCTGGTCTGGGCCAGTCACAATAACGACGTTATTGCTTCTGGTGAAGTCCCTAATGCTGATGGGCTCGGTGATCTTGCTCAACGTGTTGGTAACCGGCCAGTTATTGCTCTGGTGCCAGCATCAGATGTCGTGTTAAAGCAGGTTAATTTGCCCACCCGACCCACCCGGCAAATTTTGCAGGCTTTACCCTACATGCTCGAAGATGAGCAAGCGGAAGATATTGATCAACTTTGGCTGGCGCTGGGTGCGCTGGAGCAGCAGGAAGGGCAGTATCAGCAACATGTCGCTGTAGTGCAGCGCGAGCGAATGGATGGTTGGCTAAGTTGGTTAAAGGATGCGGGTTTTAATGTAGTAAGAATGCTGCCGGATGCCTTGTTGTTGCCGGACACCCCCCTGCCTGCCTGTATTGAACTAAATAACCAATGGCTGATAAAACAGGGACCATGGCAGGCCAGCGCCATCGATAACAGCTGGTGGCCTCAATATCTGGCATTAGCTGCGCTGCCCAATATTGCCAGTTATAGCCCGTGGCCCCGCGACATCATGCAATCTCAGCAAAGCATGGAGCCAGAACTACCATTGGTATTACTGGCCCGCCAGCTGCCACATGTCAGTTTTACCCTGCTGCAAGGGCCATATGCCCCAAAAAGACAAACAAATAAACACTGGCAACAATGGCAAAGCAGTGCCGTGCTTGGAGTAATTTGTCTGGCTACTTACCTAATAGTGCAGGGTTTTGCTATCTGGCAATTGGATAGGCAGTTAACCCAGGTACAGCAACAAAGCCTGAGTGATTACCAACAGGCATTTCCAGCTGAAACCATTGTTAATCTATCCCGGCAGATTGACCAAAAACTGCTCGCTGCTGGCATGGGTGGTGAAACGGTCAATTTTCTAAGTTTGCTGGATGCGTTACAACGGCAATTAGCAGAAGTGGGCGATATGAAAGTAGATAGTTTACGGTTTGATGCGACCCGCACAGAACTGCGATTTTCAGCGAATGCCGGTGGCTTTCAGAATTTTGAGCGCTTAAAAACTGCACTGGAAAGTGCTGGTTATGAAATTGAACAAGGCGCCCTAAGTAATGACGGCGCCCGGGTACAAGGCACTGTGGTAATGCGGAGCAGAACATGAAACAGCAGATACAATCCTGGTGGGCCGGCTTAGCGGCACGCGAGCAACAACTGCTAAGTATCGCAGCTGTAGTGCTGAGTATAGGCGCCCTGTACTGGTTCATCTGGCAACCTTTACAGCAAGGCTATAGCAGCAAACAAAACGCATTGCGCCAGGCTCAGGTGCAACTGGTGCAATTGCAGCAGGCGTTGCCGCAATTACAACAGGCGGGTGCCAGTCAGGAGCGGGTTGGTGGCAGTCTGGCCCAGATTGTCAGCAACAGTTCGCGTACCTACAACATCCGGGTAAGCCGGATGCAACCCCAGAATGATCAGTTACAGCTGGTATTAGAAGACGTGCCCTTTGAGCAATTACTACGTTGGTTGGCCCAATTACAAAATAATAATGGTGTAAAGCTGGTAAGTCTGGATGTAGCTAATACCGATAGCAGCGGCATCGTGCGGGTAAGACGGATGGTAATTGAATAATATGAAGTATTGGAAATTAACCTTAGCAGCATTACTCGCTTATCTGGTTTTCATGGTGTATTTACTCCCCGCGGCCTGGGTGCTGCATTGGGCCGGTTTACCGGCCAATGTTAAAATTGGCCCGGTACAAGGAACGATATGGCGGGGATCAGCAACCATAGCCCAGTACCAGAGTTTACAGTTTCAGCAGTTACGCTGGCACTTTGACGGTTGGTCACTATTTAAATTAGCTCCAAAAGTGACGGTGACCGCCGGCAGTATTGGCGAGCGGGATCAACCCTATGCACAAGCAAATGTGGCTTACAGTTTTAGTGGCCTGAAAATGCAACAAGCGTTGGTAAGAATACCGGTTAGTCAGCTGCTACCGTTGTTAGAACTGCCGTTGCCGGTGGCTGCGACGGGCGAGTTGATGGTTGAGGTACAGGATTTCCAGCAGGGTAAGCCCTGGTGCAGCAGTCTTGCTGGCAATGCCAGCTGGCTGGACGCACGACTGCAACCGCCAACCGGCACCTGGCTGGAATTAAACAGTATTGTTGCCGATTTGCGCTGCGAGCAAGGCAGCCCGGTGCTGATCACGGATGGTGAAAACAGCCTCGGCCTGGCAGTAACCGCGGCTGTTGAAAATAACAGACTAACGGTAAATGGTAGTTTAAAACCAGACCCCGGCCTGCCAACGGAAGTGCATCAGGCAATGCAATTTGTTGGCCGGCCAGATGCGCAAGGCCGCTATACCATAAAATTTTAGTTCTGGTTAGCGGGTTACACAGTTTATCCGGCTGTCTGGCGCAGTTTTGAATGCGCCAGAATATCCTGCAATAGCGGTGTGTAGTCTGTGATGGCTGGAAATTGATCAATAGATCTTGTTTGTTGCTGGCTATCAGGGTTGGCCACCGCCAGCAAATGTTTGATGCCAAAATTCTGGGCCGCAGTCAGAATGGGCAGGCTGTCATCGACAAATAATGTCTTCTCATTATCAAAACCAAGACGTTGTTGCAGCTTTTGCCACAGCGCCCAGCTTTCCTTTGTTACGCCAAATTCGTGAGTTGAAATAAGCGTATCGATATATTTAGCTAAATCGGTACGTTCCAGTTTTAGCGATAAGCTGCCAGGATGGGCATTGGTGACCAATACCACCTCGCGCCCGGATTGTTTCAGGGCGGTTAAAAATGGCGGCACATCGGGACGCATCTGAATTTTGTCCATCACTTCACGTTTCAGTTCAGTAATCGGCAGTTGTAACCGTTCACCCCAGTAATCCAGACAATACCATTGCAGCTTACCGTTAAGCTCAGCGTATTCACTTTGTAGCTGTGATTTGGCCTCTGCCAGGCTGATACCGCTAATTTCAGCCCAGCGTTTTGGCAGATGCTCCAGCCAAAAATAGTTATCAAAGTGCAGGTCGAGTAAGGTACCGTCCATATCCAGCAATACGGTATCAATTTGTGCCCAGTCCAGCATAGGTTTTTCCTGTCATTCGTTTTATAGTAGTCACAGTAGATTGTAACAGAGGCCAGATAATGACGCAGCGCCACACGAACAAACAGGTGCCGGAAATTCTTGCGCAGGAAATCGTCGCCCAAAGTAAATTATTTAAAATTGAGCAGTTGCAGCTACGATTCAGTAATGGTGCCGAACGCACTTATGAGCGGATGCGCGGTGCTGGCCGCGGTGCTGTTATGATCGTAGCGTGCCCGGATCCCGAGCATTTCTATCTTATCCGCGAATACAGCGCTGGCACCCACGATTATCAGCTGGGGTTCCCCAAAGGGTTAATCGATCCAGGTGAAGATGTGCTGGCCGCTGCCAACCGGGAATTGAAAGAAGAAATTGGTTTTGGCGCTGGCCGTTTTATCGCATTAAAGTCGCTGGCGCTCGCTCCAGGATATTTTAATGCTACAATGCATATAGTTCTGGCGTTCGATTTATATCCTGAGCAACAAGAGGGTGATGAACCTGAACCGCTGGAATTAATCAGTTGGGCGCGCGGCAACAGTGACCTGTTATTGCAGCAAGTCGATTTTACCGAAGCACGGAGCGTCGCCGCCCTGTTACTGGCACAGCAATACCTGGAAGCAAACCCGGATGTTTTTAAGCAAACTGCTTGAGAGTGTAAAACAGACCGCCCGTGAAGCCGGCCAGCATTTATGGCAGCTGTATCAAAGCGGTGACTTTGTTGCCGAACTTAAAGCAGACACCAGCCCGGTAACCACTGCCGACCTTGCTGCCAATGCCTTAATTATTTCCCGCTTGTCAGATTTAACCCCAGATATTCCGATAATTTCTGAAGAAACCACCATAATTCCCTTGGCGCAGCGCCAGCACTGGCCGCGATATTGGTTAATTGATCCGATGGATGGCACTCAGGAATTTGTCGCCCGCAGCGGCGATTTTGCGGTGAGTATTGCGTTAGTTGAACATGGCTGGCCCGCCCTTGGGGTGATTTACTGGCCAAAGGAAGATATTTTATATTACGCTACCCGCGGCCATGGCTCATTTAAACAGCAACGCAATTTAATCAACCGGATGCAGGTGCATCAGCACCAAGAGGGCGAAGTGCTGCGCATCGCGGTCAGCCGGCGTCAACCACTACAACCAATTGTATCCTTACTGAGCGAGCGCCAGACGGTAGAATATATTCCGCTCGGCAGCTGCTCGTTAAAAAGTTGTCTGGTGGCGGAAGGCAAGGCTGACTGTTATCTGCGGCTGGGCCCAACAGGTGAATGGGATACCGGGGCGGTACATATTATCGTCGAAGAAGCGGGTGGTAAAATTCTTGATAGTCAGTTTGCACCATTAAGTTACAACCAGCGGGAAACCCTTGCCAACCCCGATTTTATGGTGATAGGCAAGGCACAGCTGCCCTGGCGGGAACTCATTCAGGCCAAGCCAACCACCAGGGCACTGTTATCATAAACAGCCATTTATTTTGCATAACTTTGCTATAGGCCAAGCCCAGCGTGGTTTTCTGCGATTATTGCCATATTGACAACTATCTTTTTTGCCGTTGAAACGCTAAGATACCGAGGTATTTTTTGCGCAAAAACCAGGCTTTTGCGCAAAAAATAACATAATTAATAAGTCCGCTAGAGACTGCACCCTTACCTACAGTACCCTTAGGAGTTACATCATGTCCGATCTGGATCTGGGCCAATACGGCATAACAGATGTCACGGAAATCGTTTATAACCCATCGTACGATTTACTGTTTGCGGAAGAAACCCGCAGCGACCTGCAAGGTTATGAACAAGGCAAACTGACCAAACTGGGCGCGGTTTCGGTTGATACCGGTATCTTCACCGGCCGCTCGCCAAAAGACAAATATATCGTTCGTGACGATACCACCCGCAATACGGTGTGGTGGTCAGATCAAGGCAAAAACGACAATAAGCCAATTAGTACTGAAGTATGGGCTGATTTAAAGTCGCTGGTAACCCGTCAGCTATCAGGCAAGCGTTTATTCGTGGTTGATACCTATTGCGGTGCTAATGCTGATACCCGTTTAGCGGTGCGTTTTATTACCGAGGTAGCGTGGCAGGCACATTTCGTCAAAAACATGTTTATCCGGCCAACAGACGAAGAGCTGAAAAGCTACAAGCCAGACTTTATTGTCATGAATGGTGCTAAATGTACCAATCCGAACTGGCAGCAACAGGGCTTAAATTCCGAAAATTTTGTGGCGTTTAATCTGACAGAGCGTATCCAATTGATTGGTGGCACCTGGTACGGTGGCGAAATGAAAAAAGGCATGTTCTCGATGATGAACTACTTTTTACCGCTGCAAGGGATTGCCTCAATGCATTGCTCTGCTAACGTGGGTAAAGATGGTGATGTTGCAGTATTCTTCGGCCTATCGGGCACCGGCAAAACGACGTTATCCACCGATCCTAAGCGGCAACTGATTGGCGATGATGAGCACGGTTGGGACGATGACGGCGTGTTTAACTTCGAAGGTGGCTGCTATGCTAAAACCATCAATTTGTCTCAGGAAAACGAGCCGGATATTTATCACGCCATTCGCCGCGACGCGTTGCTGGAAAATGTTAGCGTAGCCGACGATGGCACTATCGATTTTGACGATGGTTCAAAAACCGAGAATACCCGGGTGTCATACCCCATTTATCATATCGATAACATCGTAACCCCGGTGTCGAAAGCCGGCCATGCCAAAAAAGTCATTTTCTTAACCGCAGATGCCTTTGGGGTATTACCTCCGGTATCAAAGCTGACTAAAGAGCAGGCCAAGTATCACTTCTTGTCGGGCTTTACTGCTAAATTGGCCGGTACCGAGCGGGGTATTACTGAACCAACACCGACTTTCTCCAGTTGTTTTGGCGCGGCTTTTTTAAGCCTGCACCCCACTCAATATGCGGAAGTGTTGGGTAAGCGGATGGCAGATTCAGGTGCCGAAGCGTATCTGGTCAATACCGGCTGGAATGGTACAGGTAAGCGTATTTCCATTAAGGCTACCCGGGCTATTATCGATGCTATTTTGGATGGCAGCATTGAGAATGCCGAATTTGTGCAGTTGCCCTACTTTAATCTGGCAATGCCAACGCATTTGCCCGGTGTGGAAGACGGTATTCTTGATCCGCGCGCAACCTACAGTAACCCGGCAGACTGGGATGTTAAGGCGAAAAACCTGGCGCAGCGTTTTGTCGATAACTTTGCCAAGTTTACCGACAACGCCGAAGGCAAGGCATTAGTGGCCGCGGGCCCGCAACTGTAATTTTATTAATTTTATAGCACTAAACAGGCCGCTTTTGCGGCCTGTTTATTTTATAGAGGTTACCGACAAGCTTCGATTTTCCAGAATATTCCGTTGTGCAAGGTGCAAAAGAATATATTGCCTAAAGGGTAAGGCAAAAGTATTGTAAAATGGCGTCGAAAGTTTAGTGTTCCGCTCTGCCTGCGATATGCAGGTGTTAATTATGTATTTTAGTACACACCGGGGTGTCAGATGTTGCGGTCTATAACAATTCAAAAACGATTACTGGCAGCCTTTGGTGCGTTAGCACTGTTACTGGCCCTGACCGGTATATTTAGTTTGCAAAGTATGTCGTCGGTAAGATCTCAGGCCGATTTCGTTGAAACCACAGTGGTTGCGGGGCTTTCCGGCATCGGCTCGCTGGGAACAAACATCAATCGGAACCGGGCGCTTACCTTAAGGTTACTGCTTGCTATCGATATTACCCAGGAAGAAGAAACCTTTAATACCATCAAAACATTACGACAAGACATCCTGACTACCGAAAAACCCTATGAAGCAACTATCTTTGACTCGCAGGAGCGGATTATTTTCGATAAATATATTGCTGCAAGACAGCAGTATTTTGATTTACAGGATCAAGCATTAGCGCTGTTGCTGAAAGAGGAACTTGGGGCAGCGCAGGATTTATTAGACCAGATGAACCCGGTAGCCAGTGAGATAGCACTGTCGCTTGCTCAGCTGGAAGATATTAATCAACAAGCCGCGCGCGATGCCCGTGCTTCATCTATTGCCACCTATAACGCCGCTAAGCTTGCCGTGATTATATTAATAGTGGTCGCTGTTGCTATTGCTGTGATGGTATCAATTTTAATATCCCGCAGTATCAGCCAGCCGCTGGCACGCTCGGTTGTTTCAGCACGCTTTATCGCTGACGGCGATCTTACCCAGCAGGTTGAAGTTGAGGGCAGTGATGAGCTAACCGAGTTATCACAGGCGTTGCAACAAATGCAGCAAAAGCTGCGTGATGCGATTGGTCATATTGCCAGCTCGTCAAACCAGCTGGCGTCTGCTGCTGAAGAACTTAATGTGGTGACTGATGAGTCGGCCAAAGCACTTTTGCTCCAGAATGATGAAGTGCAGCAAGCGGCAACGGCCATCACAGAAATGAGTTCGGCGGTCGATGAAGTAGCGGGCACGGCGTTAAAAACCTCTGAAGCGTCATCACAGTCTGCCGGACTGGCCAGAGATGGCACGCAAAAAGTCGTGCAAACCAGCAAAGTGATTGAAAAAATGAATGCTGAAGTGCGCCAGAGTACACAGGTGATTAATACCCTGGCAGAAAAAGTCTCATCAATTAATCAGGTACTGGAAGTGATACGCAGCGTAGCCGATCAAACCAACTTACTGGCGCTGAACGCAGCCATTGAAGCTGCCCGGGCTGGTGAGGCCGGTCGCGGATTTGCTGTGGTAGCGGACGAAGTACGTAGTCTGGCGTACCGTACCCAAACGTCGACCGGTGAAATTGAGCAAATGATTCAGCAGGTACAATCTTCTGCGAAAGAAGCCGTTGACGCCATGCAGTTAATAAGCGGCAACGCCGACAATGCACAGAGTGTAGCAAAGTCAGCAGCAGACGCGCTGGAGCTGATTGCCGAGAACATTTCAGCCATCAGCGATCAAAACCATGTTATTGCCGGTGCGGCGGAAGAGCAATCGAAAGTCGCTCGGGAAATAGATCGTAATATTGTGTCTATCAGCGATTTAGCTGCGCAAACTGCGGATGGCTCCCGCCAGACTACTGCCAGTGCCAGTGAATTAACCCGGTTGGCAATAGAACTGAATGAGCTGGTTAGTAAGTTTAAAGTGTAATTATCAAAATTAAATAGATCAGGCCGCAGTTGCGGCCTGTTCCTGTTCAGGTTTTAGTTATCCTGCTGTGCTATGGTTAATGCCAGTAATTTACTGGCTAAACCGCGCAGGAGGTGCTGATGAAATTATTTACCCTGGTTGCTACTGCAAGTGCTGGCCTGATGGTACTAAGCCTGTCACTGATCCTATCTCAGCCTGAAGCTGATGGTTTAACCCGCAGTAACCCAGACATTGCGCAACAATACTCTTCTGGCTGGCAGCCCGTTGCCGGCACCGTGCTTACTGATCATTGCCCGGCCAACGATTTATATGATTATCCGTTTGCTGATTACTGTCACAATGTGGTGTTTGCCTGGGGTGGCGGCGCGCTGGATCAGAACAGCGGCCGGCTGTATCTGTGGGGCGGTGGCCATAATGATTATTATGGCAATGAAGTTTATCAGCTTGATGCTATCAGTGGTCAGTTACAACGGCTGACCGAGCCGGCGCAGCCGGCGGATCCGGAAACAATACCCAGGCTGACAGAACTGGCCCCCTTTGACGGCAGCCAGCCTAATTCCCGCCATACTTACGACGGCCTGGCATTTCTTAGTAACCAGGGGTTGTTGTGGGCATTTTCCGGTGCGTTGGCAGGCAGGCATTCTGGTGGTGCAGATCCGAATACCTGGCTATTTGACCCTGAAACAAAACGTTGGCAGAAAGATGCCGCAAGTGGTGATATTCCGCGCGGCGCCTTTGGGGTAGTGGCTGCTTATGACAGTAAAACCGGCCTGGTTTTTGTCCATGACAGATCAGCATTATACAGTTATCAGTATCAGCCGGAGGGCGGCATTTATAAAAAGCTGAATGATAAAGGTGGCCTGGGGTTAGGGGTGAATGCGGCGATTGACCCTGAAAATCGCAAGATGCTGATAATAGGGCAGAAAAAGCAGATAATTTATGATTTAAACCCGACGTCAGGTTATAAAAGGACGATTTTGCCGTTAAAAGGCGATGCAGAATTTATTAACCAGTTTCCGGCACCGGGTTTAAGCTACAACAGTAAGGATGGGCATTTTTATGCCTGGCCGGGCGATGGCAAGCTGTATCAGTTTAACCTGGCCAGCCAGAGCTGGCGCGGTATTGAAATAAAGGGCGACCCGGGACCCCAGATACGCCACGGTACCTTTGGTCGGTTTGCTTATGTTAAAGCTCTGGATGGCTTTGTGCTGCTGAATAACCCGCGCCAGCCGGCTTACTTTCTGAAGCTGCCGACACAGTAAAAACGGTCAGTTATTCATCCGACAAATTTTTAAGCCGGTGCTCCCAGCGCCTTTTGGCAAAGCGGCGCATATTGGGAATATCATCGGTTTCATCCATGATTGGCTGACCGATAATGGTTTCAATCACATCTTCCATCGTCACCAGGCCAAGCCAGCTGCCATACTCATCGTATACCAGGCACATATGCTGGCGCTCATGCATTAGCTGGGTCATTAAATGTTCGGCATTCATTTTATCCGAAATAACTTTAACCGGCTTCATGATGTCTGCCACCACCTGCTGCTCAGTAATATTCAGCAGATCGTAGCGAAACACGATGCCCAGCGGTGATTCATCCTTATCCAGCACCGGGTAGCGCGAGAACTGTCCCACTTTTACCCGCTCAGTAAATTGCGTTAACGGCTCGTCCGGGCTGGCACTCTCACAGACAGTACGCGGGGTCATAATATCGCGCACTTTAAAATCATGCAGGTCGAGAATATTTGCAATAACCCGTTGCTCATCTTCGTCCAGTTTATTCATTTCCCGGCCGAGTACAGTCAGCGCTTTTATTTCCTGCCGTAAGTCGGGCTCATGGCCGACGCCGCCGAATAATTTCATTAGTTGGTCTGACAGCCAGATAAAAGGCCGCAGTATAGTGATCATAATTTTCAATGTGACCGGCAGTATTGGTGCCAGTGCCGGCCAGTAACGGGCACCAATGGTTTTCGGAATAATCTCTGACAGCACTAAAATAAGCAGGGTCATTACCGCAGAAGCAATACCCAGATAGCCATCGCCAAATACCAGAGTTACCTGAGCACCGACACCTGTTGCGCCAACAGTGTGAGCAACCGTGTTCAGGGTTAAAATTGCCGCCAGCGGCTGATCAATTTTATCTTTTAATACTTTAAGTTTCTGATAAAGATTAGGGTTTTGAATCTTCTGCTGGGCAATATAACTCGGGGTGACCGAGAGCAGGGCCGCTTCCAGAATAGAACAGATAAAAGACACGCTGATAGATAAAACTGCAAACGCAATTAACAGGCTCATACAGGTTGGTTACAACACTCCGTTTTGCTAAGGAAGCGGCAGTATAAAATGGCCTAAATAAAAAAGCGAGCCGCTGGTAAGCCGGCTCGCTGTTCAGGCTGTCGGTTAAGCAAACTTAACCTGCATACAATGGAATGAGTTTATAACTCTGTAACCTGATATATCGTTACCGAGCCGCTCACTTCGTTACCGATAATCAGCAATGGGTTGCCATTCGGGCTATCTGCTGAGGGCACAAATTTAATACTTTCTGGACCAAGATCGCCGGCCAGCGGTACGTCAGTGCAATCCAGTCCTTCAGCAGGGTCACAAGGATCGGCCAAATCATCGTCCAGTTCAAAGTCTGCACTGAAATCGCGGTTAATATAATGGCTGACAAACTGGGCCTGGAACGGATTGGTGACATCATAAACGAATAAATCACCGCTGCGCTCCTGCGCAATAAAGACGTAGGTCCGGTCTTCGATTATGCCAACGTCAATAGCTTCCGGCTCGCCCCCTTTATCATCAGAGCGGTTATCACCTTTGTTTTCGGTATGGGCGCTGTTAAAGTTGTTGCCAAGAATAGCGGCTGAGATGCGGCCAAAATCGTCACCGGAATCATGTACCATGTTGATATTTTGATCCCAGATAGAGAATGAACGCCCGCCATAAGCATACAGTTTGTCGACAATACCATCGTTATCCGGGTCAACCAGCGCTGCGGTGACTTTTAAACGGCCTAAACCATCATCACCGCCAGTGGCGTCATACAGGGCCTGCAACTCAGTGCTGAATGTTTTATTCAGTTCATCCGGGTCGATAATATCAGCGGCGCGGATATCTTCAGAATACGCATCCCAGTCTCTTGAATCCCCCTCGTTGGCTGAAACAATAAAGGTGGCACCATTCCACTGATACGAGGCGATGCTGTCGGGCTGATACATGCCATAAACGTTGGGTAGTTTGGCAAAAGACGCCACTTCATCTTCGTTAGTGTAGTCAATCAGGTACTGGCCCCAGTCTTTTAAGCCCAATGCTTTAACTTCAATAGTCATATCAGTCAGGTCGATAATGCCAATGGCGTTACTTTCCTGCAGTGACACCCAGGCTTTTTTGCTGTCAGCGGCAACCGTAATATATTCGGGTTCAAGTTCCTGAGCCACTGTGGTGCCTGCCGGGCTGGCAAATTTAACCCCGGCCTTTTGTAATAAGTTTTTGCGTTTAGCATCCGTGTCGTAATCACTGGCTGCAAGCAAGTCGGAGCTGAACACCATATCACTGCTGAAATTGATCGTCTGAGCCAGATCGGCTGCAACGCCATCGGTCATATTAATTACTGAGATACTGCCTTGCGGGTCAACCAGATAGTCAGTATCAGGTTCCCCTTCGTTGGCTACCAGTACCTTATTGCCATCCGGAGTAAAGGTCAGCATATCTGGCAGGGCGCCCACTGCTACGGCCTTAACAAAACTGCCGTTGCCGGTTGCATCCAGGTTGTAAAACAGCACTACCCCATTGCTGGTTTTTACCGGCGCCGCCACTGCAATTGCCAGCATATCGCCAAAAATGGCAATTGAATTGGCTTCACCCAGCGCCACACTTACATCGGCACCGGCTTCGTTTTTCACGGTGGCAGTATCGGCAAAGGTAAAGGGTACTGACGTTAAACTGTCATCGGTAATGCCATTGCCGACTGCGGCAACAGGCAGGTTGGTTAAGTTAATCACTTCAATCTGATTAGCGGCGGCGTTTATGGCAAAAGCGGAGTTTGATGTTTTGTGAAACTGGACGATCTCAGCAGCAGATTTACCGTAAATACCGGTGCTAAAGCGGCCGACAACCTCAATGTTCAAATCGCGTGGCAGGTTTTTGCCTGGCTGACCGCTGGGCCCGGTGCCTCCGGTTGGGCCGGCTGGCCCGGCAGCGCCCGCTGCACCATCGTCGCCATCAAGCGAGCAGCCAGCCAAAATAGTAATAATACTTAAGGTAAGCAGTGAACGTTTTAACATGCCGATATCCCTGATTTTATTATTAAAAATAACAACTATTAATAAATCAGTGTCAGCGGTGGCTATGACAGTTACATGAAAAAAGAATGATCTTTTTATGACGCGCTATGGCTGCTCTGCCTGCTGTTGCAAAAAATGCTGCTTCGGCATCAGGTTTACTGTTTCATGCAGCTCTGAATAAACGATAACGACCTCGCCTGTTTTCAACTGGCGTTTTACTGCAGTTACTTTTTCAGCGAGTGAGATTTCCTGCTCGCCATAATCGGTGCCTTCGCGCAGCACATAATATTCAATCAGGTTATTCAGAGTATCCTGGTCCAGTTCGTGGTATGGAATGATCATAAGTTAAATTGCTGCTTTATAAAGGCCGGAATACGCTGGCTCAGCCAGAACTTTGGTTTTAACGGACTGCCATAAACAAAGCCAACATGGCCGCCACCACGGGTCAGCTCATAATGAATGTGACTATTCAGCTCCGCTGGTTGCGGGATCACTTCATCACTTAAAAAAGGGTCGTCGTTGGCGTGAATAATCAGGGTGGGGATTGCAATATGCTTTAAATAGGCCTTAGCGCTGGCTTTTTGATAGTAATCCTGCGCGTTTAAAAAACCATGAATCGGCGCAGTATAATGCTCGTCAAACTGCTCAATGCTGGCAAACCCCTGAACTTTTTCCGGCGTTAACGGCAGCGGGAACTCAGTAAATTGCTGCAGTTTTAATAAGGTGCTGCGTTTTAACCTGCCCAGTAAATAGCGCTGGTATAACTTGCTGCTGCCGGTGTTAATCCGTTTGGCGCAAGCTGATAACGACAGTGGCGGGCAAACTGCGATGGCAGCTGCCAGCGGGTTGTCAGCAGCCTGCTCACCACAGTATTTTAACAGCACATTGCCGCCAAGCGAATAACCTATGGCCACCAGCGGCCGGCCAGGGTAGCGCCGGGTTATTTCTTTTATTACCAGCGCCACATCTGCGGTATCACCACTATGATAGGCCCGGGGCAATTTATTCGGTTTACCATTGCAGCCACGAAAATGCAGCATTACTGCGCTCCACTCTAGTGCCTGACACTGTGCCAGCATCGCCTGAATGTAATGACTGTTAATATCGCCAGCCAGACCATGCAACAACAGCAGCAGCGGGGTGGTGTCTGGCGCATTTTCGGCAGGCAACCAGTTAAGTTGCAGCTCATCACCATCGGGCAGACTGAATATTTCAGCTTCGGTGTTGATAAGGTGTTTCGGGCTTAAATATTTGGCAAACACTGTTTGCAGGTGGGCATGGCGTAACCACCATGCCGGCTGAAATGGCAGCTGGGCGTGCTGCTTCGGTACTGGTCTGAGCTGAGCTTGCAAATGCGCGTATCCTGATAAACAATGGCTTAAATTCTACTTCTGGTACAGCACTATGGATCGGCGGCAATTTATTTTATCCGGTATCGCGCTTGCTGCTGCAGCCAGTTTAGGTACCACCTTCAGTTGGTATGGCTGGCAGCAGAGCCTGAGCCCTGATACAAGTAACCAGGACTTAGTGCTGTCGGCTGTGTTACCTGCGCTATTGTACGGGGCTTTACCTGAAGATGCGACCCTCGCAGCGATGGAGCTTGAGCGCACTAAAGCGGCTGTTAATGATTTTCTGCCGTTTTTACCGTTGCGCCAACAGCAGCAGATGTTCCAGCTGTTTAATCTGTTAGCCAACCGGATCAGCCGGCTGGGCATGACCGGCCATGTTAGTCAGCTGGCAGAATTAACGCTGCAACAGCGGCTGGCACTGCTGGATAGCTGGCGCGACAGCTATCTTGCCTTATTGCAGCAGGCTTATCATGGCCTGCGCGAGTTGCTTTATGGTGCGTACTATGGCCAGCCTGAGCACTGGCAGGCGCTGGCTTATAAAGCACCGAGGTTTCGTTGATGACTCAGCATATAGATGCCAGCCAGTTTACTGAGGATCAGCACCTTGAAGCGGATATTGTGATTATCGGCTCGGGTGCCGGCGGCGGTATTGCGGCTGAGCAACTGGCGCAGGCAGGGCTGAAGGTGCTGTTGTTAGAAGAAGGCGCCTATTACACCCACGATGATTTTGTGATGGAAGAGCGCTGGGCATACCCTAATTTATACCAGGAAGGCGCTGGCAGGAAAACCCGGGATCAGGCTATCAGCATTTTACAGGGCCGCACTGTTGGTGGCTCCACCACTGTCAACTGGACGACCTCTATCCGTACTCCGCAGCCAACCTTGGATTACTGGCAAAGCGAGTTTGGTCTGAATTTTAGCGCTAGCAATGACTTAACGCCGTATTTTGTCAAAGCCGAGCAACGGCTGAATATCCGGCCCTGGCCAGTGCCGCCTAATGGCAATAACAGCGTCATTAAGCGAGGCTGCGAGGCCCTGGGCTGGCAGCACACGATAATCAGCCGCAATGTCAATGGCTGCGCCAACCTGGGCTACTGTGGCATGGGCTGTCCGATAAATGGCAAGCAGTCGATGCTGGTCAGTACCATTCCCGCTGCGCTGGCCCTGGGTGCGATGTTAATTTCGCGCTTGTCGGTGCGTAAATTTACCTGGCAGGGTGATAGCATAAGCGGTATTGACGCAGTGCCGGTTAATCAGTACTTTCAGCCACGTAACGATATTCGTATTGGGATCAAGGCTAAGCACTACATTCTTGCGGCGGGTGCTATCGGCTCGCCCGCC
>TARA_R100000687_G_scaffold83711_1_pt1 | contig 88037 bp, 75 predicted proteins | sample TARA_R100000687 | Tara Oceans TARA_R100000687 (sample SAMEA2622685) | marine metagenome | biome: marine biome (ENVO:00000447); feature: mesopelagic zone (ENVO:00000213); material: "saline water (ENVO:00002010), including plankton (ENVO:xxxxxxxx)" | depth 600 m
AAGATTTTCTACAAATGACTGCTGCTTAAAATGGGGGTATTACAAAGCTGGCTCAGTAACGGCACACTTTTTTCTCGTCTTGTCTTATATCGCACCTCTACCGTTTTATCTTTTAGTTGGGTTTCTATGCGATAGAGCTTTTGGATGTGATTGAGTGCCATTCCGCTTTGCCACTGCCTTTCTTACCTGCGCCTCTTTTGGCTTCCATGAACTTACGGCGTGCATGTGACCAGCAACCAATGATTGTGGCTTGCGTTTGCTCGTAGCCTTGATAGCCATCCACTTGTAAGTAGCCGCTGTAACCTTTAAGTGCAAAATCCACTCACTCTCGGCACTGAATCCGAACAGAACCAGCATTAGATCCAAGTTATAGCGGCAGGGCATTCCGATGAGTTTCAGCAGTTAGATCAAACCATAGCATGTTATACATATAGGTAGAAATGCTGTTGCTATTTATGAGTGCACTGTTACAGAGTCAGCAAACTATTACTATTTAAATATTCACGGGGGGAAATTTTAGAATGCCAATTATCTATTAAGGCTTAGAGAATGAGGTAGCTTTTAAAGTCTACCTCAAGAACTGTATCTATTTTCTCGATTGCTCAATAGTTTACTAGCTTTATCCGAGGAAGCAGTATGTGTAACCATAATAATGAAAGTAAGTACGCAATAGAAACATACAAGAAAATTAGGTTATAGCCGTAACCATTGTCTAAAGACCAACCAGTAATCTCTAACATAAATACACCCGTTAAGTTTCCAGCTACGGAACCTAATGCAGTTACTGTCCCAACCCTCCCCGACGGAATTACTTCTATAGTTAAGGCGAAAATATTAGTTACAAAACCATTATGAGCAAATAAGGCTAAACCGATGATTAGTGATGCAGACCATACGCTTTCAACCATTAGTGCCAATGGTGCAGGTAAAATCATTAATGCATAAATTAACATTGATAACTTTCTGGCTTTATCTGAACTTAACCCTTTACGTACAAAGTACGGATATAGAAGTCCTGATGAAAGTGCTCCAAAAGCAGCCATAGCGTAAGTTAATGCTACAGGGGCTCCTATTTCTGCTTGGCTTAAGTGGAAAACTCTCCCGAATAAATCAGGAACCCAGAACAACAAAAACCACCAAACCATGTCCGCCAGGGCTTTACAGCCAGTGATAGCCCAAGTTTTCCTATCTTTTAAAATTAATTGGAAGTTAAGAGATGGGTTTTCGTCCTCGCTATCATTTTCCTTAGCGATTTTCGACGGAGAGTCATCTTTGGCAAGTCGAAACCAGAACAATGCCCAAATAAAACCTAATCCACCTGTCACTATAAAAGCAGCTTTCCACCCAAACATAAGGGCAACGGCAGGAATAACTAATGGCGTTAATATGGCACCTATACTAGGAGCCATGTTGATTATTCCCAGAGCAAGTGAACGTTGGCTGGGTTTGAGGTATTCTGCGATTGATTTAATAGTAGATGGCCCCGCGACGGACTCCCCTGCTGCTAACACTGCTCTGGCTGCAATAAACTGCGACACGGATGTTGCTACTGCATGAGCCATGCCTGATAAACTCCACACAATAACACCTAAGCCATAGATTTTTTTGACCCCAAATTTATCTACCAGCCATCCTCCGAGCAATACTGAAAAAGCCATTGCCAGGCTAAACATTGACCCTAAGTGAGCGAAATCACTGTCTGACCAGCTAAACTCAGCCTCCAGTGTTGGCTTTAATAACGCTAGGATTTGCCTGTCTACATAGGCCAGGATAGTGCCGGCGAAAAGAAGTATGACTATACCTATGGGAAATGATTGGTTCTCTTGAAGTCTTTTGGTCATAACCTGCTCATTTAAAAAAATTGAAAATAGACATCCAATATAGATGTAATTTAAAGCGGAATAGGGCTCAGCGGAGCCCTTTTAGGAAAAGTCACTTAACTAATTAGAAATGTGTAGTAAATCGAACGCCGTAAGTTCGGGGAGCTGCAAACTGGTATCCATTTGTGCCAGTGAAAGACGCCGTACTGGCTGAGGTTAAGATAACTTCATCAGTTAAGTTTCTTCCGTAGGCTTGAATAGACCAATCCTGGCCAACTGGTTTGTAACTCAAGCTGAAATCCAAAGTGGTATAAGCTTCCTGCCTGTCATTCGCGTTGTTGAAAAATGTAAAATAAGATTCAGAACGATGTAGAAACTGAATTTTAGGGATGACTAATGCTCCGTTTGATAACTCGAAAAAGTGTTCGTAACTGCCTGAAATAGCCCATTCAGGCGCTTGAATAAGTTGATTTCCGGCTTGATCGAGATTTTCATCGCCAACACGAACTTTAAAGTCATCATATTGTGCATCCAGCCAGTTAACCGAAAGCTCAATATTGTCGTCTTGGGTAAGCATCCAGTTAGTTTCAACTTCAATACCGTTAACTGTTGAACTACCAGCATTTTGTACCTGAACACCATTTTCTGTTAGTTGACTGACTTGTTGATCTTCATATTGATAGGTAAATGCAGTGATATTCAATTGAAGTGTATTATCAAGTAGACGATTCTTAGAGCCAACCTCAAATGCTTGTACCGTTTCAGGGCCGTATTCGTTAATTGAAGTAAATCCACCAGATTTGTATCCCTTATCAACTTTCGCATAAAGCATACTGTTTTTGGTGTACTTATAATCAACGCCTAAATGATAAGATAGATCATCGTCATTTGAACGACTTCCATCGCCTAGTGGGACCACGACTAAATCCGGTTGAGTTAGGGGCGGATTTCCCAAGCTTGGTCCTCCTACAAATGTACCAGTTCTAACCTTGCTGTCTTCTGAATAGCGCAATCCGGTAGTGATTGAAATCTGGTCGGTTATTTCATATCCGATTTGTCCGAATGCTGCTTTAGACTCCACTTGCACGTTAAACAGGTAATTTCGCAGGAATACGGGATCTGTACCTTCAGGGCTAATAAAGTTGAGGGAACGAACATCGAGGTCCTGATCATAGAAGAAAGCGCCGATCTGCCAGCTTAAGGGGGATGTCTCATTCGACGACAACCGAATTTCGTGGCTTATATCTGTGGAGTATTCACTACGTCTGAAGTCATAACCCACTCCGATTTCTGTACCATCATTATCATATAGATGATCAACATCCAGTCCGGCAGAACCAAACAAGTAAGTCGCCGTTGCAAAGCCAAAATCATAATCAACTTGGGCCATTAACGTTTGTCTGTCCAATTTAAAGTCTCCGGGTTCGCTCAACGCGAAACGTTTCGCTTCTGAAGAGTCTGTCGGAGGTGTTTCTCGATCAGTAGGATATCCGGCAATCGCTGGCCCATTACCGCCTTGGTAAATTTGCGTTGCAGAAAGGAGTACGGATAGTTTATCACCATCATCATATAGAATTTGTAAACGCGCGCCTTGCGATTCTTCGTCATCGCCACGTACGGTAACTCTATTCTGTGGTCCACCCACACCAGGTATGTTTAGTTCCGGTATGTCAGTTATAGTCGAACGGCTATTATCACGAAACCCTTCATGGTTTTTACTTGAAAAGGACGCTCGCATTGCGAGGTTATCGCTAAGAGGTAGATTAAATGCGCCCTCGCCATTTAATGTGCTGTAATTACCCATTGTAATTGACGCATAACCCCCTAGATCAAAATCAGGTCTCTTCGAAATGATATTAATAACACCACCCGTAGCGTTTCGGCCATAGAGCGTCCCTTGTGGACCTCGTAGTACTTCAATTCTGTCTAAATCAAAAAATGAAGCATTCATTCCAGAAGGGCGTTGCAGAAAAATACCATCAACATTAATAGCGACAGCGGGGTCACCAATTTCCGTTGTATCCCTCCCCGATACGCCTCGAACGGTAACAATAGTCGCCGTCGCAGATGTCCCAATCTGGACTCCTGGTGCTATAGATTGCAATTGAGCAATATCATTTACGCCATTCTCAAGAAGGTCCGAAGCGCCCATAACGTCCATAGCAATTGACGTTTCCTGAGCATTTGAAACTCGCTTAGATGCTGTGACCATAATAGTTTCTATACCGGACTCTTGAGCTTCTTCTTGCGCTTGAGCAGTCACGATTGTTGAAGTGGCGCTGATTGTCAGTGCAATCGCCAGAGCTAATTTATTGGGGGTGGCAAATATGTGTTGGTTTTTCATCTCTATCCCTAATAGCTATTTTACTTACTGAGTGTGTTTGACAGAACAGACGTTTCGAGACGTTGTTTAATTGTCATTTTTGTTACACTTTTGTATAAGGTGTTAATTAAATTTACACCCAGATGGGAGAGCTGTGTTATGCAGAAAGGTTATAGCTTTCAACATATTACACATACTTTGAGGACGTGAATTTAGGCGTCTAATTTTGAGAAATTTGCTACAACATTTAATGCATACCTACTTATTTATTGCGCATAATTCATGCGCTGATCATCCTGTAAAGATAAAAATATGATTGTTTACTTCTTCGATATTTCTTATGAAAAGAGTTCAAATATCGAATATCTCGAATTAAATAATGCATAAGTGACATTTCAATCAAGCGCTCATTATAAACCTATGCTAGCGTTTTAAGATCAGCTAAAGCAGTAGTAATAGTAATGACAAGAGAGCTGTCTAAGTTAACATTTTCGAATAATCGAATACCGTCTGATTATGATGATTTGGCGGTTGAAGTCCCGTTAGCAATATCAGTCAATAGCATGGCCTTATCGGTCATGATGATATCGCCTGCCGATATGGAAGATTTTTTATACGGGCATCTTATTTGTGAATCTATCGTCCAATCCGTTATTGAAGTAAAGGAAATCCAGATTTCACCCTTGCATGTCGGTTTTGAAGCGCGAGTGGAAGTGACAGGCAGACGGGAAAATGCGTTAAAGCAACGACGCTTAAGCACTGTCAGTGCGGGTTGTGGGTTATGTAACAAACGCTCAATGGAAGAGGCCTTTCCGCCTGTAGAATATAAAGCGAAATTGCGACCTTTATCCCGCTGTGACGTCAGTAAACTCAGAGAAACGTTTCTGGCTAATCAGACATACAACGAAAAGGCGGGGGCAATGCACGCTGCAATATACGTTAATGAAAAGAAAGGGTTAGTGCTTTGCGGCGAAGATATTGGACGGCACAACGCCCTTGATAAAGTTATTGGCCAGGTTGTCAGACAACGAGCGGACCCGTCAACAGGGTATCTTGCTGTGACCAGTCGATGTGGGGTTGAGTTGGTGCAAAAAGCGGTTGTTGGCGGTTTTTCAACACTGTATTGCTTGTCGTCACCAACTACCATGGCTGTAGATATGGCACAGGATGCAGGTTTGAATCTTATCTATGTGCCAAGAAACAACGAACCTGTTATTTACCAACGGTAGGTCACCTCTTATGCCGAATAAATCCTCTAAAGCGGGCGGTTTGCCTTCTGTAAAATCAACGGTTAACGAACTGATTAAAAGTAAGCGGGTTCGGCGTAACATCCTCAATCTCTATCAGGCGAATAAGCATAAGGGATTTGATTGTCCGGGCTGTGCATGGGGTGACGATAAAAACGGCGCTTTTCGTTTTTGTGAAAATGGCGCCAAAGCCATTGCCTGGGAGTCCACTGATAAGAAAGTAGGTGGAGAATTTTTCGAACACTACACCGTCAGTGAGTTGCGAAAGCAAAGCGATCATTGGTTGGAAAGTCAGGGAAGGCTAATTGAGCCGTTGAGTTACAACGCTGACTCTGACAAATACGAACCCATAAGTTGGGAAACTGCATTTGCGCTAATTGGTGAGTGTATAAATGAATTAGATTCACCTGATCAATTAGAGCTTTATACCTCTGGTCGGGCGAGCAACGAGGCTTCATTTCTTTATCAATTGTTTGGCCGTGCGCTGGGGACCAATAACTTTCCGGATTGTTCAAACATGTGTCATGAGGCAAGTGGAATTGCGCTCAACCGGGCAATAGGTGTAGGTAAGGGTACTGTTACACTCAAAGACTTTGATGCCGCAGAGACTATCTTGGTTTTTGGTCAGAATCCAGGCACCAATCATCCTCGCATGCTTAATGCTTTGCGTAGTGCAGCCAAACGAGGCACGACCATTGTTTCGTTTAATAATTTAAAAGAAGTCGGGCTTCAGCGATTTGCCAGCCCACAAAAAGCGACGGAATTACTCGGGCTCCAAACCGTGGAAATCAGCTCTCAATATTATACGCCAAAGCTAGGCGGGGATTTCGCGATTGCGCGAGGCATTGCTAAAGTCATTATCGAAGAGATGCCACAATATTGTGATCAGGATTTCATTCAATCCAACACCACTGGTATCGAACAATATAAAGAAACAGTTAACGCGACGTCATGGGACGATATTGAAGAGCAAAGTGGCCTGTCTCGTCAGCACATTACCGAAGTCGCTCAGCTTTTTATTCGAAGTAAAAAAGTGATCACTTGTTGGGCGATGGGAATTACGCAACATTTGCATTCTGTCGATACCATTCACGAATTAACCTCTTTACACCTCCTCACCGGTGCAATCGGGTTACCGGGCAGCGGGTTGTGTCCGGTGCGCGGACACAGTAATGTGCAAGGCAATCGCACCATGGGCATCCTGGAAGCGCCTTCCCTGGCCTTCAATGAGGCTATGGAATCAGTGTTTCAATTCTCACCGCCGACTGCGCCTGGTCACAGAGTCTACGGCGCTATCAAGGCGCTGTCGCGTGGGGAAAGTAAGATCCTCATTTGTTTAGGTGGTAACCTTGCGGCGGCCGCTGCTGACACCGTATTTACTGAACAGGCCATTCGTAAAGCGTCGTTGCTGGTGAACATAGCAACTAAACTCAATCGAACGCACCTGGCAACAAATCAACAAGCTTTATTGCTGCCTTGTTTAGGCAGAACAGAAGCGGATCTAACCGGCGGGAAAGAGCAATCCATCACTGTGGAAGATACCTTTAGCATGGTGCATGCTTCCGCCGGCAAAACGACTCCAGCCAGTGAGTTATTAAAATCTGAAACTGAAATCGTTGCGCGAATAGCGCAACACACGCTTAAAAAACGCTACCTGATTGACTGGGAAAGTCTGATAAATGACTACGACAATATTCGCGATGTCATCTCAAAAGTCATTCCTGGGTTTGCGAACTTTAACCAGCGGTTAGAGAGTCCCGGCGGCTTTCATCTTTATAACAGCGCGGCCAATTTACAATGGAATACACCGTCAAATAAAGCGGCGTTTAATCTTGCGCCCTTGCCTGAGGCATTATTCCCTGCATCGGTTTTAAAAAATATAGCTAAACACGACACCCCGGTATTTACGCTGCAAACACTGCGTTCTCATGATCAATACAACACGACTATCTACGGTATGAACGACCGCTATCGTGGTGTATTTGGCGAACGCCGATTGGTCTTTATGAATGCTGAAGATATGTCTCGCCTCGGGTTAACGGATAATGCGTTAGTGGATATTGAAACCGTGTGGGATGATGGGGTAGAGCGCAAAGTTTCGCAATTTCGAGCCATCAGCTATGACATCCCGCAAGGGAATGTGGCGAGCTATTACCCGGAAACTAACCCGCTTGTGCCATTTGAAAGCGTTGGAGAGAACTCTGCCACACCAACTTCAAAGTCAATACCTGTGGTATTTCTGGTAATCTGGAAGGTTGAAAATCGAGGTGCTCGGGGAGAATGAGCACCTCTAAGAGTCAATGCAAGCTAGCTTTTCGTGCGGGCATACACGTTCTTGAAAGACCCCTAAACTGAACTAAGACTGCTTTCTGTAATTGTGTCGAGATGCAGCATGAATAGGCCATGGGTGTACTTCTGCTGACACTTTCATTTGCTTGTGTTTTTCTACGTGAGGTTTATTAGTGCCGCCGTCCGCTTCGCCCCAAAGGATGTCAACGATATCTCCTTGGGTACTGTGATCCTTGCTTATCACCGCGAGAGAAATCCAAGCGCGTTCATTTGCTGAATATACTGGATAAGTGGAAATGCCAATCATTTGATCATTTACCAATACCTGATCATATGGATGCGCAGCGTAATGGCCCGCAGGTAATTCCATCAACTTTGGACCAGGATACTCTTCCATCATTCCCGCGAAAATCTTGAGTACGTCTTCTTTAGACCATACCAGAGTCACTTTAGTGCGATGCACGCTATCTATCATTTTTTCTAGTGCGTCACGGCCTATGAAATCGTGGTCAAATTTTAGAACGCGGTGATAATCGAGATCCCATGGAGTCAGATAATACTCTTCAACATTTTCAGGTTGGAAACTACCGCCCACAGAACACGTTGCTTCGAAACCGTTAGCGCTTAACCATTCCCGGTAAGGTTTGATCTTTTCGCCAGAATAAATAGCAGGTAAAGGAGAAGGGATCCAACCAGATTCCATCGCTGCACATGAATAGGCTCTCGCTCCAGCTCTGAGCATTCCGTACTTTTCTCCAATTTCCATCAGGCGATTGTAAACTTTTTCACCTTCTTCATAAGGGCCCCAAATTTCAAGGCCTTGAGCTCCGCCCATACCATGGCTTAGCGTGCGTCCTTTACATCCAGCGATAGTTATTTCACCCATATTAAAGAATTTAGTGGTTAACTCACCGCCTTCATTTACCTCATTGAGAATGTCTAAAGCTTTCGGACCTTGAACTTCGTAGCGGTAAAGCTTGCGAGGTTTGTCAGTATTTTCAAGACTGCGAATGTCAAACTCTGTTGTAACATCGAAATCACTAATTTCAGCTTGAAAGGCAGCCCAGTTGCAAACTGGGGGACGGCCAATAAGCAAGGCTTCATCGTCTTCAAGACCAAGTAAGATTACATCACCGATAACATATCCATCGTAGTTACAACAAATAAGCTGTTTGGCTTTATTTTTTCCAAAGTTGGCAAAACTATTAATGCCAATGTGTGAGAGAAATTTTACTGTATCAGGACCGCGTACATATAAGTCGGTCATATGGTAAGACTGATTTAATAATACAGCCCCTTCACGCCATGCTTTTACTTCCTCATACCAATTCGTGTATTGCGGGGCAATTGGAAATACATATGGCCCTACTTGAGCATTTTGTAGCATTAACGACGGGTTGCCGACCTGCTTAATCTTATTTTCTAAATTCATCTGCATTTTTCCGGTTTGGATAAAAGTAGATTGATGCTAGCACCCGATCAGAAATTACATCATATGCGTAGTATGAATAATCTCTATCAATTACGTTATACCCTCTACATAACAGCGAGTTACATAAAATTAACAAAAAAGATTGTAAGTTGTAGATGTGTCGCAAAAGTGTTGCGAAAAACAGGAGTTGCATGCTCTTAAGGTACTGATATTAAAATGGTATAACTTTTATTTCACGTATTATTTATTTTATGCATAAGTTGCTTTGGCTAGAGCATATTATAGTGACTGAAATGTGAAATTAGCGTTTAAGCAAAAAGCTTTATGACAAGTTTTATTGCAATGCACAATAAGAGTAAAAGTTAAAATGAGCGAAACTCAATCATATACCACTATCGAAAATATCACATCTTTGATGAGTGGATTTACCGTAGAAATCACACCTAAAGGTGCCGAAAAAATAGAAGACTTTCGTCATCATTTGGCGACTGGAACAAAAGTCTATGTAACAGCTCTACCTGACACCGACTTTGCAGATACCGTGAAAACCTGTGTAAAACTCGCAGAGCAAGGAATGCAAGCGATTCCCCATATCACTGCAAGAAGTATTGATTCAAAGGGGGAGCTTGAGAGTCGGATCAAAAGAATTACCGAGGAAGCAGGAGTCACCCAAGTACTAGCCATTGCCGGCGCAGATAAGATTGCATCAGGTCCATTTGAGGACTCTGCATCAATGTTAGAAACCGGCTTTTTTGATAAATATGGCATCAAATCTATTGGTATAGCTGGTCATCCAGAGGGTAGTCCTGACATTGCTCATCCCATGCTAAGAGAGTATGGAAGAAGGAAAATTGATTATGCTCAGGTCACAGACATTCAACTGTATTTAGTGACTCAATTTGTATTTCAAGCAGAACCAATCATTAATTGGCTTGAACGGATAAGAAGCGAAAATAATCAACTGCCATTAGTGATTGGTATACCGGGTATAGCGAGTCTTAAGTCACTGATTGGGCATGCTAAAGCTTGTGGGATTGGTCCTTCAATGACAGTTCTTACTAAACAAGCAAAGAATATACACAAGCTTCTTACTTTGCAGGAGCCAAATGAATTAATTCGTCAACTAGCGGATTACTCCGCTACTCACCCTCAAAGTAATATTGCTGGCTTACATATCTTTCCATTGGGGGGGTTGCTCCCTAGCGCTAAATGGGCCTACAAAGTGGCGGAAGGGCAAATAGAGCTTACCAAACACGCCTTTAAAACTGTTTATTAACAAATAAATATAACTGGAGAATACAGTGAGTCGTTTCATATTAACTGTTGATTGCCCTGAAACATTGGGAATTGTTCGTAAGATATCTGATTTCATATTTCAACTAAATTGCACAGTTTTAGAGGCTGCCGAATATGCTGATGTGGAAGGTAAGAAGTTCTACGGTCGATGGGATTTTAGCATTGTGGCTGGTCATTCAGCATTATCCCTTGAAGATGTTGAAGCAGCTTTCGAGCAGATAGGTGAAGAATATGGAATGTCCTGGACAATATATGACTGTGCGGTGAAGCCCAAAATCCTGCTTGCGGTATCCCAACATGGTCACTGTTTGAATGATTTGCTATATCGTTGGAAAGAAGAGGAATCTTTCCCGGGAGAGGTTGTGGGAGTTGTGTCAAACCATGAAGTTTTCCGCAGTAAGGTAGAGTGGTATGGATTACCTTTTTATTATTTACCTATTACACCTGAGACCAAACCCCAACAAGAAAATCAAATTCTTGATGTTATGAGCACACTAGGTGCTGATTTACTTGTACTAGCCAGATACATGCAGATTCTTTCAGATGACATGTGCCAAAAGGTCGCAGGTCATGCCATTAATATACATCATTCTTTCCTTCCTAGTTTTAAAGGCGCCCGCCCTTATCATCAGGCACGTGAGCGTGGTGTCAAACTATCCGGTGCAACTGCTCACTACGTAACAAGTGATTTAGATGAAGGTCCGATAATTGAACAAAATGTGCAGCGAGTTAATCACGCAATGAGTGGTGCGAAAATGGCTCGTATTGGTAAAAACATAGAAAACCTTGTATTAGCAAAAGCTGTTTATTTGCACTGTCAGCATCGCATCATCATAGATGGCAATCGCACTATTATTTTTGAATAAAACTAACTGATTGAACTGAAATTAGCTTTACAGCTAAGGATATATTTTGACTAAACTTATAAATGGGAAAGAGTTTGCTGACAAATTGTGTGACAAGCTTGCCAGTGAAGTCTTGTCTTTGCACTCACAGGGCGTTGAGCCCTGTATCGCCGTCATTCTGGTTGGCGATGACCCTGCCAGTCATGTCTATGTGAAAAACAAAATTCGTCGATGTGAACAGGTACATATTCGCTCTTTGGAATTTAGATTTGAAGACACTATCTCAGAACAAGCTCTGCTGGAAAAAATTGAAGATTTGAATGGAGATTCAAAAGTACATGGAATTCTTGTTCAACTGCCGCTACCCGAGCATATAAACGACAGTGCAATCATTGCAGCGATTTCCCCTGCGAAAGATGTGGACGGTTTCCATAAAGAGAGTGCTGGCGCTTTGATGTTGGGACAGGACGGGTTTGTTCCCTGCACGCCACTTGGCTCACTAATGCTGTTGGGAGATGTTTTACCTACGCTATCTGGACTACATGCAGTGATTGTGGGGCGTTCTAACATAGTTGGAAAACCAATGGCCAGTTTACTTTTGGCAAAAAATTGCACTGTGACAATAGCGCATTCTAGAACGCAAAACTTACCTGATGTATGTAAACAAGCTGACATATTAGTCGCTGCAGTTGGAAAGCCAGAATTAATCAGAGGGGGTTGGGTTAAACCCGGTGCAGTTGTTATTGATGTTGGTATTAATCGTGTAATGGTTAATGATGCACCAAAATTAAAAGGTGATGTATGTTTTGACGAAGTAAAAGATATCGCCAGCGCAATAACGCCTGTACCAGGGGGGGTTGGCCCCATGACTATTGCTTGTTTGATGTATAACACAGTTGAAGCGGCCCGGAAGCAGGCTGGTTAATCTTATCGCACTTTCTCTACACTGTTCCCTGTAGAGCCTGCCCAGTTTTCTGGGCAGGTTTTTTTCTTATTTGAATGAGCTTAGTTTTTCTTTCCCTGCAACCGAATACGTGACTTGCGCATTTCTGGTTTGCTGAAATTCATCCACTGTTAACCCTTTCATCGACGCGTAAATATCAATATTTGATACCCCGATCACGGCACCGAGTTTTTCCAGCATGAAAAAGATTACTCCATATCGAATCATACCAATCCAATCTAGCTCTTCAATCATGCGAATTTCTTCTTCGGTTAGGTCAAAACGTGCATAGCAAGAAGAAGGTTTAGTTAAAAACTCGGAGCGGAACGCGGGTTTAATTAGTTGATGCAAAAAATTGTTGATACGGAAAGCTTTTACACCACTTTCAATAGTGAGGGGATAGGTACCATCAACAGTTTCTATACCTTCTAATTGTTTGTTAATTAACGCCTGATAGTGCTCACCAATTTCCTGATCGTCAAATTTTTCGCTCGGTTCAAATATTAGTGAGGCAATACCTGTCATTGAAGGTAAATAGTAGGATTTATGCAAACAATTAACCTGTCCGTCTAGTGCTCCTCGCATAATTAGCCACATGACGATCTCTGCGCCTTCAGCGCCACCAAGCTTAACGAGATCAGCGATTGTGTAATGGCTTAATTTCTCCGGCTCCTCTTCGAGCAGTCGCATGAATTCCATATCCCATTCGGTGTTATTGAAACCACAACGTTCGCCATGAACTTGGTGGGATAAGCCGCCTGTAGAAGCGACGACCACATTTAAGTTTTCGGTGAAACTACGGATCGCTCGACCTAGAGCCTGCCCTAATTTATAACAGCGTGCTGCTGATGGTGATGGACTTTGCAAAACACCTACCTGTAAGGGGATAACTTTGACCGGCCAATCTGGTTCATAAGGAAGAATTGCAGATAGCGGTGAAAAGCAACCGTGATCTAACGGCTTGTTTTGAAAATATGATAAATCAAATTCTTCTGTAGTCAGGCATTTCGCAATGTGAGCTGCCATGGCCGTATGGCCTTTTAGCGGTGGTAAATCTCGAGGGCCGCCACCTTCATCTGCGACTGGAAACTCCTCGCCAACACCCAAGGCAAAATGTGAATAGTGATCTATAAAAAATGACGTCATATGATCGTTAAATATATAAAAAATAACATCAACATCTTTTTCTTTTAGCCAAGCTTGCATTGGCTTGTACCCTTCAAAGATAGGAGACCAAGATGGTTCATCTTGCTTTTTTTTATCTACCGCAAAGCCTATAGTCGGTGTATGTGAGGTGGCGATCCCCCCAATTATGTTGGCCATAACTGTTCCTTAATTAGTCAAAATTAATACACGGTTGTTCTATGGAAACAGTCTATGTGCCTTGACACAAAACTACTTATGCGTAATATGGATATATATTTCCAATTTTGTTATACGTGATATGTCGCAAGAATTCGAACGTCTTCCCATCAGTATTAAGCAATGCCGCGTCATCGAAGAGATTGCCAAAAGACGCAGTGAAAGCCTGGCTTGTGAGTCGCTGAATCTAACGCAATCTAATGTGTCGAGAACATTGTCAATGGCAGAGAAGTCGCTTAGCTGTAAAATTTTTCATAGAGGATGGGGAGGATCCAATCCAACTACAGAGGGCGAATTTGTCATCTCACATTGCAACGCCATAATGCGTGAAATTAGAGCGATAGAAACCCAGTTAAAAGAACTTTCTGGCTTGGATGCTTTACTTAGTGCATACGCAGAATGGCGCCATTTGATAACGGTCAGTGCGTTAGTCGAATTGGGAAGTGCTTCAGCAGCAGCAGAACGATTGGGCCAATCTCAACCAGCAGTGAGTAGAACACTTAGCTCACTGGAAAACATGGTAAGGCAACCTCTTTTCTATCGTCGAAAGCAAGGCCTGGAACCAAGAGAGGAAGCACGCTTGCTCGCGTCGTTATACCGAACTGCCGCTCCTCATGCCCGCTCGATCGTGCAGTCGCTCAACAATATGCCTGACTCACTTACTGGAAGTCTTCATGTTGGTATGTTGCCTTTCTCCAGTCAGAATATAGTCCCTAAAGCATTTGGGGCGCTCTCTAATGAGTACCCCTACCTAAGGTTACAGGCAATGCAAGCACCCTATCATATGCTGATCAACGCTCTGAGGAAAAAAGAGATTGATTGCTTTCTTGGGCTTACTCGACAACTACCTTTGACCGCGGACCTGATTGAAATTCCGTTGATTGCCGCCAAGTATCGATTGATCGCTCGTGACAATCATCCTGTTCATGATCATGCTGTTTCACTGCAGGATCTTGCAAATGAGAACTGGATTGTAGCGCCCCATGGAACGCCGATTCGAAACTATTTCGAAACGCTTTTTGACAGCATAGGATCAACCCCCCCCGTACAGACTATTGAAATGCTCACATTGAATTCAGCAGAGCAAATGATCTTATACAGTAATGGGGTCGCATTGCTTGTATACGACCATGGCAGCGACGATAAATTGCCTGATAACATAAAGTTTGTGGATATCGACTTACCTAATTCAGATTGCATGATTGGGCTGACACATCGTAAAGGTGACGAAGAACCAGCTTTACAACAATTTATAGTTGAACTTCAGAAAATTTTAGGAAATACGAACCAATTCCGTTCAATATAGCTTATCAAATCCACTCTAATGCACTGATAATTAGAAGGTATGCATATATTGAAATAACCTATGTAATGTTTGCATATGTCATGTTTTAACTCTCTCTATATTATTAACAAAGATTTAAACATTTTTATAACACTTGTGAAACCCCCTCGATTTCACTGTATAAATATTGCCGAGAGACACTATGCAACATATCCAGAAAAAACATACCTTATTAGCGTTAGCAATTGGCAGTGTATTGTCTGCCAGCACTTTTGCTCAAGAAGCTGAGTCCACCTCTACCGATGCTTCTATTGACGAGGCAAAGAATGAGGGGCGTATATATGAACAGATTGAAGTTACTGCACTTCGCAAAGCACAAACGTTGTCTTCGGCCCCTGTTGCAATTACCGCAGTGTCAGGTGATAAGTTAGCATCTGAAGGCGTGGTTAACGCGAATGATCTACCTAATGTTTTACCGAATGTTCAGGTTGGTGTTGCTGGATTCTCTATACGTGGTGTCGCGAGTGCTGATTTTACCGAAAAGGGAGATCCATCTACCGCTTATAACCTTGATGGCATTTATATCGGCCGTTTCACTGAACAATCTTTGACAATGTTCGACTTGCAGCGAGTCGAGGTGCTGCGAGGTCCTCAGGGTACTCTGTACGGACGTAATGCAACGGCTGGAGTAATTAATGTTATCTCTCAACGGCCAAAAGATTATTTTGAGGCATCTGTTTCCGGCGAAGTTGCAAATTACAATACGAAGCGTACCCAGGCAATGGTTAACCTTCCGCTTTCAGGTGACACAAGCGTTAGGGTCGCTGGTACAGTAAACAAACGTGATGGTTTTACAGAAACTCAGGATGGCAATGGTGCCCTTGATGATCAGAATGATTACTCAATCCGCGCAAGTTTAAATTCTCAGTTAGGTAACGATACCACCTTATTTGTATCATTTGACTATGCCGAAACGGATGAAAACGGTCCCGCAAGTATCGCTTCAGAACGCGCACTAAATCAAAATGGCGATCACAGTTTACGTTATCAAAATCCTGGAATTGATACGTATGATCAGTTTCAGGCATCGGGCATGACAGTTGAATTGAACTCTGAATTCACATTTGCACAGTTAACTTATTTGTTCGGGTACCGTGAATCTGAATGGCGTCAGCGTGTTGCTAAGAATGATATACCCACTCAGCCTCCCGCTTACTCAAATGGTGATTTCACGACCTATCAGGATCATGATCAGCGCTCCCACGAGTTGAGGTTGTCGAGCCTGTTAGATAGTGAAATTCAGTGGGTAGCCGGCTTATACTACTTTGACGAATACGCGTTTACCGCACCATCGTTGGATTTTGTTAACTATGGTTTCTCACTTGATTATGATTTGGGTGTAAATGCTGAAACTAAAGCCGCTTTTGCCCAAGCAACCTATCCTTTTAGTGACGAATTCAGAGCGACAACTGGTATTCGTTATTCAGATGACAAAAAGTCTCGTGTTGGGACTCAAATATTCTCTTTAAATGATGGTTCACTAGCATTCCCTTCTAACTTTGAGGGTTATTATCCTGGTGGTGGGATCAGCGGCGGTGAAACAACGTGGAAACTTGGCGTTGAATATGATGTGTCTTCTGTCTCTATGCTTTATGCCAATATCACTTCTGGTTACAAGGCTGGAGGGTTTAATGATGGTTCTCCTGCAGATGAATCTCCAGTACCATTTTATTACGAACCAGAGACAATCGTGTCATACGAGCTGGGTTTGAAAGGTGATGCATTTGATAGAGATTTGTATTACAGCTTGACTGGGTTTTATTACGACTACGAAAACCTACAGTTAGGGTTAGTAAAAGAAACCGGTGGTCAGGTAACCCAAAATATTCCTAAGGCTAATGTTAGCGGTATAGAATTAGAAGGCGCCTACCGCGGTATCCAGGATGCCACCATAGATTACAGTTTTTCTTATTTAAATGCTGAGTACGACGATTTTTATCCGCTTCAAAGTGATACCAGCATTAACTTCAAAGGGACCCCTTTAGATCGTTCTCCCGAGTTCGCAGGCAGAGTTTCAATTACCAAAGATTTTTATCTGGAGAATGGAGGCCGCATCTCCGCTAATGCTGCTTTTAAATATTCAGAATCGTATGTTGTTACAGACGGTAATACAGCCACCCAAATTGAGCAGGACAGCTTCACCAGGACTGATATGACTCTGGGCTACTACTCTCCTGGTGATATTTGGTACGTACAGGCATTTGTTAAGAATCTTAATGATGAAAGACAGCTTGGCATGTTTGAGCTAGGTGCATTCTCATTAACAGATCCAAGAATGCTCGGTATTCGGGCTGGTTATTATTTTGAATAAGGCCCGACGCCTAAAACCCGAGGGTAACTGGCATCCAGCAGTTACCCTTTCGTCAATTTTCCTAGAGTTCAATTCCGTGTACTAAAGTTAAGTACACTTTTTAGTTATAGCAGGTGAGCAATGGTAAACATAGCAAAGCATTACGATGCAATTGTAGTGGGGTCTGGCGCATCGGGAAGCTTCGCGGCGATGGAGCTTACCAAACAAGGTTTAAATGTACTTCTTCTTGAAGCTGGCAAAGATATTACACCTGATGATTTTCCAACTGATAGTAAAGGTCCAAAAGAAAAGGGTATTCAGTTATGGGCACGGGCCAGGGCAACGCTTACTGGGCAGCCACAACAGGCCAAAGTTGCATTTTACGGCCAGCAACAACGCCACCTTTTTGTAAATGATTTTGAACATCCTTATTCAACACCTAAATCCTCTCCTTTTTTATTTATTCGTGGTAAACAACTCGGCGGGCGGTTGCATACCTTTGGGCGAATGCTTTTACGTTGGTCTGACGCAGATTTCAAAGCTGCTGATAACGACGGTTACGGGGAAAGTTGGCCAATTTCTTACGCTGATATTGCGCCATATTATGATGAAATTGAAACGTTTTTAGGTGTTCGTGGAAATGAAGATCATGTGAGTGCAGTACCCGACGGAAAGTATGTAGGACCTTCATATTTAACGCAATCTGAAAAAGATTTTAAGCAATCTATAGAAACAAATTGGAATGACAGAAAAGCCATAGCGTGGCGTTATATGCCACCGAATATCAAACGAATTCCGCAACCCATCTTAGCTGCAAAAGAAACAGGTAATCTGACTATCAGAACTGATGCCGTTGTTCGACAAGTCTTAACCGATAAAGAAAGCGGAAAAGCATCAGGCGTCGAATTTGTAGACCGGCACACTAAAGAGTCACATCAGATCTCTGCCAGCTTAATAATGTTGTGCGCTTCACCAATAGAATCTACCCGTCTTCTAATGAATTCTGTTTCGTCTAAACATCCGAAAGGATTGGGAAATAGTTCCAACCAGCTTGGCAAATACTTTATGGATCAGGTGCCTTCAATTTTGATGGGGACTGTGTCGGGTAAAACCGGATTTGAGATCGATGACTCGCCTTTAGACCCCGATCCTTTTTATGGTCGCTCTGGTGGTGTTTACATTCCGCGTTTTGAAAATATTAACGGTAATAAAACCAATGACTTTATTCGTGGTTATGCATTTCAGGGGACTGTTGGTCGTTTGTTTGTACAACCAGGTAAAGCTACGCGGTATGCATTTATGGGATTCGGTGAAATGCTGCCACACGCCGACAATACCATTGCTTTACATTCAACCAAAAAGGACCGTTGGGGAGTACCTATTCCGCACGTTACCTGTGACATGAAACAGAATGAAAAGGCGATGTTAACTCATCAGACTACCGCAATGAAAAGCATGGCTAAAGCTGCTGGCTTAGACATCGAATTTTCAGGATCTTATACAGGCTTGGAAGAGCAAGGTACGGGCGCATTTCCTGAAGCTGATTGGTTCAGCCGCATGTTGTTCCGTAAAACATTGACTAAGAGTTTGTGTATGGGGGCTGCAATTCACGAAAGTGGCGGAGCCAGAATGGGAAGTGATCCCGAGTCGTCAGTATTGAATCAATTCAATCAGTGTTGGGATTCGCCTAATGTATTTGTTACTGACGCGAGTTCGTTCCGCACCGGTGGTTCAGCGGGTACAACACTTACAGTCATGGCATTAACGATAAGAGCTTCTCGCTATGCAGCAGAGCAACTCAAAGCGGGAACGTTGTAGAGGAATCATTATGCATAAGCCTACTGTAGCGGTAAACGTTAACTCAAAACCTACTCCGGCTTCCGAGCCTGATTGGCAACATCTTTTCAAACCACTTAGCCTTATATTATGTCTCGTGACTTTTGTGGAGTTTGTTGTATTTGGTGCGTGGTTTTCAACATTAGGGTTGGTGTTACATCAAAATAACCTGGCCCCTATAATTGGAGAGGCATACTTTATAAGTGCAATTGCCGCAATACTCTCACCTGTTCTTCTGGGTGCCGTGTGCGACCGATTCATAGCACCTAAATGGGTACTTTGCGGGATTCACATTATAGGGGCGGTGATTATGTTTTCATTGCCAGCAGCTGTGCATGCTGGTGAAGCAAACTTGGTAATCCTTTTAGTGTTTGCTTATATGCTAGCATTTCAGCCTACACTCGCATTGATCAACTCTATTACACTTAAGCTCCTCGGAGATAAGCAAAGCTTTTTCCCTTATATCCGTATGTTTGGGCCTTTAGGCTGGGTGTTTGTCGGTCAAATCATCGGAGCTATGGGTCTATCAGCATCAACCGATACATTCGTTATCGCTGCCGTAAGCGGTATTGCAATGGCTTTATTTGTCTTAATGTTACCGTACACTCCTCCTCCAGCTGCAAATGAGCCATTCTCGTGGTCTCGGTCTCTAGGACTTGGTGCACTGCAACTCTTTAAAAATAAACGATTTGCTGTGCTGATGATTTGTATCCTGCTGACATCGATAATGTTGGGTTTTTACAATACCTTCTCATCTCCATATCTTGGCGCTCTCGGTATAGAAAATGTTGCAGGGGTGCTGTCTTTTGGTCAGTTAACTGAAGTTATCTTTATTTGCGTTATACCCCTTGCCCTGGCGCGTTTCGGTGTCAAACGAGCGTTACTATTCGGGATTTTAATGTGGATTGTTCGCTTTGCATTGTTTGTTGTCGCCGGTTACGAACAGTCATGGGCCGCAATAGGCGGTGTTATCCTGCACGGCCTTTGCAATGACTTTGTCATCGTCATAGCGGCCATGTTTATCGCGCGTCTCGCGCCACCAGAGCTCGCGGCTCAGGCCCAAGGCTTGCTCATCCTTATGATTTCCGGGTTCGGTGCCGCACTAGGCTCACTCTCATCTGGTGCCATTTATAAGGTTACTGTTCAAGTTGGTGAGTCGACGTCTGACTGGACACTTCTCTGGTCTGTTCCCATTGCACTTGCTTGTATTGCAGCCTTTATCTGGGGCTTCTTCTTTGAAGATACCAATGATTTTAAATCGGAATCTTAGCCCTTAACTTTCTTAAACCAATTAGGATTATTATGTTTGATAACTACTTAATTCGATCTGATAGCTTAAAAAATACCTATGATGGCGACACCATTACCGGTTTTTCTATAGCGGTACGTATTGCGAATTACCGCGGCGTATTTTTATCACTGCATACTGGCTATTTTCTGGAAGTGGATGGTGAACAATATCCACGGGAAGTACAAAAATTTGAAATAAATGGTAAACCTCCTCGCAGCTTTGATGAGTTAAAAGGGCAAGTCTGGGAACATTGGGACTATGACGATGAGGCAATTTTGCACATTGAGAAACCGGGAGGTTTGGCTCCTGGAGAGCATCTTGTTCGTTTTCAACAATGCGTTATTGCTGCCTATGGTTACTTACCCACAGATGAGGAGTGGGTAAAAGCGCCTCCGGCTCTAGGCACTGGAGCAGGTTCAGATAAAACACCGCAAATCATTACTTATCATCTTCCGTTAATGCAGTAAAAGGAGCTCTCAACATGAAATTAGGTGTATCACTATACAGTTATCAGCAATCTCAGTTTTTCAAGGAGCTTACTTTAGAGCAGCAGATTAAAGAAGTTGGTGAGAATTTACCCTATGCTGATGGCATAGAAATCGTTGACGAGATGTCATTACGTTATCCTGACCCTGGTGAAGAGTTTATCTCACAATGGTTTGATTGGATGGAGAAATACAATACTCGCCCGGTAACCATGGATGTGGCGATGGACGTTTTACAGTTTCGTACTCATGTTATGTCACATGAAGAGTGTGCTGAGCGTTTAAAGCGAGATATTAAACTTGCCAAGCGCCTAGGCTTTAGCAATGTGCGTGTTCTATCTACCTGCCCGTTTGAAGTAATGAAAATGGCTTTACCATTAGCCGAGAAGCTTGATATTCGCCTTGGTAAAGAAGTGCACCAGCCTATGCGTTTAGAAGGTAAACAGGTTACCGAAATTATTGAATTCGTGGAACAAACTGGCACCCAACACATGGGTATTGTACCTGATTTTGGTATTTTTGGTTTTAAACCCTCCGAAGTCATTCTGGCACAATATCAGCGTCGTGGAGCTTCTGCAGAATCAACTGCTGCATCGGAGGAGTTAGCTGAGCTGCTTCGAATAAATAAAGCGCCTTTTGACGTAAAGGAATTGATAAAACATACTGCTGGAAATATACGTGCTGCATTTAAGCAGTTTATACAGTCAGGTGTTTGTGAGGGCGATATCCTACCAATCTTTGAATCGATAAAGTCTTTCACTGATCAGCTAGTTCAGTCTCCTAAAGAAATAGACTATATCGTAGTTTCAGAAGCAATCTTATTATCAAATACCTCATTAGACACAATGCGAGAGCTGGCAAAGCACGTGGTTAGTGTTCATGGGAAGTTTAACTACATGTCGGAGCTTCCTGGTCATCCTGGGCAATATCACGAAGCATCGATTGATTATGAAGGTGCATTGAAAGCCTTGGCTGATGGAGGATTTACAGGGTATATCAACAGTGAATATGAAGGGCAGCGATATTTTCAGGATAGAACTCGTGCTGAAATGATGAGTGAGGTAGATCAAGTACGCAGACATCATGAAATGCTCCGACGTTCGTTGGCTATTCAATCCTAAAGGAGTTAAGTTTGAAAAAGCTTCAATATACAGCTTTTATCGGCTCATATGAGGAAGGTTCTGAAGCCGGCGGTGGGGGCATATATACCGTAAATATTGAGCCTTCGGTATGTCATATGCAGGTGAGTTTTTTCCATAATGAGCCTAAACAAGCAGGTTATTTATACTTTAATGCTGAAAGTAATGTTCTATATGCCGTTGACGAGCGAAAAACACCTGGTCGCAACGCAAAGAATGGACTAGCCAGGGTCGTATCGCTTAAAGTCTCTGAAAAAGGCCAGTTGAGTGAACAAAGTATCCTGCCTGCACCTGGTCCCAGACCAACTTATTTAGATGCTAACATAGATATAAATACGCTATTTTGCGCTAATCATGGTGACTTTCAGCACATCGAAAAAGTGGTAAAAGGGCCTGACGGAAAATGGCACACCGAATATTACTATGATGATTCTACTGTTATTGCATATAGTCTGGACGAGCACGGTGCATTGGCAGAAATCTTAGATGTTGTTGTGTTTAGCGAACATGGAAAAGATCCGAATTTTTCGCCGCAAAATGGAGGGCATGCGCAAGCTAGCGCTCATGCACATTGTGTTGTGGTATCCCCTTCCGGACAGTTTGTTTTTGTTTGTGATAAAGGCACGGACCGCATTTATGTCTATACATTTGACAAGACATTTGATCTTGTTTGCATGTATCAAATGCCAGAAGAGAGTGGGCCACGACATTTGGCCTACCACGAACCCACTCACCAAATATTGGTTACTTGTGAGTTCGCCTCAAAGTTAGCAATTTTTCAATTCAACCCTGACTTTACCACCATTCAATTTTTACAATGGGTGCAAACAACTTCGGATAATTATCAGGGGGTTAATGAGCCTGCTCATGTTTGCTTGCACCCTACATTACCAGTTGCTTATATCAATAACCGCGGCGAAGATTCGATAGTTTGGTTCAATTTTGAAGATCGGGGCATTCCAGTTCGTGAAGGTGGAGTATCGCTGTCGAAATCGATACATCCAGGGTTGGCCGCCAGGAGTTTTTGTTTCACGCCTTGTGGCCATTACTTTCTTGTTGCGGACCGGTCTGCTAATTTACTAAGGTTGTATTCGGTAGACAACGAAACTGGTGCATTGAGTTGGAAATCTGAGATTAGTATTCCTGATCCTGCGTATGTATGTGTGCATGCCTTGTAAGAGTTATTAATTTACAATCCTAAATTAACCTATATGCTCGAACGGCTTCAAAATGTTGAGGCTGTTTGAGCTTTTTTAATCCGAAATGCCATTCTCTTTTTTTTGAATAAAATTCTGAGACTAATTCTTTACTTATAAATCTCGAATACCTCTGTTCAAATAATGCATAGCTTAGTTTTGGGGCAACTCATTTGAAATTTTCTATGATAAATTTTGCTAAATAAACCGAATTGACTTCGCTTTTTAAGTCCTTAATAAACTTCTTAAAATGCAATCAACTTTAGCGAATTACAATAAGATTGACAGGCCAATTAATGATTCATTATTAACCTGCTCAGACTATATTTTTCTTAATTTACTGAAAGATGGCCCACTTTCTCGAGCTACTATATCTAAGTTATCAGGTATTTCCAGACCGACGATATCAGAAGTAGCAGACCGTCTTGTTCAAATGCGGTTAATTAAACAAACGGAGAAAAAGAAAGAAAACAGAAAAGGCAGATCGGGCTTGCTATATGATTTCAATCCTGAATATGGCTATTTTGCAATTGGCAATATTGAGAAAGGGAAGTTTAGATTAAGACTGCTAGATTTTTCGATGAACTTACTTTCAGAACAGATATTTCAATTACCCGTTTACCTAACGCTTAAATCGCTTGGGGAATTCATTGCTGGGTGTACGGAGTTTTCAGTAAAGGATAAAAGCAAGCGTTTAGTTTCGCTTGCTATAGTCATTGATAGACCATCATTGCTTAAAGTAAAACCAGACGATGATTTAAGTTTTGAAGATAAGGGAGTTGAACCAACTAGCCAGCTTATTTTGCAGAATAATTTAGAGCAAACCCTTACATGTAGAGTTCTAATTGATAAGAAAGCTAATTGGCTCGCTATGGCAGAGAAAAGGCTTGGTGCCGCGAAAGCTACTCAACATTTTGTTTTTGTATCTATCGGCGAAGCCATTGAAATAGTCAGTTACGTAAATGGCAGTGTAGTAAAAGGGATAAACAGTATTGCCGGTGACTTCACTGATTTAGTCTCAAATAACGATAATTCTTTGTCGAAAATCCAACATAAAAAGGCCTCTCAAACTAATGCTAATGATATCGTTCACTTTAATATTTTGTCCTTACTGTCGATAGTATCGGTACTATTGAATCCAAATCTAATCATTATTTTTGGTAGGGATACATCATTGGCATTAGATCTGACGAGAGCTTTAAGAGAACATGGATTAATAAAAACAAAAACTGTCGGCAGCACCCTTAATGAGCCTTCAATTGAAAAAGCTATTAATTCAATACTGTTTGATTTTACGATTGACACAATCTGCAATCATTTACAGCGAAGACATCATTATTTAGTTATGCGAGATTCATCACTTATTAAAAAGTGATGAATCTCTATCAGCTAATCCAGACAACGCCCCCAGGAAGTAACTGGATCATAGTATCGTGCCTTCATATAGATTAAACCTATATCACTGTCGTGTTTATGGCCGGTATAGCCGATTTCGTTCACGCCAGCTTCACCGGTGGTCTTGCCCCAGTCTAAACCAAAAGGTGCATAGCGATGTCGGGTGACATATCCATTACTATTAGACTTAGCTGCACTACTACCCAAGATATCTGGATGGATATAGGTTGTATCACCTGCTCCTTGCTGTGCCACTAATTGACTGCCTAAGTAATAGTATTCGCGGTTAGCACCATCTATACGCTCATGCATCAAATTACCTGCCAAACTGTACATAGAATAACGAGTGTCATTACCATCTATGGTTTTTACTCGCTTGTTGAAGCCATCGTACACATAAGTATTACCATCAGCTTCTGTCATCTGATTGGCTAAGTTGTATACAAAACTGTGTACACCATTGTCAGTAACATTACCGCTGTTATCGTAACTAAATGTATAAGCTCGCATGCCACTGGTTGAGGTGAGACGTTTACTGCTGTTGTAACTGTAATTAATCGTACCACTGATAGAATCAAACTTGGTGACGTTACCCATAATGTCGTAGTTCATATCACCAATTAAACTATTGGACCCATTTCTGATGTTGTCTAGCCTGTCTAAGCTGTCATAGGTAAAGCGCAAATCGTAGCTATTTGACTGTTTATCATCCCAAAACGTGAGGTTGTTGTTAGCATCATGGGTATATTGGTTATACACAGCATTATTGGTACCACCACATAGGCTCCGTTGAATATTGGGAAGGCCGCTGGTGTGTTGAGTTAAGCTATTCACACAACCGTTTGTTTGGTTGTAAGATTTATACTGACCATTTGGGTGGAAAGTAACATTGTTGGCAAAGCTACCAATATTTCTGGGTTGTCCAAGTGCATTAGGTTGGTAAACTAAATTACCTTCCCCAGGATAGCGAATCGCGTGTTTATCACCATTGGCATTATAGGTGTGCGTAATTGTCCAATCTAAACTGTCTACCCTCAAGCGCTCAGTTTCAGGTAAATTTAAATCGTTATAGGTATAGTTTTGAATCACTCCACCGAAATTAAGACTTGTTAGATTGCTATTTTTGTCATAATCGAATGTTTTAGTCGGTGTGCTATCTCCGAAGGAGATTGACTTCACATTTCCTAAATTGTCATAGGCATAAGTGGCTTTATCAGAAGCGCTAACACTATTGTCACAGGCCATGGTGCTTCCATCAATCGAACTACCCTTAGCAAACCAATTCACTTCACTCAGCGCGTTTTTAGAAAAAGCGGTATTGCCCACATCGGGACGCACAGTTTTACATAGTTGCTGGTAACCATCGTATACTCGAGACTCTGTAATCCCTCCCTGACTCACAGAGGTCAAATTATCATAAATATTGTAGGTCATTGATGTATTTACACTATGTGGTGCAGCAATGAGTGTTGGTAAGTTTGTTTCTGGGCTTCCATAAGCCAAATATGTCGTTGTTGTTGTATGGCCTCTATTGTCGTTAATTTGCACACGGTTATTTGATAAATAGCTACAACTAATAGCACCAGACGTAGTGTTATCATCAATGACCTTTGGCCTTCCTAAACCATCATAGGTTGATGATATGCCATAAGGTGTATTACTTAAGGCATAGGGCTTACTTTGATAGGTAGGGCGATTAAACGCATCAAATTCCGTTCGCATAAATCGTCGGGTGACTGATTCTCTATCTGTATCCCACTCTTTAGTCATATTCGCTCTTAGTAAACCATCAAAGTATATGACTTTTTTATAATTACCCTTGCTGATAGTTTGCTTCAACATGCCGGCTTCAATGTATGAAAAACCATCAGTGCCACTCGTTGTTTCATAAGTTATGTGGGTGTTGTTCCAATATGAATTACAGGGGTCCACTAGGCTTACACGTCCTAAACTGTCATAGCCGTATCTGAAGCAGTTACCCATAAAGTCAGTCACATTGGTCACCCAACCGTTACTATCGACTTCTTTATAAGCATACTGAGGATTTGTGCTTAGGCTTTGTGGTGTCTTAGTAGTTTGTGCGATGCCGCGTTTATAATTAGAAAACTCAACCCAACGATTTGTCCCATTGTATTCAATTTTTTTAGGTAGCCCCGCGTTAACGCCACTCATATGGTAGCTCGAATTTCGTTTGTACCAACGGCTAAATTTTTGATGCTCATAAGGTAATGATTTATAACTTCCAGTGGCACTATGATAGATAGTTTTACTGAGCTCTTTGTAATTGCTACCGTCGTTTGAGATTGATTTAGTATGTGGTAACCCTATCAACCAATGGGTGGTATCGTTGAAATACGTGTTTTTAGTATAACGCTTTTTACCGTTAAAACTGTTTTGTTCTATTACGATATTTGGATTACCGTAGATGTCAAAACCATTGTAAGCAGTTGTGTAAGTTTGGACTCCTTGGTCATAAACATTGTGCTTTTTCTGGCTTATATGAGTTCGGTAATGAAGGGGCTGATAATTATCATCTAGCATACCACTTAGGCCTATCCGCTGACCTCTTACTAATGTCATTTCAGTGCGCGAGAGTAATTTTCCATCTGTATCATAATTGTCGATGGCCTCTAAGCTACCCTCTTTAAAGCTCGTATAATCGCGATTGTAGAAATAAACACTTTTACTGCCATCCGGTGAAATGACAGTAGTAGTTTTACTATGTTTACTATTTGCCGTGCTTGGCAAACCCCGACTAGTATTAGCTTTATCAATTGCTGAATATGATAAATTAGTAAAAGACTGAGTTCCGGTATTCCATGCACCATGATTCTGCGAATAACTATATTGCCATGTAAGTTCACCTATTTTCGGACCGTTCAAGGTTTTACTTCTCAGTGACAAATTGTTTTGGCACCTAGTCATGTATTTATCACCTAGCAGTGTGGTTACGATCCTAGGTAGGTTAGAGCGACCTTGCAATGTATCTCTAATATTAAAAGTGCCTGTTAAACCATTAGGGTGTGTCATTTCGACATTAAAATTGGTTGGTCCAGAAAGGTCCGTGCCCGATGGGCAAGAATTGTAAAGCTCATAAGGCTGACTCGTCCCTAAGAGATCTAGAGAAAAACGCCATGACTTGCCATCAGGTCTAATCACACTTATTAACGACGTACTACCATAGTTATATATCCATTGACGTCCGTTTGCTGTTGCTGAGGTGACGTAAGAATGGTGCGCGCTATTTTGATAAGAAAAGTCAATACGTCGTCCGTCACTGGAGTCGATATAACTCAAATTATCGCCATTGTAGTGATAATCAACAGTATTGTTAAAGCGGTCTTTTACCTGAGTGACCAACATATAAGTGTTGTATCGACTTAGTGCTCCTATTGAACGAGCTCTGATACGTTTAAATTTACTGAAGGTATAGGTTAATCCATCAGGCGAATGAGCTACAAAACTTTCACCCACACGCTTACCATTCTCATATCTATCAATACAACTTACTTTCCAATTAGACAGAGTAACTTTTGGATATTGCGCCGGCGCAATCACCCCGTCATTTCGCAATAACTTATCATTAACTTTCCCCGGCACATGCAAAGTGTCTCCTGTCCAATACTGCCCCGCCTCATATACACTTCCTAGGTGACTTACTAAACCATTAGGAGTGTTACCAGAGCACTCGTACCCATTTGCCCAGAGCCCTGAATAACCATTATTTCCTAATACCTGAATTGTATGGATGTAAGGAATATCAAGTGACCAGTCGCCCATAGTCAAATCGTCTGCCCAAGTGAACCTTGCCCCTTTAAAACTTCGTCTTACAGCTACTTCTAATTGATTGTTTCCAGGAAGACTGATATCCATTTGACTAAAACTCAGGGAGCCAGAATTCATGTCAATTGATTCACCAAATAAGTCAGTCGTATCTGGTGTCAATGAATATGTCGTTTGACGTTTATTGAACTCTTCGGCACCAAGTTCAGTCGAGTATGATGGAGTTCCGCTTCCTCCCCCATTATCTATTGCTGATAATCTAGGGGCGTCATTAGTACGAATTTCTTGTTCGGGTGTAGTCTTTGATTTATTAAGTTCAAGAGACGCAATACTGCTTTGTGCTGTTGTTTCAGCAGCTACAAAAAGTGAAAAAAATAGAATGACAATCATATGTAGATTAGCTGAGGGGGACATATCAATTCCGTTTAGATAATGAAAATTCAGGCATTCACGTTAAAGTGAGCTTATAAGTATGTCAAATTTTTTTACCGAAAAAGAAATGTATATCGAAATTTTTAATGGTTAGAACGGATAAATTTTCAGTTAAAACGAACTCTCACAAAAATCAATAGTAATTGTATAGATGTCCTATACAACGATTAAAAGCGAACAAAATCATAATTTATCATGGTTCGGTTAATATCCTCAGTTCTAAGTCGCAATTCCTTTAGGAAAAATTTACGTGGGCAGTTTATGCTTCCACTGAAAATCTCCTAGCCTGAGGCAGTGCCGTAATTTCTCCGGTTACCAATTTCGAAGATAATTTTTTCAAACCACTTTTCTTGTACATTGATAACTTTATCTCTTGCGCCAATTTGCTTGTTGCAGTGATGATATACGTATTGTCAGCTGAGCTTGGCACCGACGTTATATGACCACTTTCAACTAGTAAGGATAATGCTCCGCGCATATTCCGGCGCTTCTCTTCTATACTTAATTGAGATTTACCAAATTGCGCCATCACATCATTTACTATCAACTTGTAATTTCCACCTGTGAATGCGTTTCGCCAATTGCAACAGAGATACTTGTGTAAGAACCGGGCTAAAGTCCCTTTGTGTGACAAGGTTCTATCAAATGAAAACTGCGAATAGTTCAATTCGAATAATTGCTCAACAACATAATCTGAGAATGAAATGAAACACCGATCTTTTGCGCGACCGGCCCCTGTCGTTTCCAATACTGCATCAGCAAAAACATCGCTCGTGATAGCAACCTCTTTGCCTTCTCTATCAACCCGAACACGTGTTTTACTGTCACGTAAGATTATTAATGCTTCTCGAATGACGTCATAAGGTTTGGTTTTACCTATCTCTTTCAGAATTTCCCGAATTTGATACAAAGTGAAGTAAACACCATAACGCGGTGAACTGCCAGGTAAGGCCTTTTTCGTTAATCCCCCGTTTGCGGCGATCATGAATAAAACTTGCTCGACGACTTCTTCTTTATCACCCGGGTACGCTAAATAAGAGACAACCTTACCGTCTTCTTTGCGGGTTATTGTTGCAGGGTGAATGTCGCAAATAAGTTTGTTGTTACCGACTGAATATGGATTACTGACAATTAAATTGTGATCTGCACTGATTTCAGAACCCTTTATCGCTGGGTTTCGACCACGTATGAAACGCGGGATTAAATCTATATCGCCTATCGTGTTACTGAAACGCTGTAAACCATCATCACAATTATTTGGCTCGTCCACCAACATGAATAAATCCATCTGGCGTTCTTCGAGCTCTAAGATCTCATCTTGTGTCAGTTCTTGGTTTACATAGTTAGGTAACATGGTCGCTTCCTTTTTCATTTGATGTAAATCTACGCGAACAAATTATTTAGTGCCACTTCGTAATAGCACCTTATATTGATCGTTTTAGTGCCTTTTAATGATCTTTTTCAGATCCGAGTGATTTAACAAGAGAAGTACTCATTCACTACCTTTAGATCTTGCTTTTAAAGCATTTTTCAAAATTTTGGGCTTACTAGGTACTATTATTCGAAAGTGAGTCAGTTTATGAGTGGTAAGCACTAAAGAAACGTATACAAAACAAGGGAATTTATAGGTGATGGGGCTAATTGGGTACTATCCATTAAGCCACTACAAAGTAATAGTGCCTAATTTGCCCCATATCTCAGCGTTGATGCGGTTATAAGGTACTAATCTTTCTCCTTTGGATATTTATTGACCAAATTATGAATACATAGTGCCTAATAAGACCATTCTGCGCTTACTAGGTAGTATTCCGATTCGCCTAAACTCACCGGTTGAGCACTAATACTACCTAATTAGCGCAGAACAGTTTTCTAATAGTGCCTAGTTAGCGCATTTTTTAAAAGCTGATGCGCTTACTAGGTACTAATCTCTGTCGTTTTCTTGTTTAAGACCCCAACCTTTTTTTGATAAATTTTTATTTTTAATAGTCTAAAACATAATAATCAGAAAATTATTATGTTTAGGATAGGAATAAAGGGAATGTAGTTAGGTTATAGGGATCTCTTTTAGGTTAGGTATAAGGGGAGACTGGGTTAAAACCTTTAATTACATGGCTCTCCACTATGGCTCTGGGTGCTATAAGGTAGTAAAGCATGGAATATTAGGTACTAAACCGAACCTTATAAGGTATTAATAGCGATCATTAATAGGCACTAAGTTATGCGCTCATTAGGTACTATTATAGATCACTTAAAGGTAGTAAGCCCTATTTCATCCCCAACCTGATAAGAAATGTGTCCACAAAATAATCGCTTCCGATCAATAAAAGGTACTTTTTAAGGCCGATTTTTGGCTACTTATCCACATAGTATCACGGCAAACTCAGTATAAATGGGCAGTTTAGGTAGTATTAAAACAGTAAAAGGTACTATAACGATCACTATTAGGCACTATGTAAAACAGCTTATCCACAAGAAAAAGATGGGGTATTCGCTATTCACCCCCTCGTTCATAACTGCTAGTCAGCTTGGATTAACACCTTCTCTCCCAATGGAGCGTGAATGCTTGGTTTGTCGATTTGTTGCACTAGCAAATTTTGAGGTAAATGGGGCTCAAGCAAATCATTAAACGCCTCGACTTTATTAAAATTCGAGTCTAGCCATAGATCCATTGTGTCGTCATCTTGGGGCAACATAAGAGGACTCGCTTTTGTATGGAAGGGTTTTATCTTTTCATGAGGTGGTATTGTAATGATAGAACAGGATAGCGTGATGTCTCCACTGTCCTGGTTCACCCATTCACGACATAGGCCACCAAATGCTATAGCTGCATCTTGTGCAAAAAAATCATGATAACGCGCCTTGGCCCCCTTCCCTTCTGTTTCCCCAAAACCCGAAGCCACAATAATACAGCGAGACTCGCGGAATGCTTTATATCCCGCACTGCGTGGAACGTTTAATTTGTCGTAACGAGTATTGAATGAAGTGTATTTGGAAGGCTTGAAACCTCCGTTCGCTTTCTCAAGCAGCAACCACCAAATCGCATTATCCAAACATCGCTTACCTTCTACTTCTCGGATAATAGATATTTTGTGTGCAGCGCCAAGATATCGGTTATAGATTGGCTTCACATCGGATAATGAAATGCCTAGTCCTTCCATTAACGAAGTAACAAAAGGATCATCTGTTACATTAAGTCGCCCACACATATCTACCCCCTTTAGTTGATAAGTCATCATCATAGCGTCAGTGAATAAATTTGCACAATATTACTTATTGTTTGTTTTTGTGTGCGTTAGATGGCTTACGCTCCTTTTTATGCACATTGACTGATTTATACTATTGCACTATATTTTGTGTATAAACAACCTTACGTACTTTTTATCATGCATAAAACTGAACAATTACTTTTGTCTTTAGGCGAGCTTATTAAAGGTACCAGAACTCTTTCAATGGATCAGGAAGAGCTAGGCCTGAGAACAGGCATTGGGCGTAACACCATATCTGCAATTGAAAATGGACGTGGCGCCAATGCAAAACTGCTTTTTTCGGTGATGGAGCAATTGGAGCTAATCGACGATTTTCAGGCATTGGTGGACGATAAGTTATCAGCTACCAGTAACAAACTTGTTCGTAAATCACGAAAAGAAGTAGAGAGTCTTTCTAATGATTTCTGAAGCTTATGTATTTATTGATGGGCTAGAAGATAAACCCGTTATCTGTGGGGTTACTCGCATTAAGGACAATGGTAAACCTGGCCAGTTCAGGTACGGCAAGAGCTATCTAGGGCGACCCGATGCATTTCCACTAGATCCCATCAACCTTCCACTGAGTGATGAGGTTTTTAGTACCTCGGCTAGTAATGGTTTATTTGGCGCTTTGGCTGACGCTGGGGCAGACTCTTGGGGAGAGAAAGTCATTCTGTCTCTACACCAAACAAAACCAAAAAATAAACTCGAATTTTTACTCGCCGGCTCTGGTATGGGAGTTGGTGCGCTTGTGTTTAGCCTGTCTCAATCCTCTTCAAAACCTAAGCGAAACAAAAATATGCTTGGTGACGTTCCCATGTTGCTAAAAGCTAAAGATGCCATTTTAAGAGATGAAGCAATTCCAGAAGAAGCCAAGAAAGCATTTGAATATGGCTCAAGTATGGGTGGCGCTAGGCCCAAAACGATTGTCCAAGATGGCGATACGTCTTACCTAGCGAAATTTAATCGACCGGATGACCTGTTCAACACCGTTAAGGTTGAACATGCCTCTATGACAATGCTTAAAGAATTGGGGGGCAGTGTTGCAAATACATCGACTCTGCATTCACATGGAAGTGATATTTTGCTTGTAGAACGATTCGACTTATTCAAAGGACGGCCAATTGCACATTTCCTAAGCGCAAATTCACTTTTCAATATGCAAAAAGTCAATAAAAGCGCACCGAAAACGACTTACACCTATGGTTTTTTGGCTGAATTTATCATGAAATATGGTGATAACCCCCTAGATGCCCACGACCTCTACAAGAGAATGGCCTTCAATGTTTTTATCGGTAATACCGATGATCATTCTCGCAATCATGCACTACTTTACAACTTTGATTCTAAAACCTGGAGGCTATCACCCGCCTACGACGTTTTGCCTATCAATAACTCTAAGCAGCATGGAGTTGGGATAGGCATCGAAGGACGTGAGGGGACTATTAATAATCTACTAAGCCAATCAATGCGATTTGGTTTAAGAAGCTCAAAAGCCCTTAAAATAATCAATACAGTTAAAGAGCTATGTATTGAATGGCCCTCTTACTTTACTGCTCATGGCGTCGGTGAAGGTGACCTAGAACGGCTCAAATCTGTCATTCCCGATGTCTGAATCAACATTGGCTTCGCAGCACGGTTGCTTTATTTAAAATCCCTAACCTTCTTTTATTTAAGAGAACAAACATTGACCACCTGACAAATGCTGGATAATATAAAACTGTATTTAAATACAGTAGTTGATTATGGCAAATTTAATAGATTTAATGTCGGCTCTTGAAGCTGAAATTGTAGAACTCAGAATATTGATACGTGAAATGGCGATACCAGAGTTGTGTACCTATTTTCATGTACCATTAGTCACCAAGGATGATGAAAATTCAATTATTGAATTTGGCTATTCCAACATCGAAGTTACAACCTTAACGGGACATGAGGCACTGCAGCGAAGTCTAGAAGCATTCTCCGACTTCTATGTCCCAGATAGTTCTTTTTCGCGGCGTTTTGTGACTAAGCATCCTGGTCTTATTGTCGTTTCAGGCGCTAAGGCCGAAATCTCTGAACAAGTAAAGCGGGTTAACGCTGCAAAGTTGGCGTTTAAATCCGGTGTTCTTGCTTTAAGCGATGCAGCACTAGAAAAGTGGAAAGAAGTTCATGACCGCTTTATGCATTTGATTACGACAACTGTATACCGTTCTATCTATTGCTTTGACGAAAATGTTCATAGAATCAACTTCAATTGGGTTTCTCGGCCCAGAGTAAGTAATTTAACGAAAAATGAATTAGTAGAAAAAATTGAGAGCGGAATGTTTACTATTCCGCCTTCTCATTCAATGCAGAGTTGGAAAGCTGTTTTAGACGCAGATAAATCTCTAATTGAAAAACAGAGAAATGAGACGTTTACTATCCGCCGGAGAATAAAATTGCGACCCGAGGCCTCTATCAGGCTGGTAGATTCAAATACAGCGATAGGTTATAGTGCCGGCCTGCCTTACATTGCCTTTAACAAGCCCTCATATTTCACTCCTTTGGAGACATTCGATGCCAGCACAAAGCAGAATCGTTCGAGAAAGGAAGACTCGCTGCAATTACTAATTAAGAGGATGAACTTATATGCAGATCGCAATAGTTCGAGAGCTTAATTGTATTGATCGTGAAACTATCCACAGCCCTGTGGATAGTTTATGCCATACCCCATTTAGTCCAGACTAAACTACTCAACTTTTGACTGGAAAAAACATTCAGAAAAAATTGTGACAATCTCGCCCGTGGCGATCTGACTCAGATCGTCGCTCATGTTGCACAACGTAGTTTTAATTTGCGAAGCACTAAATGCGCTTAATGCATCCTTATCACTTTTATTACCAGCCACCAGCCAACCTTGAGCGCTAGTTGACGTTGTTTGATAATATCGAGTCACATCTTCAAGCATCGCATCAGGTAGGGACAATAGGGTAGCTTCTACGTCCACTTTAAATTCGCCCCCTTTACTTTTAATTACGGTGTATAGCGGAAATGCATGCACTGTATCCCGATACAGCGTGATATTGGTTTTAATGAAATACGCTTGGCCATCTTGTGACTCAGATTTAAATTTCACACGGTCATTTTCACTAAAACCTTTAATGACTTCCGTGAATGTGTCGGGCTTTAAGGCAAACCTAGAAGCTGATAACTCATCTTCACTTAGCACAATCTTCCAGAAATCATTAGCTACAGCAGCTGGAGCATTCGGGGTATACATCAAATCAAACCATTGAGTAATAGGCTTAAGGAAGTAAATGATGCTCGCCCCTAACAGTAATAAACCAAAGCTGATATATGTGATTTTTGATTTGAAAACATTGATCATTGGTAGATTGCTTCCATGGCTGACTTTTCTTTTATAGCTTGTTCACAAGTAAATTTATCGTTGCTGTATTGAGTTATATATTTTCTGGCGCCACTACAGGTCATTGCTTGATAAGGTAACAATGACGCTAAGGCTTCCTTGTTTTGAGCAATTAAAGGTGAATGAGAAATGACTTGCCCTAGACTCATCAATTGGACGCTCTCGGTATCAACGAACAACTTTTCTGTAAAAGCGAGGACATTAGGGTCCATATTGTGATTTGGGTATCTTCCGGAGTATAACGTTTCAACATGGGGTAGCTGAGCGAGCTTTTCTAACTCTAAAGGGGTTTCTCTATCGAGCCTATCAATTCCCAATACTATTAACCGCAATGGCCTCTTAAGCCTCTTAAACTGTTTCGTGAGTATTTTAACAAGGTATTTGTACCTTACGCCCTGCAAGTACTTATTTTCGCTCTCAGGCCATTCCAGATAGGGTGTAAAGCACCAGCGGTCTATAGCATCCAGATCTACGGCTGATTCTTTATCACTGGCGAGAAGGTCAAAGAAGTTTGACCTATACATAGCCGTTAATGCCCTATTAGATTCTTTGTCTTTACAGGAGCCAAATATGGTGAAGAAGTGGCCTATATTTTCGGACAGACTATTGTTCACGTCGTAAATATCGCAGAAGGCGAATACGTCTTTTGGATCTTTAAACAATATGTTTCCCACTTCTATTAGAGGAAGGCCTTTGAACAAGTTAAAAACCATCTCGTCGGGTGATGAGTCGCTATACTCATCTTGAAACGTAATTACCTTTTTATACCCCCCGTAAGAGTTTGAATTTAGTTGATAAATCCTGCCTTTTGTTTCATTCGAGCAAGGAACTTTTACAATGAAATTTTGCTTGTCTTTCGTTGATTTCATAGCGTTTTTTAAACAAGCGATAGCAGCGCATTCGCTATCGAATTCAATTGGGCCACTTAAAATCAAACTTTGTTTAGTTGATAAGGTTGGCTTTGAAACTGTATGTAGCGACCTACGACTCATCAAATTAGTTTTGATCGCATTTAGCCAAGTTATCGGTTTGGGATTACTCATTTTTACACTCCTAAGACAAAACCACGAACTCTTTCAGCTCATTGGATTGTTAGGAGAATAGCTTCGGTAAATTAAGCATCAATTGGTTTCTGGCTTTGGTGTAATTTAGTTATTGTTAATAATGACGGTTTAGGAAAATCGAACATGATTGTTAAAGCCCATAATGAGTCTTATATGAGCGAGGCTTTGGATGATAAATCCGTGCTTAGCCACAGAATATTTAGAATTATGCTCTCTGCAGGCTTGGAGGTAAAACAATGAATTTGCTAGCATGAAAAGTAGCCCCGCACGAGCGGGGCTTTGGATTCAAAAACAAAAAAACTAACGCTCTTTCATCTGCTTTTGCCTTTTCTTCAGTTTCATATAATCAAATATAAAAAACAACACAGCAAAGCTAATACCTACAGTAATGAAGAATCCACTGAATGTCGGCTCGACGACGTTAAACAGCATGAGTAGCTGATAAATTGGTTCCCAACCCCCAACAACAATAATTATGCCTATTGAACGGGGACTAATAGCTACAATATTACTTAATACTTCTCGCAAATTAATCATCTAACAAGACCCATTAGTTTTATCACAAGCTCCAACAAGATTAGTTGAACTCCCTGCCGATATAGCCACCGCTTCTCCGACGCCAACACCAGTGGCTTTGATATTACCACCAGCCGCACCAGTAGCCTCATTTACGTGTGAGGTTAATTGCTGTACAGCTAGAGATGGCGTACCTTTTAATAATGAAACTACTGCATCCGCAGCATCACCTAGTGCTTGGCCAACGGCTGCACCGCCTGCACCCAGCGCCATATTTTTCGCAGCACCATCAGTTAAATTATTTCCGTCAATAGCATTATTTGCCATAGTAGTTGCTAATCCTACATTGGCACCAGCAGCGATATTCCCAGCATATAATCCTTTTGTGGTCGTTGCTACAGCAGCAACTCCGCGAGCCAAGTTTGCACCAATTGCTCCAGCAGCAGCAGACACAGCAATCTTACCTGCGCTCTTCCAAGACAATGAAAGCTCTCCTGTTTTATATTGCCTGAAAGCTTCGATTCCCCCACCAATAATTGCGCCGAAAACCCCTATTTCTCCAGTCGGGTCCGTCATATTGATCGGATCATTCCCAACATAAGCATACAGATTCATCTGATCTTCATAACCCACAGGGTCAGTTTGTAGGAATCGACCTAGTTTTGGATGATAAATCCGTGCTTTGTAGTAATTCAGTTTCAGTTCTGAAAGGTATATTTGACCAGTGTATCCAAATCGATTTAAGTTGCCCTGGTCAGCTATACCAAAATTATCATAAGAGTTAACGTTTTGTACGCTACCACTGTTATTGGTAATCGCAATGATAGAGCCTAAATAATCTGCGATAAGGTATTGTCGCTGAGAGGTCCCCGTCAATCCTCCAGTATACTGTAATAGCGGTCTATCTATACCTTCACCGTAAACGTAGCGTTTAAGAATCTTACCACTTGTATCATATTCAAGAATCAGCTGGTCACCGTCATACAAAAATCGTGTTGTGTTCCCATTACTATTATATTCATACAAACGTCCCAGCGGGTCGTATTTGAGAGTGGCATTTTTAGCACCAGATACGGACGTCAGTCGATTTTCGACATCAAAGGTATATGTTGAACTACCATCTGACTTTAAATTACCTTTAGTATCGTAAGTATATGTCACACCACCGACTTGAGAATATTGGTTTAACCCATTGGACACATAGTGGGTCGTTCCAAAAGCGCTTTCATTGTACACATACAAATCGTTGCTTGTGGCGCGGGTCTCTACCTGATTACTCGGGTTATAAGTAAAGTCATAATTAACATCGTAATTGCTGCCTGAAACATTATGTACAATGCCATCTAATCGGTTCGTATCATCGTAATCATAGGTGGTAGTTACTCCGCTATTAGCAGAGAGGCTTTTGGCTTTTCCACTATTATAATACTGATAACTGACCAGTGTTGAACTAGCCTGCTCCTTTATAGACGTATATCGGCCAAGGCTATCGTAAGCGAAACTGAAGTACTTGTTATCTGGATGAGTAATACGTGTGCGATTACTGTTTTTGTCATACTGGTATTGTAAAGTTCGGGTGCCTCCCAACGTTGTAGTGACCGTTTTAAGCTCCCCAAAACCAGTGTACAAGTTAGAAATTCCCGAACCTGTCGCTGAACCGAATTTAGCGGTAAGAGTGTTACCCATATTGTCATACGAATAATAAACATCATTTGATGTTCCAGGGACATTCTTTCTAATCATTTGGCTTAAGTCATCATAATCAAACGAAATTGTTTGCCCATCTCGTTTGCGTTCTGAAAGGATGTTTCCCTCGTTGTCATAGCTGAAATGCTCGTAATCACTGCTATTGTAATTACCAGTGGAGGTTTTACTGGGATAATAGCGATATGCTAATCGAGCAAATGAGTCGTAGGTTTGTTTTGTGTAGTTGCCATTTGCATCGGTTATGCCTTCAATCAAATAATCACTGTTATACTCGTACTCAACATATGTTTGGCCAAATGAAGTTCCTACAGCTCGCTCTTCTCTGGTGACTTCCCCATGCCCCTCAGGCCCATATGTATAACGAGTTATTCTATCAGCGCCATAGCTTCCCTCTGAGCCCAAAGTGCACGCACTGGAAGGCAAACTGCTAAATGTACTTGGGTTCATTCTAATAGCTTTACACACAACACGGTTGTCATTGTCATAGCTGTATTGAGTCAGTAACCGTTTGGTTCCATTCGCGGCTGTTATTGACGCTGTTTCCATTCGGCCTAAATCATCGAATGTCCTTTCATGTTTAACTGCTATGTTGAAACCTGACCATGACACCGGTGCGACGTTTTCATTCTGAAACGATGATAGCCACCCTTCTTCGATGCGAACCAAGAAGCCTCGACTATCAAAAATGTTGCGAGTGGCCAAGTGCTTTAATGACCCTGTTCCATCGGGATCACTGGAAATAGTGCCGGTTAATTGCCCCATATTATTGTAACGATAAACGGTCTTAAAAGTTTCTGCTGTTTGGAGCGCGGATACTTTTGAGCAAATTACAAAACACAAGAGAAGCGTAAGTACAATTCGACAGACATGTGGCAATTTTTTTTGTTGATAAGTTTTTTTCATTATCATTGTCCTTAATTGCAGGTGCTTAAATTTGCATTCGGAGAAACTTCACCAATCTTGTTGCCTAACTTGTCATATTCGTAACAGGTACGTCTTGTTTCAAACACCCCTTGATGATTTTTGGCTGTCACTATCACACTTGTTAAGTACAAGTTGTAATAGTCATATTCGTAAGTAATGGTAACCAAGTCATTTGCACTACATGTATTACTACTACTCATAGCGCTTGTTTGGCAGTATTTTTCTGAGCTTTTTAGCCAAATTGGTGTATCGGAAGCCTGAATAGTATTCGAGTTTTTCTTGTAATGAGCGTACTTTTGGGTATATGTATAAACCGTTTTCGGTTTCACGCCAGCTGAATTTTCAGGGGATGTGCGAGACTCAATTTGGCCGGACCCACTATGGTAGGTAAAGTAGGTTTTGTTCCCATTACCATCTTCTATCCATTCTGGTTTATTGCAGTATTTAAAGTTACTTGACGTACATGACGCTGGGAAACTGGCCGTCCTACTGATCCCATTAACTGTTTTCGATAGAATATTGCCTCTGGAGTCAAAGTCATAGAAAACAGATAAACCGCCCTTTTTTACAGTTTGCGAACTAATTTTTGTTGTTAACTGCTTGGTGTCAGAGTAAAGAGGGTTGCCGCGTCCGTGTGAGTAAGATATGACATCATCCCATGTCACTATCTGTTGAAGAGCGGAGTAAGGATCGTAATCGACAGATTGAATTTGTCCTATGCCAGCACTCCCATAATTTACATAGCCAAGAAAAACACTGCCTTGTTTTGGGATCTGCATTGAATATGTCGCTGCCCCCCCGCCTGGTTCAGAGGCAGATTTTACTTTCCCCATTCCTACTGTTTGAGTAATAAATAAAAGGCCACCATTTGGTGTAGTACTAGTATCAAATTCATAATCGTAATTTCTAATGACGTCACCATCACGTAAGATTTGATAAAGTCTAGGGTGCGCTGGCCCGACGGAGGACTGATAGGTTTTATGGCGGTATTGAGTAATGACTCCTTTTGCATCTTTAACAGCAAATGCAGTATTGCCTAAGATTGAATTTTTATTACTCTCGCTTGGATTTCCTTGCGTCCAATAAAATTCTGCTTTTGGCCAATCATTGGCCAAAGAGCAAGATGTATTGCTTGTAGGACAATTTACATATCTATTGTTAATCGCCGTAACACTTCGTGGCGCCCATTGAGTCCAACTCCCATTGTAATTATATTTAAATTGGAATCCATTATTTGCTTTGACACTATAATTAATCATCCATTGTGGATGAGTGCCTATTTCTATCGTGTATCCTGTTGGATAAACAACCTTGGATAACGTTTTGTAAACTGTACTGTTTATATTCAGCGTATTGGTAATTTTATTTCCGGGGTAATAAAGCCTAGTCCCGTCAGGAGTCGTCATAATGTAGCCGGTAAATGCACTAGACGTTTCGAATTGTAAAGAGTACCCGCTAGGATATTCGTAAGGAATGAAATCTCCATTTGGCCGTTGTGCAAAATCAACATTGTGCCCGAGGCCAAAGAGCCTTACCCCAAACTGCCAGTTATTATTTACAGTAGAACCACTTTGATACAGGATTTTGTCAATCATCCCCCCCCTATAATGGTCACGAAAGCCCAAGACACTTTGAGAGCCACCTCCCAGTCCGCCCCAATTAAAAAAGTCACTCGTGTAAGAAGACACAGTGTATTCAAGCGAAGCGTCCCCACCGATTTTAAGTACGGTTTGTAGGGGTTGTACCTGCCCAGAACCTACGTTTACACCAAACCTATCTACAATATTGTATTTTGGGCCTGATAAAGTGTCTTCTTTTGCTACTGACGTAAAACTGATTAGGAATACAAACAGGAAGCACATTTTTCCTCTGAAATACTTGTAATGGTCCATTATCAACCCCTTTCTAATTAACTGTGATTGAAACATCAGCTGTGTCCAACCCACCATTTCCATCTGAAATTGTGTACGTGAAATAACCCGTACCTCTAGATGTGCCTGCTATTTTTAAGGTGGTACCAGAAGCTTCAATGATGACTTGACCATTTCCTGGCTGAGTCACAGAAATTATCGTTAGAGGATCGTTGTTTGCGTCAGTATCATTAACCCGAACGTCATAGTAGGTATAAAAATATAGGGGAACGTAGCTGACAGTATCGTTCACCGCGTTCGGAGGCACATTGGCCACCCCGCCCCCCACTGTCTTAGTTAACCTGTTCCCAGCGTCATCGTATGAATAATTTTCGCCAGTCCCGTCTCCTTTCTCGGCATATGACAAGCGGCCCAAAGGGTCATATTCGTAGGTCGTAGTATCACTACCAATTGAAAATGGTGAGTAGAATAAAAAGAAGCAACAAATAAAAACGAAATAGAAAACTTCGCAATCCTTTGATGTAAAAGGGCGAATAGCCCGTTTAATATGATTTCCGTCCACAAATACCTCTCCACACGAAAGAACAATTGATTATTAATTGTTAACCATTGACACAAAACGTTACTATATATAGATTAGTTAATGCAAATAAAATTTACCCATAAACCTATGGTAATGAGAATTGACGGCATGAAAAATAGACAACGTATAAACGCAAGGTTGCTGTTCAAAATATATGTAAAAGCACTATGTATAATCGCTATATTAAACTCTGCAGCTTACGCAGCATGTATAGAGCCTGACCCTATAGATTTACCAGCGGCCCTTTTTACAGTCTCGGAATTGGAGGAAAACTCTCGTCTATTTTCCGAATATTCAGAATTAACATTGAATTACCTCAAGTGTTTGAGACAGGATGGCCCGACTGAACCAATTCAAAGTAGAGAAGGTAACGTTCCTGCATTGGATGAGGATTATCAGAAGGCGGTCCATACACTTCAGACGACCACAAAAAAATGGAATAGTATCTATGGACGGTATGTAAAAAATAGCGGATAACTAAAGAGTCTTTGTACAATATTTTTATTCTTAAACCGTAAAGTTTCTAGTGCCCTTTAGTTTTAATTGGTATCCGACGGCCCCCTTTTTAAAGATTACCCGTCCTGTATCGCTGCCCTCGTGATAGTGAGAGTTTTTGTCTATCTCACTTTCTAACTCAATAATGGTTGATTCACTTACATTTTCGAAGACCAGTACCAGTTGACCATCTTTTGTTGTCTCAATGCCTGAAATTGGATACCCACCAGCTGTAACAGCAGTGTGGTTCTCAAAATTAGTAGGATGAAGGTGCATTGTTTGGGGCAGCGTGGGAAATTTCAAACTAGCATAATCTTCTTGGGAATCAGCAGTAACAGCCTTTTCATCGATGGTTAATAACTCCAACACTGTGTAACCGTCTTTGATTAGAGCTTGAGATATGGATTGATAAAAATGAGGAGTGCGACCAAAGTGGTCATACAAAAATGAGTATTTGTTTTCTAACCCAATAAGTGAACTTTGCATTTGCAATGCAGAGTAACGTTCCGCATTTTTTCCGATATCCGACAAGGTAGCTGCCGTACCAACAAGCGCGAAGCATACAGCAACCCCCCCTCTAAAGTATTTGGTTTTCTTAGTGTTGCTCATGCAAGTCCCTTATTGAATACCCAAAGGCATTCTTTATAAAATTCGTCTGGATTTTTACTTGTGTGATTCCCAACCATTAATACCTCACCGTGAAGTGAACGCATCAAGGGGACCGTTCGCGACTTCCGCTCTTGGTAAATGTCATCGTCCCATTTCCCCATGACTTCAAGAGCTTTTGTTTCTCCTTGATGGCTGATGAGGAAATCAGGTAATACCGCTACCCCTTCTATGAAAGTCGGTGTGAGGGGCTTTATTAAGGTGCCTTGAGACTTATTCGTCAATAAACACTTGATGGCGACTTTTGCAGCTATGCGCTCTAAATTACTATCAATGATCATAAAGCCGGTACTGGTAACCACGGGCGATACAAAACAGCGGGTTATATTATATTCAGTTTTCCCTTGTTCATCTTTACCGGAGGGACTGACAATTGCAGCTACAAGTAATGGCCCCTTGTTTAATGAGAAAACACCATTAAGCCGTGTCACTAAGCATTTTTTGTTTAACTTAACATCCCAGTTTTCCTTTACGTGAATTACCCAGGCGTCATCGTCTTTACTGACGCTCTCAACATGCCCTAATAAGAGTGCTTGGGGTTTATGCCGACCTATCCAGTTTCGCTCTCGGCTGGCAAGCAGTTTTTTTGCCTGACTTAACTTTCCAAATCCCAGAAATATATATTCTTTTAGTGATTTACTGCCGAGTGTATATCGTGAAGATGCACGGATGATCTCACTGGCTTCTCGGCTAAAACTAGGCGGTCTTGCTAATGAAATTTCATTACACTTTGCCGTTTCTAATAACCCTGCGACTAATGCATAAAGTTTGTCAGTGCGAGCTATTTTACTGGCCCTTCCTGTTGACTGAAGAGGCTCATGTTGGGGCGTATCACTGCTAACATGACTAAATGAAAACGCATTCAAGTTGGCTGTTCGATGTTGATGCTGAACATCTACTAATTCATCAAACACTGAGAAAAAGCGACAACCGCTTTCGTGCTCTTCCCTACCTGGTACTCGTGCTAAATAATATTGGTTGTTCGCTCTTAGGCGCTTGATTGTCACTGGTAAATTGCACTCGCAAATAAACCAAAAACCGTATGCTTCTTGAAGAAAATGTTGATGGTAAGGACCATTTGAGAAAAGGGTGCGCAGCTCCGATTCACTGAGTTCACGTATTATACTTGGCGTTGAATCTTTCGCATATCGTCTGGATAATCGCATTTGGCACCTCTTATTCGTTGTTACTCGTCTTTAATAACCGTTATCGTCTTCTCTTCTTCGTCAATGCACGGATACAGGTCGTAATCACCAATTAAATCCATCGTTCCCATTGGAACATTGGCAGAATTTAGAATTCGTGGGTTGGAAATAAACATGTCTGGGCCATCAAAATACAATGCATTCCAGTTGTTTTCGCTGACAATGCGCTCAAGATTGGCTTTCAGTGAGCCAAGTTTAACCAGCATCGCTACATGATCATCGGGATTTGCCTGTCCGATTAGACTAAAAAAGGCTTCCTCATCAGTTAGGGCTACATCCAACTCTTCTTTAGATACTTTAAGGTCCGGTGTGTCATCATCCAGCAACTTAACTTCACCTTTATCCGTTGCCGATTTAAACTCGTTTTGCGTTAATTGGATCGTGCCATTTTCATCAGCTTGATAAGTTTTACCATCTATTAAAAATTCGTTGTCATTCGACGCACATGCACCCAATAAGCTGCTTAGTACGACTGCGATTAATACCTTTTTCATAACTTTTGTTCTCTTAAATATCTGAATGTTTTTTCATTCTTACTTGATAGCTAATCAACTTCATCAAAATTCTGGATATGACGTATTTCTCTTTGATATTCGACGGGGCCGGCAGTGATACATTTTCAGTCATTAAACAAATAATTATCTTTACCAGCGTCAATTTCTGCCTGGTTCATAAGTAAAAAGTGAGATTTTTATGCTTTTGATAAGTGGTACTAAAATACGTATTTCGTGGATTGTTTTGGCTGTAGGGTGTTCATGTGTTTGCTCATCATCAAACGGCTGGGCCAAGTCGAATACAATACTTGAAAAGCACATTGAAGTCGCACAGGCAACTATAGCAGCGAGGTTGCAGAGCATTGAGGATGCCACCAGCGCACTACAAAAACTAAACGATGATATAGCCCAACAGAAAGCAGATATTCTCGAGAGTAGAACAGTGGGCCCTAGCGAGCCGGTTGTCTATTACAAGCAAAAAATATTGCTCGATTGGCCACTGGATTCGGCTTACCGCTCCCATCAAGACTATAAAGTTGTTCTGGATTTCAATAATGCGAGTCAGGTCGCGAAACTAGATGAGCAGTACCAAACGTGGATTAATGATGGTTGGTATATTGTGAAAAGTGTTATTACTCGAAATGATCCGGACAATACGAACCAATCGACGGTTTCTTTACGCTTAGGAAAACTAAGCAACTATTAATTATATATAGCATGTATATCACCCCCATCACCAAGCGCTTTTTTAAACAAAAAATCATCGTATGAGCTGGATTCTGTATCTCCAATTCCAATTAAAACCGGCTCATTGATGATGTCTTCAAAGTGGCGATCGTAATCTGCTCTTAAGCAACAAACGAACAACTGTATTCTGTTCGAATAAAAATAAAACAAATGACATTCGTTCATTAGGATACCTCTTGTTTTTTTCGTAATTGCATTGCTCGGTCATGAGCATCAAACACTTTCGTCTTATCCCATTGTGTTAAATTAACGTCGACCTTACAGATTCCATTTTCACGTAAATAGTTCAAAACGTATTTTGGGGAACGGAATACCTTTATGTTGTTATTGGTCGTATTTGTTAACGGGTATTGATGGCCTTGATATTGAACCGCGATAATAAGATCCCCAGTCGGCAATCCCAATATCGACATATTTGTGATAGCTCCTGTGCCAACCCGCTCTGTTATTTGTTGTATTTTCAATGTCTTTCAACTCTCATTTTTGTAGCCAAGTTGATGAACCCACCTACCGTTAACAAGTAGTCTGTTCCTTTTGTCCGAAATATATCAAGTGTCATAGTCTGTCGTTCTGGCATTGACGTGACTTGTATATCGTCTTTTAAAAACCAATATCCATTGATATTGGTTGTACTTTTCCACGCTTGTATAAGGTTTCCGTCACTCAGCGTACCCACATGCCTGTACCACCCTTTTGATTTAAGCGTCACGGCCGCAGCCATTATCCTTTCCCAACCTTCTTTATTGGTATTTTCATTCTTCAACAGAGACCTATCCATAAGTTGCTTAAACAAACCCTGTGTTTCTCGGGCTTCCTGAAGCAGTAATTCGTCTGCTGAATACCCTGAATTTCTCTGCGCTTTATCCAATGCCAATAAGCTGTTTACCCCACTTAAATTAGCCACTGATAGCTTGTGTAAATCTGCATATAGTAAGTGATGGATCTCAACTTTTAAGCTCATAGGTCCTCCGACAATATTTGGCAATAGGATAATGCATTCACACACCTGTCATTACAGACTAAATGTGTCCAAATCCGGAAAGACATTTAATTTTGATTTCGTTTTCGTTTAGATAGTCGAAATTCTTATCGACACCGAACATATGCATTACAACCATCAACAAATTCAGTTCATTAAATCCCCATTAAAAAATATTTTACTTGTCGCTCCTCCTGGCAGTGGTAAAACACAAGTCGCAGGAGAGCGGATACAAGCAATGGATCGTTATGGGGTAGATATGAAGAAAATGCTCGTGACAACGTTTAATGTTTCCGCTGCTGAAGAGTTGAAAGAACGTTTAATAAATTCCGGCATGGTGAAGCTACCCACTATCCGCAATTATCATAAAGTCGGCTCAAGAATGAATCGTTTCTTTATCAATAACGGCTTATTACCCAACGCCGAGTTAATCACACAAGACTGGAGAGTAAAAAAACTCGCAATTGAGGCATTGAAACAATCCCGTAAGTCCAATACCCAAACGCCTGCATTAAATATAAACGATGATTCTGTTATAGATGAGTTTGTTGCCTTTATCGGATTTGCGAAAAGTGATCTTAAAGCTCCCGATATCATGCTCGCTCGTATGGGACTTGGTGATGAATACAAGGGATTTATTGAAGCGTTTAATGTCTTTGAAAGGCTACGTAATGCCAACTCAATACAAACATTTCATGACTTAATTTACGATCCTGTGATGGTACTGAAAAACAATCCCGATGCGGTGAAACTGATAACTAATCGTCTTGATTTCATTGTCATTGATGAGTTTCAAGATATTAATCCAATCATGTTCATACTTTTGGAATTCATCGCAGGTGAGACAGCGAGATTTATTGGAATTGGTGATGCTAACCAAACTATCAACAGCTATCGGGGCAGCGATCCCTCGTTCATTATGAGTGCGTTCACAGAAAAACGGCCTGACACACAAAGCATGGCGTTACTACAAACCTACCGCTTCGATGACAATATTGCTATCTGCGCCAATGCGTTAATACAACACAACAAAGTCAAAGCAGACAATCTCTGCGTTTCGGCCCTGAATACACCAAAAAGTGAGATCACCATCGGGTACTATGAAAATAATGCCGATACCTCTTATCGATGTCCTGAACAACACTCACTTATACGTACTATTCGCCACCATCAATCACGAGGAAAACCACTAAAAGATATTGCTATATTACTGCGCACGTTCCTTTTGGCACCATGGATTGAAGCCGCGTTAATTCGTGAACAAATTCCTTATCGATTAGAAGATTCTAAGTCTTCCATAATGCTCCCTGCAGTCAAAGGGGTAATCGCATTCGCCAATTCGTTTTCCATGAATCCACAATATCAATCTTTCTCGGTGGAGCTGGCATCCCTATTGAATTTTCCCTTTTTAGCTATTAGAAATGACCAGATAAGACTATTGCTTCCGTTTATTCAGCGGGGGAAAAGGGTTGATGAATATGCATTGAAGCGTACGTTACCGGGCGTTCAAGATTTCATCATTGAAAGATTGTTTGCTCGCTTAAATGCGTTGAATACAGCACTGGCTTTACCCTATAAACAAGCGCTTGAAAGTTATTTTGACGGTCACGTCACAACGAAATACCACGAACTGTTAGCAAAGCGACCTTCTGAAAAAGAAAGGAAGACTCTGGCCCTCATCAAATCTTTTGTACACACCGCTGGAACATTCTCAGAACCAGAACAGTTTATGAACGCCCTCTCCTTAAACAAAATTAACGGCGACGCAGTTATTCTATCGAGTCTTCACAGCTCCAAAGGCTGTGCTTGGCCCGTGGTTATTATCCCAGGTTGCGTTGAAACTATTTTACCTTACGTACATCCAGAAAAGGCCACCCCAATAGAAGATGAAAGACGTCTGATGTATGTGGGAATAACAAGGGCTAGAAAACACCTTCATTTAATCACTAATTCACAACCTGAATTTACAAAAGAGCTGAAATCAAGCTCCGGAAAACCCCCTTTAAGCATTACCGTATCCCCAGACAAACCAAGTCGCTTTCTATATGAAATGCAAATCAATGACGCCAACTTAATGTGTAAAGCAATCAGAGATAATTCACAGAATAATCAAGATACCCATGGTCCGCGAATACTGATTGAACGCTACCTAGGTGCTCTCTATCAAATAAAACTCAATGAGAAAAAAAATGACTAAGAAAATACTCCATAATATGACCGTTTTCGAAAAATATAAGGCTTCCGGCAACCCTCGGTACTTTATATCTATTCTCTTTTTTAGTTCCTCGGCGCTGTCGATCTTTGTCCTTTTAATTCAAGCAATTCTTCAACGTTCATTTTCATCTCAGATTGTCGCTGCAGGTGTTTTCATCTTTTTTTTGGGGTTGGGGGTGTATCAAAACCGTGAAGCCGAAAATAGCTTTGCATCCTGTGGGCAAGCACTACTATACGCTATTCTCGGGGCGGGGATCGCCTTCGCAGGGTGGTGGTTATGAAATTTAATCATGACGTTAGAAAAAAAATACTACTAAGCTGCATTGAACAAAATAGAGGGGCAGAACAAACTAACGGGTTAATCAAAAAAACACTACGATTCACACAAGAACAAGCGGCTTTCCTAGAGTGCCTGCAGTCCCATTTGCCAGGGGATGCCGCTTTCAACGATGCAGTGTCCGTACTGGTTGATTTGGCAATGGCCACGAATCTCAATCCCACTTTCGAACTGAACGCAGCCGAATCTCATATATGGGATTTGTTTGCATTTCACGCCTTGCCCGCCATCCACTTTAATACTGTACTGCAGGAATTGGGTATACCCAATATACCAACTAACCAGACAAATGATCCCAGCGTTCTACTAAATCACCTTATCCCCTATCACGATAATATAGCCCAGTGTTTCCATATAAATCGTGCATTTTTAACCGCAGAAGTTGCAGTCCCATATGTACTGCCTAATCAGCCGCCTTTTAACCCTCAATTGTTAGATGACATTAAAGCCCAATCATTACAAAGTCTGCAGCCCGTATGGAGTTTAATTTCTTACCACTGTCCTGAGTTAGTTGGCGTTAATATGCTCTTGTATGTCATGACTGAATACCAATTGAATATTCATAAAAAGCTAAGCGTTTTTTGCCCAGTAGGTGCTTTTGTTAAGGCAAGTAATTGTTTGGGCGAATATCAAGGGCTGTTCAAAACAGATGGATTGAGAATGTCTAACCTCACGCTTGAATCGTCCACATTTAATAGACTTATTTCGGGAGATTTCTTACCCAAAGAGCCAAATAGAACGCTCCCCGGCTTTTAACGTTCGTCATTGGCGCGGTAATACTTTTTACAATTCGACTTCCTCATGCTGCAATGTAGCGACGGGAGTGTCGCTCTTAGGTATAACGCATTGCGAAAGCGATTCTCGACACTCTCCCTCGTTCTGAGAACACATCGAATAAGTTTCTACACACGAACGTATTTCTTTGTCTGTTTCTCCCAAATTAACAAAAAATAAAACACTTACACAAAGCCCTAAATTTAGTAGAACTACTGTCCCACATGTTAATATTCCATATATATTTTGATACCACGTTGGGCTTTCATATTGATGTAGTATGTCCTTAAACAAATCGTACTCTAATTTACGAAAGTGCTTCCATTTTTGGGTCCAGAATACTATGTGAGCTATAAAAAATCCGGTCACTCCCAATATTACTAATCCCAGGAAAAGTAAAGAACGTTCAACTAAATCCGTTGAAAAAATGTGAGTCAATTTTCCTGAGTAGAGAGCCCCAATGAATATGCACATGGTAGTAAATATTTTGATATAAAGCTTCATCGTATCGTGGACTTTATCGAGTGCAAAATGGATGTGGTAACTAGTGTTAATGTACCGTTGTTTATTCATCTCGCCCCAATACGAAAAAACTGACAGTTGTGAGGGTGTAAGTTCATCACCATCACTTAAATCTACTATAGATTTCAATTTTTCATTCGAGATGTTTTGGCATTTCTTAGAAATCTGATCACCCAAAGATGTTTCGGCCTGTTCTTCAGGTAAAGAACCTGTTGAAGCACTCATGTGAACTTCCCTATTATTTAAGTAGTTTTAATATTTCCTCCCAAGCTATTTATATGCTTGGTTCGGGTAGGATATTCAATTCAGTAGTTTTTGTTTTTACGTCTTTCCTGACGCATCTAAAGAGTTTCCTGAAACACGTGTTAGAGCCCGATTTTATTGATAAGAGAACTACCTCTGTGTTTGTAGGGATATAAATTAGCACAATATTCAACCAATTCCATAATGCTTGCTGTCTGATTATAGACATGGATGGAACACCAATGTTGAGCAAGGATAGTAAATGAAGATTCTAAACGGCATTAGGAAATAGGCGCGCATCACCACCATTGTGAGCATTAGCAAATTTACTTTCGCCAATCAATGTATGGTTTAGCTTATGCTTTGCGAGAAGCCCTTCTAAACGTCAATACCATAGACTCTAGGCAATTAAAAAGGTGGCGCTTACGAAACGCCACCATCAATAACAGAAAATCATGCGCTAAGAAAACTGATAAAATAAATAGGTATTAATATCTCCACGCTAGTTTATACGCGTATATGTTTATCTCTCTCAATTATTTATGTATTCATCAACACTCTTTCGAGCGGTTTCACGTAAAATATCCCGAATAGTATCAAGGTTACGAGATGTGATATTTCTGGAGTTATTTTTCTCGCGATTAGAAGTAAAAAATATAAAAGCTTTTTTGGGGATATCGCTAATACATTTAGTATGATTAGATATAGGTTCTTTTAAGTCGTAATATTCACCTTGGCAAGAATAGATACAATTTAGACATGGCTCAGAATGGACTGGTGACGGAACTGGGGAGGTTTTAATGAGTTCATCATTACTGAAAAATCTTTCCCATACACCTATAGCCTCTTTAGTTACTTTCCCTGATTTTTGGTATGGAGAAATACCCTTACCGTTTTCTGAGGTAATTTGAATTAAGATCTTGTACAAAGTAGGGCCCCAGCCAGGCCCCCAAATATTCTGTACCATCCAACTCCCATCTTTATTTTTTAGAATATTTGCAGCGACAAGAGGTTGTATATCAAAAACGTTATCACTCGGTCTGTATAGGCCCACTATTCGTCCCGCTTGTGTAGCCGGCTTATCCTCTTCTATGAATAAGCAAAGGTCGTCTATATTGATGATATTTATTCCTTTGTTTTATGTACCCTACGTACCTTGGTTTGAATCCGACTTATTCCCTTGAGGTGTTGAAAAATGCCGGAGTATTCCACTTAGCAGCATTAACCCAATTAATCCTAATGGGCCGATAGCTCCCCCCCCACTATCACTAATTACGTTTGGATTTTCTTGCTCTGAATCACTGTCGTCATTCGTATCGCTATCAATATCTGTTTTGGCCTCAAAATTAACTGTATTTTTGGCCTGACTTACCCCAGTAATAAAAATCTCCAACGTCGCTGTTCCGGCTTCTGTGAAATCAGTGTTGGTTATGGGGAATTCACCGGTTATCTCAGTATTGGTTTGAGATATATTAAACTCAAAATCATGGGTTCGTGAGCCGATTGTTAACAACACTGTGCCACCAACCGGAATGGCGTCATTTTGACTTCTACTAATGGTGTATATTAACACCTCTGATTCTACGTCGATTGTAGCTTCTAGTAAAAAATTCCCAATAAACGGTTCATTGGTATTGGTAATTGTCACCACCGCTTCACTAACGCCTATGTGCCTACTATCTTCACTTGTTAAAGAAAGCGTTAAGTTTTTGGGCTCACTATAAGTGTCATCATTAAAGGTGAATAAAGTGATATTTGCGCTGGTTTGGCCATCGGCAAAAAGAATTTTTTCACTCAATGATGTGTAGTCCACGTCTGATTTTGCGGTGTCATCCTGTGTTGTCAGTAACACTTCTATACTTCCACTGTCACCATTGTTTCTTGCCAACTTTATTGTAAGGGGATCACCCTCATTTACGCTATATTCACTTTGCTGAAGGCTTATCTCACCCGGTGGTGAACTAGCTTCATCTGACACAATCGTCAAGGTAGCTTCTGTAGTACTTCCTTTAGATAGTAAATAGGGGTAAGCGATTCTGAGCTCCAGAGTTTCAGTTGGTTCAATTTTTTCATCGTTTATTATAGGCAATGTGATGTCTACATTGTCCTGCCCTATCTCAAATTCCACGTCGATAAATGCGTTGGAATAATCCTCTAAATACTTAGCACTTATTCCGGTTAGTATTAATTTAAATTTGGCCGGCGCACCTAAATTACCATCTCGCTTGATCGTAATAGTGGCCGTCTCGTTCTCATTTACAGAGTAGCTATCAGACTCAAAATATACCGTTCCCCATGGCTCTACACCTTCCCCTAATTCCGCTTTGGCCGACACTGCGGCTTTGATGACGGTTAGGTTATCCGCATACTCAGCATCGCCACAAATTGCATCATCTAATGTTAACAAAGGGCTGGAAAAATAGGGGGTGATTGCATCGCTGTAATCTGAATACATAATGGTCTTGTTACCAGCACAGGTATACGCATGAGCATATTCAGGTTCGGTATCACCAGCATCTTCATATTCATGCTCAGCCCCCAAGTTGTGTCCCAAATTGTGCATGAAAATCAAATTATCGATTAGTGTGTTTTGGGCCAATAATGCAGAAAAGAGCCCGCCCTTCGATGCAGTATTCAGTTTTTCCTCTCCCTGGTGGTCACGCAAATACACAACTAAATCGGGTGACCACTTCTGATACATGTCATTCTCTTCATAACCATCATTTAGAATGTAAAGTGATGCGTAATAATCTGCTCCAAGCTCGATGTCTTCCCCGTCTTCGTCCTGTGTATCGTATGGCGTACTATCCGACAAATTCACCATAGGGGTAAAATCAACCAAACTAACCTTTGCGCTTACTTCCTGCTCTGAAAAAGCGGTATTTAACGTATCCACCATGCTCTCGATGCGAGCAACGCCTTCGTCCTCGCCATAGGCATCAAAAAAACTGGGTTGGTAAAATATTAGTATTTCGATTTCTGAATCTGCTTGCGCTGTAAAGCTGACTACACAAGCCCAAAGAAGGATAAGGCTAAAAACGCAGCCCTTGAATAAAGAATTAGAATGCATTATTTACCTCGGTATATGAAAAAGCCCTGCATGATTGAACAGGCAGGGCTTATTATTCTGACGGTTTAGCGAGTTTTACGGAATGTTAGTAAAGCTCCAGCCAGCATGAGTAGCCATCCAAACGAACCGCCCCCTGAAGAGCTTGAGCCACTTTCCGCGCTATCAGATTGGTCATTGTCAATGACCGAAACTGTTACCGAATCATCTGATATAAGCGCATCGGGGGTGTCCGCTGAAATTGCAATTGACATAGTGTAATTATCTTCATCTTTTGAGTTATCTGGAAGAGTGAAGCTAATAGCGCCGGTACTATCTTGATCACCCACCAGCAACTCATATGAGGCACCACTTAGACCATTAGAATATGCTGTCGTGAACGTCAATGTAACATCACCTTCATATCCATCTGTTCTGTTAACATCTATTGCATAATCCCCGCCCTCTGTGACAGAAGAAATTGAATTAACTGTAAAAGTTCCAGATGTTGGCTCAGTGGTGTCCCTGATTGCAACTACCATTGTCTCAGTATCAATTGGGGTATCAGCGTCAGAAGAAATATTCAATACAAACGTTTCTGTTCTCTCAGCAAAAGAGTCATTCCAGGTCACTAAGTTTAAAGTCTTCGAAGTTTCACCTTCGACAAAGTGCAATTTTTGATTAATCGCCAAGAAATCTTCGTTGACCGCAGCCGATGAATCAGAGTTGGCTTCTGGCTGAGTTGTAAAGACATTGACTACTACGTCATTTTCGCTGTTGGCACTGCGAGTGATAGTAACTGCTGCAGTGTTACCTTCGTTAATGTATGTTGGTGCCGATACACTGAAGCTGCCTGCATCACCTGAGTTATTAACATTAGATAAGTAAACTGTCGCCTCGCTGTTATCTCCGATCGATAGCGTATAAGGATATTTCAACTCTAGAGTAAAGGTTTCTTCGTCTTCTTCCAGAGTATCATTTACCATTGTAAATGATACGGATGCCATCGAGCTATTCGGTGCGAATGTTGCAAGCTGATAAACATCTGAAAAATCTTCTCCCCACTCCGCTGTACCATTAACTGCGAAAACTTTGACAGTGGCCGATTTACTTAAATCACCGTCACGAGTTAGGCTAACCGTTAAAGTTTCGTCTTCGAAGACGCTATAAGTTGCGGCATCTAAATTAACCGTGCCCAAAGTCGCGATACCATCTCTACGTGCGGCGGCAATGCTACTATTCTCCTCAACAACACGCGCATTATCAGCATTATCCTTATTCCCACAGATATCAGTGCCTCGAACAATCTCCGGACTAGAGTAAAATTTGTGTTTCCCGGCAGAAGATAGGGAGGATTTCATTACCGTTGGGGTTCCATCACAAACGGATGAATGGGCATAGGCTGGCGTAACATCAGGCTCATCTTCTATCTCATGTCGCGCTCCAAGATTGTGGCCAACTTCATGTATGGCAGTGATAAAATCTAATTCATCATTGTCAGCCATAAGGATGCTGTATTCACCACCAACTGATGCCGCTCCGTTCGTTGTGCTGTCAGAGCGATTGTCACGGACACTCATTACTAAGTCAGCCTGCCAAGACTGATAAATGTCATATTCTGGGTAACCCTCATTGAGTATAGCGATTGACGTTAAATAGCCAGCTCCGTCTTTCGTTATATTCCCTTCTTCATCAGTAATGTCTGAATACCCGACCTCATCCGGTACAGAGGTAATCGGAACGATGTCTTTAAGTACAATTGCTGCATCGATATTGTTTGTTTCGTAGGCTTCATTTATCGAGCCGACCATTTCTTCAATATGGTGAATAGCTTCATAAGCGTTGTACTGCGCAGCGTAAGAGTTTTGGTAAAAAGCCACCATCTCGATGACACTTGTAGATTCCGTAACTTCCTTTTCTAATGGTGCTACGATGGTTTTTGATAAGGTCCGAGCAGAAGAGGTTGAGCGACTTTGAATGTCTGATAACGTTATTTGTCCATCGGTACTCAATAAATCAGAATTGTCTCCTGCCATTGCTGGGGTGCCTAAGATGGCGGTAATTAGACCTGCTAGATGTGCGTGTTTTAGTTTCATTTATAACTACTCCAATATAAATACTATTTTTAAGTGGGTTGGTATTCTTCTACCAACCCACTGTTCCACAGCTATTTTTATGTGCAAAAAAATGGGCGCGGTCAGTTTAATTTATTTATTCGGCAATTAAACCTATTGTCTAAGTAGATTGTGAATAATTCTGTCCTCTGATTTACGGGCCAGCATTAAGTTTGGTTTAAATTACTGAGGCTAAGAGCCTTTCTTACATATTTCATAAATATGCGTTATACCATTTCGGCTGCTGATGGAAGTTTTCGGCTCTCCTTTCACATAAGTAGGATCATCAGATACATCAACATCATTCCACCATTTGGCGGTTGATTGGCTTCCTTCCGACACGAAGTAATAAGGTCTAACGCCTCCTGTAGAAGTAACTTCATTATATCGACAGTCATCGGGCTCGGTTACTTCAGCGCTTGTATTTTCCCAGGCATAGGTTTCAGTATCTTGGTCATTGAATGTGGTGTCGGCATTGATTGACGCCGTTAATTTGACAGAACCGTTTGTTGAGTCGCCAGCAACCAACGTACCTGAAATTGCGCAAGAAACTGATTTAGTTTGTCCTGCAGATGCAGTGCCGTTGCTACAAGCGCCTTTAGTAGCTCCGCCAGTCTCAGTCCATGTATATGAGCAATTGTATGGGCAGCTTACCGTCCCTGTAATGGTTGCAGAAAATGATTCCCTTTCACTGCTTAGATTGCACCCAGAGCATGATGTAGTTACTTCTGGATCTGCAGAGCTATTGTTTTCAAAGTAAACTGACTTACTAGCTGTGTAGCTTTCTGATGTGTAGTGTGAGTTTGTGGCTTTAGCTTTTACAGTGCCGGAATAAGATTCTTGTGGATCTAACGTTGACTTGACCACACAAGATAATGTGGCGGTTCCCCCAGCAGATATATTTGTTGTTGAGCACCCCGAGCTTTTCGTTAGAGCGCTTGGTACCGTCCAATCAACACTGCACCCCTGTCGGCAGTGTGATACTGAAGCTCTTAACGTCGCGGTGAAGGTAGATTGGCTATTGGCTTGACTGCACCCAGTACAAGAAAATGAAATAACAGGCGTTTCAGGAATGCAAAATTTCGACGTGTTAATACAGTTGTCAATCGCATTACCATATTCGTCCAAAATGGCATAGTTTTCATTTACAGACGAAGTAGATGTTTCAAAGTCTGTTCCGGTAAAGCTTCCCCCCGTGTATTTATTTACCGTCAGGTTCGTAAACGTCCCATTGGTAGCCGATGTATTGGTACCTTTTATAGTTGTAAAATTCCCTTCAGTGGCATCTACATTACCATTGGTGTTGGTGATGACAGCAGTAGTAGCAGCAAACGATAATGCACTTAAGGTGTTTGAAACTGAAAAGCTAGTACTTGAGGCTTCTCCAAGAGTTGAGGTGCTGGAGTTTATTTTGTTTGTTGTTAGATTTGTTGGAGTAAATGTAGTGGTGGCAACATGGTTTGTAGTGGTTCGCCCTGACACTGCAACGCTGTCGGATTCCCCGCTCAGTGCGCTCACATTCGTTGCATCTGTTGAGGAACTGTTGAGATACTCGAAATAAGCCCTATCTGCTTCACTATAATCAGCTGCTACGTTATCTCCTTGCCCTCTTGAAGCCAGGATGGAGTTACCAATCAAGCTGCTCGAATTCAACGTGGTAAATGTACCGGAATTAAGAACAACATCGGTACTATTTATCTCATTCCCGTTAGCATTGGTAATATTCGCCGTGTTGTATTGGATATTTGCACCGCCAGCTGTGGTAGCAGTGCCGTTATCACTTGTCAGGACTTTTGTTGTCGTATTTACCGTTTGAGCGCTAGTTGTTTTGATATTACTGCCGTTAGCTGTGTCAAATCCAAGCTTTTCACCCTCTGCGCTGGTTGTTTGCAATGATGTTCCTGATAATTTGTCAATATCAGCAACCTCTATTATTGCTCGAGTAACATCACCATCCTGAACGGTTAAGCTTTCTAACTCTAAGTCCCTAAAAGAACCATTGGCTGCTACTAATGTTTTAGCACCAGTTAAATTATTTCCGTTGAACTCAATATCACCTGCTACAGACGTTGCGCCTTGAAGCTCAATGTTTTTAGCGTTGAATGCCAACCCATTACCTGTGTCAGATATAGAGTTTTGCCCCATCTCTAGCGAACCAGATATAACAATATCGGTAGCCTCTATTGCATCTGAATTTAGCTTTCTTATAGTGGCCGATTCCACATCGAGTCGATCAGCATTCGATAAGTTTTGCTCATTAAAATCAATCGATGTTTCAAACTCCATGGCTTCTTGTTGCATTTCATTTTCATATCGAGCAAGGGCATCACTGAATAGTAAATTATCCTCAGGGGGGGGCAGAACAGACGTGAGCTCTCCTGATGTTGCTTCCCCATTGACAACCATAGATTTGGCTGACTCAGCAACTCGATCTGAAACCGTTTGAACTTTTAAAACTTGCTGTCCATTACTGTTGACACTGAAATAATAATTGGTACCAAGTGCTGATTCTAAATCGCCGGTGTAATATGCGGTCAGTTCGCTGGTAGAACACCACGCACGATTTACGTAATAGCATCTAAGTGAGGCTGCTTGAATGTGTTCGATCTCAGTAGCAATCACCGCGGCTATTTCTTCTGATTGATCGGCAGCATTTGAAACGGTATCGTAATAAACTGCCGCCCCTGTCAAAGCAAGTGTGGCGACGATAGAATTCAACATCGCCCCACCAGTTTGCCTAAACGATTTCTTCATGCTCATCACTGACACCCCCCAGCTCTTACGCATGCGTCCCACTCAGACTTAATTGATTCAGCAAGTTGATGGTTGCTGTTTACACTGGATTGGCTTGTTGTAAAGTTCGAACCGGTAAAGTCCCCTCCAGTCGTTTTTGAAGCTGTGACGTTAGAGAAATTCGCGTTAGTTCCGTTTATGTTTGTCGACGTGAGTGTATTAAAATCTCCTGTTCCGCCATTCACGGTATTTACATTTAGAGTTGTGAATGTGCCGGTAGTAGATGTAATTTTATTTGCGCTAGCTGAACCCGACACACTCAGACTTGTTGCTGACGCGCTCCCTAAGTTTGAGGTGCTTGAAACTAATTTGTTGGTTGTTGTGGTGCCACTGACAGTGGCGTTTGTAGCGACAAGATTCGTCGTCGTCAGTGTGCCATCAACATCGAACGTCCCTGCTGCTATGCTTGATGCAGTGAGATCGTCTGTATCAATACTGGGTGATTCTATTGAAGTGAAATATCCTCTATCAGCTACTAATTCGCCATCCACATACATTGAATTAAACTCAGCTGAGTTATAGTTAATACTCGTTGCATTTACAGTAGTTGCATTTGCAGAAGCAATATTAGCTGTATCAAATGTGCCGATGCTGTAATCGATCCGGGTGCCTGAAAGTGAACCTATCGTGCCGTTTGCATAATCAAGTGTCGTACCCTTTAAGTTAGCAATTGTTGCATTATCTGCGACAACAGAAACGCTTTGTAGGTTGGTAGTAGTCAAGTCAGTTACGTTAAGGCTATCACCCGTTGCATCAGTAAATGTTAGAGAACCTATAGTCGCATCGTCAAATCTGAGTTTGGTTATGTTGGCATTTTCAATTTCAGCATCAGTCGCAGCAAAGTTTGTGAATGTAGCATTTGTCGCGACGAGACTTTCACTCGTCAGTTCCTTAAACTCTCCCGACTCTGCCTCAATACTTCCTACTCCGGTTATGTCATTTCCATTGGCATCTAAATCTCCCTCTAAAGACACATCACCGTTTAGGACTAAATTATTTCCAGTGAACGTAAGTGTGTCGCCATCACTGTCAATACTTCCACTAACAAATTCAACACCTTCAACGGAAGTTAACCTATCGGTAATAAGCTCTTCTATTACCGCTGTAGTGACATTTACTTCTTCAGCGTCAAGCTCTGATATATTTCTTATATTATGCCCGTTAGCGTCTATATCGGTTTCAAGCTGATTTAGTTCAGGGGACCCATCTACAGATACCCTATGTAAGTACTGGCTGGCGAGTGTTTCTATGGTAGGTATGGGAGTCGTAACTTCCACTGAAGTTCCAGAAAGACTTGAGCTGGCATATTTATTACTAAGAGATTTAGCATATGTACTGTCAGACGTATTAACCGAAACCGCATAACCATTCGCTGTTTCTGTTCCGACATACGTAGAACCCCATGGGCTCTCCGTACTACCAACATAATATCCTTCGGTAACCAGCTCACTAATTGATGTGGGGGCGCGCCTGTTTTTTGTGTAGAACTGGTTGTATGCTTGTGTCAGCCCATCCACATCCGCTGCTGCTTTCTCTACTAATGATGTTTTTTGCTCAACCTTGTAATTACTAACCGCACCCGTTGCTATGATTCCCATGATAGCAAGGCTAATAACTAACTCTTGTAACGTAAACCCTGATTGCTTTGCACTTTTTTTCATCTGATAAATCATCCTATTTGCAATCATCATTACCATACGCTTCCCTAAGCTGACGGTATCTGATGCTATTGGTTTCTGAAGAAAGCGTTGGCCTGAAGGCCCATTGGACTTGAGTATTTGTAACTGAGGTGTTTGATTTTTTTCTCTCGAACCATTTAGCAGTCGCGCTATCCGGCATATTCGCAGTTACGTAATAGGTGACTTCTTCCGTTCCTACACCGGAAACACTTGGAACAAACGCTATATCCTCTGGAGTTTCTATAACGCTCGGATTCTGAATGTAACTTGCCTTCAAACCGGCTAGTGTAGGTTGCGAAAAGCTGCTATCTGCACAATGATTCAAATAGTAGCCATTAATCGCTTTTCCGATTATCCGTGCTGAAAAATCAATCCCATCATAACTCTGCAATTTAAGTTCAGTTCTTGACGACTGGAATGTACTGAGAGTAATAATTGCGCTCAATGCGAGCGCAATTATTAATGAGGGAAGATTCAACATGAACCCTCTCTGTTTCATATTAACTTCCAGCGAAGGTTATCGAGAATGTTCCACCCGAATAACTTGGGGTAGTTGATGGCGCAGCGTAGTCTTCCATTTTGCGCACAAAGTTTGCACCATCTCGGTCATCTTTAATCGAACCTGAAGTAATGATGTACTGAGTATTATCCGAAGAATCTACTGATATGGTGACGTCACCAGCCCATGGGTTTATAGCTGTTCCATCCCCCCAATTTTCGTCGATTAATCCATAGTCTTGCAATTCATCCATGGACACATTTGACATGTCGCCGTTCGTAGGCCTGTACTGTTTCGCGGCTTTATCTACCGCTAACACTTGATCCATTGCTGCGGTAATCTGACCAGCCCCCCAATACCCAGAAATACTTGGCCAATTTAAAGCGGTTAAGAGACCAATTATTGCCAGCACAACAACCAACTCAATCAAAGTAAATCCACTAGATCTAACTTTCTTGAGACGATCGAACTCATTTATTTCAAGGGTTGTTTGAAATGTATTTTTCATAGGTAACTCCACTAGTTAGTTGTTATAAAAGTTTTTAAATTTAAAATGACCAGAGCGAATCCGATCACGGTGATTCCAGTTATCGCTACAGCTAATAGCCATGACATGACCATGAGCCAGAATTGTGTTTTTGATAAATGAAGCTTTGCTTCGCTTTCTGCTTGCTTGGTGACAATCAGTAAAGCTCGATTTTTAGATTGGTCGTCGGGTATCCGTGAAACGGAATACAACCGACTCATTAAGCGAGCTGGGAATAAACCTACATCTAATACGCGAGCTAACTGTGTTTCACCCAAATCTAGGCTGTTCAGCATGACTGATGTAAAAGACTGCACATATTTATTGCTGTTGGCATGCGCTACTAGGATGGCTTTTTGATCACTGGCCTTTGTTGCTTTAATAATTGCGATTAACTTAAGAATCGATAAAGATTGGTATGCTTTAAAAATACTAAACGGAGGGCATCTGTCTAAAATAGCTCGGTGCTTACCGATAGCGTTGAAGGCTACTTGTTTCCATGTGACTATGAGAAAAAGCATAGCCAAAAATATACTTATGTAATAATCAGCTAGGAAAATCGAGAGGGAGTAGCAAAACTGGCTTATATCACTCCATTTACTTACCGGGGTAAAATTAGCAAACCCCATAAAGTCAGATTTACCCAGATAAATTGCGAATCCTATTCCGCTAAACAGTATGTATCCGGGTGCTAAAAACTTGCCTAAAAATTGATTTTTGAACTCTCTTAGACTGGTTTCTTGTTCTAAAAAAATATCTAGGACTTTCTTGATATCCCCTGATTTTTCTCCGGCTTTGTATAGATCTAAAATGTCACCATCAAACCATTTCTCCATCCCAAACGAGGCTTTTTTCCCGTCATTCAAGGCATCAAGAATTGAGTTTGCTACGTTCTTTTTAATAGGAGCATCATTCGATAAATCGACACCATCAATAATAGACTGGCAGGCATATGCGTCCGAGGTTGTTTCCAAAAATGAGGCGTAATCTTCAATGAATTTGAACTGCTTACTTCGATTAAAAACAAATCTCAGATACAGGTATCGTATATCTGATAGAGCAACAACTTTTGAATACAGTCGATCGATGATAAATCTAACATCATCTAGATAACGGGAAATTATTGGACTCACGACCTCTCCTTCTCAAGCTGAGATGAGCTTTCATCGTTTCCTAAAAATTTCCCCTGGAAATAATCCCATGAAGCTTCAAAACTTTCAGATGGATCTCCGAGAGTCGTCAACAAATCATCAGGAGATACATAACCGGCTTTCACCATTCTAATGCCGACATCCCTCATCGAAACCCACCCTATCGACCGCAAGTATTCCTCTAACTCATTTGCGCGATTGCTCCGGATATAACTGCAAACAGCATGATCAAAAACTAGTATTTCTGCTACAGCTTGTCGCCCAATGTAGCCAGTGTAATTGCATTCCCCACAGCCACCGGCACGGTGAATTCTATATTTTTCTCCCCAAAATGAATCTGGCTCACCTTTCGTCGCACAGATACACAGCTTTGGTAAAAGCCGCTGAGAAATTAATGCTTTGAATAGGCCACGTTGTGCTTGAGTGTTGTAATCAACCCCTAAGTGCACCAAACGTTCAATCGCGCTCAATGTGTCATGAGCATGCAGAGTGCTTACCATGAGGTGTCCAGATAGTGCTGAGTTGATAACATCTTTGGCAGTATCTGAATCACGGATTTCTGAAATACCTATCACATCAGGGAATTGACGCAATGAGGCTTTTTGATACGCCTGCGCTGTCAAACCATATTCAGCAACAACGTCTTCTTGAGTTACTTGAGGATGGTTGATTATGTACTCAACAGGGTCTTCTATTACGATTAACTTCCAATGAGCTGGCATTTCTTCGTAAAGTGTTTTTAAGGTCACTGTTTTGCCGTGTCCAGTCGGGCCGACAATTAAAATGATGCCATTTGGTTGAGTCGCTAACCACTTTAGAAAGTTACTTTGTTCTGGTAAGTAACCAAGAGTATCAATGGTTCTGCTGTCTTGAATTCTCGTCTGGATTATCCGAAATGAATACGTAAAACCTCCATTCGAATAGGCTTTCAAGCCCCTAAGGCGTACTTCTTGCCTCACTCGCCTGCCATCTATATTGGGCTCTATAGTCAATTTAGTAGTTTTAGCTATAATTTGCTGATCTTGAATCGAGCCCGTTATATTCTCTGTTTCAGTCTGAATAATCGCGCCCATCATTGCCCGAACTTGTTCCTCCGGTAAGTTGTACCGGTTGGTCATCTTCCCATCAATTTTGAAAGCGTAAGTACCAACACCATTGCCTACCTTAAAATCCATATCCGCAGCGCCACTTGAAACTGCTTGCTCAACAATGCTTATGAACCGAAGTTTTGCATCCGACTTTTGTAATGAATCAAATTCAGCTTGCTCATCATTTTCACTCTTTTTCTTCATACCCAAGCTGATGAAATGTGAAATTGCGTCTGCCTCGGCCATGACAATTTCGACACTTTTTGCTTTGTAGGATGAGTTTAAAGCCGACTCTAGATTCCGAAGTTCACGTCTTCCCTGCTCATATGTTTGGTAGGTGGTTAAGATCAGATATTTACCAAACTCTTTCGTTTCCATTACGATAACGAAATTAACAAGTTCATCTGATTTGACTCCCGAACCTAGAAGGTTATTACACCTAGCTACCATCGGAATAAAAGGCGTGAGTCCTTTTGCGTTGATATCTTTTATATTCAGCAAGGCGTCTTTTCTGAAACTAAATGGATGGTTGTCAGTAGTTTCAATTGGATTTGATTTGGTTGATAGTGCTTCTTTCATTTCAATCACCTAGTGCAAATCCTGGCATTCATCGCCTTTACATATTGAAACGGCTTGCTCAACAATGTTTATTTTCACTTTCCCAAAAAGCACGTATCCGTTTTGAACCTCATACGAGTTCCCTTGATACAGCAAGTGCGCCGAGGTATTTCCTGCTATTTCTGAGACACCCATGAGGGAGAATTCAGATAATTCGAGCTTATCTTTCTTGGGCAGCTCTTCAGTTGATGCATTTTCGTTGGATCGGTCTCTTAATCGGTTGTAGTAACTCCCCTGATTTTCTGTGAGCTCTTTGTTTAAAGCATTAATTTGGTCAATCTGAGAATCTTTTCGTCCGGCTCTAATATCGTTCATCTTCTTAGTCCATTCAGAAAATTCGAACTCTGCTTTCGCCCTGCGAGCATTCAACTCGGCAATCTGCACAGCTGATTCTTGGTTCGGGAGATCGTATGTATACCTTACGTTTTGTGCTGCCTTTTCCTTATCTGGGGCCGCATCAATATAAGCTATGTATGTGTCCTTAATAGTTGTGGGTTTAGCAGGGGCCGGTGGTGGCGCCGATGCTTTAGCAACGGGAGGATTGACTTTTTCTGGTAATTTCCCAGCGGGCTCTTCCAACTCTCTTGCGATTAAAACAGCGCTCAAGCCTATAGCTATCATTCCGCCAATAACTAATAGTGTTTTATTTGGTTTTGTTTTGTTTACCATTGTTCTGCCCCGTTTAAAATCAGTGTTATATTTCCGTTAATCGTGTCACCTATAAACCTGTAACTTCCACCAACAATACTTATTGGTTTGTTTTTTGTGATAGCCGCCAGCTTCAACAAATCATCTGCTGTAGAACCTTTTAGAGATAACTGAAGCTTGATCGCTCGCCAGACGTGTGATGTTGGATCAGGTGTTTCAAAGTTAATGAATGAAGCTGTTATATTCGGTGTGAATGAAACTAGGTCGTCTGTAACTGTTTGATAAAGAGTTCTTAAATCCCAAACTTCTAATGATTCTTTTTTATAAAGAGGAATATTGGCACCTTTAACTGAGATAACTGTTCCTTCTTTAGTCACATCGTTTACCATGGGAATGCCAAATTTTTTTGATATTGTTTTGACTGTTTTTGCTAAGCTACCTGTAAAACCCCCTTCATTTATTAACTTATAAATTACGTCGTGTTGTTTAGTATGTGACACTTCAACTATTCGCCAGCCCGCTAAAGTGGCAGTAAAGGCGCGAATATTATTGAAATCCTGAGCAAAACGGTTAGATGCTTGGGGTGATTGAACCGTCATGAGTGTTCGATACTTTTCCCATTCGTCTTTGACTCTAACTACTTCCTCTTTTTGATCGAATGCATTTAAAACGACATTTCCGGCAACGACTAGCAATACGACAGCTACTAATATAGGTAGCCATCGTTGATAGAGTCCCTTTGGTGATAATCTTTCTTTGATTTGTTCTGCACGAACAAAACGAAATTCCTCATCTGGGTTCGTAGTCTCAGTCAGAGCCTTCGAATAGTGTCGTGCCTCAGCAATGCCTAACCGTTGAGTCACATCGCTCAAGTAGTTTTTATCAATGCCATACGCAAAAATTTTCAAATTTCCAAATTCAGTCTGAGATTGATTGTTCGCCGTTACAAATTTCAATCGTTCGATTAACAACGAAAATTCACGGTCTAAACTATCTTTGGAGCACACGTTATCTAATTGGATTTCTCCATTTTTGATATATAGATATAGAAACTTCTCATTTTCTGTAGCAGAGTCTGCAATTGATTCGACATAGATGAAGTTCGGTATATCGATATAATCGAGACGTACTTGCTCAGCAAAATCAAAAAACGGCTTACTAGAACTTTGATCGAAATCGGACATAGATAATCGACCGACGCCGTTCTTTCGGGATGCTGAAATATAAGGCATTTTGTATTCATCGTGCGCAGCATTTGCTTGGCCCAATATATCTCTGCCAGTAAACACTTTTCTGACAGGCGAAAACACCCAATAAAACTTATGATCTTGACGAAGGTAATTGTACATATTGCTTACCTCGTTATGATGCGAGGTGTTAGCAATATGACTGTATTGGTATATGTATCCGCTGAACCCTTAGTTCCGCCGAAGAGCATGCTACCCGCTACGCTACTGTTATATTCCGATAATCGTGAGCGCAGTCCAGACAATAAAATTGTTTCTCCATCACGAACAAAGAATTCTTGATGAAATTCTTTACGTGTTGTTTCAGGTGTTTGAATAGTGGCGTCATCGCTCGTTACTGAGCCAATATCAACCAATGAAGCGTATTTATTTGCAATAGCCCCGATAACAGACATGTCATCTAAATTGATATTCGCTACCGCATAAAGGTTGAGTCCCGTTGAGACAATGCCCGGAATTAAGATACCCGTTGAAGATGTAGTAGTGGATGCGCTGCCACTACTGGCTAGATAAGTTGTGTCGGCGCCATTAATGACCTTGCCGATTCGGTTGTTACGCAACGTAATCTTTGGCTCGATAACATTGTAAACAATACCTTGATTATCTAATGCACTGATAAATGCGGATGAGCCCGCGTATTTACCACTTTCTTTCGAATACCCTAAGACTGCCGCCGTTCCATCAACTAAACTTCCTGAGAAGTTATTTGTTAATGAAACTACACCTTCCGCTGATAAATTCTTAGAAACAACGTCCCAATTTAAGGAGTACTCAGACCCAACTTCATCTTGATAATCCACTATTTTTATATCGAAGTAGACCTGCGCTGTGGCCTTGCGATTTTCCGCTTGGATGGCATCTCTTATACGTGTGACATTCTGGGGATAGTCACGAAGATAAAGAGTGCTACTGCTCGATTGAATATTGAATTGCCCCTTGCTACTCATGAGCAATTGAACTGTTTTAGTAACATCGGCCAAAGAGTCGAGCTTTATACCCTCGAGATTTACATAGTTGGTATCATCTTCAACTCCAGCATCAGTCATAACCATATCAATAGAGCTGGTGTCCGAGGTGGACGAAGTAGTAGTTGAGTTTGATTTACCACCAATTCGATAGTTTGATATACCAGGAATAAAGCTAATATCAATATATGCAGTCTCAAATTGAGACCAAGTAACAACGCCATCTTCGATCGAATACCCATAGCCAGTAGCTAGTTTTATCTTGTCGAAGGCATAACCGAGTGGCCCATGATGGTAGAGAGAAAATGATTTGGTTTCGTCAAGACCATCTAAATAACGCGTATTGATACCTTTCGTTTTCTGGAGATAGGCCATGAATTGACCCAAGCTAAATGCTTTAAATTTAAAATCCACATCCTCAAAAAACCAGTTTGGGCGGTTTTGGTCATTTTCTTGTAACTTGGGGACGTAAAATTCAGGCGAGTTGACTATGTTACTCAAACCATCTTCGGTTGGGACTAGTTTATATGCTTCTGCCAACTCTTTGTTTGCTGTCATTTTAATTGATTCAGCGACAGAGCCATCTAAGGTACTTTTCGTTTGAGCACAACCTGTGAGTGCGGCCGCACAAATACCTAGAGCACAAAGTAGATACTTACTCATTGTGGTTTCTCCTGTTTTGGCACGACTTCTACAACATTATTTGCCCAAAATATCGCTTTGGCTTGATAGCGGCGCAGTATTGAATTTAAGATATGCTTGTTTGATTCCCCCTTAGCGTCATATGTATTGAACCAACGTAGGTTTGTATCTAAAGACCAAACAACTTCATTAATTTCGGGGAAGCTACTTAGAATAAATTTTTTAATTTGAGGCTCTAACCGGCCTTTATTCAGTAGGAAGTGCGGTACATTTTCTGTCTTAGTTGGCACCGATAACGACACATCATCGGTCGAAGTATCAGCAGTTCCAATTTCAGCGGTTTTGCTTGATGAAGTGTTATCTTGCGCGATATTTACAGTGGGTTTGGTTTTTAAAAAAATGCTATTTTCAGCTGTTTCGTCCGAGTTTTTTTCTTCGATTTTAGCTTTAGGTTCGATAACGTTTAACGCTGCTGATTTAGCAGCTTGAAGCTTTACTTTACATGACCGGATATGCTCAGAAGCAGCTGTAGACTGAACTGCCTTGGCATATGGAACAATGGTCAAGCCCGAAATTAGGGCCGACCCCATCAGTAATAATTTATACATGTGTCACTCGCTGTTATCTTGAAATAACGCTAGATTAACGAGTCACAAACTTTATAAAACTGTTTTCCGGATATGACGACATTTAGTTGAAAATGTGGGTTGTTTTTTTGAAATTGAGAGGAGAGAGGCGCGTAGACTAGCGCCAAGGTGTCATCTAACTGTATTCGATTTTTGGTACTTGCAGTGTGATTGTTAGCCACTCATAAAAATCTGTTAGCCAACTACATAGCATGATCCAATCTCTCGTATATGTATCTATGTACGAGTCGGGATTGATGCCCTCATAGTCTACACCATCATAGTACAAGTCTAAGGGCGTTGCCTTTCGCAAAAAACATTGGTTTGTCAGAACAAACCCCACTCTATCTTGATAAATCGTTGCTACTTCATGAACTAATTTACCGTGATCAATCATGGTCGTGACCTCCATTGAACCAAGATCTTGTTTTTGTAGTTTTGCTCTTGAATCACTTTCGCTTTTAAGAGCAATTTCATTACCAAGAGAAAGTCTGTCTGGTAGATTTTCCGAAGGTTGATATACCCATTGCGTCAATGATGCTTCCACAGTTTGAGGTGCAAAGGGGTGCACTTTTAAACTTGGATAACACTTTTGTAAAAGTCCTACAGCTTTCTTAGCAATTACAGTTGTAGCCATCACAGAAAAGTAAATCCGAGCGGTGTCAGAATCAATTATGATATTGCAAACATCTTCGGTAGGAGAAGCTTTTTGTAGCTCATCCGTTTTGATACGCTCTCTTAACTCTTCGATTTCTTGTTCTGCAAGTTCATCCACATCGATATTGTTTTTCTTGGCCACTTCTTTCTTTTTCGTTGAAAGTAAGCGTTCTACTTTCAATTGATTCACCTTTTTAAATTCATATGTAACCGTTAAAAAAATGAACCTATCGACAGTATGAACTAAAAGCTCTGGATCGTGATAACTGATGATTGAAGTGAAACCTATGCTCTCTTTCTGAGATGGTTTAATGGGGATATGCGCCAGCATTTTTACGTTTTCGGTAAGGTCAACGGCTTCGATTGTTTCATTTGAACCTAACGAAAAATTTACCACTGAAACTGTTTTAAAAAATCTACCAAACATTTTATCGCCTCATACATTTGCTGATGACTTCATGACGGCCTTTGTTTTTAGCCCACACGCCCCGATAATTACAAAATGCTTTTCGTTCAGCATCGAATAGGTACGCAGCTGAGTACATTTTATTATCAACCCGATACCATCCCTCACTGATCATAGTGCTGCTAAGTAATTTTCCTTGGTAAACAATATCACCGTACATTACCTTATCATCTCGTTTCTCAATGGTAACTCCAATATCTTGCTCACCTAAGAGTTCCTGAAGACGCTCGCATTTTGATTTAATGTCTTCTTCTGTGCAGAGGCGTTTTGAATCGGCCATATAGTCGGGGCCTAATATCTGAATTTGAATAAAGTCTGTTTCGCTGATTTGTATATCTAACGTCGATGGCGTGACCACTCGTAATAACGTTCCTCGGTAGCTTGTTTTAGATATTGCAGAATTTGTGAAACACGCTAGGAAAAAAGCCGCCAATATTTTTAGATGTTGGCTCATAGTACCTCCTCGTTATGTCCGCATTTTTTGTCTAATCGAGCACCATCTGTCCAGACTGATGATGAATATGCTTTAGACCACTTGAGTGAGTCTGGAATTACCGTGTCGTTAGTAACCAACCGGTACCCCAAAGCTTTTTCAATACAGCTAATACTCGTAATGTACTTATCCGGGAACTCCGCATTCGTTGCAATCTTGTTGGGTATTAAATATGCGATTGCCATATGTATGTCTGGTTGATACAAGATTTTGTAAAAAGCGCGAGGCTTAAAATCATTTCCTTCTGTCACGGTACCGTTGACAGAATAGAGACGACCCACCTTAATTGGCATTGAGATCTCATAGGTTTGTAACCAATTCCACATTCCACCAGCTCGATTTAATTCTGCAACCATAGGCAACCGGTTTAATTCTGAATTTCTTTCTTTGGCATTGGTACCGACTAAAGAATTATTAGCAAGAGCAGCGAAATCAAACCCAGCTACATGAGCTGCGTCCTCACGATTAAACTTACCTATACCTTCTGAAATAGATTGTTTGAAAGGGCTGTTGTCATACTTAACATTCGCGTTGAGAATGTAAGTGGCTTGTACTGGAATATTGTTAGTTGTTGAATATTCTAATATGTAATCATCGAAGCACTTGTGCATAGATACATTTGGCTGAGCTACGATCAACTGAGTTGTGTCACAGATGCTTTCATCAGCTCCCATCTCGCCCGTAACGGCTATTCCTATCGCAAGTAAATAACTAAGCACTTTCGAACTCCCCCGCTTTTTGTTCCATCAATTCCCCCCACCTTTTTCGCCAGCGTTCTTGCGTGAAAGGGTTTCCGACTAAGTGTGATTCAGGGACTTGAGAAGCAAGCCAATTAAATAGGGCGTTTAGCTCGCCTTGGTTCAATTCTTTGGTTTCGATAAGACGTGCTTGTTCAACTAGAAAATTGGGTAGGTCATCTACGCTTTGTGGTGAACTACCTAAGGTTTGAGCCACAATCGGAATACTAGATAATTGCTCCTGATCTGACGCCATTGCTAAATTTGAAGTAGTATTGGTATCAAGTACTCGTAGCGTTATATGGTTAAAGTAATAACTAAGCACCGCAATAAGGGTATATTCCCCATTAGAGCTAACCAACTCTGTGATAGGGGTTTTAATAATCGGAATTCTTTCTCTTAGCACCTTTCTAGCAATGCTGCTTTGTAACACCAAACTTGATATTGAAAACATGAATTCATGCTCTAGGCTTTCGTCTTGAATATGAATTGCATCAATGTTGTTTGGGATTTTAGAAATAAAATTTTGCATAATTTTTATTACCATTAACTTTGATTTTTAGTATTGCTATGCAACTGGCATAACACAATTTCTACCGGCTTCTTTTGCGTCATAAAGTCGCTGGTCTGCACGTTTTAATACATCTTCAAATTTCTCACCTGAAAGCGTTTCAGCTATCCCAAAACTCATGGTGACGCAAGCTGATTGTTGCCCTTGAACATCACTAATGCCACGCATTTCTTTGGAGTGTTGTTTGCGATTTTTATCACGAAGAATGAGGGTGTAATGCTCAATCGTTAGGCGTAGTGGCTCAATATAGGGAAATGCTTCCTGGCCTGATTTGTTTTTGAAAATAATGCAGAACTCTTCACCGCCATATCGATATGTCAAGCCACCACCCCCTACACAAGCAAGCTTTTTAGCCACTAGGCGAAGTACGTCATCGCCAGTATCGTGCCCATAGGTGTCATTGAATTTTTTAAAGTGATCTACGTCACACATGACGACTGCAAACCGCTTACCTAATCCGCTTGCTTGAACCTCCATAGCTCTTCGCGAACTAATACCCGTTAGCTGATCACGATATGCCATGTTGTGAGACTCTTTAAGCACAATAAATAGGAGGGCTAAGCTAAAGCACAAAAGCATAAAGTTGTTTGGCGGCACACCCATCAATCCCATAATCACCATGCATATCCCGATGTATGAAAAGACAACATCTTGGTGCGTTCCGTTCATCCAAACCAAATACAGTAAAGCAGGAATCCCCAGTGCTAAAACGAGATAGAGCCCAATGACATGGCTTGATGTGTACTTGGCCAACAACATATTGATCACCGCCAATCCGATAAAGGCAGTGAAGGAGGTAAGGACGCGTTCATTAATAACATTTCCACTTACCCCACGTTCAGGCGTAAACCCTAGGTAAAGTAAAATCGCTATCATAAGCTGAGGTACAATTGATGTGTAAAAACTGGTTCCGAGCATTTGAGGAAAGCCAAGAGGAACCGCTTGATAGGCAATCATGAGCAATGTTGTAAATAGTACCTTGCCTTGCTTATATTGATAACTGAGCCCAAGCACAACAACATATGCGAACAATGCAAGCCATGGCAGTGAGCTTAAAATTTTTAAAGCACTAAACGGATAAATACTTAAATAAATCGTTGTTGTTGTCAGTATGAATAGGCAAACAAATTGAGTCCTATTTTTTTCTAAGAGCTGCACGACAAACCTCTTTACTTTTTTAATGAACTTCAATCTACCGGATCAGAAAAGGGTTTTAATCTAGTTTCCGGATTTGAGCACATTTAGTTCTGGGAACGCCTGCTCTAAGCAGTTAAATTTTGGATACACACATTACTAAGGGGTTAGATTGGATAACTTCAGCTTAGGTGCAACAGTAAGGGAGCTTGCTCAGCTTGTTGAAATGGAGTACGCAACCAAAATTGAGGCAGAAATGTTTAATCAAGAATGGTTGATATCGTATTATTTGAACAATAAAAAACGAATTGTTTCTTGCTCTTATAAAGAAAAAGCAAGAACCTTCAAAACAGAACTCGCACTTTTCAAAACATTGTTGCTATTTTCGCCTAATTTCACTATTAAATTGGCCTAAGTTACTGGCCTCATACATTTACATCGGAACCATTAAACGAAGAACTTTAAATATGAATGATTTACTTTTAGCTGTAAGTACCCTGTGCTTTGTTGAGCACTACGGAGTATCTAGTGATAATGCCCAAGTTGCCCTCAATGGCGGTTTTGAATTCTACCAAGAATTCCTTAAAGATTATGCCGTCGGAGTGTCGCTGGAAGATTTTTCTGACTCTCTTGGTTCATTCCTTATGGCGCCTGCTAGCTTTGTTAGCATGATAAATTCAATGATAAATGATATGAAACAAGAAGAGAAAAACTTAGCGCGCCAATTTATTGCTGAACTTAAACTCAAAGGGAATTCCTCAAACAGCCTAGTGTTGTATTTCCAGAGTATCGAAAAAAACCTTTAAAATGCAAAAGCATAAGCCTGAAGGGTTGTTCGACCAACCCCCCTCTTCGCCAGGCGAGCATCATCCCGCCAACTATCTTTCTTACATTAGTGAGCGTATGAGGCGGTTTCGCCAAACTCTCGACATTTCTCAAAGAAGCGAAGAAGGGTTCGGGCAAAATGTCCTTAGTAAATATTTCGGGAAACCCGTCTCTCGCTCCACGGTACAAAGAGCTGAAGATGGAAGAACCGGCACCCATTGGGGTGTTATAGCCGCTTACTTTTTTGAAATGGGGGTGTTTCCTGAAATCGTAAAAGTCCTCGAACGCGGTTATGCCCCTACTCTAAGAACGGCAATGTTAAGTAGAAAAAAGTGCGATACAGAAATCAGTCAGGCCGCATTAGATGCCCAAAACGCATTAGAAAAACGAAAAAAGACTGAGTTCGAATCCGGAGTAATCAAAAAGTGAACTTTATTCAAGTCCATAAGTGGGTTAATTCACAGCAAAGCTACATCTATGTAGGTAATCTGATATGTGAAATGAGCGAGAATAACGGTGCAGTCTCATTTCACTATGAAAAAGAGTATACCGATTTCCACGGAGCCTCACTTGACCCAAAAAACTTAAACATTAGTAATGGGCGCGTCTTCCCTCAGAGTCAGGGTAATGGCATGTTGCCTAATTATTTTTATCAGTTCTTGCCTGGTCAATATGCTTCCAACCAAATCGCTAGACTGGTGCCTGAATGGGATAGCTTTAACGATTTCCAAAAACTACAGTTTTGCAGTAAACATTTCGGTGATCATCACGCAATACAATTAAATGCACATGATTCCTCTCAAGATAATTCGATCATTCATGATAAGCAGCAACTGAAAGAGCTCGTAGAGCTCATCACGCACTTTGTTCCTGAATCAAGCTCCAAAGCGATTATCGCTACCCCAATTTTTGAATTGTGTAGTTTAAGTGGCGTTCGCCCTAAATTTGAGTTTACAGATGAGAACAGCGGCCTGCGATGGATAGCGAAACCTAACAGCAACCCTTTCTACGACGAGAGCAAAACGCGCGTGATTACTAATTTGTTGAGCGATGTCGCCACCATCGATACGGTTGAGTCATATTTGGATGACGATATGGGGATCGCAATACAATCGAATTTTAAACACGCATTTTACAGCTCTCACACCAGCCACAAGCTTTTAAAGCTTAATGCAATACCACTGGATATTTTGAAGTCAGAATCGGCACAGACACTCATATACAGCGATATTGCTGACATAATCAAAGAATACAGCTGCAATGTAAAAGACGATTTAGCTCAACTTCACCGTAGGGCGATTTTTGATGCCGCTATAAACTCCACTCGAAACACGTTAGATAATTTTTATTTTGTTGATATTTCGATCAATAAATGGAGGCTTGCCCCTTCCTTTGCTTCACTGCCAAACCCGAATACTTCCGATAAATTCGATACTCCATTTACACATCGAGCCGCTTCGCGGTCACTATTTACGCCCGACCAATTGTTTTCCCTTGAACTTGGATTATCTCTTGGAATTGCCCCAGAAACTGCCAATCAAAACTTTTTTGCACTGGAAGAAGCTTTGAAGCAGCTCCCTCAATTATTGGAAGAACTGGGAGATGAAAATGCTCAGAGGATATTTGATTCAGTGTTAAGCCCCTACAAATCCTTCACCAACGCTCCATCGGATGATGTTTCTCAAGCGCCGGAAATCTAACTTCCGGCTTAAGATTCTCTAAAGCACTCTGTTGCACCTCCCCTATTTTTGACAACCTAAAAAGTTTCTTCACGTTCAATCTCATTATATTTGAAATGAAGGTTTTACTATGAAAACACTCACAATCACACCAAACAACCGTTTGCAAAAAGCTCGAACTGAATTCCTTGTTCGACAAGAAATGTCAGCCAACCAAAAGGTGGTAGCTGATGCCCCTAATATCATGTCTCTTTCAACTTTTATAAGGTGGGCTTGGGAGCAGGCACAAATATTTGGTTACCCAGCAGCATTAGAAAACGTCCTCATTACTCAAGAGCAAACTTTCTTGTCATGGGTGGATATCATCAAGAATGATGAATCCCTCATAACTATCATGCCGCCTACTGAATTAGCAAATAGCGCTGTTAGAGCATACAAACACCTAAAACTTTGGAAACTAACAGAAACCGATTTCACCCCAGATACAGATGAGAGCATCAGATTTCAAAAATGGGCTACCCAGTTTACTTCTAATATGAAAGGCAAAGTCACAGAAGAAGAAGCAATTGGAATTATCATCGATGCCATAGTCGATAAGGCTATACCAATGCCTGAGCAGATTTCCTTATGGGCGTTTGACGAGGTTCCCCCACTGTTTAAAGCTTTATTTGAAGCCCTTAGCCAGTGCACAACACTTCAGTACTGTTCAGAAGAACACCCCCCAGCAACATGCTTTCAAACGGCTTCCTTTGACAATGATACTCAACTTAAAAACATGGCTGCATGGGCTTATAACACTTATGAAATGGAGCCTAGTAGTACAATTGCCATTGTTGTTCCTGATTTAGTTGCCAAGCGCCAATTGCTTATTGATGCTTTAGATGAAGCATTTGAACCACAAGTTATTCTGCCGAGTACCCCCGATTATGTGCAGCCATATAACGTTTCGGCAGGAACGCCTATGAGTTCGCAGCCTATTATTATGCTGGCAAAAAAGATTTTAACTGTAGGAGCTGCTTGTACCGACATTGCTACTTTACGCTCTATTGTAATGTCTCCCTTTATTGCAGATAGCGAAAGCGAATCTGGTAAGCGGGCGTTGTTTGATTTAACACTACAAGAGGTACCCACAGAACTATCCCTTTCTCAGTTGGTTTCATTAGAACGTTGTCCGCCAAAGCTGATGGCCAGTGTTAAGCAATTTCTTAAGGTAATGAACGATGCGCCAGATAGGGATACCATGGGGAATTGGCTTAAGCTATTTGAAAGTGCCTTGTTTGCAATAGGTTGGCCAGGCGAGCGACTACCTAATTCAAAAGAATACCAAGCTCTTAAGCAGCACAATGAGTTACTTCATAGATTATGTAGCCACTATAATACGGATTCCGTGACAAGAGATACGGCCATATATTATTACCACTTAGCATTGAACAATACGTTGTTCGCTGCTGAGTCAAAAGATTGCCCTATTCAAGTGCTTGGAGTATTAGAAGCTGCAGGACTTACTTTCGATTATATTTATATCCTTGATATGAACGATACAGTTTGGCCAGCGAAAGCAACCCCGACACCATTTTTACCTGAGTTATTACAAATTGAGCATGGGATGCCACATTCTGATGCTTCACGGGAGTTGGAGTTTGCAAAAGTACTAGATAACCGGTTTAAGCGCTCGTGTAATTCGCTTATCTATTCTTATTGTAATACGGAGAAAGAGCGAAAGCTTACCCCATCCATTTTTGCAGAGGGTGAACACCTGCCGGGGAATGTCTTTAAGGTTAATGAGCTAAACCATATTGACCTGCTGTACAAACAAATCCCTGTGAAAGTACTTCAGGATGACATGGTTCCTCTCGAGACAGAGGTTGCAACCGGCGGAGTGAGTTTGCTCAAAGACGAAGCGCTTTGTCCGTTTTCGGCATTCGTTAAGCATCGCCTAAAAGTCGCTGAAATGCCTGTTGTCAGAATGGGCTTTTCGCCTCAGCAAAGAGGCATGATTTTGCATGAGGTATTAGAGTATTTTTGGGAGGATATGAGAACCCATCAAGCTCTCGTTCAACTAACGCAAGAGGAGCGAGCTCAAAAAGTACTACAATCTATCGAGCGAGCATTTACCGCGTTTACCACTAAAGAAGATATCAGTCCCACACTGATCGATATGGAAGTTCAATTGCTTTCAAAGACCATAGATAAATGGCTTGATATTGAAGTTCAAAGACCGGCATTCATTGTCGAGGAATTAGAGCAGAGGAAACACGTTACCATTGGTCCTTTGACTATTCGGATTCGGATCGACCGCAAAGATAGATTGATAGACAACGACAGAGTTGTTTTTATTGATTACAAGCTAGGTTCAGCCAGCGCTAACAAACTCGACAATGCAGTGGGGTTAACCGATGTTCAGCTACCCATTAGTGCGCTTACTGCTGAAAACGTTGATACCGTCGCGTATGCCTCTTTGAAAGCAGGAGAAGAGCTTTATAGTGGGTTAGCCGACCCAACCTCAAATAACGTAGCGCGAGACAATCATACGCTGATTAAAGCGGCCTCAGTGAGCATGACTGAGCAGATTGAACTATGGAAGGTGCGCTTGGAAACATTGGCTGAACAGTATGCTAAAGGCGTTGTAGCACTCACCCCATCTGTCACATCTTGTCAATTTTGCCCAGTCAAGTTGACTTGTCGAATCAATCCTAACTAGGGCGAAATAGAATGTCGGTGCAATAAAAATGTGCCGGCATTTTCAAACTTGTTTTAACGCATTTTTGCGCTAAGCGTTGGTATCTCGAAAATTCTATACATTACGCTACCAATGATCACAGACACGACGTAGACACATAAAGCAAACCCCATAAAACGAATGCTTTGCATAAATGGAAGCGCATCGTAAACAGCGAACCCAACACTTACCATTACCGTGGTATGCACTAATAATATGCTGTAACTGCGCTGGCCTATGAATGCTAAAAAGGGACTGTTGAAAAGGTTTCTCAAAGAAGCAGTGGAATGGATAAGGAATATCAAGCCAGCTCCACCGTAGCTATAGATGATGTATTGCAGATCCAATTGGTGAACACCAACATCAAAAAAGTTAAATGCCCCTGCCTCACCGCCTTTCATAGCAAACATGAAAGTAAATATCGTAAGCAAACTAACTAACAATTTGCCCTTATGTGGAAAAGTAAAGTCCTTGTAGTGTTCGCTGACAGCAATCAAATAACCAAGGCAAAACCCAATCACTATTTCTGAATGAAATAGCGCTATTAAAACTACACCAAGTGATAATGCAAGGTGCTGATGGTACTTCTCTTTTACAAACCTGGTTTTAGAAATTGCTACTACCAGTATTAAGCCAAAACTTGCGAATAACTCAATCGCAACGACCCACAGTACTGGAATATGAGAGCGATCTAATCTTAAGGGGGTGTCAATGAAACCTTGTTTAATCAACGAAATGAAGTTGACGCTGTTCACCTCAAAGGGATGTAAACCAAAGGCGTTAACATACAATGACCGGTTCTCTGGGTTTATGATCTGAAAGTAAGCGACCACCCCAAAAAACAGCAATCCGCCTAAAACCGGAAATGTCAGACGAAAATACCGTTTTACAATACGCTGGAAAAATGACAACACAGATAAATTGGTAGCATTAAAGGCACTCTTACTTACTAAGTAACCTGACAAAGCAAACATAATACTCACTGCTGCCGCGCCATTATGGATCAACTGTAAAGGGCTGAACAACCAGAAGTACTCCCATAGTGAGGTGTCTGAGGTAACTAGCACTTCCATATTTGTTGCTACACCATGAACGGCGCGTAATACATGGTCATTAATAACCACCAAAACCAGAATGGCTCTTAATACATCCCAATGAATCGCCCTGCTAACCATTTCTAGGCCTTATTTCTGCTCTGGCAGTGATTATCTGTTCTTTAAGTAAAAGTGGCTGCTCAGGGCTGATAGGCTTTCCGTTGAGGCTGAACACCTGCTCTCGGGGGATCACTCTTCGGTGATCAGTGATAATTTCGCCGCTCGATGACCAATACAGCGATTCACCTTTATACGTTTTGATTGGTTTACCATCATTGAAAATAAAACGCCCGTTAACATCGACGTAGACAGAATACGCCCGCTTGTATAGCTTTTTGCCCAAATATTCTGCGGTTTCCCAATGGATTGGCTGTTCATCATAAGTCCATATTTGCCAAGGACCATCGCCAGGCGGCAATGTTAGGGTGATAGACTCGGTTTGTGATGGTTCTTTAGAACAAGCGAAACATAACGTTGCAATGAGGAAAAGGAAGGGAATACGCATTGAATAGGCCTTCAATTAGTCTTAATTGAAGGCAGGATACATAGAGGCTGCTCTGTCTCACAACTTTTGAATTACGCTAAATCCAGAATTCTATTAGTTGTAATAGGTGTCATCAATTCCATTGCTGTTCGGCTCAAGCAGCATTTTGAATTCTTCTGGAACGACAAACTGGTGATCAACTTCTAAGCACAAAGACATCATGTTAACCCCTATCATGCGGGCGCCATCTTTCTTTCCAGCTAAAGTTAAAAACTGCTCAAAGGTCTCCTCATCTAACCGTCCTGCCAAAACTAAATTTGTCAGATAGTTTCTCGCCAGCAAATTGTACATTGATTGCGATACATAATCGTTAAACTCATCTGTGCCTATCCACTCGGCAACAGTTTTGGAGTTAGAGGAGCTGGAAACTTTCGGAGTGTACGACCTAGATTTAATTTTCTTTGTGAGCGACGCAATCAAGTCACTTTGTTCTTTTAACATATCGGTTCCAAAATTCATTTCCCTATGAGCGTTACTATGTCACAGCTAATATGGATCAACATATTAGGGAATTAAACGTTCTTTACATGCTTTGGCGAGTTGGTTTTGAAATACAAATAACAAACCCAGACAAATACATTTGCTTGTAAAATCAATGGTGAATAATCCGCGAATATTGATACGGGCCACCATGTGTGCATACTTATAATAAATACACTACTAATAATTATGAGTGAGTTTAAAAGCATCTTCGTAAAAAATGCAAAAATTAATGCCGCACCACCAGCAACCACAAAGCCGATGGCTATTTCAAAACTTAAAAAATTTGAAAAAACTCCTACGATATTAATGCACATTAACATTAATAATTGTTCAAATGTTACACAGTTTTCTAAATTATTTTTTAAACTGCTCCATTTAAAAACTAACATAATGGTGCACAATACTGAGGATAGCGGCATCACTATCCCCCCTAGCGCTAAGCCTAGTAAGATATTGAAAAACCTAACCATCATCAAGCAACCTTTTTATATTCAAAATTATATACTGCCATTTTGCCGATTGACGAAAGGTAAAGTCCAATTTCTATTTGTTTCGCATCCAGAAAACACTTTTTATAGCTGTTCATTTTCTCTGCATGTGTCGCCAACATGCGTTTGGAAAATTCTTCATGGCTCTCTCCGTCCTCTGGCCTGCTCGTTTTGGTGTCAATTAAATAGCGAGTATTTTCTACCATAAAAGTAATATCTAATATGTATTTTTTTAACTTACCCAGAGTTTTAACATATATGGGTTTTTCAACTTCAATATTTTCATGTTGAAGTACCCAAGACATGTAATCTGATTTCTTTAACTTCATCAGCTGATACTCAATTTCTTTTATCGCGTAGACCAAATTATTCTCTTGCAAGCCTTCTTGGAACAGCTGCACGCGCCATAACGATCTATATTTCGATAAGTCATTGGCAAAATAAGTATCCCACCCTAAATGAGCAATGGTTTCAATTGCCTTGTGCACGACAATACCAATTATTCTATTTCCCTCTTTCAGCCAATTCATCTTAGGCAGGTTTTCATTTTCAGTGTGAATAATGCCTCTAAATGACGCCAAACTATCACCTTCAGGTAAAAGTTTAGTGTTCGGGTTTGATAGCAGAGCTCTTTGAGGCTCTGCAGAGGTTTGTCTTATAAATTCTTGCTCGGTGGAAACTTCTAAACATTGCCCTTGTGTAACCCCTAAAATTCCCAACATGCTAGACACAGGATATTTACTGTTGCTTTCACCCGAGATAAACATTTTTTTCTTGGCCCTGGTACACGCCACATAAGAAAGTCTAATTGCTTCTTGTTGCGCTTTCCTAGTTTTCAATGCACGAATAAAGTGATTCATTCTGGTTTCTTCTAGTGTCGATTTAGTGTCCGGCGAGAGAATGGCTAAGGCAGCACCGTCTTGAGTGATTGTTTCAAAGTTGATTAACGTTGATTGAGACGGGCGAATTGGTTTATGGGCATGAGGAATAAACACATAATCAAACTCCATTCCTTTTGCTTTGTGTTTAGTCAATACAGTCACTTTACCGTTCGATTGTTCTACTGGGGCATATAACGTCGATACATGCTCAGCAAGCCTGTCTACAGAGAATGTATCAATGCTCATTTTTGCCAATTCAGCGAAGAACGATTCTATCGCGCGTAGCTCCGACTTATCTTTCAATAAGCTCAACCCCCCTAACGCGTAAAACGCCCCCTTTACCATCTTATCCAAACTCTTACGGCCGTGATGGCTCCGACTCTTACGAATTACTCGTAGCACTACCTTAAGCCTATCTCTGCTTTGTGGCTCTAAAGCCTCTTGAACCTTCTCATTAGAAAGGTTGTATAAAAGCACGTCTTTTGTTCTTGCTCGCTGCTCTCCTGCACCAGTACATACTATTTCAAGCTCTTTAAGGGATAGCCCAACGAAAGGTGAGCGCATCAGGCCGACCCAAGCCTGTTTATCAGCTAGATGGCAAATAGAGCGAGTCAACGCGGTTAAATCCGTAATACATGACAACGTAGTTAGTTTGTGAATATCAATGGCCTTGTGATGCACTTCGTTTGCCTTCATTTGCTCAATGACATCTGCTAGGTCAGAACGGGTTCGTCCCAGTACAGCGATGGTGGCGTTGGGCTCTTGGTTCGTTATCTTATGGATTTCATTCACGATATGTTTAGCCTGACTTTGTTCCCACCCATGGCCAGAGTAAAGCGTCATAGTCACTGCTTCATCGTCCATTCTAGGTTTACATGCTTCAGAGGGATTGTAAGTTGTCGCACCTATGTTTCGGTCTTGAATGTCACCAAAGGAATGTTCAAATTTCTCATTCACCCAATCTATCAGACCTGCTTGGCTCCGGTAATTACTCGTCAGCTGATGTACGGATAAAGGAATATCACCTATTCCATTTTCCGCTGCCCCAATGAATAAATCAACGTCTGAACCTCTAAACAAGTAGATTGACTGCATTGGATCACCAACTAAATATAACGTTCTGCCATCATCCGGTAACCAGCCACTGGTAAGACGCTTTAAAAGTTGTAGCTGGAATGGTGAGCAGTCTTGGAATTCATCAACAAGTATGTGTCTTAATCGATTATCTAAGCGCAATAGGGCCTTGCCAGGACTTGACTCATCTCCTAACGCACGTAGTGCAGCAGTTTGCATTTCAACGAAGTCACACTCCCCTTTTGACTTGAATGCTAGTAGGAGTTCACCTGACAGTCTTGGCAATATCTCTAAGATACTTGTAAGCAGGCTCCACTCGGACGCTGTGTAACGTGGATCACATATTCTAAGTAATATTTGCCCTTCCTTTTCTAACGGTGTGGCACTTAATTCCGCTAGAAGGGCCGCAGCAGACTCTTTTAACTCCTTGGCCGCTGCTTTTTCATCGGGATCTTTAAATGAACTCGGTGCTTTAACCCCCTGTGCTTTAGTAAACGATTTGCGTAATTTTAGCTCTTTCGTAAATAGAAAGTTTTTCACCGCGGCTAATGAGCGTATTAGAGAGTCATCAATCTGAGTGACATTAGAAAAAGTGAAGTTAGGCTCTCTTGTAAACTGTCCGGTCAATTCTAAAATATCAAAGATTTTATCTTCGATTGATGACAGAATATTCATTCCTGACTCACTCAATATCAGCATGAGCTTAGCATTATGCTCTTCAAGCTTAGCCTTGCGCTCAGATTCAGTATGTTGAAATACAAGTGGTAACCATTGATCACGGTAAGGAAGCATTTCTGCTAACGTTTTAGCTGCCATTTCAAAGTTGTTATTAAACTTCGATAAGAGGTTGCGTATGTCAGCCCCAGAACGCCCTTCTCCTTCATAACCCGATAACAACTTTTTGGCTGCGCAAAGATACAACTCTTGCGGACGTTCTGACACTTTACCAACCGCCCCCATCTCACTACCAAGCGGGCTTGAAGCAACGATGTTTGCACACAATGCGTCTATTGTTTTTATCTCAAGTCTATTTGGATTAGATAAGAGCCCCCAGCCAAGCTCTTTATCCCGTTGAAGGACTTTCTTCGCTAGAGAGTACATATCCATTTCATGAGCACTTCTGGGGGGCTTATTACCTTGTGCGATGCGCAGGTAAGATATGACGCGCTCACGAAACTCTGATGTTGCCTGGTTCGTAAACGTCATAAACAAAGTGCTTTCAGGGTATTTACAATCTAATAGTGAATTTAGGAAGTACTTCACAGACTCGGTTGTTTTACCTGAGCCTGCAGGGGCTTTAACTAGCTTACTAGTTGAGAGGTGTTTAAGGTTTTCTCTAACTTCAAAATCTAACATAACTATCTCCTATTTTTTTCAAAACGTAGATAGTTATAAATCTTTAGCAAAAAAGCGGGAATTAGCAGTTAGCTAGCTTTTGACCTGCTTGGTTTTGGCCGCCAACCCAATCCACCAGCCTTAAATATCGTTGGAAGAGCCAGTTGTTGAGAGCTTGCTTGTCTTGCTTAATGCCTTGGTAGTAGTCGTTGCGAGCTATCTGCAATGCTATTCGCTCTTCCTGCTCCATTGATTCAATATACAAATTAAAACTCATACCCAGTCTCGCGCACTCAAGAAGAGTTGGAACCCATGGATTATTGGAATTCGAGTACTTTGCTTCAATCCGTTCCAATATATTGATAAAGTCATCGTCTACAATGTCATTTTCAAAAAGCATCAGGTTATAGCAAAGCAAACCAGCTGAACCGGTGATCACATTCTTGATAATTTTATCGTCTTTAAACTTTTTAGTCCTGGTTGCCCAACCAGGGATCATAAACAAGTCATTTTTAGGGCGCTCACTTGTAAACGCTACAACGTTATTTATGCAATCAATTTCAAAGAAATGCTTAAACGTTTCTGGCATCGTTTGAAGTTCCAACGCTTCAGGTATTGCCTCACGCTCTCTAAATATCTTTCGAAAAATGGATAGCATAATCAATCTTGTACTAAATATCTGAGTTCATTTGTAGCTAACCGTTCCCAGCTTTTCTTCCAAAAATCTGGCGGTAGGTTTTTGCGAATGACTGCACGAAGAAATCCGTCTTCATTCACCTTCAGAACTGGTGTTTTATTCGCTCCCCAACCGTATGGTTTGCCATCATATTCATCGACTGACATGCGACTCTGCTTTTCAGCCCAATACACCACGCCGTTTGGCTCGACGCAAATCCATTTCGCATTTTTTGGAAATACAAATTTCACGCCTTCAATAACCGCAGTCGGTAGAGGGTTAACCGTCATCTCCCCTAGTCCCACAGAAATCTTAACCATTTTATTATTGCTAGATGGTTTAACTCTCAATCCTGATACTGCATCAAACTCAAATGAATCTGTTTTAATGTTGTCTATGGTTGCTTTAATCATTAAATCTTCCAGTTTTTCAGTTATATATTTTGCTTTTTCTTTCGTTCCACCCAACGAAGTATGGGTAATTTATCTTCCATAAATGGTTTCTTAAACTGAAAAAAACAGGAATTCGTATCATTGTAGATATTCAGGTATGAGAACAAATACCTTAAGGCCGGTTTTAGCGGTGGATATATTTATATGTTGCTAAATGACAACATATTAAAGTTATTGTTACTTGCTCTGAAAGCGCAAAAAATGTGCAAACTTTACCAATTCTGTATGTATTTAATTAGGTTTCGCATCAGCTAAGCAATGTAAAATATGGTCGACTAACAAAGTGATCCCCTCGGGACTCCCTATGTTACTTTCTAGAGACAAAATCTGTGCTTTAGAAAAGTTATTGTTGATTTTTAGGTTTCCTAAAACGTCTAAAACAAGATGTCGTTGATAGCAATTGCGTATATATTCCTGCACTTCTTTATCATCAATTGCTTCCGCAATCTTCTCGGGTACTGGATAATCATATACTCGTTGATTTAACACTTTTGAAATTTCGCAGTATTTCTCAAACATTTAAATGCTCCTTATTTGGTTTTAGAATCATATAGGTTGTTGAGAATATTGAAATTGTTTACCGGATTTGATCGATGTTCGCCCTATGTCTTGTGAAAACAAGCGGCATAAAACGGGAGGGAGGATTTAACAAGCCGCCTACAGAATAGACGGCTTGTGGTTTATTTTAGAAGCGACTCTATTAACTCAAGGGTTTCAGGGGCCACTTTGTCTACAGACACCTTTAGTGTGAGATCATTTCCATTTATAGCAGCTTTAATACCGGTTGGTAATGACTTATCTTTCCAGTCTTGTAGTTTCGGAGATGGTTGAATAATAGGTTTGAAAATTTTCTCAATGCGCTTCTGGAGATTCATGCTGTACTTCTCAGCATCTTGCATCTCGATTAGCTCATCATCCCCGCTGTAAGTTTCTATAATTTCACTCTTGTGCTCATCAAAGCGGTCCGAATAGGCTTTCATTTTGCGAAGCCATTTATAGCTAACGAACCTCAAGCCAGGAAAGCCAGCTAGCAGATAATCAGGATAGCGCGCAAAGGTGGCGCTTTCTTGAGCTTTACCTAATGAGACGTCGAGCATATCTGCAATTTCACGAAGTGTGTATGGTGAACCATCTGCGCGTTTCATCATCTTTTGAATTTCAATGACTTTATAACCAACATCTAAAATGCTGGGTTGGTTATACGTATCAGATGTGTTGGCCAGAAACTTCTTATCTTGTTCGCTCACATCTTTGGCAATGAGAATATAAAACTCAGCTTCAGGAATTAACCCTACTGAATACATTCTTCGGCCACCAGCCAGCACTTCGATTTTATCGCCTACTAGCGCCCCCACTGCCGGTATTGCATTTCGTTTTTGCAGTTTGATACTTGGCAGGATATCGCTGACTGCAGCCCGTGTTAGGTTTTTATAGCTACGAGAATTATAGACAGACAACGTGCAAAGCTTGTCGATATCCGAAGCCTTTACAACCCGTAATTCAAACTCTAGGGTTCCCTCGATAACCGAAGGCATTGAAAACGTCGAGCCTGAATCTGAATCTTTAGCTTTTCCTAGCAGAGCACCGATACCAGTTTGGCGATTACGTGAATACAAATTTGGTTTATCACTCACGATAATTCTCCATCTATCCCCATTAACGTTAATAAAAATTCTCTTGTGAACGCTGATAAAGCAAATTGGGCTTTATCAAGCTGACCTGCCGGACATAGCCTATCTGCTTTGCGCATTTCAAAGGGTGTTCTATTCGACTTAGCTGCTGCTTCGAATGCGCTGCTTTTTATTATCGGTGTATTTAATAATCGGTGGCCTAAATGTGTTTTCATTTCTGATAACGACGACAAGTTGTTGTTTTTATCATCTTCATACAATGTGGCCACCACCTTGTATGTATCAAGTTGCGCTCCCTTAGATGGCAGCATCTGTAATTTAACAGGCAGGTCAATCATGAACTCTTTGATTGATGACCAATCTAGTTCACGAGTAGCACAAGGGATTAGTAATGTCGTGGCAGCTTCATATGCGGACCAAACAAGCGGTGTATTGCTAGGAGGTAAATCAATAATAACGATGTCAAAGTCATCTATAATTGGGTCGATTACCTTTTCCTTTAGCAGCTTTACAACATCCATATCTGCATTCATATTTTGCCATGCAAAGCTATTAAAGCGCTCATCCGATGGAAACGCGGGTATGATTTTTAAATTTGGATTTGGGGACGGTAAGCAGCTCAAGCGAACTATTTCCTCATGATTTACTTGCTTCCGGGCTTGCATATAAATCGGGTTTTCTTCAGCCTCTCCCAGCATTAAGTCAACTGCTGTTAAGACTGGATCATTCGTTGATATCTCGGGAGCACTAAACGTTCTTTGAGAGCCTTGGGGATCAAAGTCTATAACTAGTACTCTAATACCACTCCCAACATCACTTGCAAGGCCTGAAGCGAGACACGCACAAGTTTGGGTTTTGCCTGTTCCACCCTTCTGTGATGACACAGCGATAATATGTTTTTTATGTGGCTGATCGCGCCAGCGTTTTACGCCTGCTTTTAATTTAGAATCAGGTTGGGCTAAGAGGTCTGCAATTAAAGCGCAGTGTTCAAGTGTGTATAAGTACCTACCGTTGCTTTGCTGCATCACGTCCGGCAATAAACCCTTTTCAATAGCTTCAGCTATATACTCTCGTAACAAGTTCGGAGCAATTCTAAAGCTTCTCGATAGCTCCGAAAGTGATAAAGACTGATTCCGTTTTATACCGTCAATATCCATTAACGCAGCTTGCTCGGATAATTCTTTTATCCTGGCATTTTCACTTGTTACTAGTTTTGAGGCGACGCTTTGAAGATCTTGGACTACGTTCAAAATCCGCTCCTTATATGCACAAATTGTATTCGAATTGATTTTGCAACTCTATACTGTTTTAAATCGATTATTAAGCTTTTTATTGAATTAATTGATTTTCGACAATTTTTTGCTTTTTTCTGATTTTATATTCTTTTAGAGAAAAACTGGTGGTAGTATGAAAAAAACATTAAAGGAGTAGTAAAATGGAAATCAATATTCCCGATGCATATGAGATCACATTTAAAGACGATTCCAGTGAAACCAAACTTTTTGATGAAGATGAGTTTAGACTGTTTGGACCCCAGTGGTATGGACTTACCGAAGATGAGTTGAATGAACCCCTATCTGCAAGACCGTTTGAGAACAACAGATTAAAAATAACGCCAAAATACTATAATAATCAATGATATAAAAGGTTTTTCGAGCCATCCCCTATCGTTGAACATTCAAATAATCAACCCATGTTCAACCGTTGAACATTCGAAATATCAAACCTTG
>TARA_R100000687_G_scaffold67155_2_pt1 | contig 85281 bp, 67 predicted proteins | sample TARA_R100000687 | Tara Oceans TARA_R100000687 (sample SAMEA2622685) | marine metagenome | biome: marine biome (ENVO:00000447); feature: mesopelagic zone (ENVO:00000213); material: "saline water (ENVO:00002010), including plankton (ENVO:xxxxxxxx)" | depth 600 m
TTATATCGCATCTTTTCTACTTCATTACGGCGTCAATGTTTCAGCTACGGTTAATTCAGCTATTCCATTAGACTTTCAGGATGCTTTAACTAATGGTGATTGGGAGAATGTTACGCAGCAGCATCGCGATTACTACGCAAGTTTCGGGTATGACACTGACATGGCGTTATGTACTCTTGAAATGATTAAAATGAATAGAGTAGATGCGAACCTCATAAGCTCGGCTCACAATGCGGTAGACAAACTATGTGACGTCTTACAGCCCGTCAATCAGTTCAGTAGCCCTGAAGCTTTGAGAACTCCAAAACCGAAATTTGGATACTGGGATACTGACAACGACAAATAAGCGCTTATAAAGGAAATACATTATTAAAATAGATTATTATGTTGTGTGCACCACAACCTCAGGTATTACTTTTGTTAATAATGATTAACAAAAGTTGACTGTACTTTTCCAGAATACAGCCAACTCAGTTTCAATAATATTAAGGGCGCTCAGAAAACTACATCGTAAAACTAACACTAGCGAATATAGTTCTGGGTAAGCCAACAAAATAACGGTAGTTACCAAACGAAATATCCGCCCGCTCTGCGTATTGACGATTGGTTAGGTTATTGACTCGCAAAGATAAGGTTAGATCCTCATAAACCTGCCAAGTCGAATGCAAATTAAATAGCTCATGGCCCGCATAAGTAGCGGTGTTCTCAGGATCTAAATAGTATTCATCCATGTGAGACCATTCTAAACGAAAATTAACAGAATCTAGAGCTTGCCAATGTAGCCTAGCCCCAGCTAAAACTTTTGGGGCAGTATCAATATAGTTACCTTCAATATTTGTATTCGACAAGGTCAAATCCGATTTATAAGTATGCCTTCCCCACCCCAAATTAGCATCAAATTGTAAGTTCTCAGCTAATACAGCACGAAGATTGAACTCTACGCCCGTGTGCTGTGTTTCGCCATCACTGATATTCTGTCTTTGGGTATCTTGGAAAATGACGTTTTCTTTTTCCATATTGTAGACCACTATTTCCCCTTGCAAGCTATCCCACGCCGCTTTCCATCCTAGTTCGATGGAAAGCACTTCTTCTGCATCTAAGTTTGCAATTTGTTGACCGCTTTGCAAACGAAACAGTTCTGTTGCTTGCGGTGCTCGAAAACCAGTGCTTAGATTAGAGAAAATAGTCTGATTAGGGGAGATTGCATGTAATAAACCTACGCGCCATGACCATTGTTCGAAATCAACGGATTGATCAGATGGGCGAGTAAAACGGCAACCTTCAACCCCCTCATCACATGCATCCCCGTCACTCAGGTGGTTTTCGTAGTCATACTTTGTCATATCAAACCGCGCACCAACACTAAGCTGTGTATTTTCGCTAATGAACCATTTTGTATGTACGAAGGGTGATACAAGTGTTGCACCTACGTCATAATCGTAGTGAATACCTTGGGGAATAGTTGCCGAAAAATCCTCTGCTTGCGACTCAATTAATTCGCCACTGGTAAGGTCAATATCAATGCCTGATATAAACTCAACTTGTGCAAAATGTTTTTCGTATTGTCCTTGAACGCCAACACTTTGTTGACTGTTTTCTTCAACAGCTTGCCACGGTAAATAATGCTGTGAAAAGCGCATATCTGTCCAACGCATGTATGATGTCAGTTTAAAAACACCTTGGTCAATCTCAGTTTGCCACTGACTGTGGGCACGCACACTTTTGGATTCCCGATATGCATCAGGATTTAGATTGACTCGACGTAAATCATCGTCTTTGTAACTCAATTCACCTTGTATAAAACCCGCAGTATCTTGATCCAAATTAGCGTAGCTCAGTACATTTTTAACTTGCCACCTGCCTATTGCTTGTTGATGTATTAAGTCAAACTTTTGCTGTTTAAAACCGCTGTCATTTTGATAACCGTCGTCATCAGTAATATTGCCCAATATGGCAAAGCCGGCATCCTTTGTACCTTGGCTAAATGTGCCTTTTAACCGATGAAAGCCGTATCCACCAGCATCAACAGCAACCGTATTTTGCACACCTTCTACATCAGCACTAATCACATTGATCAAACCATGAACAGCATTAGAGCCATAAAAAACACTGTTTGGCCCACGAATGACTTCAATTCTGCTGGCTTGTTCAGAGTTCACATCGAACAATTGATTAGCATTGCAAAATCCAGGAGCTCTTAACGAAATACCATCTTGTGCAAACAGAAAAGCGCCACAACCTCCGGAACCGGTGAAAACAGGAGAGCGGATCGCAGTCAAATGCTCTTGACCATTGCCACGACTAATCCAACCACCCGGAACGCTGTGAAACAATTGATTAATATGTTGATGTCCAACTTCATCAATTTCACTTGAATCGATAATGCTGACACTACTATCAGCTTGTGTGATTGCTATCGGTTGTCGGGTTGCGGTTACTGTAATTTTCTCATTGATTTCTAATGATTCAGCATATGTGTAAACAGAAACGCTGCATCCAATCATGGTGAAAAGACTGCCCCATATAACTTTAAACTTCTGACGTCTCATTCTCTTACCTTGTTAAAAGTGTTTTGACTAGGACATGAACGCAATTTTTATGATTGAAAACACGCCTACTTTCCAGCTTTATAAATTCAAAAAGGGCTATCGAAAACGTAAATTATTTGAACTTAACTGCTGAATATTTTTACATCCCATTAAACGCATATCACGCTCAATTTCGGCACGCATTAGACTAAGGGCTCGTTCCACTCCTGGCTGGCCTGCTGCGGCTAATCCATATAAATACATACGTCCAATACCAACCGCTTTCGCACCAAGAGATAGGGCTTTTAGTACATGTGTCCCTCGTTGTACGCCGCTATCAAATAACACATCAATTTTGTCGCCGACAGCATCTACGATTTCAGCCAAATGATCGAAAGAGCTTCGCGAACCATCCAGTTGCCTACCACCATGGTTCGATACCACTATGCCGGTGCACCCTATAGCTACTGCCTTGCGGGCATCTTCCACATTCATAATGCCTTTAAGACAAAATTCTCCCCCCCAAAATTTCACCATTTCCGCCACGTCTTGCCAATTCATTGAAGGGTCAAGCATTTCGGTAAAATAGCCGCCAATTGAACTAGCACCACCTTTCATATCAATATGTGCTTCCAATTGCGGTAGCGAAAACTTCTCATGGGTTACATAATTAATTCCCCATAACGGTTTTGATGCAAATTCCCACAGCCCTTTTAAATTGAGTTTAAATGGAATCGAAAAACCGGTTCGTAAATCTCGTTCTCTATTTCCGCCTGTAATGGAATCCACTGTTAACATCATAATTTTAATATTGGCCTGTTTAGCGCGCTCCATCATGGCCCGATTCAAGCCGCGATCTTTGTGAAAATAAAATTGATATATCTGAGGTGCGTTAAAATTTTTAGCTATTTCCTCCATGCTAACGGTGCCTAAAGAAGAAACGCCAAAAAGTGTTCCAAATTTGTCTGCAGCTGCGGCAACAGCGCGCTCCCCTTGGTGATGAAATAAGCGTTGCAATGCGGTTGGTGAACAGTAAACAGGCATCGCTAATTTGGTTCCCATCACTTCAACAGACATATCAATATTTTGCACACCAGTTAATACACTGGGCACGAGATCACATTGATTAAATGCTTCGCTGTTACGTCTCATAGTCACTTCGTCATCAGCACCACCATCGATATAATCAAAAATGGGACTAGGCAGACGTTTCTTAGCAAGTTTTCTAAAGTCCTGAAAATTATGACACTGATTTAATCTCATTCACGTTTTCCTATTTTGAAGCTGGGTTTAAATTGATTAAACTGTTTAGACAAAGAGTATTAGATTGATCTATTCAAGGCTCTTTTGAATATATTCAGGTGAAATAGCCATTGCTCGAAGTGGTGAATTATTCATGTCATCTTCACGGATTTGGGTTTGTTTAATAGTGTAAAATTTATTAATGGAAATATTATTATGCACGCTTTCAAATCGTTGCGGCCCAGGCCATAGAACACGAATCTCATCAACAATATCGGCATCAGCTAAACCAAAATGTAATTCAGCGGGAGAGCTTGAAATAAAGCTCCCTCCGGAACGGACCTCTTGCAATTGCGTTATACCATTCGCCGTCACATAGACTTTTGCACCTATAGCTTGGGTATTTTTTCCTATTCCCAGCAAAGACAAATGGATAAAGCCATTTCCCTCTGCTGAAGATGCATTATTTTTATATAACAGTAAGCGCTCTTGGTGGTTACTAACGAGAATATCAACATCACCATCTCTATCGTAATCCAAGCAAGCAACCCCTCGCCCCGATAGCGTATCGGTAATTCCTAATCCAGCGCTTTGTTCGGTAAAACTGCCGTCTTGATTAGACATAAACAATCGACTAGGTGTCTTTGCGAACTCTTGCATTGAGCGCTTTAATTTCATGTAAGCAAATGGATTCCCCAAATGCTTACTTAACTCGACATCTAGATCAAAGCCATTTACATGAAAGATATCTGGCCACTGATCATTATTAAAATCAGCAAAACAAGCCCCCCATGCCCATAATCCCTCAGCAACGCCTGAGTCATCGGTAACGTCGGTAAATTGGCCATCCTGATTATTGTATAAACGGTTTCCCTCAGTGCCCCAACTGCCTTCCGCGACACCATTGGGATCCGACACACTGCTAACAAACCAGTCTAAATCGCCGTCATTATCGTAATCAGCTATGGCACTGCCCATGCCATTTTTATCAGTGAGTTGCGACAGATTAGTCGTTTTGTCAAAGCTACCGTCGCGATTATTTCTATACACTTGGCTGGTTTCAAAGTCGGCTGCCATTAAAATATCAGGATAACCATTGTCATCGATATCTGAAAAAGCACCAGTAAAGGTAAAGTCGGTATTACCAATCATATCCATTAAATCCGCACCTTTATCTGCTGGTACAAATGCTAAAGAATCATCTGTACTAACGTTTTCCCATAGATGATTAGGCTGCTGACCACCTAAACCGGGTCCTCGCCAATGAGTAGTTAATGCATCTAAATCGCCATCCAAATCATAATCAGCAAAAGCAAAAGACCAGCTGGTTAATTGCGCGACAATGCCAGAATTTTTAGTTGGAATAAATTTTTGATTATTGTGATTTATATAGAGTGTTGGGCTTTGGCTATGCTCTTCACCACCTAACTCACCTGACACAGAAGATAAATCAGGATGAATCAAGTTCGAGGTGATAATATCTAAATCGTTATCGCCATCAATATCCACCATAGCAACACCATTGGATAACTCTTTCGAGGTAATGCCCCATTGTTTTGAAATATCTGTAAAACTGCCATCACGGTTGTTTCGGTATAAAACGTCAGGGTAGCCATCACCAGTTGGCTGAAAAATATCTGGCCAACAGTCGCCATCAACATCTCCTGCCGCCACGCCACCACTAAAAATCAAACGTTGTGCAGATTCTAGATTGTAAAGGGGCCAGGAAATATGGTGCCGTTTCGTTAAGCCGGAACTCAGCGCTACTTCTCTAAATTTGTGAGGGATATTTTTAATCTCGTTTGTTTCAACTTCTTTTAGCTGCGCTACTTCGCAGCCAAACAATTGTGATTCGAAAATAAGCGCGTTAGTCAACTGTGATGGTTCGACCATATTTTGAGAATGGTTCACCATAGTTTTACGTACATCGGCTAAAGGCTTAGGTGGAGGTGTAAAATCACCTATTTTAGCGTTCAAACGTAAATTATCCGGCGGGGTTTCATTCTCGCGAGGCACCCAAACGGACAGGCACTTTTGATCATCTATACAAGGATCAGTTAGTGCACCGAGAAATGCCGCAAGGGCTTCACTTTGATGACTATTAAGCTGCACATCAGTAGGGAGTTTGCTAACACCGTTTTTTCGCTGTTGAAGTAAAAATTCTAAGGGTTTTTGCGAGTGTTTTTTAGCGTCTGGATTTAGGTCGCTGACATATTGCATCTGTGGATTATTCGAAAAGCTAAAGTCGTAATTTTCTATGGAACTGACGGGATCAATATGATGCGCTATTACTTCGGATAACTCAGTAAATGCACCTGAGTGAGTATATGGTGAAGTTGCGGTAACGTTCAATAAAGTCGGTGTTCTAAACGCAAATCTGTCATTGTCATTCTGACTTACATCTCTGCGACCGAAATCTTCACCATTTGGCTGCTTACCTTTACCAAATTGTGGTACTGCAATATTATGAAATTCTTCATCGGAGAAAATAGGTGGAGTATGACAAGCAACACAGTTAGCGCCACCGTGTTTTGCTTGATTGAAAAATAATAATGCGCCTTCAATTTGCAAATCCGTTAGGGCCCTTTCATTACCTTGAACATAGGCATACCAATCGTTATCTATCAAAACTTGTGTAGATTGATAATAGGAAATAGCTTTTTCAATATTGCTGAAGTTAATTAACTTATCAGCATCGGCGTTTGGTGCGTCAAATGCAGCTCGAAATAACGTTAGCCATCCTGAATTAACGTCAATCTGTTTCATTCTTGCCACAAGAGCGTGACGAATGCCTTCATGGGTTTGTGACGTGGCGAAGCTATAACCCAGCATTTCGTCATTTGACACCACGGGAAAACGGGTTTGACTAGCGAGCAAATCATTACCCGCACCGATGTCGCCTTGCCATAAATTGCTATCTGGGGTCCGGTGATTTTGGCCCTCACCGCCATTCTTGAACTCATCGTCTAAAACAAAAACCCGTCCATCGTAAAACATCGCACGATTATACAATGCAGTATTAAAGGTACTTTGGGCGTGACGGGCTACATTTGGCGAACCGTCGGCGTTAGGATCTGCAGATGACTGCCAACTATGCCATCGACCGGGCCCAAGTATTTCGGGATCATAAGCAGACTCACCAACAGGTAGACTAAGTTTATCCCCGCCCGCTAAGTAAGGGTGGTGACAACTAGCACAGGCAACATCTTTATTGCCGCTTAACCCGCGACTAAAAAATAACTCTTTTCCTAAGGCGAAAAGAGGTGAATCCGTTGGCTTTTTCACTACCGTAGGCAATAGTGGGTAGGACTTTTCAAGCTTGTCAAGTACCGCCCTGAGCATCACTCGGTCGGCATTTTCCTTCTGTTGAGTTGTACTATCAATGCCAGTACAACTCAACAGAGATAATAAGGCAGTGGCTATGCAGATGCACCGCCTAACCACTGCAACGTGCCCAAACGCCCACCTTTGCAGTTTATTTTCCTGCACTAACTGATGCACAAGATTCACCCCGTAAATAGGTATTGTTTACAAATCGAATTTCCAATTTTCCGTCGTTAGCAGCAATCTTGTTTATTTTATCTTTACCTTGATAAATGTGTGACGACAGCCCATTTTCGCTGCCAATATTCATACAATTTGGACTGTAAATCGCATTATATTCCTGCTCACCGTTAATCTGCTTTTCAAACACTGTAACAACGCCTGTTCCGCATTGAGCCATGGCGTAAATATCATCACTTTTGTCGTAAACCTGAACGTGTTCTTCTGTTTCTTCGTCAATCCAATGAATATGTTTATCTGGGGTTCTAACAAAAAAACCACCATTACAACTCACACCCGTTATTGGTTTGGCTGCGGCCAATACTGTAGATGAAATAACAAGTCCTAAAAATAATTGTGAAACAGCAATTAAACTAACACTTACTTTGTGCATAATTGACTCTCTTACGTTGTTAGTTAAATAGTCCTTAATGACTATGTTTAATGTGAGTTAACGCCTCTATCGCGGAGGTTTGCCAAATCCTATCCAGCTATTAAATTCTGCAGCAACTACCAATTCATCATTTTCTGTAGTTAACGCCAATGCTGGTAATTTTCTTGGGGCTGGACCAGAGACAACTCCACCACCATCTTTAGGATCAAAAACAGATTGATGACAGGGGCACATGTAATTTTCGTCTTCCTCTACCCATGCGGTTACTGGACAACCGGCATGCGTGCATATTGCGGAATAAGCAACAATCCCATCAACAGATAAAGCTTGCGTATCTTGTGATAGTGATACCATTGATAGCTTTTGGATAAGAATCTGGTTATAGCGAGATCCATCACGAACTTCGCCAGTTTTAGGATCAACAGGCACCACTAGCACTTGCTTATCGAGCTCAATTAAATCGGATATTTTGATTAGTGGTCCCTGTAAACGCTTACTAAAATAGGTAAAACGGTCACCCACTTGCGGAGGTAACATACTTTCTGGTGATTTTTTCTTAATTGCAGCTAATGCTAAATTTCCAGAGAAATAATTCACCGCGGGTATTGCTAGCGCAAGATACTTCAATAAATTGCGTCTCTTAAAATCGGTTCCTTTATTTTGATTGGGTTGGGCACAACCACAGCATGCAGTTTGCTCGATATCGTCATGCTTATTATTATTTTGTTCTTTCATTGCTACACCTCAAACTTCAGCAGGCTAAATAGACTTTTACTTTTTTATTTGTTCAGGAAAATGGGGGAAGACAAAAGCGCCTCCCCTACAAACGCTAAGCGTCAGGTAATGCGAATACCCAGATTACGCCTCCCTCTGGCACATCTGCGATCCACTCGCCGCTTTTGTCTTTTGCAGCTAAAACACCGTTAGTCCAATGAGGATCAACACCGTATCCAGCCGTGATCGCAATATATTGTTTTCCATCAACTTCATAGGCGACGGGTGGTGCAATTGCAGTTGAGTTTAAGGGGAACTCCCAAAGTACTTCTCCGGTTTTTGCATCAAATGCACGTAACATGCGATCGTTAGTGCCCGCGCTGAATACAATATTCCCTGCAGTAGATAGAACAGGACCCCAATTCATTGTTTTGCCGTAATCGTGCTGCCAAACTTTTTCTCGTTTGTTAACATCCCAGGCTTGCATTTGACCAACACCTTTGCTCTGGTCAGCCAAGTAGACATCTAAATCGGGAATATCAATACCAGCCCAGAATTGACCTGAAGCAGGTTCAACATCATCTTGGAATTTACCTTTGAAAGAATTACAGATGTTATCGTTTGCTGGAACGTACATCATCCCAGTGTCTGGATTGTAGGATTCGTAAGGCCAGTTTTTACCACCCCATAAACTTGGGCAGTAAGAAACACGCTTACCAGTAACCGGAACATGATCGTAATCGTAAGTTGGTCGGCCAGTCTTAGGATCTAATGATTTAAATGCGTTATTGGCTACAAAAGGTTTACCTTCGAGATATTCGATCTTACCTTTACCATCTCTTTCTAACCAATACATGTAACCGTTACGTTGAGGAGAAACTAAGCCTTTCACTTTCTTTTCACCGTCTTTAAGGCCATCAATAAGCATAGGCGCATTCATCGCAGCCCAATCCCAAGAGTCATTGTAGTGATATTGATAATGACCTTTGATTTTACCTGTATCAGGGTCCATGGCGATTGAAGAGGCTACATATAAATTGTCACCAGGACGTTGATCACCTAACCAAGGAGAACCGTTTCCAACACCCCAATAAAGAATATCTTCATCCGCATCATAGTTACCCGGCATCCACATGCTACCGCCACCATATTTCCATGCATCTGGACGTTTTCCTTCTTTTTTCCACGTCTCATGACCCGCTTCACCGGGTCCTGGAACACTATAAGTTTTCCAAGCGGTTTCACAGGTTTCTGCATCCATCGCTTCTAAGAAACCACGCACACCGTATTCACCACCTGACGGACCAACAAGAATTTTACCTTTCACCGGAGTGGGTGCAGAAGTGATATACGCGCCGATACTCCAATCGCCAATCTGGCTTTGACACAAACGTTCACCGGTTGCTGCATCTAATGCGTTGAGAGTGCCATCAAGGCCAGCAACGTAGACTTTATCACCCCACAATGCCACGCCACGACTAGTGTTGTGCATGACACTTAAATCATAAGGGTTGTCGTGTTTATAGCGCCAATACAGTTGTCCGGTCTTAGCATTCAAAGCAATGACGTTATTGTATGGCGTAGATACAAACATAACACCATTGTTGATTTGCGCTGGTGCTTCATGACCTGAATCTAGATTGGTTGAGTACGTCCAAACCGGTGTAAGTTTACTCACGTTCTTAGAGTTTATTTCTTTTAGCTTGCTGTACATCCAGCCTTCATAATTACCCTTAGGTAGCAACCAGTCTTCCGGAGCAGCCTCTATTAATCGTGTGTGAGTAACAGTTTTATAGTTTTCAATTTTTTTATTAAGCGTAGTCAGGTTTGCTGCTGAAACTGAGTAACTCGACATCAGTCCAACAGCTCCTATACAACAACTAAGATATTTCATTTTAAATACTAAAGATTTCATTATTATCCATGCCCCTGTTTGATTTTTTGATTGGCGAACTAGTAAATCAATTAACATGCCAATAACATTAAAATCTCACAACATTCATAACCATATGTTTTATATGAATTTAATTTGTTTTTCTGTAAACCTTTTAATAACACTTTTTAAAATAGTACACAGGTGTTGCAGCATAAATGCGAAAATGAGACACCTAAATTTTGTACAAATTGAATTTTTAAATATTTGTCATAAAAATGTTAAACATCTAAAATCTTAGTGTTATGGTGAAAGGACACGTTTAGTTGGTTAGTACAAAAAAATAGTAGAAACTTTGCTGTTTATTCTGAGAATTTAATCGCTTCGGAGCATGGATAAAATGAGACAAACACCTCAACTGAAATCAAGTAATGATGTCATCGCTTTTATGACAGGAAACTTCAAAGAACGAGATGTTAATCCGAATGAAACGATCCTAAATTCTTGGCAGAGAAGTATTCTAAAATACGGTTTAGATCCCCATAAAAAAAGAGAAGTAGAGATTTTAACCAGCAGCGAAATGCAGCAACAACTGCAAAGACAAGAAGATTTTCTGAGTATTGCTAGGCATGGCGTAACAGGGCTCGCAAAACGAATTTCAAATGCAGGATTTTCAGTTATTTTGACGGATGAAACAGGCCTAACTTTAGACGCAAAAATACCCAATAGTATGCGAGATAAATGTCAGAGATCTGGACTCCGAATTGGTGCTGGTTGGTCAGAAAAACAAGTTGGTACCAATGGAATTGGTACCTGTTTGGCTGAAAAAGAATCGATTATCGTTCATCAACATGAACATTTTTTTGCTGAACAAAGCCAATTAAGTTGTTCGGTAACACCTATTTTCGATCCAATGGGCGAATTAAGAGGATGCTTAAATGCCTCTTGTTTAGGTGCCTCAAAAAATAAAGAAAATCAATTTCTTACGTTACAAATGGTTATGATGTTCGGAAGAATGATAGAAAATAGTTATTTTCGACAAGCCTATCGTCATCAAGTCACCATGAGTATTCGCCCTACAGAGAGCTTTGCAGATTTGATTCAAGAACAACTTTTAGCAGTTAACGAACGGGGTATTGTTGTCGGAGCTAATCGTTCTGCATTTGCTGAATACGACTCGCTATTGTCACCAGGACAACAACTTCCAGGGAGTCAAATAGAAGATATTGTTGGCCAATCAATTGATGAATTACTGACTAAAAGTAAAGGCGGAGGTGTGGTCGTCCGCTCCTTCTCACCTAAAATGCTAGAAGAAATCGAAATAGGTTTACGAGTACCATCAAGTAAATTAAATACTATACAGCCGGATAGTAGACGCAAACTAGCAGAAAGCTTGGCAATGAAAGCCCACCCTACGTTACAGCAACTAGCGGGTGAAGATCCGGTTGCGCAGTTACAAATAAAACAAATACTGCGAGTCCTTAATAAGGACATTCCGTTTCTCATAACAGGTGAAACCGGTACCGGAAAAGAAGCCTTTGCTCGGGCAATTCATCGTGCTAGCGATCGTTCAGACGGCCCCTTTATTGCGTTAAATTGTGCAGCAATTCCTGAATCTTTAATCGAAAGTGAGTTATTCGGGTATCGCAGTGGCACGTTTACCGGCGCCAATAAAAATGGCATGAAAGGTAAATTAGAATTAGCTAATGGCGGGACTATATTTTTAGATGAAATAGGAGACATGCCAATTCAGTTGCAAACTCGCCTTTTACGTGTTTTAGCTGAGAGAGAAACTATACCTCTTGGGGCATCTGAGCCTACTCATATTGATATTCAAGTTATCTCAGCTACCCATCAAAATTTACAAGAATTGATCAGCCAAAAATTATTTCGGGAAGACTTCTATTATCGCTTAAATGGGATGTCCATCGAATTGCCAAATTTACGAGATAGAGCAGACAAAGACGTTTTAATAAAATACCTATTAAAAAATCTAAATCCTGAGCAAGAAATCCGCGTATTGGAGCCAGCTAGCAAGATCTTGCATAGCTATCATTGGCCTGGAAATATCCGTCAATTAATCAGTGCTCTAAAATTCGCAGAAGCTTTGTCGGAAGACAACACAATCGAGGCAGAGTGCCTACCCAAAGATATAAGATGTTCCAGCATACCAATTCAAAATAAGGGATTTATTGATGACTCAACGGATCAAAGTAAGACCCTTTCAAATTATGTGGGAAACCAAGAAGGTCAACGTCTGTTAGAAACCCTCAAGAAGTACCGTTGGAATATAACTCAAGTTTCTGAAGAGCTGAATATCTGTCGTTCTACTGTGTATCGAAAAATGCGCAAATACAACATTATTCAACCCAATGAAATTTATTAGTAACCGCTTAAACTGGTAATTCCTCCTATCTTACCCGGAATATCGTAGACTTGAACTTGGAGAATTTGTGCAATAAGCTCGTCTTCATATTAATGCAGCGCAATGTTATATTGATAAACTTTGGTAGCATCATCGTCCGATGTTATTAAATCTGCTTATTGGTTTGCAGTTATACTGTCTAGGTCAATTACAAATACTCGCACTCCTAGTTTAGCTAGTCGATAACATAAACTTCGACCAAGGCCGCTTCTGTCACCAGTAACTAAAGCTATTTTTCCGGATAAACTTTCGCTCACATTTTGACTTCTACTATTTCAATGATAGTGACAGTATCTATTCGAGATGCTGCAAACGATAAAATTCTGTAGCTGTTTTTGACCAAATTTGTGTTTGTTGTTCAGCAGTCAGGGTAGCTAAAAATACTTCAGTCAAAGTAACCCACTGGTTATAGTCAGTAGCCAAATTGAGTACTGGCCAATCGCTACCCCACATCAGGCGAGAAGCACCAAAACTTTTTAGTAGGTGGCTCATGTAGGGAATCAAAATATCAAAATTTGGGTTGTATCCAGCTTCAGTCACCAAGCCCGACAATTTGCAATAGACATTTGGCCTTTTAGCTAATGCTTGAATGTCTTCCTTCCATTGTGAAAACTGCGTTTCAGCAATATTGGGCTTTGCAGCGTGGTCTATCACAACTTTTAAATTTGGATAGCGATCAACCAAGGTTATTAATTGCTGTAAATGTCGAGGTTTGACTAAAGCATCAAAACACAAACCGAGTTCCGTCAAGGCTTTAAATGCAGAGGCGAACTGAGGTTGAAGCATCCAATCATCATTTAGGATATCTTGAATCATGGGCCTAATGCCCTTGAAATAGGGGTTATTTGATAACTTAGCTATATTATATGGCGCATCGATATGTTGCATGTCTATCCAACCGACCACACCTAAAATAAAATCAGTGCTGTGAGCAAGAGACAACATGTAATGGGTTTCGGCCATATCTGGCACAGCCTGCATTATCACGGCCTTATCAATACCCGACTTTTTGAGATGTGGCCGTAGCTCATCGGGTAAGAAGTCTCGATAAGTAGTACCCATATCCTCAGTCAACCAATTGTGATGACCAAGTTCCCGTTGCCAAAAGTGTTGATGGCTATCGATACGCATGCGGAATGACTTTGCTTTTTTGGTGGAGAGCAACTGGAGCTACTTTATTCAATAAACCAGTTGTATTAAGGTGTTGCCAAACCTCACTTGGATTGGTAGGGATGAGTTGCGGTGGGGCGAGAGCATGATTATAGTAAGCGGTGTTTTTAGCATTAGCGCCTGATGCTGAAATCCCTATGTTGTAAAGTCCGCCAATGATAATCGAACAGATTTTTGCCTGGCATTTAGGTAAAAATGTCTGCAACAAGTGTTGCTCTAATAGACTGTTTCGGACGGCGAGCAAAAAATAAACGCAGTCACCGTAATCTATTGCTTTATAGCCGCTTTGCATCGCGATAGGGAAACGTACATCGTTGTCAGCGCCTTGGATATCACGGTCGATATGACGCATGCATAAAGTACCAATTTTATCTAAGCTTAAATGCTGCATACTTTGGTAGAGATACCCCATAGGCCCGCAGCCAAAATCTAAGGTGTCTACCTTTACACCAACACTGCTAATTTTTCTTCTAGGAATAACAGGGAGATTGTGCATCTTATTTATCCGATTAATTCTCAATAAAAAATATCGAAAAACTTCTGACAAAAGTGCAACCTAGTTGGATTAGAATCTGTCCGAACTGAATTTTCAAGTAATTATTAGTATGAACACCGCCTTTGTTCCATCGCGCGCTAAAGCCATAAATTAAAGGGGAACCCAACGAGATTAGCGCAACACCACACGCTGAGGCAAAGGCAGAGTTGGTACCCGAGCGAGAACGGCTGTCCAAAAGTATTCTTTTAATTTTGCCATGTTTAACCACAGTTATTTGTCGAGACGATTCGAGGGATTCCCTTGCATCTAAATTACGTAGTTTATAAATAGGCATCTCTGCTGCATCTGCGCGATATAATATAGGTGCAGACAATTTATGCTGCTGAATCAAAAAGCTTATTACTAATGATCCAAGCCAAAATGCACGAATGGATTTTAGTCTTTCGATATTGACTTTATTCATTAAGATTTTGTTTATAAATATTACCAATTGGTCGATAGACATATTTTTTAGCTAACCTAATTTCGCGTGAAGCATTGTGTTATTTCTTCACTATATATCTTCAACAATGTCCTTCACTTTCTGCAAATAAATATGCTCTGGAATTTGCCCTTGTAAATATAATTTTTTGAGGTTTTCTAAACGTATTTCTATATCTGATTTGTTTTCTTGATTGACCCTGCGAGTTACGGGTGCAGAAAAAATAAGTGTACTTTTATTGTTTTTAATATCTGCATCTCTAGTAGGGGCCTCAGTATGCACTTCAGCGATATTCATTTTCGTTGACTGTTTAGCATATTCAGCTAAGTCAATTTTAATCCAATCAGGCCGTTGGCTCACTCGCGTTATACCGTCCGATAGCTGAAGTTGCCAGTCATGATTTGGCGATGATTCATAATCACCTGTTGATAACTTAAAACCTCTCAGTTCCGCCGCTGATGCAAACCGTAAATTACTGACGCTGTTACCTGCTCGAATATATTTCTTTTGGATATCCACTTGGGCTTCGGCGACTAGCAAATAAAGATGTTGTCCGGCTAGGTATATTGTGCCGCTCGTATATAAAGTCTCATCTCCTATACCGAAAAAGGCAGAGCGACTATCAGACACCAAAAATACTAATACTTGGTTTTCGTCTAAGGTTTGTAATGTAGTAACTATATTTTCAGCCAATACCTGTGCTTCTTTATCGGAAAACAACGGTTTAACTTCTTCGCTACTGAGCAAAGACGAAAATACCCCTGTTGTTGATTTGGGTTCAAATTTAAGGGTGGTTAAAGCTGTCAGGAGCTGTGCTTTCGAGATATCCTCAACCTCGACGCTTGGTTTAATCAATGTTTTGACATTTTCAATGGCTACATAGTCGAGAGCTTGCTCCCAAATAACTTTTTCATAACCGTATAGATTGGATACGAATCCGATCGAAACCAAAATTGCAATAAAACTTTGCAAGCTGTTCATTTAAATTAATGCCTTGTCATTCTGAATTATACTTCCCTGAAAGCAACTAACATACCATTAACACCTTACTGCCGAACGCCGTTTGCTTAGTTGTCCTGAGAGAGAGCTACAGGTGTTGTCATCGCTGTTCTACCAGTTTCTTGTTGTAATTAACATCCACGAATTGAATCTACTGAAATATTAAGAAAACTGTGTCATCTGCGACACTTGCCCATGCAACACATGATGCTTTTATCTTTATAGTATTGATTAATGCTGATTTTTTGTCTCACTATCATATGCTTACATTTTAAAAAAACACTTTTATAACATTGACTTAACAGTTTTATGAGTAAGTAAACAACAGCTGGTCTGGAGCTTGCAGCAGCTCAAAAGTATTGTTTTTATCTAATTAAACAAACATCAGGATACTAGGTAATAAACTTTCACTCTGTTTATTATTCCGAGCCGGTGCAGTTCTTATAAGGAATATCGTAGAGGCACGGCGCAATAATCCATAACCGACTTGAAATCAAAACGCGGGAGTAATTCAAGCATGTCTGAAATACCAGTTTATCGTAATTATATAAATGGTGAGTTTAGCTCTGAGCCAACATCTACCATTGATGTATTCAACCCTGCCAATGGCAGTCTATTGTCTAAGGTCCCTAACTCTTCTGCTGAAGAAGTTGATCAAGCCATTCATGCAGCGCGAGCGGCTCAGGCTTCATGGTCTCAAAGGCCAGCCATCGAACGTGCCACTTTCCTTAAGAAAATCGCTGTAAAAGTCCGACAGAATGCTGAGAGATTAGCTACTGTCATTGTCCAGGAGCAGGGTAAAACACAAGAGTTAGCCGCAGTAGAAGTTAATTTTACGGCTGATTATATCGACTATATGGCTGAGTGGGCTCGGCGCATAGAAGGCGAAGTGGTTACGAGTGATAGACAAGGGGAAAACATTTTTGTTTTTAGAAAGCCCTTAGGTGTAGTTGCAGGCATTCTGCCTTGGAATTTCCCATTCTTTTTGATCGCAAGAAAAATGGCTCCAGCACTTATCACCGGTAATACAATTGTTGTCAAACCAAGCGAAGAGACACCAAACAATTGTTTTGAATTCGCTAAGCTAGTTGCTGAGACAGATTTGCCTTCTGGCGTTTTCAATGTTGTTTGCGGTACCGGACATGAAGTTGGGAATGCGCTCTCTACTAGCCCTAAAATTGACATGATTAGTTTTACCGGAAGTGTTGGTACAGGCTCGCATATTATGGCTGCAGCCGCCCCTAATATTACTAAACTAAATTTAGAGTTAGGTGGTAAAGCGCCCGCTATTGTATTGGCTGATGCGAATATTGATCTTGCTGTTGAAGCGATTAAAAACTCTAGGATCATTAATACCGGACAAGTATGCAACTGTGCGGAACGAGTTTATGTTCAAGCGTCGGTCGCGGATGAATTTACCAGCAAGTTAAGTAAAGCAATGGCACTCACCAGATACGGTGATCCCATGACGCAAACTGACATCGATATGGGGCCCCTGATAAATAAAATGGGTCTTGATAAAGTAGAGAAAATGGTTGAGCTTGCTAAACAGCAAGGTGCTGAAGTAGTAACTGGTGGTAAATTAGCAGATTTAGCACAAGGCTTTCATTATCAGCCAACAGTATTAAGTGGGTGTAACAGTAAAATGGAAATCATGCAAAAAGAAATTTTTGGACCCGTATTACCTGTACAAATTGTTGCTGATTTAGATGAAGCTATTGCTTGTGCCAATGCATCGGAATACGGATTAACTTCTTCCGTCTATACAGAAAGCTTAAGTCTTGCAATGAATGCTATCAGTGGCCTAGATTATGGAGAAACCTATATTAATCGCGAAAACTTTGAAGCTATGCAGGGGTTCCATGCTGGAGCGCGAAAATCTGGTGTGGGCGGTGCTGATGGTAAGCATGGTTTATACGAGTATATGCGCACACACGTAGCCTATATTCAGTCCTAAATTAATATCTCAAAAGGGCCTTAACTTAAGAGGCTCTTTTTTTGGTAGCCTGACTAGATGTTTGGATTGTAATGGAAAGGTTAAAACGTAAGTTACAAAAACAAGGTGTTTCAGTTTTTGAATTTTGCATGGAGGAATACGTCAAAAATGTTGTAGCTTTAAATACTGTTAATTATTTCTCTGAACAATCTATTCGCTATGCCAAAACTGATGAAACGCGTTCCATGCCAATTTACAGTGCTATTTTAGCTGTTGATGAAAGTGCAAATATTTATACGGAAAAACATATATTTGATGGTTTTACGAAGCAGCCTGTCAATCAACGATCGGCTATTTCAATATATGAAAATAATATTTTTGAAAATATGGAAGTTGCCTCTTTTTTTATTCAAAACCTTATTCCTAAAAATATTGCCCCTTTATATAGAATCATTCCTTCAGATTTATCTGATCGTCATTGCTTGTATATAATTAAAAACCTGTAACCCTCAACTTTGTTATTTCCAATTAAAAATACCTATAAAAAAGGGCATATTAACTATGCCCTTAAGGATTTTAGCGGCGCAATAAATAGTTAGAAAGTGACAGAAGCCTCGGCAATAATACCATCCCATTCAGCTCCGCCTGCCGCTCCAAAATCAGTAGCGCCACCACCAGAGAATTGATCTTCTTCTTGATTAACATATTCGACTTTAAATAAAGTTGAATCATTCATCCACCAACCCGCACCGATCTGTAATCTTGTCGCATCATTTTCTGTTTCGATTCCTTCACTATCATTTGTTGATTCTTGATAACGAACGGCTATATACGCGCTGCTGGTAAGGTCATACTTACCTTCAATTGACCAAAATGACATTTCTGATTCTTGTTCAACATAATCGGTTTGCAAGCTACCTTGTCCATTCGCCCAGCTATAATCGTCACTAGCATTACCATATAACGCATGGACCATGAAGTTATCGATTTTATACTGCACATCGGCTTGCCAGATGAAGGCATCGACTCCCGGAATTATTAAAGTATGAGTGCCTCTAGCGCTAACAGGGGTGCTTGCAAACTGATAGTTATCACCATCTCCTAAGCCTATTGCAGAACCAAATGCTTTACCTCTGACAGCTTCAATATCATGATTGGTTTTAAATGTGCCTGCACCAAAAGATAAACCATTAGCAAAGTTTAGTGTTCCTCTTAAGCCGTAATTGTAGCCCCGACCATCACTAAAATCCGCGAAAAAATCAGGAGTGGATACGACTGCATCCCAAGTTATATTCGTATCATTTGAAACATCGTGCACACCATAAACCCAAACACCTTCTTCTGCGGTAATCATATCCACTAGGCCGTTGCCGACAAATGGATTCGCTTGTACTGCTGCACCATCTGAATAGCGTAAAAATGTTTGTGTTGTGGAAATTAGATTCCCTAACCGTAAGCCAAGGCTATCGGTCATATCAAATTGAATCCATGCTAAATCCTGGGAAATGGCAGCGCTACCGTTATTCCAGTCGTTTGGTTCCTCCGCAAGCTCAGCAAAAATAGAGACTCTTTCGGAGACTTGTGCATTAACATTTAGCGCGAAACGCAAGCGATGAAAACCAGAATCAGACTCGGCGTTGGCAGGGTTTGCTGCGGCTCCATCAACTTCCATTCCTGCTTGCCATGATTGCATGACTGCGCCGCTAAACTGTATTTTACTGGTTTCTGCAGCTAAGGCTTGGCTGGAGATAAAAGAGGTCAGAATCGCTGAGGCGACTTTCAATTTTTTAAATTTAATTTTCATGTTAATTATTCCCAATGTGTAGTGGCCTATGAATGGTTAGCCATAGACTATTTCGCAATTCACGTGCCATTAAGTTTACATTTCAATAACAAAATAAAATCTTTAAAAACAATTACTTATGGTTTATTTGAAATATTGGGATAATGCTTGTGTAGCAATCTTGCTTTAGCCATGCGACAAGTGAATGATACCTCGCTAAGAGACGTGATAAGTGAACTTTAGTCACGGAAAATGACTAGCATAAAGCGTGAGGACTAAGATATGTATGAACTATTTCGTTGTAATGGCGAGAGTAAATAATTTGAATAGAGGAAGCTACTAGCGAACATCAATTAGACCACGTCATAACGGCACGGCGGAGAGAACCTTAAGCGTTGCTTTCTAAACTGAATGAAAATATTTAGCTTTGCGAGAGCCAGTTTCATATGTCGGCATAGATTCTACAGGCCTCAAAGTCTTCGGTGAAGATGTATGAGAAATGCGAGAACGCGGCAAGGAAAGCACCGAGTTTGGTGCGAACGGCATCCTCCGCTCAATGCCATTGACCATGAAATTGTGGCTGGCGAGATATTGGTTGTCAGTTTGGGGGATAGCGAATTTTTGCCGGCTTTGCTCAACCCGTCGAGAAAAGGCATCGCGCAAGTTTCAGCTGATAGCGCACATAACACGAGGGCTTGTCATTCGCTGCAATAACGCCCCATAACTCCATGCAAAATAGCCATAAAACCGTTATTACATGTTAACAAAAGCTATGTCTCACTGGCCTGATTCAATATCAAATCGGAATAATGATTCATTAGTTCTTTCTTACTATCAATTAACCATTGCTCGTCTATTTTAAAATACTTTAGCTTTTTATCACCCCTCTTCAATTGTTTACGAATGCTACTTTTGAGCGATTTAAGATTGTATTGAGTTTTATCCTTAAGCATACTCTCTAGTGTTTCATCGGATAGCAGGAAAAGGTATTTTGGGTCAAAAACTTTCAGCTCATCTAGACGATTAGGAGCCTCAAACATCGTGGTCAAGTTCAAGCGCTTATTACTTTTGTCAGCTAAAAATCGAAACTCACACCTAGTAGTAACAGCTAACAAATCCAAAATATCAAAGACCTCTTCATGGTCTTGGGCTTCTTTCAATAATTTTTCATAGATAATTATATGGCTAGACGTTTTATGGTTACCCAGATAGGTTGTTTCTTTGATCTTATCGTTACCAATTGGCCAACAAGAAGAATGTATCTTTTTAATAATATCTCGGTATGCATATAAGTACGTTGACAGCACACCAGGAAGTATAAACCCAAAGTCGATTCGTTTTATTTTCGCTCTTGAAAACAATTGTTGATAACGATATGCACCAAGCCTAGCGCGAATATGTCCAAAGATAGCGACAATTTCCTTGTCCTCTAGACGATCCGGTATAAAGTCGATTCGGATAGATGTCTTACCATTGTCATTCTTTGTCCCATCTGAAACATATAACCTCAACCATGCACGCTCGTTAGATTTTATTTGGAATAGAAATTCGTGTGAGTAGAATGGCCGAGTCTGTTCGATATCTTTATTGGCCTTCCAGTCTCTATTAATGTTTGCAGCGCGTGCTCGCTTTATTGAAAACAAGTCTGATAGCGAAGAATCAGAGATCTTGCATATACGTGATACTTGTTTTTTACCTATGGGCTTTATAATGTTATCAATATCATTGGCACTGCAATCAATTGTAAATATCAGCCTGTCACAATCAAGCCGGAGATGTTCCGCTGGATTAGCAAAATACGCCTTTAATAATTTAGACTGGTATCGGCACAACTTCTGAGACTGCAAAAGAGAGACATGCAAACCAAGATCACGTTCAAAAGTTTTGCTATCGCAATTAATTGCAGTTAAAAGCTCTGAATTTAAATAACGATTTACCAACTTTTGGTTTGATACGCCAAAAGTGCTACGAATCCATTTTTTTACACTTTCACTTTGAGCCAAAAGACACACCATACATCCTTTATACACATAATATATGTATATCTATTACTTATTGTTAATCATATACTTACAGTGATATTACAGTTACAGTAAGCTTATTCTGATCATCAATTTATTATCGTTTAAAAATTAAAAAATATTACCTACTATTTTTATAGACCTCTATCAACTCCTGAAGTAGCTCTGATGCATTGGAAAAACCACCTTTATTTTTCAGATTCGAGAACTTCTTATGAATGGCAATATCTACTTTTATTGTTTTATTCTTACTATCAAACTTCCTTTTACTCAAGAACTTTGAAACATTTTGGGTTAGTTCTGAGTTACCAGAAATAATTTGTTTTCCTACTGCCTTAATACGCTTAACGGCACTCGCATTTATGTAGTCACTTGGTCTATCATCGAAGTGATCAATTTCAAGTTGTAAACGATCAAGAAAAGATTTTTTCTTCATTTGAGGAAAATTTATTGCCGATAATTTCCGATGAAGTAATTTTGCAAGTGCAATAGAATCTTTTTGAGCTAGTTTATCTATAGCCTTTATAAGATTGGTCTCAAGCATAACTTGTCGTATCCGATTTGATTTAATACTAGTCTATGACATTATCATATGTTCGGATACGATAAGCTTTTTAATCAAAAAGAATACGAAATAAATTTTCTATGTCGGGTACGAAAAACTAGTTCTTAGATACAATCATAACAATTGATTTCTCATTGATTACTTCGGATACGATTGCGTGAAACTCTATTGATCTTGAACTCATACTCTTAAATCAATCATTTCTAACTTAATTAACTAGGTCAAAAACAGCTCTATTCCTACCCCAAAAGGCTTGCTAGCATATTCATAGCAGTTACTGCTAGCACGCCTCTTTTCACGTAAAACCAATCAAATTACACATCAAAACTGGAGTTCATATGACTACAGCGAGTCCACTCGCCCTGTATTTAGGGAGACTTGCGCCTAACAGTCGGCGCTCAATCAAATCACAGTTATACAAAGTTGCTGAGATAATGGAATGGCCACCGGATAGGCGCGACGAGATGCTCCACCAAGTTGATTATCAAACTGCATGCCAAATCAAGGTTGAGCTTATTCAACACGGCTCGTCTTCTAAGTCGGTCAATCGTGCCATGTCGGCCATTCGAAATGTGGTTAAAGTCGGTGTAATCATGGGCTTAGTGCCTGAAAATCAACTTATACAACTCAGTGCTATTAAGCTTGAAAAGACCTCACAACATCAAGGTAATCCACTCAACGCAACGCAGGTGAATGCATTGTTTACCTACTTAAATAAACACACCAGCATCATCGATGTCCGTAATCAGGCTATATTCGCCCTACTACTAGGCGCTGGACTGCGCAGAAGTGAACTAACTGCCCTGCACTTGAAGGATTTAACCTTACACGAACGCCAACTTATCGTGCAAAAAGGAAAAGGCAATAAACGCCGTACGGCCTTCTTACCTAAATGGTGTGTCGAGCATGTTTATTCATGGTTGTTGCTCCGAGGGGATGATGCCGGCTACCTATTCAATCCCGTGAACAAAACCAATCGCATCAATATTAAGGCGGGCATAACCACCGAGAGCGTTTACTTATTAGTACGTAATACGGCAAAGCAGGTAGAACTCGGTAACGTATCCCCCCATGACTTGCGCCGCACCTATATCACCCGCCTATTAGAGCAGAACATCGATTTAAATACCGTTCGCCTAATGGCAGGACACGAAGATATTAGTACCACCGTGGTTTACGACAAACGCGATAACAAGGTGATGCAAAAAGCTGCATCTTCACTGAGCTATGGTGATACCAGTGAGGCCAATTCATGAGTCGCCCTCAACACACTGCTCTAGCTGCTCGCTATGCAAGCTCCCTTCTCACTTATGGTTTAACTGAGCCTGAATATGAAGCTCTGGATACGGATGTTTTGGACAAGCTAACAATTCTGATTGGTCCAAATCAAAAGCCGTCATCGTTTGTAGAGATGCAGGCCGCTTTGCAAAGTATGGCTAAGAATGTACGAAACGATATCATTTACCACAATGCTAGATTGCTTTGTGCGATCTACCGAGTCCCGATAGAAAGCGCTGGGCTTATTGAGTACATCATCGCGCTGAGTTCATCGAGTGTCTTAAGGGAATTGGTTGATGAATTGCAGTTTTGCGACTTAATAGATAGCGTAAAGCGAGCTTTAACGGCGCATTTTAAAGTTGATGAAGATACCTGTTACTCACAACTAGACGCTTTAGCCAGCAACGGCCTTATTCGCTCGACCACGCTAACGAACTCCTGTGACCTGATATTACCTGAAAGTCAGGTGCGGCTATTAACGCGTAGCAAGCTATCAAGTGCAGAGGTGTATTTACATCATTTGTTATCGGCAAGTCCACCAGCGGTTTTCACGTTGAAAGACTTCTCGCACTTAGATACCGAAACGCTACAACAGTATTTACAGAGCGCCGTAAGGCAACGTTTAAGCGGAGTCAATATCCTCATCTACGGTGATGCGGGTACAGGAAAGACCGAACTAGCCAGAGCCTTAGCCAAGTCATTATCGATAACCCTATATGAAACGAAGACAATGGACAGCGCGGGTAAACGATTAGAAGAGCGCTACGACGTTATGAGTCAAAGTCGCCTTCGTATGCAGTACTTATCTTCTATGCAGGCACTATTAGGCATTCACACCCAATCGATGTTTCTGATTGATGAATGTGAATCCATCTTTATGGATAGCGATGAATACTTCGCAAAAGATACCCTTCATCGTCTACTGGAAACGAATCCTAATCCCTGTATTTGGATAACAAACCATATTCAATACATCGAAAATAGCTTCATTCGGCGTTTTAAGCTGGTACAAGAAGTGAACGCCATAGAGGGAAAATACATAGAGCCACTGGCGAAACAGGCATTTCGTGGGTTACGTATCAAGCAACCCTATATCGATAAGCTACTTACTACAGCCAATATCACCCCTGCGCATATAGGGAATGCGGCACACGTAGCTAAAACCATCAATCTAACAGGCCAGTCAGCACAAGAGGTAGTTTCCGAGGTGATTCAAAGTACCTTATCAGCTTCTGATTTATTAGCCACACCACTTCGTTATAAACCAGAGATGGCGTTTGATGCTAGCTTGCTGAACATCAAGCAAGGCAAGGAAACTATTAAGCAAATTAATGCTGCGCTCGCACAACATGCGCCTATTCGTATATTACTGTCTGGCGAGCCTGGCACGGGTAAAACAGCCTTTGCGCACCATTTGGCGAAGCAGCATGACTTTAACCTTGTATCAGTGCGCTGCTCTGACGTTTTAAGCAAGTATATTGGTGAAAGTGAGTCCAACATTGCCAACATATTTTATGACGCACAGCAGCACGGCAACGCGTTATTACTAGATGAAGTGGATAGCTTATTAGTATCTCGTGAGCGCGTCACTGAGCAACACAACATACAGCTTATCAATGAGTTATTAACACAAATTGAATGTTTTGAGCAGCCAGTATTTGCCGCAACCAATTACGTACGGTTATTGGATAAAGCCGTACTAAGGCGCTTTGACGTTAAACTTGAAGCACAGTGCCTAACTGCCCAGCAATCTATAGCGTTGTTTAAGCGAGTCTTGTCACTTAGGCAATTAACCCAATACGAACAACAAAAGCTATCCATACTGACCCAGTTAACCCCAGGTGACTTCGCTATTGTGGCGCGTCGCATGCGGTTTCAAGCTGATGGGGATTTTCGTCAGCAAGCATTGTCTCTGCTTATCGAAGAGAGCCGTCACAAACAATCCAACCACCCTATCGGTTTCATCTCGAAACCTATCTAACCTAAAAGGTAAACAACATGACTACATCATTATTGAGTTCACTCAAGGTAACTGCTCGCCCGGCTATCGAGCCAAAGCTACCCATTATCGGCAAACGTATGAAGCTGATTGAAAAACTAGAGCAACAGCAAGAAATGGCAACCTGCATGCTTGAAGGAAAACCCTTCGAAGCCTATCGCGAAAAAATGGTCAAGGATCCTGTCACTGGAGAGCGTACAAAGCAACGTCGAGCCGTATCGGTTAAACCATGGTATTACGACAGCGATGGACATTACTTTTTAGAGGTTAAGGTAAACAACAAACCTATTGATATACAAGAAGGCAAACCGGCCATTGATGTAGGCGATAAAGCCGTCTTACCTAAAACAATTGAGACCATCATTCACGCTGTGGAAAAAGGCGAACTAGATACCTTCATCTTGGCCAAAGTCACTCCTGCGAAAAAAGCGCCACAGGCTAGGCCCATTGCTAGTAAATCAGCCGGTAAAAGCTAAGTGACGTTAAACCTTAATATCAGGCTCTAAAATAAACAGAGCCTTTTTGGGTTTCACGTTGCGCTTCAAGATAAGTTAGATAAATCGAATTAAAAGGACACGGCACACTCCATTTTGTTGTGTGCCGTCAAATTAGTATTCAGCGTGCTATTCCAAAGTTAGGCAATACACACTCGAGCATCCGTTGACTCATATCCCCAAACCTTAAAAAGAGAAATCATTATGCACATTCAATATGAGGGGCTGGCTTTGCCTGTCTCTAAGGCACTCGCAGATGCCTTAGTTAGCATCATCCCTCAAAACTTCAACAACGATGCGATAACTATCAACTTTCGTGACCCTACATACTCACCCGAAAGTGAGGGCTTTCACCCCGTAGAAGTCAGGTTAGAGAAAAGAGATAACACTTGGTATTTCTGCTACATCACAGACTTTGCCTATGTAGGGATTGGCAGCATGGCTGGACTGGCCAAAGAATTAGACTTTGATTTTCAAGCAGGTGTGTTTCAGAACTTTTTAGGTATTTACCCTGTAGAGCAGGCATCCGATATCTATCAAATATGGGAAGGCAACTTTTTGCATTATTGGCTCAAACTTGAACCATTTGAGATAGACGTGACAAAGTATTAGTTCATCTAACCTACCGTTAATTAATAGTAAGCATCAAGTTTAGAATGGGATAAAAGCTCACTCAACACGATTTTTCAGGCAAACGAAAACTGTTGAGTGAACTCAAATACGCAGCACTATTTCGCATATGCGAACGGATTTTGCGCAGCAATACTTTTATTAATTATCTTCATCTACACCAAAGGTCTCTAGCTTCAACTCTATCAGTAAAATAGATTTATCTCTGAAGCCGTAGTTATCACGCTGGTCGGAGGTAGCATCAACCTTTGTGACACGAAGAAACCCTATATATACTAGACAATCAAGCGCTTCCTTGACACGATTGGGCGCCGCATCCTCTTGCCAGTTCGCAAAATTACTGAAATGGTGACCGACAGCCGCGAGTGTTTCATATTGAGTATTCACGTTACTCTTATTCGTTAGCTCTTCTCGTGTCAGTTCGCACAGAAAATAAGTCGCCAGCTGAATAGCAAACTTATTCAAAACGTAACCCTTCTCATCTTCTGTCGTGATACTGCCCCACATAAGCAGTTCAGAAAACATTCTTTTTTGTAACTTATTCACCGTCTACCCGTTTAAAATTTGTGTTTAAAATTCACGAAAAGTCAGAATATTCGCAGTAAAATCTCAATACTTCCTATTTTATCAATAAATACAGTGAAATATTTTTTCCGTGTACACGGAACGTAATATTTTATATTTTTATCTATTTTTCAAACTGTTTTAAAACTTTTCCGCATATAAGAATTATCACCACTCCCAGTCGACTACACGGCAAAATTAGCTCTAGCAATGAGGTTTATACAAGCCCTAATGACCATCTCAGCGGTGACCAGAGGGCACACATAAACTATTAATCTAAGGAGTTAATCATGGAATCAATAAAAACTGAAACAGATGACGCCCTAAGGCAGGCCGCAGAGCAATGTCTTAGCGATATCATGAATCAAACCCTTGATGTCGGTCAACTTATTCACAAATTTATTGTGAGTAAAATGCATGTGCATCTGGGGCAGAAAGATACACCAGCGGGGATCAGAAAGTGTTTAAGGGAAAAACTAAATGATCCATGCTTGTATTCCACTATTTGCCGATGGATACAAGCGAGCCTTATTGAAATAAAGCTAAAGCTACCCCATGACGTTTGGTCACTCACTGTCTTACTCCAATTTAACCGCTTCCATCACGATGATTGGGCCAATATTTTAGCTGTATTCAGTGAGCAACAGGCTCCCTCGATGAGCGAAATGAAACTTCGATGCGAAGAGCTACTAGCAGACGGAGTCATTTCTTTGAAAAAGCCTCGCCAGAATCAAAACGTAGAAAAAACGTATCAAAATCTTCGGCAAAAACTGAGAGAGATCGAACCTGAAAAGCTCATGGACTTAATGAGTGAGATTGAATCTATCCTAGACCAAAAAACCCAACCTCAAACTGAAAAAATGGAGAAGTAACATGATGAATGCAACCTACTTAATAACGTGCAACGACGACTGGTGTGAGCAATATATGAGCCGAGTAGAGGAAGACTATGATGAAGATATTGAACATGACGACGCATATATTGAATGCGAAAATGGTGACGGCCTTCAGTATGACCGTCAATATGAAAATCACATTACCATTCACGATGAAAAAGGGGGATTTTACCTCGACGGGCTAGATGGGACGATTGAACATGTCGTTCAAGAAAGTGATGGCGCTATACACTTCACATTTGAAGCAGATGCAGATAACGACGGCACAACTCACTATGGCCGAGGATGGGTAAGTTTGAGAGATAAATTGACGGGTCGTATTTACATCCATGATGCAGGGTTCACTTCATTCAAGCTTGAGAAGTCAGAAAATACGAAATAGTATAATTATCAAGGGATTCGTATCGGCATAACGACAACTACCGAGCGACTTCGCCTTAAATAAATATGAGCCAGCTTAGCAACTGGCTCATATCAGTTACAAGAGCTCCTGTAACCCTAATAAAACCGAGCTGCTGTCAGAAAGAAACGGGCTATATCTAATTTGAGAGACGCTTATACGAGAACTGCGGACACACACAGAATTGTTTTGTAGTCTTGAAAAAGTCGGATATCGACCCAAAGCGGACTAAATAACTTAACGGGTTGAACGGTAAACTTGGTGATAAATGATACGTTTCAGCGAACCTGACCCCGCAGGTTAAGGAGATATAGATAAATCGGGGTAAATAGGTGCTTTGTCAATTGGCGACTGTCAAATCTACAACGTTCCAACCATTCGCAATAGCAAGCGCTCTCTTAGCTTCAGGAAATCTAGATTCATCGATAGCAATGCCAATTAGATGTTTTGGCCTCGTCATTGCTACATACAACTGTTTCATGAATTTCGGTTTTCTAACACCCGTAGGCTTTGTTTTTTTCGTTCCTATTATATAATCCAACATCTGGTGTACATCATATTCATAGAACTTAGTTTCAAGCATTAAAGTCGCAGCGTGCGTCTCACCTTTGACTGAGTGAATCGTGTCAACCTCAATATAGATATCACGACCATTTACTTCTTCAGCATAGATATTTGCTGACACAAACTCATCATCCGCTACAGGCCTAGGTGCCGCATATGAAATAAAGTCGGTAAGCACGTCATAGCTATCTAGTAACCCAAGAACTGTTAATAAGTCCTTAATATTATTTTCCCATCCATGACTACCGTTAAGGTCAGATCTTTGAATGCCAATTATTTTTTGATTAATCTCATTATGATTTGAGAACTCCTTGAGCATACCCTTTAGCTGAGATATAGATATATATTCATAGCCTGCAATATCTAATAGTCTACGAATTCCTTCTAAAACGATTTTGTAGCTATCTGCATTACATGTAGTAATCTTCTGAGTCTCCCTGAAGTATTCGATTAGCTTGGCTGGTTTAAAGTTTTTACTGGAGTTACTTTTTTCAAAGTTTGGAAAGTAATGTTTAACCGTAAGGCCTTCTGGCTTTGTCTTGCCAATTCCCCCTACGGCCTTAATCGGATGTTTCTCACTTAACGGAAGGTTATTCGCACACAATTGTGCAAAGGCTGAAAATACTCTCGGTCTGTTCAGCTCATCAACGATGTAGATAGTATGTGGCTGGGCATTATTAATTAACTGAGTAGAAGTTAGTGGCACCTTATTAGTGCTCAGTCTACTAGCTAGGGCTGCGACGCTAGGGTTAAATCTATGGCTTGTATTTATAACCTTTAACTGTAAATCATTATAGCTATTGCTAGTTTCTTTCTCATCACCTGAAAATATCGCCTGATCAGCATCACCTAATCGTTGAAGCGCACCGCCTCCATAGGAAAATATATTGTTAATAATTTCATCTTGTGCAAGAGATGTATCTTGCATCTCATCTACAAGCACCAAAGGAAACCTTGAGCGAATAGCTTCTATTACACTTGGGTTAATATCAAAATAGGCCTTAGCAAGCTCAAACATTTCTCTAAAGAAAAAAAGACCTTCCTTGAACATCTTATCTTTAATCGAACATAAATTCGTATAACTAGCAGAGGGGGGAGCTTTATTGAACCAAGGAACAGTTTTTTCAAACTCATGATTAACATACCTAAACTGCAAGTCTGATATATTCACATTTTGTTTTGTTTCTAACGCTTTTCTAGTACCCCATGCAAGATTAGCCTCAATATGCTTGCAGCAAAAATCATCATCAATCCGCTTAACTGAAATGCCTTTTGACCTACAATAGGGTAAAGCCAGAAATCGATTAACAAACTCTTGAATCGTACCTATGAAGTGAGGATAAGATAACAGTTTACGCCCAGACTCATCACGCTCTAATCGACTAATAATTTCATTTTTGGCTACATTGGTATGGCTAAGTACACATATACCACTTGTACTTTGCTTCCAACTCTTTGCTAGCAGTATTAATTTCGCAGCAATAAGGGTTGTTTTACCGCTACCAGGACAAGCTTGAATATCGACAAATTCTTTTATAGCTTGTCGACGTTCTTGATCAAAAATCAGTCCCGTCTTAGCTTCAAGATCCTCGATATGGCTATCGGTTATAGAAGGTATCATACTGCACCTTCCGCTTCTCGTACCTGAGCAGGTTGCTCCTCTTCAGCCTCAATAATAATCAGTTCTGTTACATATTCAATGGCACTAACAATATACGCAGGCAGTTTATTTTTAAGCCCTATTGGGTCTTCTTGATAGGCCTTGCTTAATATCTCAGCCAGTTTGTATGTCGCCTCCGTTTTTCCAGACGATTTTTTTTCAATCATGCCGTATATTTGAATAGCTTTTTCTTCGGGATCATCACTAAGATTTTCAAAGCCAACTTCACTCCCCTTCACAGAGCAATACAGTTCTTTAGCTAGACCCGATTTCGCTAGGCAATATTCAAAAGTCCATTCCTCAGATATAAATGTTTTTACATTTTCTCCATCTTGTTCACACTTATTTGCTTTTCGTATTGCTAGATCATCTGGCTTATCATTATAGTAGCTAACCCATCGATTCAAATTCCCCTTCTTCCCTTCGGCTGGAATAGGTTCTTTTTTCACTTTAAAGCCGATGTCATTCTCTTGCTTCTTTTCTGCTTTATCTGGCCATATATCAAGGTCAGTTACACAAGCAACTTTCATAGGAAATGATTGACCACCAACCTCTTTCTTACGATAGATCTTTGCATATCGCTTATAAGCTAGGTTGCCAACATTGACTATAGACACGCCATAATCTTCAAGAGAACGCCCTAATAATTTGGCAATAGTTGGCAGCAATATATTCTCACCATCACCTTCAACCAACAGAACGCTCTTAGCGAAAAACATATTTGCTTTACTAACATCAAGAAATTTTTCTAAGAACGGGTAATCATCATCATTCAACAGGGTAGCTCCTCGCTTTAATGGAAAAGACTGCCCCTTATTCATCAGTATTATATTTTCAAGTGGGACTTTTGAAGCAAGATTAGGACTATGTGTTGATAGGATACACTGTAAACCTTCTTGCTCTTCTACAAGATATTGGATGAACTTCATTTGTAACTGTGGGTGAAGGTGTGCCTCAGGTTCTTCGATCAACAACAGTGGAAAGCCTTCACCTGCCTCTGTTAAAAGCATTAGCTCAGCTGCCATAAACAATAAGTTGCTATACCCTAGCCCATGGGACAAACCTGTATCATTCAATCCAAGAGTAAGCCGTTCAACAATTGCTTTAAAAGCTGAATTCTTTTCCGCTGCGCTCATGTCTACAACATTCTTGCTGCCAAGCATGTCAATAACAGGTGCAAAAGGTGTGTCTTTGAAGGTGATTTGTTCTAAAAGTTTTTCGACACTGGTTTTCGCAGTGTCAATCGAAGTATCAGCTTTGATTGATTGGTTAGCCTTTACAATTAAGGTGATTAGACGCTCTATATCTTGCTCATTGCCGCCAATACTACTCTTACTTCCTAGTAGTTGTGACAACCGAGACATTCTTCCAGCAGAAAGCTCATTCTCAGCATCCCTTAGTGGTTTAAGATAAGTAGTCGAAAGATATAACCGCGTATCCCGATCTAAATGCGGCCCCTCTTCATCAGAGCCTGCACGAATTTCAGTTCGTATACCTTGCGAATTATTCGTCTGAATTTCATTAATAGAAGCAGTTAATGTTATATGTAATACTGTTTGAACGTCACCACCTTCATTTTGTTCAAACGTCAGGTACTCGGCAAATGCACCACCGTCGCGTGCATCCAGTCCACAAAACTTCAAACTGATTTTTAGTTTTGTTGACCCCGTCCTAAAATCGGAATACTTAATTCGCACCCATTCAGCTGAGTTAGTATCTAAAACTAATCTAACAGCGTCGATTAAGCTCGTTTTACCTGCATCGTTTTCACCGACTAAAAGGTTCAACCCTTTGTTTAAAGTGACGTGGGTTGACTCAAAGCCTCTAAAGTTTTCTGCCGATATATTTGATAAGTACATGCACTATCCTTGTTTACTTTTACAAATTTGAACCTGCGGGGTCGGGTTCGCTGGAACGTATAATATGTCATTAACTTTTCCGCTCGGCCTGTTTACTCATTTAGTCCGCTTTGGGTCGACAGACGACCCAAAAATTTCAGCAGCCATAAATATTTACCTTACACTGTGTTGCAGAAAAGGTACATAGTTGAGATACGGTGATGCGACGGCAATGAGGTATTGCTTTCTATTGCAGCTTGGTATCCGTTAGATAGTAATATTCTAAATCGCAGTCATAAAAATACCGCCTTGAGGGTGAAGCTCGTCCTCTTAGGGACGAAGTTCCGCCGAGCTGAACGACACCTTATGGATGCGGTGGCTGGGTGCCGACCATCAGGGATGTGTTAACTCTGTACTCAATACATCCAAGAATCCAAATCTCAGACACAAAAAAACCGACTCAAGGTCGGCTTGTGTATCTCTTTGGTAGACAACAAAGAGATGGTACCAGTGGGCGGACTCGAACCGCCACGCTTATTCAGCAACGGATTTTGAATCCGTCATGTCTACCAATTCCATCACACTGGCATTGATTAAAGAGTTTACTTAGTTCAAAAAACTTTGCAAATCTTTGCAAGCAATTTTTAGCTTGTTAAAGTCAAAAGGTACTTACCTTTCAATGACTTGCCATATAGTTACTGCTAGACACGTTGACTTTTGAATCCGTCATGTCTACCAATTCCATCACACTGGCAAAGGTGCTTTCAGGTTGCGTGCAACCTTTAAGAGCGCCGCATTATAGCGATTTACATGACACGCGCAAGCGATTTTTTGCGTTGTAGGTTTAATTGCTCAACATATCATCAACTTTGTCAATTTCGCTATCGCCCCTACCCTATCCCTCAGGAACTGTGCGAAACTATTGTCATTATGTGCATGCATTTTCGTATGCTGAATTTTGATTTTCTTGAGAGAACACCTTTTGACTTCTGAGCATTACCACCGTGCTGGTTTTTTTCGTCGCTTAGCTGCGATCATCTACGATATTTTAGTCGCTGTTGCCGTGGGTATGTGCGCCGCCATGGTGATGCTTGTGGCTATGTTGTTATTAGTAGAAAACAATGTGCTGAATAATCATGGTTACGAGCATTTCAGTGACTTAATTCAGCATGCGCCAGTTTATCAGTACATTTTACAAGGTTGGGTGGCTGCTTGGGTTATCGCCTTCTTTTTATGGTTTTGGCGTAACGGTGGGCAAACAATTGGTATGCGCGCTTGGCGTTTACGTATTGTTAGCACCAATGAAAATCCACTGACGTACACACGCGCATTTATACGTATGCTTACGTCGTTCTTAGGTTTAGGCACTTTACTTGTGCTGCTTGATTACAAACACAAGCAGTCACTGCAAGACCGAATAGCGGGTACTGAGGTGATTTGTTTAAGCAAAGAGGCCAACCACCATCGCAGTTGGCGTAATTTGAATTAAGTGTGACTAATAAAATTTATTGCGCTCTTAGCGGCGCAATAAATGTATTGATATTCCGGTGAACACAATGCTCGGTAAGATTGCACCAATAAAAGGCGGTATGTGATAAACCGTACTTAACGAGCCAAACACTTCATTACTGACAAAAAAGCCAAAACCTGTGAGCACGCCCATTATCACTCGTGCCCCCATAGTCACACTGCGTAATGGCCCGAAAATAAACGACAATGCCATCAATAGCATGACCCCCACCGAAATAGGTTGCAGTACTTTGCGCCATAGCGCCAACCGATAACGCTCTGAGTTTTGGCTGTTATTCTCTAAATAATTAACGTAATCGATTAATCCGCGGATCGACAGAGCTTCAGGCTTCACCGTGACCACCCCTAATTTATCGGGTGTTAACGATGAGGACCATGCGCCATCTGCGGCGTCTTCTACCTGAATGCGATTATCAGAGAACTCGGTAGATTGCACATGGCTTAACTCCCATGAGTCACTTTGATAATTCGCCGCCTCTGCGGTGGTGATTTTGCGTAAATACAGGTCATTATCGAATTCGTAAATGCTTACATCTCGTAAGTTATTTTTATCCACAACTTCACCAATACTGACAAAATTATCACCGTCTTTCGCCCACACTAATCTGTCTGATGAGAACAAACTCCCCCCAGATATAGCTTGAGTACGAATTTCCTTGGCTTTTGTCTCACTGATCGGTGCGACCCACTCGCCAATGACCATCACAAAAAGCACCATCAAAATAGCGGATTTCATCGCGGAAATAATAATATTCCAGCGGCTTTGCCCTGCGGATTGCATCACCACTAATTCGCTATTACTGGCAAGAATGCCCATGCCGATTAAGCCGCCTATCAACGTCGCCATAGGGAAGAACTGTTCTAACTCACGGGGTAAGCTTAAAAAGACATACACAGCCGCTACCGTCATGTCGTAGCTACCGCGGCCAACGCTTTTCATTTGTTCAATGAATTTAATTAATGCGCTAAGGCCAACTAGCACCCCTAAACTCATTGCAGTGGTGCTTAGTAACGTGCGAGCAATGTACCAATCAAGAATTTTAATCATGCTTTGCTCCCGCGCAAACGTGCCCGTATTCGCACGCCCACCGGACGCCCCTTAAAGATCAGCGCCAAACCAATTACGCCTATTACAGCATGTACCCACCACAGCCCGAGCATTGGCGGAATTTTACCGTCTTCAAGCACTTTACGCCCCGCAAGTAATAGCAAGAAATACCCTAGATACAGCATAAGCGCAGGGAACATTTTACCAAAGCGCCCTTGCCTAGGGTCAGCAGCACTGAGCGGCACAGCGATAATCACTAAGAAAAACAAGGATAATGGAATAGCAAAACGCCACTGTAATTCCGCGATAGCATCAATGGATGGATCGTTAAATAGCTGTGCTGTGGTGTAGGCTGACAATTTGCGACGTTTTTGTTCAGCTTCTTGTTCGGCAATTTGAATTTGATATTCACCAAATTCGACCACACGATAATCCTTTTCACCCAGCGTACCTTCGTACTGGATACCATCTCCCAATACTAAGGTTTCTGAGCCATCTGGCAGCTCTCTCAGCCCACCTTGTTTGGCGTAAACTAGGTGTACATTTTGACTGTCGGTAGTGGTGTCATGCTGGGCCATAAATACCCGTTTCAACGGCTCACTGTCATTGCCAATTTCATGCACGAAAATAACCGCTTTTTCATTGGCAGTTTGTTGAAAACGCCCAGGGATTAACGTGGTTAATCCAGTATCAGCGCCCGCTTGTTCTTCTAACTGGTATTCACGCTCCACCGACATAGGGGCAACCCACAATGTCATGGCGCCTGTAATCAATGCCATGATCACAGCAAGCACAAGCATAACGCGCGTCACATACCATTCACTGATACCACAGGCGCGCATCACAGTCATTTCGCTGTCTACGTACAATCGCCCATGGGCAAGCATGATCCCCAAAAACAAACTTAAAGGTAAAATAAGAGACGCCAATACCGGCATACTCAAGGCTAAAAAGCCTAGAACCAAACTGGCAGGAATGTCTCCGTTGGACGCTTCAGAGAGCACCCTAACAAATTTATTGGTAATAAAAATGGCCATCAAAACCAGAAAAACGGCTGTTTGGGATTTGACGGTTTCTTTGACTAAATAACGAAATATCAGCACGCAATATCCAACACAAAAGTGGTAATTTTAGTGGCAAGCTACAAAATTTTAAGTAAACTTAACGTTTTCACACGTTTCATTTGCAATGTGTGCCATTTTAAAGCGCTTGCCCGCACGTAATTTACAGATTATGTCTGGCTTGAGCTCTTCTTGCAATTGCAATGAAACGCTGTTTACGAAGATAAGCCGTAACGCTTTGCATAACATCACAACAACAAATTCAAAAAGCTCAGTGTTACAACCAGTATGTAATGACAGATTAACAGTTTCGTGACGAGGATGCCCCGTGGAATTTAGTGTAAAAAGTGGAAGCCCAGAAAAACAACGCAGTGCCTGTATCGTAGTCGGTGTATTTGAACCACGCCGCTTAACCTCAGTGGCCGAACAATTAGACGAAATCAGTGGTGGCTATCTAAGCAACCTATTACGCCGCGGCGATCTTGAAGGTAAACCCGGCCAAATGCTATTGCTACACCATGTACCAAATGTATTAAGCGAGCGAGTATTACTTGTTGGTTGTGGTAAAGAGCGTGAACTAGACGAGCGCCAGTACAAGCAAATCATCTCAAAAACCATTAAAACCTTGAACGAAACCGGCTCAATGGAAGCAGTCTGTTTCTTATCTGAGTTACATGTAAAAGGCCGTGACACATACTGGCGCGTGCGCCAAGCGGTAGAAGCCACCCAAGACTCTTTGTATACCTTCTTGCAATTGAAAACCAAAAAAGGCGAGCCTCGCAGACCACTGCGTAAAATGGTGTTTAATGTGCCAACACGTCGCGAGTTAACGATTGGAGAGCGCGCAGTGGAGCACGGTCTTGCGGTTTCACTAGGTAGCAAGACTACGCGTGACGTAGCCAATATGCCGCCTAATATTTGTAACCCTAAGTACCTGTTCGAACAAGCCAAAGCCCTTGAAGCCGAGTATGAAAATTTGCATGTTGATTCAGTCAACGAAAAGCAAATGGACGACCTAGGCATGCATTCTTACTTGGCAGTCGGTCGTGGCTCTGTTAACGAGTCGATTATGACCATCATGGAACACAAAGGTGGCCCAGCGGATCAAGCCCCTATCGTACTTGTCGGTAAAGGCTTAACGTTCGACTCAGGCGGTATTTCGATTAAGCCGGGCGAAGCCATGGATGAAATGAAATACGACATGGGCGGCGCAGCAGGTGTACTTGGTGCAATGCACACCATCAGCGCGCTAAACTTGCCGATTAACGTAGTGGGTATATTAGCCGGTTGTGAAAACATGCCCGATGCTAACGCCTACCGTCCAGGTGATATTCTCACCACCATGTCAGGTCAAACTGTTGAAGTGTTAAACACTGATGCAGAAGGCCGTTTAGTGTTATGTGACGCACTAACTTATGTAGAGCGTTTTGATCCAGAATTGGTTATCGATGTGGCAACCTTAACTGGAGCTTGTGTTATCGCTCTTGGTCATCACGCAACGGGCGTATTCAGTAACCATAACCCTCTTGCTCACGAATTAGTAAATGCATCAGAGCAAAGCGGTGACAAGGCATGGCGCATGCCATTGTGGGATGAATACCAAGACCAACTGGAAAGCCCATTTGCTGACATGACCAACCTAGGTGGTCGCCCAGCTGGCTCAATTACCGCAGCGTGTTTCTTGTCTCGCTTTACCCGTAAATATAACTGGGCTCATATGGACATAGCAGGTACAGCTTGGGTTGGCGGTAAAGAAAAAGGTTCTACTGGTCGTCCTGTTCCTATGCTATCTCAGTTTTTAATGAACCGAGCGGGCATCGAGTCAGAAGATTAGCCAATCACAACGAACGGATAACCTGATGTCTAAGGTCACGTTTTACCTGCTCGAACAAGAAGCAGAAGCAACAAGTCAACAGCCAGCGCACCTTGCGCTGGCTTGTCAATTGGCGGCCCAGTGTTTTAGCAATAAGCAGCGCTGCGTGGTGATGTGTCAAAGTCAGGCACAAGCCGAGCAATTCGATGAATTGCTGTGGCAATTACCAAACGATCGTTTCGTTCCTCACAACTTAACAGGTGAAGGGCCCCAAGCAGGCACGCCGGTTGAAATTTGCTGGCAACGCCCAAGCCAGTTCAACAAACCCGTACTGATCAACCTCGCCGACAACATGCCTGATTTTCATGGCAAATTTAGTCGCATATTTGATTTTGTACCTGCCGCTGAAACACTCAAGCAGCAGGCCCGCGAGCGCTATAAGCATTACCGCGCCGCAGGCCATCAATTAGATACGTTACCCGGCAAAGAGTTACTCAACTCACTCGCTGGTCATTAGTCATCGCAATAACGAGACCAAATACAATGGATAAAACATTTAGCCCACAAAATATTGAACAGCAATGCTACCAAGCGTGGGAAAATAATGGCTATTTCAAAGCCAGCGGCGAAGGCCAACCTTACTGCATTTTATTACCGCCCCCCAACGTCACCGGTAGCTTGCACATGGGTCACGGTTTTCAACAAACCATCATGGATACCCTGACTCGCTACCACCGCATGAAAGGTGATAACACCTTGTGGCAATGTGGTACTGACCATGCTGGTATCGCCACGCAAATGGTGGTCGAGCGTCAATTGAACGCGCAAGGTAAAACCCGTCATGACTTAGGTCGAGATGCTTTCGTAGATAAAATCTGGGACTGGAAAAAAGAGTCCGGCGGAAATATCACCCAGCAAATGCGTCGTTTAGGCACCTCTCCTGACTGGGACCGTGAAGTGTTCACCATGGACGATGACCTTTCTGAAGCCGTTAATGAAGTCTTTGTGCGCTTGCACGAAGAAGGCCTAATTTATCGTGGTAAGCGTCTAGTAAACTGGGATCCTGTATTACATACAGCCGTATCTGATTTAGAAGTGCTTAGCGAAGAAGAAAACGGCTTCATGTGGCACATGCGCTACCCTCTTGCTGATGGCACAGGCGAGCTGATTGTTGCCACCACACGTCCAGAAACCATGCTTGGTGATACCGCCGTGGCTGTTCACCCTGATGACGAGCGTTACCAAGCGCTTATTGGCAAGCAAATCAAATTGCCGATCACCGGCCGCCTTATTCCGATCATTGCGGATGACTATGTTGAGCAAGACTTTGGCACTGGCTGCGTAAAAATTACCCCAGCCCATGATTTTAACGATTACGACATGGGTAAACGTCACAACCTTGAGATGATCAACATTCTCACCGATGACGCAAAAATTAACGAAATCGCTCCAGAGCAATACCGCGGCCTTGACCGCTTCGACGCGCGCAAGCAAATCGTCGCGGATTTAGAAGCTGCCGGAATTTTGGTTAAAATTGAAGATCATAAACTAAAAGTGCCCCGTGGAGATCGTTCTGGCTCAGTAATCGAACCCTACCTAACAGACCAATGGTACGTGGCAGTTGAAGAACTCGCCAAACCTGCGATTGATGCGGTGAAAAGTGGCGAGATTAAGTTCGTCCCTGAAAACTGGGATAAAACCTACTACCAGTGGATGAACAACATTCAAGACTGGTGTATTTCACGTCAACTTTGGTGGGGGCACCGTATTCCTGCTTGGTACGACGAGAGCGGCAAAATTTACGTCGGACGCACTGAAGCCGAAGTTCGTGAAAAGAACGCCCTTGATGCGAGCGTTTCCTTGCGTCAAGACGAAGACGTACTAGACACCTGGTTCTCATCTGCCCTTTGGCCGTTTGCTACTATGGGCTGGCCTAAGAAAACGCCTGAGCTAGATACTTTCGTACCAAGCGCGGTATTGGTCACAGGTTTTGACATCATCTTTTTCTGGGTAGCCAGAATGATCATGATGACCAAAAAATTCACTGGGCAAATTCCTTTCAAAGAGATTTACATCACCGGCCTTATTCGCGATGAGCAAGGCGATAAAATGTCGAAATCGAAAGGCAATGTAATTGACCCAATAGATTTGATTGATGGGATCAGCATTGATGACTTAGTGGCGAAACGCACCTCAGGCATGATGCAGCCCAAATTAGCGGCCAAAATTGAAAAGAACACGCGTAAAAGCTATCCAGAAGGCTTCGCAGCCTACGGTACTGACGCGCTGCGCTTTACGTTTGCCGCAATGGCGTCCACCAGCCGCGACATCAGCTTTGATGTAAAACGGGTTGAAGGCTACCGCAACTTCTGCAACAAGCTGTGGAACGCATCACGCTTCGTGTTGATGAACGCCGAAGATCAAGACACAGGCGCCAATGGCGGCGACATGGAGCTTAGCCTAGCAGACAAGTGGATATTGGCTCGCTTCCAGCAAACGCTAAAAGACTTTGAAGATGCCTTGAGCGGCTATCGTTTTGATATCGCAGCAAACTTAGTATACGAGTTTACCTGGAATCAATTCTGTGACTGGTACTTAGAGCTATCAAAGCCAGTGCTAAATTCAGAAGTGAGCACAGAAGCGCAAAAACGCGGTACTCGCCATACATTGGTTAACGTACTTGAAAGTATTCTGCGCCTAGCGCATCCGATAATGCCTTTCATCACAGAAGAAATTTGGCAGCGCGTAGCGCCGTTATGTGGCATTCAAGCCAATAGCATCATGACTCAGCCATTCCCTTTACAAAACGAAGCTTTGCGTGACGAAGACACCCTAGCTGAAATGGAATGGATCAAAAGCGTGATCGTAGGCATTCGTAATATACGCGGCGAAATGGATATCTCTCCGAACAAGCCACTAAATGTATTACTAAGAAATGCCAGTGCCCAGGATTGGCAACGCCTGCAAAGTAGCCGCGAGTTTTTAGGGGCGTTAGCAAAACTTGAAAGCGTTGAATTGTTGCAGCCTGAAGAAGAAGCACCAGCCAGTGCCACAGCACTTGTGGGCGAAATGGAAATTCTTATTCCAATGGCCGGTTTGATTGATAAAGACGCCGAGCTAGCCCGTATCAACAGAGCGCTTGCAAAAATTGAAGCTGACTTTGGCCGCACACAAGGTAAATTGAATAACGAAAAATTCGTTAGCAATGCGCCACCAGCGGTTATTGATAAAGAAAAAGCCAAGCTTGAAGACTTCACCATGCAAATGAAGAAGTTAAAAGAGCAAAAAGAGACTATCGAAAATCTATAGTCATTGATGAAGGCAACCGAACTTACCTTTGTTAGTTCGGTTGCCTTTACCGCAAAATGTGACTTTGCTCTTTATCAGCTTAGACTAAAAGCTGATTACCGATTTCATCATATATGTGATATTTATATTAAACGTATCAAATAGTTAAGCTTTTAAGGTGATTTAGGTAATGTCATGAACAGAACACAAATACTACTGTTACTGACGGGTGTATTTTTCACCTTTTTTACCTGTGCACAAACGCCTACGTCTACCACTTCTGCGCCTAATAAACAGAACATATCCATTATTTATGCCTCTGACATGCCCGTCATTGGGCTAAAAAAGGTCGGTGGGTACCCTGAACTTGCAAGCGCCCTACAAAGTTATCGAAATCAAAAAAATACTAGCACTTTCTTTTTGTTCGGTGGCAACAGCCTAGCGCCAAGTCCGCTTGCATCCTTAGATCGGGGTACGCATATCATCGACATTCTCAATAGCCTTGAGCCTGATGCGATGTCTGTTACCAAGCGTGAATTCAGTTATTATGAAGATGAACTGTCATTACGGGCCTACGAAGCTGCTTTTCCCATTGTTGCTAGCAATGTCTTTGATAAACGCAGCCAAGCTAACGTAGACGGGTTATTAGACAATGTTATTGTGGAGCAACGCGGCGTTAAGATAGGCATCATTTCGATTTTAGATGAGAGTGCAATTTCAGATTACTTGCTCAAGCAAGTCGTGATCCTTGACCCGCAAAAAGTGATTTCAGACTCGGCCTATGAATTACGAGAACAAGGCGCAGAACTTGTCGTGCTTATGTACTCCTATAACTTTCCTTTTATTGACCAGTTGTTGTCGAAGGACACGGTTGATATCACTATTACAACTAGCCCAGAGTTCACCAATCTGCCCAATGAAATTATGCCTAAGCACCCTAATGCAGTGGTACTGAGTAAACTTAATTATTTAGCTGAACTCAAACTGGCATTAGACAAAGAAAGCGGCGATATCTCCAATCTAACTTGGCAGGAAAAAGAATTATCTGGCTTTCCCAGCGACCCAATTTTAGCAGGGCAAGTTAAAGGTTATACCTCTCGATTAAATCGATTGTTAAACCAACCGATAGCCACCGTCATCAGAGACTTTCAAACACTAAGAACCAGCGTTAGAACACAAGAGAATGCCTTTGCCAATTTGGTGGCTGATACGGTTCGAAAATTTGCTAATGCTGATATGGCCCTTATCAATGGCGGTATTATTCGTGGTAACCAGAGCTATGTTGAAGGCCAAAGACTCACCCGAAGAGATATCGCCCAAGAGCTCCCCTTTCGCAGTAAGTTAGCTGTGCTCACCATCACAGGCCAACAACTCAAACAAGCACTTGAAAATGGCTTGAGTACCATTGAGCAAGTGCGTGGAAGATTCCCGCAAATTTCGGGGATAGAAGTCACTTATCAACCAAAAAATAACGTGGGCGAAAGGATCACATCTATTAAAATTGATGGAGAAAACATCAACCCTACGCGTTCTTATAAGCTCGCAACGACAGATTATCTTGCTAACGGCGGAGATGGTTATCAAGTCTTAGACGAATGCCCCAAAATCGCTTTGGGCTACATGGACCCACCAATGGTCGTTGATGTACTCATTGACAGTATCCGTCAACAGGAAACACTTGGCCCGACCCTAAGCCAAAGACTGGTGCAATCTGATGACTGAAACGAGCACCTCTGCCACTGTCGCTGCCTCGAACAAATCGAAAGCGCGAATATCTTTAAGCTCGGTATTTGCACTCTCGTTTATCAGCGTGTTCGTCATATTCATTAGCGTGACCCTTTTAGCCTATTCAAAATTGGTCGATTTCAGAAATATTCTTGATAGCATCGCTAATGACTCTTTGCCCCAAGTGGTTTTCTCTGAGCAAGTGAATAACCACATTGCCACTTTATCTGCGATTAGTGACGGCTTGAGTTTTGCGTCTTCTGAACCCGCACTGCGTATAGCAGAGCGCAATGTTCATCAAAAAATTGACGAAATTCGTAGCTTAGCGGAGCGTCGTGAAGGCACCCAATATTTAGACTTTCACTTAACTGCGATTGAGAGCGAAATTCTCGAGTTGAAAACCCTCGCTCTGCACCGTATCAAGATGGCGAGTTTACTTTCAACTCAAGAACAAGCCTTGTACGCATTGAACGACAGAGTCGTAAAACTCACCACTGATACCAGCCTATCTAAACAAGATATTCAAATGCTACAACGCTGGCGGGCTGCTATTTTTGAGGCGGTTGCATTGGCCAGTAACGCCGTCAACTTGTCTCGTTTACAAACCATTCGTCAATCTTCGTTTAAAGTCACTGAAATCATTGATGAGCTTTATAGCAATATTCAGCAATTTCCTGCGGCACAAAAGCCAAAAATGCAGGCCATAGTCGCAGAGTTCAATCAAATAGCCCTCAGTGAAAATGGCATTTTTCCACTACAAATAAACCTATTACGATTATCAGGTCGTGTTACGGGTGGCGGCAATTTTGTGCATAGTCTCATTGCTGATTACTCTCGCTTGCTTAACTTTAAATCGTATCAACTGAGTGATTCACTGATCACGCAAACTCGCCGAACGTCCGTTCGCATCAGTGAACAAATTCAGAATGTGGGTATGTATGTACTCAGTGCCCTACTCCTGCTGCTAATTATCGTATTTTTCATTCAAAATCGCGTGGTTCGTCGCCTCGTTAGGTTAAACGCAGTCGTTCAAGACAGAGCAAATGGCTTCAGTAATTCGACCCATATATCCGGTAATGATGAAATATCTGATATTGCTGACACCATTGATTATTTTGCCGCTACGATTGAGCAGCAAAAGATCACCTTACAGCAATTATCCTTACTTGATGGACTAACCGGTATCCCTAACAGACGAGCTCTTGATGAGCGCCTAGCGCATGAATTGAAACTGGCAACACGTGAGAAATGGCCACTGTCACTATTAATGGTTGATGTTGATTTCTTTAAACCCTTTAACGACAACTATGGGCACGTGGCTGGGGATGAAGCTCTGGTGTCAATTGCGCAAATCCTTGAAAGTGTCGCTAAGCGCAGCGGTGATTTCGCCGCTAGGTATGGCGGTGAAGAATTTGTGTTTATCCTGCCAAATACAGATCAAACCGGCGCGAGAAGTGTCGCAAGTACTTTACTAAACAGTGTGCGCAATGCCAATTTAGAGCATAAATACAACCCAAATACAGATCACATCACAATCAGCGTGGGCATAGCGACCAGCCTACCAGGTGAAGCAAAAGACGCTGACTATCTTCAACGACTTGCAGATCACGCTCTGTATGCTGCGAAGCAAAACGGTCGAGATCAAGCTATTCACTATCTTGATATAATTAGTCAAGCATAAAAAAACACCGTAATGACGGTGTTTTTTTCTATCTAGCTTTTCGCTAGGTTTTGCTCAAACTGTTCTTCAAACCACATACGCAACATGTTCTTTTCATAGCGTAAGTTTTCAGAGGAGAAAAACGGGTTGTGACGATCTTGAAACGACATGTCTTTCAAGTTCTGCTCACCTTGTTGCAAAACCGTACCGTCAGCCCCTAGCAACTCAAAACTAAAAGCAATACGCGGAATATCAATGCTCTTAATCAAGCGCACATCGTTCGCTCCATTGCCAATCCCGACAAACGAAGCCGGCCAAACCTGGCCTGCTAAATCAAGGTTAGTGACCGTCATGTTCAGCGTTTGTCCTTCTGGCAAGGCCTCTGCCAACTCAACTAAATACTCATCTAGCTGTTTAAACGTGCGCTCTTTAAAACGCTTACGCGATTCATTTGACGGGCGCACATCAGTGTATTTGTCTGTGTTCTCCCACGTTACCTCAACTTTTCCTTGGCTATACGCTTGTGCTGATAGCATTAAGGAGACTCCGGACAACAAAACTACGGCTAATTTTTTCATATCCTTCCACCTCTCATATATGATTGAGTAAAAGATGCTTTACGTATGATGACATAGCTTACACGAGCGTGCTGAATACAACCTGAATCTCGGTTACTTTCATGTTACTCAAGCAAATCATTCAAGATAGCCACCACAACGTTTAGCAATTTAATACTTATACTTAATAGACCGACGTAAGACGAATAAATTCGCACCTTTATTTAGGGCGTGTTGATCTTTGCTGAACGAATTTAGGTCTAAATAGAAGCGTTTTAATCGCGAAGCAGTCCTGCGGGCCTAGTGTAATAACACCACTTCATACCCGCTAGGAGAACTCGTTGATGTTTCAACACTCACAATGTAATTCTCATTTTGGTCAATGTTGAGCATCGGGCTGCGTGTGAGCAACAATTGTGTATCGTCCTCTTGGTTATGCACAATCACAATTTCATACTGGCCGCTTTTCACGGTCAACCGTGCTGAATGCTCAAACGATAGGTTTTGCGCACGATACTTAGCGGTGGCGATTGTTTCATTTTGTCGCACAAAAAATACGTCAAGTGCGGCGTAATCAGGGGTCACGTTGACTACTTGCACATCATGCTCCACGTTTTGCGGTAAGTGGCTTTCTTCAAACGTCAGCGCATCTAATGTTTGCTCAGCATTTTCATACAACACAACCGCTTTGCTTCGACCTTGGGTTAAGCTGAGCAGTTGATTGGAAAATGCGAAACTTTCGTCATCTGAGGCTTTGCCTGATAGCTGATAATCTCCATGGGCGATCGCATCAAACTCACTTAGACCATTCGCTGCTATGGTTAATGCGCGCTGTTCATCTTGGGCACCCACAATGTCTACCGACACCTCTTTATCATCTAGACTGTTATAAATTCGAAATTGTGCAGCTTGATCTATTGCAGCGTAGGTATTCACCGATGAAGAGTTAATCACCAGATCCAGTTCTAAATTGTTTTTAATCGCCCCCGCACTTGAACGAATAACAAAGGTATATTCGGTGGCGTACTGAAAGCTAATGTCAGTACTTTCAAACACGGGTGTATCTTCACCCGGTAAGGTCAAGTAAACATGGTAATCACCTTGACTAAACGACTGACTGTCTTCAGCCTGCCATGATTCAAACTGGGTTAAGGCCCCCTCAGAGACGCTGGAAAGCAAATGTGCATCAGCAAAAGTGTCACCACTTTGTGCTAAATATAAATCATAGTCTTGCCCTGTGCTGAGCACCGAGGTGGCGAATAATCGAAAGCGACTAACTAACTCGGTGCGTTCAATAGGATAAGCAGTAAAATTCGCAGCAGAGGTATCACCACTTAGCACCACAAGTAACTTTTTTCCTGTGGCAATGTTCGCAGAGAGCTCCCCCAAAACTTCGCTGCTACCATCGCTATCTTGTTGACTAAACGACAGTTGAACATCACTTTGTTCAAGAGAGACAACACTTGTTGCATCACCATACACGGCAGATCCAATATTGTTCGCCTCATCAACCGTAACGTACACCGCACCGCTGTCGGCTGAGCCGTTGTAGAATTGCAAATAGGGCTTATCGTATTTTTCGCTCTTTTCATTGTCATCCGAACCGCCACATGCGCTAATCTGCATGCCTAACATTGCCAGTAATAAGCCCCTGAATATAAAACGTACCATGGTGTATTCCCTTGTTGTTAAATTGCATCGTTTCGATCACGACGAGTAGGCTTATCATCCTAATGACATGGCGCGGTGAGTCTCGATCATAATTGCGAGGATTTGTGAATAATTGTAACCCTCAGATGAGCTTTGCTTGGGGGTTTGATAGCATGCCATGATAGGAACTAACTGAGCACAGACTCGTTGGCTTACTACATTTCAAATGCAATTTTTCGTGATATAGGTGAATTTAATGCGAAAATTTAATGGGCAGACTTAATGGGCAGATTTAATACAAAAAGCCTTAGCATAAGCTTGCTCGTACTATGTTTTTTTGCCCTACCTCATACTGCCCTCGCAGACTGCACAGGGCAGCAATGTATAGAGTCAGGTCAGTGGCGATTCGGGTTAGCCTTGGGGGTTGGCGCAAAAAGCAATCCCCTTGTCGATGGTGACGCGATCCCATTGTTGGTGCTACCTGACATCGCCTATTACGGTGACAACCTCTATCTCGATAACACAGAGCTGGGATACCAGTGGCTGCAAAGTGACACATCCGCACTGGATACATTCGTCAGTATTAACAGCGAAAAAGCCTTCTTTACCTTTTGGCACCCAAGTAATCTATTGCTTCCTGCCAACAACGCATTTAACCAAGCGGTTGGGCCTTCAAATGAGTCCCCTTATGATACACGTCGCGTATCAATTGATGATGTTCAAAGTAGAAAGTGGGCTATCGACGCTGGCATACGTTGGCATATCCGAAGCGGCAACTCACAATGGCGTTTCACGGCACAAACCGATGCCACAGGCGTACACCATGGCCATCAATTTGAAGTAGGCTATCGCTATCATTGGAAGTGGCAAGAATGGCAAGTCAGTATCGCACCGGGAATAACTTGGAAGAGCAGCCAATTAATTGATTACTATTATGGGATACACCCACAAGATAACCTCGACAGCACGTTTTACTATCAAGGCGCGTCGGGCTGGCAACCCACTATGGCGATAGGGGCGAGTAAGGCAATCAACCAAGATTGGCAGTGGCTAGCGCGGGCAAGTTATACCTGGTTTAACAGCGGCATGACGAACAGCCCACTAGTAGATCAGTCATTCACCCGTGCTGTATTTATCGGTGTTGGATATGTATTCGAATGACTAGCCTAGTCATCATTATATCGTTGGAGCATTGCTAGTTTGAGAGTGCTGTTAACCTGTTTGGGCATAGTGGGCTGTGTATTGCCCAGCGTCATTAAAGCTGAAGAACATCATTTAAGTTGGCTAATTCAGCCGAATGTCTGCGTTGCAGAGCGGGCGAACGAGCCATGCACCTTTACTCTCTCAGTTGAAGTACATAACAATAAACAGCAAACATATTGTGTTTATTTATCGCAACTTTCCGAACAGCGTTTGTTTTGCTCTACCCAGCGCCAGCTTCAGCGAAAGCTATCGTTAACGATCGATAACAAAGCCAGTTTATTGCTTAAAAATTCACTGGGTGTAACGGTAAGCGAACAAACGCTACGCGTGAAATCGACCCAACGCCGCACCCGATTTCGGGTAAACAGCCCATGGAGCTTATTTTAATGTCACACATTCTGCTTGTCGAAGACGACAAACGATTGAGCCAGCTCGTCTGTGAATACTTAACCCAGCACGATTTTAAAGTTACAGCCTTACCTGACGGTACCGCTTTATTAGAAACGCTCAAGCAAATTAAACCGGATGTGCTTGTACTAGACGTGATGCTTCCAGGAGAAAACGGCTTTACTTTATGCAAGAAAATTCGCCCTCACTATCAAGGGCCACTACTATTTATGACCGCCAAAGATAATGATTTTGATCACGTACTTGGGCTAGAAATAGGTGCTGACGACTATATTGTTAAGCCTGTGGAACCTAGAGTGTTGTTAGCCCGTATTCAAGCTTTGCTGCGCAGAAGTGCATTGCCACAATCCCAAAGCGAACAGGCAAAGCAATTATGTTTTGGTCAACTGCAACTCGATTACTTAGCGCGTAAAGTCGTTTTACACGGCCAGGATGTACCATTAACCAGCCATGAGTTTGATATGTTATGGAAACTCGCATCAAACGCGTCACAACTGGTCGATCGCAATACCTTGTATCGGGAATTAATTGGCCGTGAATACGACGGCTTAGATCGCTCAGCCGATGTGCGAATTTCGCGGCTACGCAAAAAACTTAAAGACGATCCTCGCCAACCATATCGAATAAAAACCATATGGGGAAAGGGATTTTATTTTGTAGCTGACGCGTGGGGATAAGCAGTCTATATGGCGCGTCTATTTATTAGCTTGTACTTGTTTATTGTGTTGGCCATGATTGGTTTAAGCGCTGGGCTCGAGCGTGCTTTTAGCCCAGAGCCGCAAGGCCCCACCGGCCATGTAAAAACAATTATGACGCTTTTCGATACCGCCATTAACACCCATAGTGACCCACTACAGCTTGCAAAAAACACTCAACTTCCCTATCGGATCGTACCATACGCCAGTATCGGTTGGAGTGAGCAAAGTGCTGCGCAGCTCAAAGAAAACAAGAGTGTCTTACTTTTTGATGAAGCCATAGGCGAACAGCTATATATCCCGTTGAGCAATACCGATTTACTAGAGCTAGATATCACCAGAGCGCAAAACAATGGCCGAACACTCGCCCTGTACAGCGGTATATTCTTTCTCTTACTTGGCGGCCTTATCGCCCTTTGGATTTGGCCATTGTGGCGCGACTTAAGTGAACTGAAGCGCAGCGTTAGCCACGTTCAGGATGATGGCAGCCTGGCTGATAACCACATTTCGCAGACGTCCCTTGTTGCTCCTATCGCGCAAGCGTTAAACGATATGAGTGTGAAAGTGAAGAGCTTACTGCAGTCTCAACGAGAATTGTCAGGCGCCGTTGCCCATGAGTTTCGTACGCCCTTAGCTAGATTAAAGTTTGCTCTTGAAGCGCGCCCCAGCGCTGGCTCGCCTCAATGGCACGCCATGACGCTAGATGTAGAAGAATTAGAGCGCTTGGTGCAAGAAATGCTTGATTACTCAGGCAGTGATGTACTTTCCCCTGAGTTGAATTTAGCTGAAATCCCGCTAAAGGCATTAACCACCCAAGTGGTACAACAATTACGGGAACCTTATTTGGCACAACTTGATATTTCAATTGAAGGCGAAGATCTTATTTTGTTGGCCGACGATCATTTTGTGCAACGGGCGCTAGAAAATCTATTGATTAACGCCAGTCGATACGCCAAAACCTGTATTTGCGTCACGATTTATCATGAACAACAGGACGTTGTTGTGAGTGTTGAAGATGACGGCCCCGGCATAGATAAAGCAGTGCAAGAGAAAATATTTGTCGCATTTTATCGGCCTGATGAAGCACGCACTCGTGCATCAGGAGGAGCCGGCTTAGGTTTAGCTATTGTGCGGCGCATTCAGCAATGGCATGAAGGCGATTGTCAGGTTCAGGACTCTCGCCTAGGCGGGGCAAAATTCATATTGCGCTACCCTAGGCGCAACACTTAACGCATTAACTGATTGGGTTTATTCACGCCCTGTGGATGCTTCTTTAGGCTGATCTCTATCAATCTTTAGAGCGATGAACAAAGCAAGTTGACGTATTTTGAACTACGAACTGCTATAATGCGCCGCGTTTATGTGCCTTAAGTATCTCGGTTCAGTCTAGGAGCAGCAATGAGTGACCGCATTCCCGTTAAAGATATCTCTCCGGTTCAGGTTCATCGTCCTGACAAAAGCAAACACAATGATCACTATACCCCTCGCAGTCGCATTTATGTGCGAGCAGTAAAAGGGGCATTAGAGAACTTCAGACGCTTCTTTGGGTTGGTGTTTTTATCTCTTTTTGCCATTCTTCCGTGGTTACAATATGAAGGCAGCCAAGCCATCTTGCTGGATATAGGCGCGCAGCGCTTTCAAATATTTGGCCTAACCTTATGGCCACAAGATCTTACCTTATTAGCATGGATTTTTATCGTTGCTGCATTCGCTTTGTTCTTTGTTACCACCTTTGCAGGACGAGTATGGTGCGGTTTTATGTGCCCCCAAACCACATGGACTTTTATCTATATTTGGTTTGAAGAAAAGATTGAAGGTAGCCGCAATAAGCGCATCAAGTTAGATGAACGCAAAATGGACACCGACAAATTCGTGCGCAAAACCTTAAAGCATGTTGCTTGGGTCAGTGTTGCCCTACTCACATCGCTGACTTTTGTGGGTTACTTCACACCGATTGACGCACTGTTCATCGACTTTTTTACTTTTTCATCTAGCTTTTGGGCGACTGTATGCGTGCTGTTTTTTGCCGTGTGTACATATGGTAATGCAGCCTATATGCGCGAAATTATGTGTACCCACATATGCCCGTATGCGCGTTTCCAAAGCGCCATGTTCGACAAAGACACCTTTACGGTAGCCTATGATGCCGCACGTGGTGAACAGCGCGGCCCTCGTCCGCGCAAGGCGACTCGTGAACAAAATGCCGCCAAAGGCTTGGGCGATTGTATTGATTGCAACTTGTGCGTACAGGTATGCCCAACAGGCATCGATATTCGAAATGGTCTCCAGTACGAGTGCATCAATTGCGGTGCCTGTGTTGATGCCTGTAACGGCGTAATGGATAAAATGAATTACCCTAAAGGGCTCATAAGCTTTACCTCTGAAACACAATTAGCTGGGGGCCAGACTAAAATATTCCGCCCTAAACTTATCGGTTATGCAGTTGTTTTGGTATTGATGAGCGCACTATTGGTGTTTGAATTATTAAGCCGCGTGCCGTTAGAGGTTGATATCATTCGAGATCGTAACGCCCTATATCGTGAAACTAATGACGGCCTAATCGAGAACGTTTATACACTCAAGATACTGAATAAATCACAACATACTCAGCATTTTGATATTAGTGTGAATGGCTTAGAAGGCCACAGATTCATAGGTGATGAGAGTGTCACTGTGATGGGTGGTGAGGTATTTAACTTGCCAATCAGTATCGCTATCGACCCTTACCAATTGGATGAGCCCGTGACTGAATTTAGCTTCACTATTCGTTCGCAAGAAGACGAGGATGCCATTATCAAGCAGCCCTCTAAGTTCTTGTATCGCTAATGAGCACTTTTAATTTTAGTGAACTGACCCCGGACCTTATTCTTGACGCCATCGAATCAGAGGGCGTCTTGGTAGAATCCGGCCTGTTAGCCTTAAACAGCTATGAAAATCGTGTCTATCAATTTATCGGCCAAGATAATAAACGTTATGTCGCAAAGTTCTATCGCCCCCAACGCTGGAGCGAAGCCCAGTTAAGTGAAGAACATAGCTTTTCATTAGAGCTAGCGGAACATGAGGTTCCTGTGGTTGCGCCTTTGGTGATTAATGGCAAAAGTTTGCACCAGTATCAAGGCTATCAATTTGCGCTTTTCCCTTCTGTAGGGGGCCGCCAATTCGAAGTCGACAACCTAGATCAGCTGGAATGGATGGGACGCTTTATCGGGCGTATACATCAGGTGGCTAAAACGCGATTGTTTTCCCACAGGCCCACCATTGGGATTGAAGATTACTTGGTTAAGTCTGTGGCTGAATTACAAAATAGCCAGCTTATACCACAGAGCTTGCACGAGGCTTTTTTCACCATTTTAGAGCAGGTGGTCAAATTAACGAGCGAGCGTTATCACACCACGGATATCATCCGATTGCATGGTGATTGTCACCCAGGCAACATCTTGTGGCGTGATGGCCCTACTTTTGTCGATTTAGATGATTGCCGCAACGGCCCAGCCGTACAAGATTTATGGATGATGTTATCTGGCGATCGTCAGTCGCAGTCATTGCAGTTAAGTACGATCGTTGAAGCTTATGATGAATTCTGTGAATTTAACCCTACGCAGTTAAGCCTGATTGAGCCACTTCGCGCTATGCGTATGGTTCATTACATGGCTTGGTTGCATAGGCGCTGGCAAGACCCTGCGTTTCCTCAGGCCTTTGCTTGGTTTGCTGAGCCTAAATATTGGGAGCAGCAAATTCTGGCGCTCAAAGAGCAGTTTTCAGCGTTGCACGAAACTGAACTTCGTATTTGACCTTATTCAGTCTGCGTTAATGCATGCCCCATAGGATATATTTTCTTATAACTGGTTACAAAGTGCAGTCGGCATTTTATTTTAGCTATGCTAATCTGCTCCGAGTTATTTTTACTAAAGAGATGAATTAACAATGAAAAAAATCATACTTGCTTTTGTTTTTGCGGTTTTAGTTCCGCTTCAAGCATGCGCTCAAGAAACATGGAAAGAAGGTGAGCATTACACCATCATTAACGAAACCGCCACCGACAAACCTGTCATAAATGAGTTCTTCTCTTATTGGTGCCCGCACTGTTTTCAGTTCGAACCTATCGCTAAAAAAATTCAAGAGAAAATGGGCGACGACGTAAAGTTTGAAAAAGTACATGTAAACTTCATGGGCTTTACCAGTGCTGAAACTCAAGACGATGCAAGTCGTGCCCTTATGGTAGCCCGTGCGCTGAAGAAAGAAGATGCCCTAAGCACCGCTATCTTTCGTTACATACACGTACAAAAATCACCAATCACTAACATCAAAGATTTGAAAAATATCTTTATGGTTAATGGTGTAGAAGAAGCCGATTTCGACAAGCTGGTCAGCAGCTTTGGCGTAAATAGCATGCTGAAAAAGAACAACAAATTAGTTCAAGAGTACCGTAACCACTTGCGCGGTGTACCTAACTTTATTGTCAACGGTAAGTATCAGGCTAAGTTTACTCGTGATATGACCAACGACGATATCGTGAATTTGATTGTGTGGTTGTCTAAGCAAAAGTAACACGCTGTAATTGGCTGAGTAACGGAGTAACGTTTATCAGCTTACTTAGTTAAAGCGAGGCTCACTGAGCAACCTATTAAAGCCCCATTTGAGCATTTCAAATGGGGCTTTTTTGTGGGGTAATTTAAGTGGCTAAGCTCGGTACAAAAACCTACCTAAACCGCGTCATCACTGGCTTTACGCGGTTAAAAATAGATTTGATATGTCGTGACTTGAGCATGTTTTGTGTCAGTATGTTACTACTTGCGAATATTTACCGAGTCATCGAGTGCAAGATTGACGCTCGTACTGGGTAAATATCAATGTATAAAACCCAAGTATCGACCTAGGACGACGTTCACCCTGTCCGCGACTTTGGTGTCGTAGTTCTCGGCCTCTATTGTTCAGGGGTGAGGTAACTATGCAAGACAATATCCAGTCTACAGCAGGCGTCTTCAAATGGCTGCGCGGTATTACCTTTATGGTGTTATGGCTAACAGTATGGGCTGTTGCACAACTCATGGAATATACCGCCCACGCCAGTGTGTGGTTCCCCGCATCAGGATTAACCTACGCCGCTTTGCTGATCATTGGCTCATCTGCCGTATTACCATTAACGTTTTGTGCTGTCATCGTCACTTTGCTCACATGCATACAATACGCTTTGCCATTAAACTTACCCCAAGCGATACAAGCAGGCCTGCTATTCGCCGGGGCGCATATTATTCCCTATTGGCTAAGTGCACAGCTATTTGTGTGGATAGCTAAATTAGATCGCCTAAGCACACCTGGTATGATTATTCTTTATATTATTCACTCTGGGGTAGCGTCTCTGTGTACAACTGTGCTGGTGATATACAGCCTCGTATTTAGCAATATGATGCCAGCAAGTGACATCAGCCAAACGTGGCTTGCGTTTTGGATTGGAGATTATGCAGGCGTGCTTATTTTAGCTCCTTTGTTTAGTGCTTTACTGAGCGAACATTTTGAGAAAACACGTTTCGTGTTGAAAAAGTATCTTAGTCCTAATCAAACCAAAGCAAGTCCCTTTTATTTTTGTAAGATGATGCTTGTGACCCTGCTTGTTAGTTCCATCATGCTATTGAACCAATATACTCAACAGCAAGAGAGTGCCTTTGTAATCTTCTTGCTGGTGCTGCCGCATATGTGGATTGCTTGCACAGAAAGTGCGCTGTTCAACATGCTTAGCCTGACTTACAGTTGCCTGCTTATTGCGATATTTGTGAACCTATTTGGCCTTAATGAATATGTATTGATCTATCAATTTGCCATTATCATTGTTGCGGCAAACGCTTTATTTGGCATCGCCGTGCCTGCGTTAGTGGCAGACAACGAAAAATTACAAGCAATTATTACCACCGATGCCCTCACTCAAGCAGCCTCACGACAACATTTTATGCAACAAGCCGAACGTGCAGTTAATCGTAGCCTGAACGATGAAATGCCACTGTCTCTTATTATGTTCGACATGGACAACTTTAAAAAAGTGAATGATACATTCGGTCATAGCGCTGGCGACAAGGCATTGCAGAGTGTTTGCCAAGTGGCGCAGCTTTCCTTGCGCCCTACTGATTTACTTGGGCGTTTCGGTGGGGATGAATTTGTCGCTTTACTGCCCGACTCGACTAACTTAGAAGCCCAGCAAATTGCACAGCGTATTTTAACCAGTGTCAACAAAGCAGAAGTCGCCCCAGGACAACCGATTCACTGTAGTTTTGGCGTCGCTCAATTAAGCCAAGATCAGAATTTTACCGAATTATTTAATGCCGCTGACAAAGCCCTGTATAAAGCAAAGCAACAAGGGCGTAATACTATAGTTAATGCCCAAAGCCTAGATGCAAAAGAACTTAGTGCCAAAAACAAGAAAACAGCTGGGGGAAATCTGGTTTAAATTTGCCAGTCTATCGGCCTGCGACCGCTGTCTTTTAATATCTGATTGGTTTGTGCGAAATGCCCACACTCAAAGAACCCTCTATAAGCTGACAAAGGCGACGGGTGCGCAGCGGTTAATACGTGATGTTTAGATGCATCAATTAACGCTGCCTTTTTCTGTGCATGGCTGCCCCACAGTAAAAATACGACACCACTGGCATGCTCATTGAGCTGAGTAATCACATTATCAGTAAACCTTTCCCAACCAATTTTGGCATGAGAATGCGCCTTACCTTGCTCAACAGTGAGCACAGTATTAAGTAAGAACACACCTTGAAGCGCCCAAGACTGCAAACAGCCGTGATCAGGTACGATAAAGTCAGGGAAATCGTGTTGCAGAGCTTTGTACATGTTTTTTAGCGAAGGAGGCGGTTTAATGCCCTTTTGTACTGAAAAACTCAAACCATGGGCCTGTTCTGGCCCGTGGTATGGGTCTTGACCAAGAATAACCACTTTCACTTGGTTAAGCTCGGTATTGGCAAACGCGTTAAATATATCTTTGTCAGGCGGGTATATCACTTTACCTTTAGCCCGTTCGCTGGCGATAAAGTGCAAAATATCGGTGAAGTAAGCTTGCCGTTTTTCTTCACCGAGTACATCTTGCCACGTAGCGGCTTGGGTCATTTATCCCGCCCTTGTATGATCAACGCCACACTTAGCCTAATAAGCTAAACAAGTGCTTTTTAAGCGTTTCATAATCGCTTGGTAAGTCTACCGCTAGGCTTTCTTTGGTAGAACAGTCAACCAAAGGCTGAGGCAAACTAATCGGCTGGCCGAGTACGTTCTCTACCGTTTCACGGAACTTAGCTGGGTGCGCTGTACCTAGGAATATACCAGTATCGCCTTCTTCCATATGGCGAACTAACGCTTTGTATGCAACTGCGGCATGGGGCTCACTAACGTAGCCGATTTGCGCAAGTTGGCGCATAGCCACCTGAGTGTAATCTTCATCAACGGTATCACCTGAAAGCACTTCACGGGGTAAGTAACCCTGTTCAATGATTGCTTCGATACGTGGCCAATTGTTTGGTTGGCTTACATCCATTGCGTTAGACATGGTCGCAACCGTGTCTTTTGGATCCCATTCGCCCGTTTTTAAATAACGTGGCACGGTATCGTTTAAGTTAGTTGCCGCAACGAAGTGCTTAACCGGCAAGCCCATGGTTTTGGCAATCATACCTGCGGTTAAATTACCAAAATTACCGCTAGGCACAGAGATAACTGCGTTTTCACGTTGCTCTTTGCTTAGCTGTGAAATCGCTTCAAAGTAGTAACACACCTGAGCAACCAAACGGCTGATGTTGATAGAGTTCGCAGAGTTAAGGTGTAACCCTTCACGCACGTCTACATCATCAAAGGCGCTTTTTACCATTTGTTGACATGTATCGAAATCATCTTCAATCGATACCGTGTGAATGTTGTCACCTAAGGTCGTAAACAGTTTTTCTTGTAGCGGGCTAATTTTGCCTTTCGGGAACAAGATAACCACATTGATGTTATCTAACCCGTGGAACGCGTGAGCAACCGCAGCACCCGTATCGCCAGAAGTGGCGGTTAGAATGGTGATTTTCTCGCCCGCGGCAATTTCAGTTAAACACTGGGCCATAAAACGGCCGCCAAAGTCTTTAAACGCGAGGGTTGGCCCGTGGAACAACTCAAGGCTGTAAACGTTGTCAGCCACTTTTGCCAAAGGCGCTTCAAAGGCGAAGGCACGCTCAACAATACCTTGCAAACGGTCCCGCGGGATCTCGTCACCAATTAATTGACTCAGAATTTCCACCGAGCGCTCAACGAACGGCATATCAAGAATGGCGTCGATGTCATCAAATGTTGGCAAACTAGTTGGGAAATATAACCCTTGGTTTTTGCCTAACCCTTTTTTAACCGCTTCAGCAAAGCTGACTTTGTCTGAGGGGTCTTTTAAATTAACTAGTTCCACGTTTCTTACCTTATGTGCTTTTTCAATAAAGCGTATTTTTAATAGTATGCTAGGCGCTGATATCTTTTGCCACAGCACCTTGTTCATCAAGCTGACATACATGGCTAAAGCCGGTGTCATTTTGAATGTAATTCTGTTCTAACCAGGTGCTGATGGTTTGCGCCTGTTCAAGGTTATCGCACACTGCGAAGACCGTTGGGCCCGAGCCTGAAATACCGAATGCCATCGCGCCATTATGCATCGCAAACTCACGGGATTCATCAAAGTAGGGTAGCAAAGATTTTCGATAAGGTTCTGCGATTACATCGGTCATCATGCTCACCGCTAGTTTTTCATCTTGGCGATACAAGGCATCAATAAAGACCGCCAATTGACGACCAAATTTCAAGGTATTTGGCATCGACACTTGCTTAGGCAGAATATCTCTTGCGGCAGCGGTTGATACAGTGATACCTGAATAGCATGCCACCCAATACCAATGCTTGAATGTAGGCAGTTGTAGAGCCAGTGTGTCAGCCTGTTCCGCCATTAGCGTTAACCCACCTAAATAACAAGGTGCGACATTATCATAATGTACGCTGCCACTGATCTGACCTTCTAACTCGCCCATAATCAGCAACAGTTCGTGTTGGTTAAAAGGCACGTTTCCTAATAACTGGCCGTAAAATTCATTTAAACCATGCAGCGCAGCCACCACTGATGCAGCACTTGAACCTAAACCACTGCCTATCGGCAAGTGCTTGTGCAGGATCATTCGTACCGCCGGCAGTTCTACGCCCTTTTCACGCATCACTTTTACAAAGTGCTGGTAACAGCGCGTCACTATGTTGGTATCGTGATCAGCGGGTAATTTATGAGCAAAATCACCTTTGACTTCAAGACTGAATTCATCGGCTAATGCAAGGTCTACTTCATCACCAAGCACTGTGCCGTCGATCGGCTTTAACGCGGCCCCGAGTAAATCAAAACCTAAGCTAACATTACCTGTTGAAGCTGGGGCAAAAGCGCGCAGCATTTTACCCGCCATGTCATTAAATTCACTCATTACACGTCTTGCTTCCATGGCATGGTTCTAAGTACATCAGCAAACACACCTGCAGCTGTAACTGCCGCGCCAGCACCATAGCCACGTATAACGTAAGGAATAGGCTGATAATAGTTACTGTGGATAGCCAAGGCATTTTCACCTTCTTTAATCACAAACAGTGGGTGATCTTCACCAACCGCTTGAATCGATACCACACACTTACCTTTGCTGATAGAGCCGACATAACGTAGTACTTTGCCTTCTTCTTTCGCCGCGTTGACTTTCTCAGCGTACAAATCGTCAAGTTCTGGCAACTTAGCCATAAACTCTTCAATACTGCCGCTGTCGTCAAAGTGTGACGGCAATACGGGCTCAATTTGAATATCATCAAGTTCAAGCTGTAAGTCCGCTTCTCGGGCCATAATTAATAGCTTACGAGCAACATCAGTACCGCTTAAATCATCACGAGGGTCTGGCTCAGTAAAACCGTTTTTCTTAGCAATTTCGGTTGCCTGAGACAAGGTTAAGCCTTCATCTAGTTTGCCGAATACGAATGACAACGAACCAGATAAAATCCCTTCAAAACGCTGAAGCTCATCCCCTGCGTAAATCAGTTTTTGCAAGTTATCGATAACCGGCAAGCCTGCGCCCACTGTGGTTTCATACAAGAACTGACGGTTAGTATTTTGTGCGGTATCACGCAGTTGCTTGTAATAAGCGTATGAAGCGGTATTGGCTTTTTTGTTTGGCGTAACAACGTGAAAACCACTATTCATTAGCTCAACATAAAGCTCTGCAATCGCAGTACTGCTGGTGCAATCTATCACTACAGGGTTAACCAAACTATTACGCATTACAAAGTCTTGCAAGGCATCAACTGATAGTGACTGCTCACTGTTATTCAACTGGCCTGCCCAGTCAGCGTTCAAATCAACACCGCTGGCTTCAAGTAAAAGTTTACGGCTATTGGCGATACCGTAAATTTTCAAACTGATACCACGTTCAAGTAATACTGCTTGCTGGCGAGCAATTTGCCCGAGCAGCTCTTTACCCACGGTGCCACACCCTACCAAGAACACATCGATAGCATGTAAATTGGAAAAGAAATTTTGATGAACCACTTTCACTGCTTTTCTCGCCTTGCTGCTTTCAATAACCGTTGAAATTGAGCGCTCAGATGACCCTTGAGCAATCGCTACATTGTTGACGCGCGCTTGGGCTAATGAACTAAAGAACTTAGCTGCCAAGCCTTGTGAATGGCGCATACCGTCGCCAACCAAAGTTACAATTGCTAGGTCATGACGCACTTCGATAGGGTCAAGCAGGTTATTGGCCAACTCAAGGGCGAACGAGTCTTCTAGCAAATCTTGCGCACGCGTGGCGTCTTTGCTGTGAATACAAAAGCTAATGCTGTATTCAGAAGATGACTGCGTAATTAAGCTAATAGAGATGTTGGCATTCGACATGACTTCAAATACACGACTGGCCATACCGACCATGCCCTTCATGCCTGGGCCTGCCACATTAAACATGGTCATATCATCAAGATGCGAGATGCCTTTAACGCTGGTCCACTTGGTGCTTTTTTCATTGCTGATAAGCGTGCCTGGGGCAGCTGGGTTTAAGGTGTTACGTATAAGGCAAGGTATATGATGCTGAGCAATTGGCCCAATAGTTTTCGGGTGAAGTACTTTGGCCCCGAAATAAGACAGCTCCATAGCTTCTTGATAGGTTAATTTATCAAGCAACACTGCGCCATCAACCTGGTTAGGATCGGCATTATAAACACCGTCTACATCAGTCCAAATTTCACAGCACTGGGCATCGATACATGCAGCTAAAATAGCGGCTGAATAGTCAGAGCCATTGCGCCCCAACGTGACCTTTTCACCTTCAGCGTTAACCGCTACGAAACCTGGCATAATCAATACCACGTCGCCAGAGCTATCTACGTCACTGAAACGCGCTTTACTCACGGCTACATCAGCGATGCTATCAAGGTAATCGCCTTCGGCAAGAATCAGTTCAGCAGGGTCAATAATTTGGTTTTTAGTACCAAGCGTAGTCAATATTTGACTGAAAATGTTCACGCTCATGTACTCGCCAATACTTAAAATTTTAGCGACTACAGATTCAGGTGCGCAGCGCAATAACGCAAAACCTTCAAGGTGTTGATTTAACTCATTCAATACATTCTTAATGTAAGGGGCAAGCTTGCTGTCATCGAATTCAGGTAGGGTATTTTTCAAATCATCTAAAATACCGAAAAGTACCATGTTCAGCTTAGCAAACAACTCACCGTAATCTTTACCATTTCCCGCTTCTTCACATAACAGAGATAATGCATTGGTCACGCCTTTAGGGGCTGATAACACAACAGCCGCGCCATTGGTTGCATGGGTATCCAAACAGATATCTTTTACCCGTAAATAACGCTCTGCATCAGCTAAAGACGAACCGCCAAACTTCAACACCTTCATTTATTTTGCTCCTCTGTTGGTTGTTTACGCAGGGCTTTCACCGCGTCGAAACAACCATTAATTAACTTTTTGCTGCGCTAAATAACAAAAAAGCCCGCTATATTTGCGGGCTTTATGTCTGTTTTATGTGCACAAGCCAGCAATCACCTCAAAGAGGTAATAATCATAATCATGCCGGTGGTGCTTGTTATTATTTTCGAATCTACGTTCATGGAGCTCAATTTGCCGTATAGACGTCTATATGTCAACCGTCTAGACGTCTTGTTTTTATATTTTTTATCCGTTAGTAGGTATTAAAAGAATAAGCACCACTAAAACTAACTCAATATAAATCAGCCACTTAAAGAAAGTTACACCAAAACCAAACCAGAAACCCAGGCCAAAGTGGTTAATATTACACCCAGATTTAGACCGTTTTTATTTTATACAAGGTACAAAACACCCCTAAATCCCCTGACTTGTAGAATTTACCCTCGCATTTCCGTTGGCTCAATGGCTACATGAGATGAGCAAACAAGTACTTAGTGGCCAAAAGCGCTATTCGCCCTCTTCAATCCCTATTTTGCGCTCCAAAGAATGAAATAAATTGGGTTCACACATGAAATAACTCAATTGGTAGGCTGTATTTTGACAACATAGACTTGAGCATCTCAACGCAAAACAACTCAAGAGCGGCTGCGCAATGACTTGTCTGTGGCTACTGGTATTGGAGGAAAAGATTATGTTCGTTGTTGTTTATCAATTTGCTGTCAAGCCCGAACATGAAAGCCAATTTGTTAAAGCATGGTTAAATACGACGAAAGGCATCGTCCTGCATAAAGGAGGTTTAGGTTCTCGTTTACATCGCGATAAAGCCGGTTCATTTATCGCCTATGCGCAGTGGCCTGACGAATACACTTTTCAGGCAGCAAAAAAAATCTTTATGTCTGAAGAGTACGAAAAGCACAGGCAGACAATGCAGACCTGTCTCGATGTGAAACAAACGCGCATTCTCCATGAAATGAACGTTGCTATTGATTATTTACAACCTTTCTCGTCATCACAAAATACGCCATTAGGTAATTAACTATGTTTCATCTATCCATTATTAAGCTCAGTGTGGTTATTTTAACGGTATTTCTGCTGCTTGCGGTGCCACAATGCTGCAGCGCATTTGAGCGAACCACTTCTAAAAAAGAGGTAGATTTACTGATAAAAGCGCCAGAGATAGATATAGGTGGAACACTACTTGTCCCGCAAACCGCTAAACGTGACCTGCTTGTCATTTTTACTTCAGGAAGCAGTTGGCAAGACCGCGACAGCACCCTGTTTGACTTCCCTATGTTTAAGGTTATTGCTCAACATCTAGCTCAGGCGGGTATCGCTAGTTTTCGTTACGATGACAGGAGTGTTGGCACGAGTACTGGCGATTTTGTCAACAGCACATTAGATGATTTAAGCTCTGATTTAGATAGGATAATGACTTTTTTTGCCACTAACAAAGCCCACCATTATCGGCACTTCGTGCTGCTTGGGCATAGTCAGGGCGGTATCGTTGTTAGCAAGGCTGCAAAGAACAATCAAAATGTAAAAGCAGTTGTACTAGCGGCATCACCGGGGGTGACCATTTCACAGCTGGTACTTGCGCAAATACGTTTGGAATATTCACTCAATAATCACCCAGTGGCTGATGTTGAAAATGTCGTGTCCGCCAATAACGAATTGCTGTTTGCTGCGTACAGTCATCAGAATACAGATGTGGCCTTCCTGCGTTTGAAAGAAAGCTATGCTCAGCTCCTGAAACCCAGTCAATTGGCTAACACTTCCACTGATAGTGATTTAGAGAACCGGATTAATAACACCGCAAATGAAATGAAAATCAATTACGGGCTACCGGCGCTAACGTCTTTCGCCTATTACGATCCACTTAATGACCTAACCGCGTTACGAATCCCCGTGCTCAGTCTTCATGGAGGAAACGACAGGCAAGTCACGATTGAACCAAACAAAGATCGTCTAGAGACAGCTCTACTTAAGAGTGGTAGCCCCTATCGAATTAAAGTGTTTGAAGAAGCCAATCACTTTTTTCAACCCTCAAAAACAGGGCTGAGTAATGAATATGGCACATTGGAAAAGCACTTTGTGAACGGTTTTCTTGATGAAATTTCGTCTTTTATCCTTCACCTTTGAAAGCACATTATTCCAAAGTAAATAGTATCGAACACAAGTTGAGATCCCATGCACAGTAGCGTATACATAAATCACCCACTGCGCTTTGCATGCGACAAATTTTTAATTCGCCACAAACCAAAAACTCAAAGGCAATGGCTACAAGAATTGCTTATTATGCCTGATGTTGACTTAGAAATTGATAGTTTTGGCTCAGGCCCGGCTTTGGAGTTGCTCGAATCGAAGATGGCGAAACTCTTGGGCAAACCTCGTGCTCTGTTCCTTCACAAAGGAATGATTGGTCAGTTGTGTGCCTTAAAATATCACGCAGATACAAGTGGTTGTAATACAATTGCCATTCACCCTCAATCCCATATTCAAGTAGATGAGTTACAGGCTTATCATGAACTTTTACGTCTCAACGCCCATTTCTTCGGCACGTTGAACAAGCCTTTTACCTTGGGTGATATTCATCAATTACCCTCAAACCTTGCCGCTGTTTGCCTTGAGCTCCCTACTCGTCATGCAGGGTTTCAATTACCTCAATGGCAGGACTTAGAGACGCTCAACAGGCATAGCAAACAAAACGGTTATGCATTGCATTTTGACGGTGCGAGATTATTTGAATCTGCACCTTATTGGAATAAATCCTACCAAGCTATTACTCATTTAGCAGACAGCGTGTACGTTTCTCTCTACAAATCTCTCGGTGCTATGGCAGGCGGTATAATTGCCGGTGATGAACACTTTATTGAAAGCCTATCACCTTGGAAAAGTCGCTTTGGAGGAGACGTAAACACAGTTTTCCCTTACGTTTTAAGTGCTTTGTGGGGAATTGAGAACTACTTACCGCACATCCCCGACTATTGCCTTAGAGCCAAAAAATTGTCACAGCTTTTAACAGAAGTATTCGGCCAGCAAGCAGTCCCCTTCGAGGTTCAAACAAATGGCTTTGTTCTTCAGTTGCCGATTGAAAAATTTTTCCTCGACAGAGCGGTTTTACGTTATGCAGACAAACACAAAACTTGGCTGTTCGATAAGATACTTGATGGACCAAAGCGCACCAGTCGAGTAGAGATTCAGGTAGGCAACGCTTTGAACGAATGGAGCGACCAAGAAGTGGTAGAGGCACTACACTGCGTCATCTCTATGGCTGGTGAAATCAAAAAATGAAACATAATACCCATTAGGCCTACCCTATTGGCTTTATAAGCATGTCACGCCTTTTACCACTTCATCGTTTTAAAAGTACTTAGCTAGAGAGCCCCTTAACGACAGGCACGCATTTATCCCTCACTGCGCTTTCTCATCGAGCTTTCCTATCTCACGCTCCTATCCCGCGTCACATACCGCACAGCAACATGTACGTCTTCTATCATGAATTTTTTCACGTTTTACGATGGTTTTTAATCATTTTTCGAATGCTAAATAGGCCGCTAACCTAATCGCTATCAGAAGTCAGTACCGAGGTTAATTGTGACAACGATAGAGTTTTTCCACGATGCAGTCTGCGGATGGTGTTATTTGCTATCTCCCCGCTTACGTAACATTGCGGCTAAGTATCCAGTAAAAGTTGTGCATCGCACATTTGTGTTGCAGCGAAACCGGCGTGAAATGATTGAACGCTTTGGTTCATTGTCTCAAGCCAAAAAAGAAATTCTTCAGCATTGGGCACAATGTCAACGTTACGCAGAGCAACCTGAGCTTATCAATATTGAGCGAATGCAAGAGGCAAAATTTGAATATCCATCGGGTTATCTAGCGGCGCTCTACGCAAAAGCCATTGAGCAACTTCGTGGGCAACAAGCGCACTGGGACTTTTTTGATGCCGTACAACGGGCACATTTGTATGAAGCGCAAAATATTTCAGATGCCCAAGTGTTGAATCAAATCGCAAAAGCACAAGGGGTCAGTCACTTAGATCTTATCGCTACTTTGTACTCGCCTGAGGTTAAACAAGCGATCATTAATGACAAATCTCGCGCTGCTAACTTTGGTATTCAGACCATTCCCTCGTTAGTGATAAATGGAAAAAATGTCATCTCACAGACGCTGTCACAGGAACAACTCGAACAGCTCATTTGTACTCAGATTGCCAATCAAAAAGAGGAGGAGGAAATATGAAGCTGCTAATGAGCGCTCTGCTCGCTGTTTCATTGCAAACAGCCAATGCCGAGCAATTTGTGGGCACAAGCCCATGGGGTAAACATGATGAAATCGGGCGTTTGAATATGATGACGCCGCAACGCCAGGCGCAGGTGATGTCGCAAATTGATGCGCACCGCATATTTGACTTATCGGTCGAGTACTTTGTTGGTATGCCAAGTTGGCAAGCCGCAAGAGACCCGCACTATCAGTTTTGGATGACGCACACTCCTAGGGGCGCGGTTATCGACAACGTGCTTGATATGGGAGAAACGGTAAATCGCCATGTAAGCTATTCTGGCAGTGCGTTTTCAATGTATACCCACACTGGTACGCACATTGACACCTTGAGTCATTTTGGTCTTGATGGCGAAATTTACAACCATTTTAGCGCAGATGAAAACTTAGGTGACAAGGGCTGGAATCGAAGTGGTGCCGAAACTATTCCGCCACTAATTGCGCGAGGTGTACTCATTGATTTGCCCAAGGCAAAAGGTCTCAGCATGTTGCCTGACAACTACCGAGTGACCGAGGCGGATATTAAACAAGCATTAGCGCAACAGTACGTCACGTTACAGCCGGGAGATATTGTTCTATTGCGCACAGGACGCATGCAAAATTACGCACAGTCAGCCAAGTATATGGCTAACTCTCCTGGACTAGGCATAGCTGCAGCGACTTACTTAGCAAAAGAAGCGGAGGCTATGGTTGTCGGCGCAGATAACCTAAGCTTCGAAGCCTTCCCTTCGGAAGTTGAGGGTAACTACGTACCTGTTCACACCTACTTATTAACGCAAATGGGCGTTCCCATCATCGAACTGGTTAACTTAGAAGAACTGGCTGAAGCCCAAGTATATGAGTTTGCGTTTATCGGGGGCTCGTTGAAATTGCGTGGTGCTGATGCAGCACCACTGCGCCCAATCGCCTTTCCATTAAAAACAGCTAAAAAAAAACCGCAAGAGGAGTAAGTTATGGCTATTTTAGAAGCACTAAACTGGCGTTATGCCGTACGGGAATTTAGTGATACCCAATTATCAGAGGACGTTGTGACAGAGCTAATTGAGGCTGCTCGGTTAAGTCCTTCTGCCTATGGTCTGCAACCCTATCGACTTTTAGTTATTAGCTCACCACAGGTGAAAGAGAAACTGCTTCCATACGCCATGGGCCAAACGAAGATCCAAGACTGTTCGCATCTATTCATTTTTGCGACCAGTACCACTATCGATGCACAATTTATTGAGCAACACTTTGCGCGAGTAGAGCATGAACGTCAACTAGAAATAGGCGCACTGACTGGGTTTACTCAGCATGTGAAAGAAGCAATGCTGTCAATGTCTTCATTACAATTACAGCATTGGGCTGAAAACCAAGTGCATATTGCACTGGGCAACGTGCTAACGGCATCAGCATTGAAAAAGGTTGATGCGTGTCCCATGGCGGGGTTTGAAAACCACGGCTTTGACAACGTCTTAGGGTTAGCACAGCGCGGACTCAGAAGTACGGTAATTTGCGCTTTAGGTGAACGAGCCCCTACTGACACAAGCGCTGATGACCGAAAAGTTCGACTACCAATTAACGATTTCTGTATAGAGATTTAGCTCATGCTCGTGCTAATGGCGCTCTTCGCTGGCGCCCTCATTGCAGTACAAGCGGGTATGAATAGCCAGTTAGGAGTACTTTTGAAAAACTCCCTTATGGCCACCGTCGTTGCATTTGCATTAAGCGCTTTAGTCAGTGCAATGGCATTCATCAGCTTTACAAAGCAGTGGCCAAATTTGGGCGAAATGCGCGCAGTACCATGGTATTTGTGGTTCGGTGGCGTGGTCAGTGCAATTGGGGTCGGGCTGTTTTATTTCCTGATCCCCAAAATGGGCGTGGGTGCCATGATGTCCTTTGCGCTCACGGGGCAGTTATTGCTTGCTGTGGTAGCGAGTCATTTTGCGTGGTTTGGTTTACCACAAGCTCAATTAAGCCATATGAAGTTGCTGGGCTTAAGTGCGATGGTTCTTGGTTTGGTACTTTTGAATAGGTAGTAATATGAACCCTTTTATTACGAAAAATTGCATGAACTTAACGGCGCTTTGGCATTGTTATGGCGCCAAAAAAGAAAATGACTTATGGTTTTCAACAGATTGGCCGCATCGTGTTTGGCACGATTCATTGGCAAAAACAGTGACCTTACATGGCCTACAGAAAAGCCAGCTAAACCCAAAACAACAATTAGTGATGCTCGACTCTTGCAATGGGCAACGTGACCAACTGCCAGAAGGACTAAAGGCTGATGTCAGTTTAACGCTTATGCATTTGTTGGTATCAGAGTCTTGTCAGTCTTTAAGACCGGGCAGTGATCTTGAGTGGCTTGCAAGAGATGACGAGCTTGGGATACAAGCTTTTGTGGAAATGTGTAGCGAGGGCTTTGGTTACCCAATGGATATTGCCCCCTTACAGCGATGTGCCGAAAAAGCAGGTGGAAAATTAGGTTTTTTACGTAGTTCAGGCGAACGCGTAGCTACTGTGCTTCTTTTTCAGCAAGGTTCAACCTTAGGTGTATACCAAGTAGCGGTGCCCAACATTCACAGAGGTAAAGGTTACGCCAGCGAAGTAATGCGTCACTGCATACTTTGGGCGCAAGAACACGAGGTAGAATTAATCACTTTACAAGCATCCGAGATGGGCCTTAGTTTATATAGACGATTAGGCTTTCAAGAAGTCGGCAGCATAACGCTCTGGAGAAAATAATGCACCGGATATCCTTAGAACAATGGCGTATGTTTGTTGCAGTCGTTGATAATGGTGGTTTCGCCCAAGCGGGAGATGCCCTTTATAAAACCCAATCTACTATTAGTCACAGCATCAAAAAGCTCGAAAGCACAGTAGGTAAACAACTCTTCGAAGTCGTCGGGCGAAAAGCCGTACTGACAGGGTATGGAGAAAGTTTGTTAACAGCAGCACGCACGCTAGTAAGCCACGCAGACGCTCTTGAGCATGATGCAATTTCGCAACAAAGCGAAATTCGCACAACGTTTACCCTCGCGGTCGATATCTTATTTCCTAATGAGCGGCTTTGGTATGCACTGGCGCAGCTTGCCACCGAATTTCCCGAGCTCAACATTCAGCTGTATGAAACAGTGCTATCACGATGTGGCGAGCTACTTGATGATGGCACGGTTGATGTCGGCATTGCCAGTGCTATTCCCAAAGGATATGTCACACAACTTGCTACAACAGTCGACCTTTGTGCTGTGGCACACAAAAATCATCCATTAGCGTCTGACAAAAAACACGCCTTGAGTGAGCTTGAACAATATCGTCAACTTGTTATTCGTGATGCGGGTTTACGGGGCAATGTCAACTCAGGTTGGTTAGGCTCCAATAGTCGATTAACGGTGAGCAATTTTGAACAAGCTTTACAGGGTATTCAACACAAGGCTGGCTTCGCGTGGCTACCGTTATGGTTTATACAACAACAAAACAAAGCAGATATTATGCAGCTCAAACTTGATAATGGTCATATGCGCACAGTCGCTATGCAATTGGCCGTTCGAGCAGAACTCGCTTCCAGCAAAGTGGTAAAAGCCTTCGTAAAGTATTTATCTGCAGAACGCACACCTGAAAGTAACTGATCCCCTGCATAACGTTTGTTTGTCACGGGCTGGGCGCCGCGCCATTCGCGCCCAAAAACGCCGCCCCCACCTACTCCATTTCACGCATTCCCTTTCACATATTCCCTTCAGGGCATGCACTAAATAGTGCAAACATTCGCTCAATACTGATTGATTGATTAGGGTTGAAGGCAAAGTCATTGCTTTTTTCTGTAAAAAGTCAGTAGATAGCCTTAGGTATTTCCGCTAAATTATTATAGTGATTATTTTTTTCTGATTTCATTGCAAAAAATTGAAAATGCTCTAGCGACAAATGAATGTCACAACACATAAGCCCTGAACAATTATAAGCCACAAGAGCGCAACGGAAAGAGTCATCAATGAACGCGTTAATTGAGAAAGATATCCAGACTATTCAGTCTATTGAAGCTGTTCCGCATATTATGAAGATGTTGTCAGATACCACAGGTTTGCGGTTCATCTGTGTGGCGCGCGTGACTGATGAAAAATGGACAACCTGCGCTGTGCTCGACGGCGTTAACTTCGACCTTCATCCTGGGGATGAGCTTGATATATCCACTACTTTTTGCATTCAGGTGAAACGCTCGACCCAGCCGATCGTTATCCAGCACGCTTCAAAAGATGACCACTATCGCAAAAGCGAAATTCCAATTATGTATGGGTTTGAAAGCTACTTTTCCTTTCCCATTTACACCAAAGACGGGCATTTTTTCGGTACGCTATGCGGGTTAGATCCGCTGCCGGCGAAGTTAGAAACAATCGAAATTCAACAGCAAATCAAGTCATTCGCTGAGTTGATTTCAAGGCAGATTGAAGCTGACGAAAAGTTAATCAGTGCCGAATCTGATTTATTCGATGAAAAAGTAGCAGCTAAATTACGCGATCAGTACATTGCCATTCTAGGTCACGATTTAAGAACGCCATTATCCGCTTTAACTATGGGCGTAGACTTTTTAAAAGATCACGTAACAGATGCCACCTCTCAAAAAATACTTGCCCGCATGGACAACAGCGCAACGAGAATGAAGCGTTTGATCAGTGACGTTATGGATTTAACCCGTGGTAAAATGGGTAATGGCATGGAGTTAAACGTTAAGACAGTCAACAATCTGCAAGATATGTTAACCCATACGGTTGATGAACTATCAGGGCTGCATCCCCAGCGCGCAATTCAAACCAATATCGATGTTAAAGGGACACTTTCTTGTGATCCTGAGCGCATTGCCCAATTGCTGTCGAACCTGTTGATAAATGCCATTGTGCATGGCGACCCTCAGCAAGCAATTGAGGTAACAGCAACGATAGAAAACGGCCTATTCTCACTTAGCGTTAGCAATGGTGGCGAGCCAATAAGGCCAACCGTGATTGATAAACTGTTTCAACCTTTTTGGCGCAATGAAAGCAACAAGCAAACCGGCGGCTTAGGGCTAGGCTTGTTCATTGCTTCGCAAATCACCTCAGCCCATGATGGAAGCCTAACCGTAAGTTCAGATGAACACAGAACTGTTTTCGCTTTTCAGGCAACCCTTGGCTTAGATGCGATTGAAAGCTAGTGCTTGTGTCATAGCAAACCTTTTGTTTTGCCTGCTTTATATTAACTCGTCTTTAAGTACGAGTAACACAACTTGAACATGGCTTTAATCAGCCCTATCCAATGTCACTCACACCTAAGGAAAGCGCTGAACGAATTGTGATGGGGCACTTATTAATGCAGATTGGCATTCGCTGTAGACTAAACCTTATTTAGCTTGGTCAAACTATCAAATCGTTATTGTTTTTCTTTGCCCCGCCTTTCTTTTCTTGTACTGCTTTTCCTTCAGGTAAAATATTTCCGCTTCCGGTTACTATTCTTCTGCTTATTTAATATTCTTGCTTAGGTATTATACATTGCGCTAGTCGCTAAATTTGCATGTCAAAAACAGCAAGGAGTGAAGAACGTGAATCAGTTAAATCTTGCCTTGATAACCATCGGTGCGGTTGTTTTAGTGTTGGGTATGCTTTCGCGTATTATTGACCGTTCTTACCTTACCATGCCTTTGCTGGCCTTTATTGTAGGTGTTGTGCTTGGCCCAATCGGCACAGGTTTATTAACACCGGATTCATGGGGCGATAGTTATAAACTGCTGGAAGAATGTGCTCGAGTGACCATCGGGATCAGCCTGATGGCGATAGCGCTGCGAATTCCTAAACACTACCTATTTGATCACAGGCGATCATTTATTCTCTTGCTTGGGGCGGGCATGCTTGCGATGTTTTTAATGAGCAGCCTAATGGCCCACTGGATCTTAGGTTTACCTGTGCTAATGGCATTGTTAATTGGCGGAGCAATTTGCCCAACTGACCCGGTAGTCGCCAGTTCCATCGTCACTGGCGGGCTAGCGCGCCAACACTTGCCTGACCGTTTTCGTTATGGACTGTCTACTGAATCAGCCATTAATGATGGTTTGGCTTATCCCTTAGTGCTCTTGCCGGTACTTTTATTACAGCCTAACGAAAGCAGTCCTTGGTCAACTTGGGGCTTGCGGGTCATATTATGGGAAATTGGTGGAGCCGTGGCGCTAGGCGCATTATTAGGCTGGGTTGTTGGCAAGGCCTTGCTAGTCGCTGAACACAAGAAATCGCTCGACCATTCAGCATTTCTCGCCACCACCTTAGCCTTAACACTACTAACATTGGGGGTAGGCAAATTTTTAACTACCGATAGTGTACTCGCGGTGTTCGTAGCAGGCATGGTTTTCAGTCAGATGGTGGGCGGCTCAGATCGGGCAAAAGAAAATAAGATCCAAGAAACGGTAAATCTATTTTTCACCTTACCTATCTTCATATTCTTGGGCTTGATGCTGCCAGTTGATAGTTGGTTCGAGCTTGGCTGGGAGGGAATCTGGTTCACCATAGGCATACTCGCTATTAGGCGTATTCCAGTTATCTTGGCGCTTTCCCCTTTTCTGCCCATTTGGAACAATTGGAAATTGGCCTTAATGGCGGGGCATTTTGGTCCTATCGGCATTTCCGCCCTGTTTTACGCCATGGTTATTCTGGATAAGACCGGAAACAACATTGCATGGACTGTCGGCAGCCTCGTTATTACCTCTTCTCTTATCATTCATGGAATGACAGCAGCCCCTCTGGCACGGTTGTGGGCGAAGGTAGATGAAGGTCAAGATGAAAGTGAGGCATAGCGGCATCTAGGCATAAGAAAGTACAATAGAGAAAGGAGAGTCGCCTCAACTCCCCTTAAAATACATCCGTCTGACTAGTGGTAGTGTTTACAACAATCCACTATAGATTTTGCAGTATCGCTATTTTCACACTTGCTGGCGATATCACCTACGGACACAACCCCTGCTAACTGCTTGCTTTCTTCGTTATCTAATACAACGAGACGTTGAACTTCATTTTTGCTCATATTGGCTAACACCGTGTCGGTGTCGTCGTCCTTGAAACAATAAAGGACCGGCTCACTTAGAATAGGGGAAATGCTGTCATCTAAACTTATTCCTTTGGCTACCGCATTTATCACCAAATCTCTATCAGTCACAATGCCTACCAATTTATCATTGTCATAAACAGGCATAAGGCCAGCTTTCATCTGGGCCATTTTATTTGCGGTTTCTTTTACAGTTGCGCTAGAAGGTAAAATTTCAGTATTTTTAGTCATAACTTCATGTATATACATTCAACTTTCTCCTTTTGGTTAACACCTGGAAAATGCCAAGCGCCCTTGACCATGCAAGTGATTTACCACTTCCCAAAACTGACCTAAAAGGACTACCCCGCTGTTAAATCGTGTAAATATAAAGACAATACGCGTTTAAAAAGCGTGTAGAAAATACACCGTACCAGTAAAGATTATACTTCGCATTAGACGTTATTTTCCCCGATGAAATCTCACCTTTATTACCAATATGACGCTATAGCTTGCACATAGACTTAAGACACTACTTTGTAAGCAAGGCGCGGTAAAAACAATATAAGCCTTGGCATGGATCCAGCAAATCAAAGATTAGGCGTTATTAATGCCGTAAGGCTTTTAGCCATGTTCTTTTATAGCTTTAGCACATTTATCGCTATGGCAACGTTAGACAAGTAGCCATTTAACTTAAGAGAAATAAACTAGGAGAATATTATGTCTCATGAAAAATACCGTGAATGTATTGATGCCTGTAATCGTTGCGCGAACGCGTGCGATCACTGCTCTACCGCCTGCCTGAAGGAAGATAACGTTGCACAAATGCAAAATTGTATACGCTTAGATATGGATTGCGCGGCCATGTGCCGATTTGCAGCCGCTGCAATGGCAAGAGGCAGCGATTTCGCCGATAAAATATGTCAGCTATGCGCTGAAATATGTGAAGCCTGCGCAAAAGAGTGCAGCCAATATGACTCTCAGCATTGCCAAGCATGCGCTCAAGCCTGTAGCGAGTGCGCCAAGGCTTGTCGTTCTATGGCAGCATAGCCCAAAGGTATAACACAAAGGCAGAGTACGTTCAGTTTTTGGTAACCTACTCTGCCTCAAACATTCCACCCTCTACCATCAACTATTATCTTCAGCCTTGATCATTACTTTGGCTACGTTTTCAATATCTTGTGCAGACTGCCCGTTAACGTTGAGCATACCCTCTAAACTTAAGGTTCCTCCTTGGTTGTTGTAGCCCAAAAAGGTTGTTTTGTGTGGGCCTAAATCTAACAGCCTTAACACCCCTGCCATTATTTCTGCTCCGGTGTGGGTAACAAAAATACGTAGAGGTGACTCAGGAATAATGCGCTTTATGGTGGCAGAGTCGTGGCAATATGCAGCTTCTGTTTTATCACGAGGCACTCTAAATCGGCCCGGCTCAAGCAGAGCAACAACCGAGCATTTTATTGATCCTGCTTGCAACGCTTTGGCTGCACTGAGGCAAGCTTGCAGCTGATAACCGCCAATGGCGATAAGCTGTATGTCTGGGTTTGACTCTTCAACCGCAATAAATAGCCCTTCATTTGCTGCCTGCTTGGCCTCATCTTCAGTGGTGACTACCGGTAGTGCTTTTTTTGCCGTTACCAGCGCGGCAATTTTTCCGTGCGTACGGTATACGCTTTTAAGCACAGTTTGTGCGGTATTGGCATCGATAGGAAAATATACGGGTGCTACGTCAGACATCTCGCAAATCCAGTTTTCAGCAAACTTAGGATCTTGATGAGACTGCTCATTTTTTCCATTTTCCCAAGTATGCGAAGTCGCGATAAAGGGGATACTGATCCACCCTACAGAGCGATTTGCTGTTTGTAAATTACGCGAGAAAATGGCCTCTTGGCGCATAGCACCCAGCATTTTCATAGCAAAGGCTTCATAGCTTACAACTAACCCGATACCTTGCTTATTAGCCAATACTGCTGACGCGACAGCTTCTTCATTTAACGCGGTAATCACACCGCCTTTTAACGATTCTAACGCTTGGTCTTCTGGTGAAATGACACGGTGCTTAAGGGAGCGAACCGTCGCCTTCATCCGATTACTTTGTATTTCATCTGGGTTGCCTAATCGAAAGCGCAGTGCCTTATTGCACAGAATCAAATCGTTAAACCAATGATCAATCTGTGCAAGGCAAGAAACGGATTTACCGACTTCTGAATATTTATCATCAGGAAGGGTTAAGTTAACGTGCTTCAGTACCCTTAATGGGTGATCTTTTTCACGTACACGGCCCGAATTTGTGTGGTTATTCAGCACTTTAACGCTGTCTGCAAGCTCTTGTACCGGGACGTGAAGCTTAGCGGTTGCCTCATTAAAGTCTGCTCTGGCTTTTTCATCCTCTACTAAACTATCGCCTAGCGGAAGACTATGAGCGGCGTTCGTTCCTGCTGCTGGCAGACCATAGCCTTTGTCTACTTCAGCAATAATATAAGGCATTTTAACGGGATACGAACTAAGACCAGATTCTGCTTCTTGGCCGCGTTTTGATAGAAGTTCCATCGCATTGATAATAGCAATCGCGTACGCAGCCGGGTCACTTCCATCTATAGTGACAGGGTCAAAATCATGTAACGCCAAATGTTGTTTAAAGTAACTGGTTCCCCCTTCTTGTACCATCAAAGTACGTTGGTCAATTCTGCGACCGTTATCAATCATTACAGGCGCGACTAATCCTGTGTCTGAGGCACGCCACCATCGCGGAGCCCAATCACTTCCCCTTTGTTCTTCAAACGCGCCATCGCTTAAAAAAGTGACTAACTCTTGGCCCGGCAGCGGCATATGAACATACTGAAGTGATGTGAAGCCTAAATATCCACCTTCAGAAATTCCGCCTGCTGTGTGAATATTTACGTGGCTACCCACATGAGATTCTAACTGCCCATCCGCGTTAAGATCATAACGGTAATAGTCATTGCACAGGCGACTCAGCCCTTCATCATCACAGGAATAAAGCGACGCTTTTTCTTCATACTGATTACCGGTAATCGCGTTCACCGCTTCTATTGCTGCAACACAGTGCCCTTGCCCCATTATCCACGAGCGGGTTTTCCCGTTTAAGGCATTCGCCAGAAGATAACCTGTATAGGCGGGCGTCATATTTAGTGCGCCCCCTGTATGCCCCTGTGCTTTCTCTTTAAAGTCATCAATATTAAGCGTGTTTCCAGCCATAGATACGCGTTTTGCGTAGGTCATATGGGCCACAAGCCACATGCTAGCACTGCAAATTCTATCGGCTGCTTTTAGTAACTTTAGTGCATTTAATACTGCGGATTGTTCATCATCAGCAGCGTCGCAAAGTGATGATAAATACTTTTCGACAATACTGATCGTCTCAGTAGTGTGTTGGATTTTTCCGTACCCCTGCGACCACTCATCAAAAGCGTCGGTAACCACTGCGTTGAAACTTGTCGGCATTATTCATTCTCCTTCGTATACGTTTTATATTGATTAAACATCACCTCACATTCGTCACTAGGGGTAAGCCAAATCTCTGTTTGGGAATTTGCGCCGTGAATGGCACAAACTCCCTTCGCATGCTTGTTCTTCTCTTTAGAGATAGAAATGCCCATGCCTGTAAAACGTGACAAAGCAGACTCTCGAACATCAGGTTGATGTTCGCCAAGTCCACCACCAAAGGTAATTGCATCTACGCCACCCAACACAGCAATAAACGATCCAATGGCTTTGGTAAGCGCATAGGAATATGCGTCGCGAGCGACATAAGCATCGCTATTTTGGCTTTTTTTAAGCGTGCGATAATCGCCAGAAATACCACTCAAACCGGCCAGCCCTGCTTCACGATTAAGCAACTTAGATAGGCTTTCTAACGTGTAGTTTTCACGCTCTAGCAAATGCAGAACGATGTTTGGGTCGATGCCGCCACTGCGCGTTGTCATGGGGAGCCCGTCAGTCGGGGTAAATCCCATTGTCGTATCTACTACTTTTCCATCTTGCCAAGCAGCTAACGAACTTCCGCCGCCTAAGTGAATGGTAATAACGCGCTCATGCTGCTTTTGCTTTTGAAGTAAGTTCCACTGAGATTGGTGCGCAAGCCCGTGAAAGCCATACTTCATAATTGGCCATCGATCAGATAGCCCGTCAGGAAGGGGATAAGATCGCGCGTAGTCTGGAAGGGTATTAAAAAGCGCAGAGTCGGAAAAAACAAAGTGGTTAGCGTCAGGCCACTCACTAAGCCCGTGTTCAATTAATTTAAGCGCAATGTGGTTATGAAGAGGCGCTAAAGGTAGCCAGTGCTTAATGTCGTTCAGGCAATTTTCATCCACCTTTCGCGGATTTCGCTTCACCCTGCCAATGTGAACTACCCGATGTAAAATTGCGCTGCAAGGCACCGCGTCACTTAGGTACGAGGCGAAGTGATTAAAGAGTTGATCTGCCTCCCCCTCTAGCGACTGCTGATCAACACAACGTTCCCCTTCCCACATCTGTAGTTCTAGGGAGCCACTCCCTGCGTTACAAACAAGCACTCTCTCAGCATTGCTAACCTTAAGACTATCTTTAGGATGCTTATGGGGGTCATTTAAAGAACGCGAAGATTCATTATCTTGCATGACTTAAATACGTGCTTTGGAATATTTTCATTGGATAAATGCTCCTCAGTATTGGTTGCTTCATGTTTAGACCTATGGGCAACTATTGAGAACAACACTGTCGTCGAACAAAAAATAATCGAAAACCACTTTGAGCAAAAACAGACAGACTTAGATTCTGCTCAATGGCTAACATCAACCGCGGAGCTCGAAAAACATTTCTGCTGCGCAGCAGCGCAGATGATGAGGATGGGGAGCAAGTGATGGGAGTACAGCGCAGATGATAAATCCATTCAAGCGCCATACCCATCATCAACGTCTGCGAGGCACGGCAAAACACTCGAAGCTGCGTTGTATAAAAATGGTCAAGTATAAGGTTATAAACGGCTACCTGACTTTATGGTTATGCGCCAAATGCTTTCACAGAAGATAAGAAAGTGAATAACACAAAGAGATTAACCGCTCATCAAAAGAAGAGGCTCCTTATCTGAGAAATAATTACAATTTTACCCGTAAGATAGTTAGCGAATTTTGCTACTGCGATTGTTACTGCGCAAATACCCACTCCTCTTTTTCGTTGTAATCAGCCTACAAGCGGCATTACAACTGCAACTCGAACAATAACGTAAGAAATAGACAGAGTAGGTCTATGGTTTGCACTAAGTTATTAACGCACAATCTGGAGGGGTACATTATGAGCAGTAAACAACTCATTACGAATGTAGGTATTGGGCTTGCCGCCGCATCGGCAGGCATTCTAGCAAGAAAAACGCTACAAAAATCGTGGGAAAAGGTGACTAACGAACCCGCACCGAAAGAGAAGGAAAGTGAAAACACTGACCTTAAAGAGGCTGTAACCTGGGCAGTAGTGTCAGGCATTGGTGCTGGTCTTGCTAGAATGGCCGTTCAATATGTAATTGATAAACGCCAGTCAAAGTAACACCTTAAAATTGATAGCGTTTGAGAGTTTAAGCGTTTACAAGAGGCATCTAATCAAGACAGGCATGTTTGTTTGCTCAGATGAAAGACGATATTAAGGCACCCAATTTGTATATGCATTCTGTCAGGTGGATGGACTGTGCCTCGACCTCGAAAAAGCCGAATTAGCCAAAAGACTATTGTGAGTTTGTCGATACCACAGGCCGCTGAATTCCTGATGATAATACGGGCCATATCGACAACACTCACAGTCTTATTCTAGAAAGACTCGGCTTAGGTTCAACTCAGTGGTTAAGGCTAAACACTGAGTTCGAAAAACACTTCTGCTACGTGGAATGACCAAAGCGAAAGCGTTGTTAAAACGCCCCTGAAATAACCTTAACGAATACATTCCAAGCATATCTTGTAGCCTGCTCCCTTACGTAAAAATTGACCTTAAACGCCATCTCTTTCCTCAACCATCAACCGTCAAGAGCCCAGTAAAAATCATCAATCTATCTGAGTTAAAGTACAACGGCTCTTTTTGTAGGAAACCCCACCTCTAAATAGGAGTGAATTATTACGATATTTTAGTTATGGCTGTCTTTTAAACTACCCTGCTACAAAAACCGGTGCGAATATGTAAAAGCATAAACAGGCGTTCAGGAGCGTTTCAATTCCATGAGTTTTTTGAAATTGCTCGTTGACTTATTATGTGTTCTGTCTGATATTTAAACAAAATTAATTGAAGTACTTGCCAGTTGCTCAGAGCAGGATGAATTTTGCTAAAGGGAACAGGCAATGGCGACATCAACAGCTAAAGCAAATAGTGCGAAAAAGCAGGCAGTAGTGGTTATTCATGGCATGGGTGAGCAACGCCCCATGGATACCATTCGCGAATTTGTTACCCATGTTTGGAAACAAGATCCTAACCTCACCTCTCCCCATTTTTGGAACAAACCCAGTTCAGTCAGTGAATCCTTCGAGCAACGCCGCCTTACCACAGACAGGCCACAAGCCAACGGCAAAGATGAGCCCGTTCAGCGCACGGACTTTTTTGAATACTATTGGGCCCACCGAACAGTAGGCACTAAGTGGGAGCATTTTTGGGGCTGGATTAGCGCGCTACTTTTCTGTTTTCCCAGCCGCTATGATAACCATGCCAATACGCTAAAACCCCTTTGGTTTATCTTGTGGGGGCTTATTCTTCTTGGTGCTCTCCTTGCGTGGTGGTGGCGTGATATTGCCAGCAGCTCAAGTGCTCTGTCGTGCCTGCCCTTGACTTTTGTATCACTAGCCAGTGCAGCTTGGGCGTTTCTTGCGTATAAGGCGCGTACCTTCTTCACTCATTACTTTGGTGATGTGGCCCGTTACATACAGGCAAAACCTGCCAACATTGCCATCAGGCAAGCCATTCGAAAGGGCGGTGTTGAGTTACTCGAGCGCATTCATCAAACCGGTGACTACGACAGAATTGTGCTTGTGGGGCATAGTTTAGGTTCGTATGTGGCCTACGACATCATTACTCACTTATGGGCGCGGCATAATAAATTTAAAGATCATAACGACCTTCCTACACCGTTAAGCCAGACGTCGTGCGAGCACTGCAACTCGCTAACAGCGCTTGCCAAAAACTGCGGTACCGATGCCTTCGACACTGACGCGTACTGGCAAAAGCAGCGACAACTCTTCAGTTCGCTTACCGACAACGACCCAGACAGCAACTGGCTGATTTCAGATTTTATTACCTTAGGGTCACCACTGACTTATGCCGATGTATTGCTATTCAAAAATAAAGAAAACTTTGAAAAACGCAAGCTGGATAGAGAGCTACCGACTTCTCCGCCGCTTACCGAGCACGGAGCCTGGTATTACGGAGGCGATGATAAGTACCTGCATCATGGCGCTGTATTTGGAGCAGTGAAGTGGACAAATATTTATATGCCACACGATTGCTACATCAAGGGCGATTTAATCTCTGGGCCGGTAAGCCGCAACTATAGCTTTAAGGCGTTTGACGTGGCAAATGGCACCATGACGTCCCCCGAAAATATATTAAAAACCCCCATTGAAGAAATTGCTTTAGATTATTCAAAGATAAAAGACGGATTCACCCACACCGCTTACTGGAAAAGTGCCGAAGTGCCTTCTGACAATGAACACTTAGCTGTGCTACGAAAAGCGGTGGGGTTGTATTAACTTACTACAAATCTAAGGAAGGATGATGAGAAGAACAGTCAGGCTAAGGCAGCTTATAAAGCCCAAAATTGCTATTAGCGTTGCTACTATTATGTTGGCTGGTTGCAGTGTTGCACCAGAGCATCACGTCAGAACAGGGTCTGACCCCAGGTTTCAGGATAAAAACGTCGCTTTTAGAACCACCTACTATTTTCGGGTATTCGATTATTGCAAGGGGCAAGATGGCAAACATCCGAACGTGCCTGCATCTGATGGGTTATATCGGTTTACCATGACGGGTAAAGCAAACACGACTACTAACAATATCAAGTTTGAATCAGGGAGCTTAAAGAGTTGGGAAATAGACCCGTTAGGAGCTGCTGTGATTTATGATGAGAACATCAAGCGCTATCGGTACGTATCTGAAAATGAAACTCAGGCAAGAGCAGAAAAAGCGCAAGCGTGGGATGAGTACTTAAGCTTACAGAAAGAATACAGCAGGATCCTTAAACTAGTAGGAGAGCAATCCCGGATAAAAGACCTTGTGCATGTTGAGTTAATAAAGGTGCTAGAAGAAAAGGATATTGCAGTCGACGCAAAGTTTGACAGCAAACTAGGCGATGAAATGCTAGAGAGCAAAGATGCGCTCGATAAATCGTTTAAAATTAACCTTGCAGGTGCCGTGACTCAAAAAAGAACTGCGCTGATTGAAGCAAACAAAGACGGCATGAACGCAAAGCTTAACGCGATGTCGCGGGAATGGTTAAAAACCCTGGTTATTCAAAAATTGAAAGAAAATTTAGACAAAGCCGTCAGTTCCGCTTCGTTACCCAGTAATTTTCTAAGTGCACAGACATCACAGGCGACATGGGATGGTGTGATAACAGGTACATTAACCCCCACGTTGGATTTTACCGCTAACGAAAATGCTTACGTTGATGCCTTGTCTAAATATCTCGTTAGCAACAAAGACATTTCGAATATAGCAGGCTCAGATGGCACAACACCTTTTTCAGAACAGTTTGCTCAAGTGTTTGTGGATGATGCTAAAACAAAAAATACAGAACTGGCGGACGTCACCGCTGACTTTGCCCCAGTGCTAAATTGGTTAAAGGATTTAGCAAAAGGTGATGCAGATGGTACTTTCAAAGATTTAACACCAGAACATAGAGAGGTGCTAAAAAACAAGTTGTCAGAGAGAGTTGATACGATATTGATCTCCATTGGGCAGATGCTAACTCGAGTCGATAATCTCCCAGATTCGCTTGACTTTGATAATGAGAAAAACTTATTACTTCTCGCGAATAAAGATAATGTTGCAAAAGCACTGATAGATCAAAGCGGCGTTTTAATAGCGGCAGTGGTTGAAAACAGTTATCTCAATGGCGATAACAATTTTGGTGGTGTATTAGCCTCTATTCGCACCGCAATGAACGCAAAATTGCAAGCAGCAACAGGAGTAGAATTATCTTCTTCGACTGCTGATATTGACCCTAAGGCAATGCTTGCTCAGCAAAAAGAACCCATAAATTGCGATATGACCAAACACAAAGGCTTCCAAGTACTTGGGCCTGAAGGATGGCGTACCTTCGACCAGGATGAGAGGTTAATCATGGCTATGTACGTTGACAATTCACCTATTACGCAAGTACTTAAACAGTTATCACAACAAGTTTTAAACGCGCATCAAGCGAACGAGCCTCAACTGCTACCTGTGGTTGAGGCAGAATTGCGGCTGAGCAAAGCCAAAGAAGCGTTAGCACAGAAAAAGCATTTGCTTGAAGCGGCTGCGGACAGTGACCAATTAGCTTCATTGTGTGAACTGACAAAAGCCGTTGAAGCAACGCTACACGATGACAACCAGATTTCCAGCGCACCTGTTTTACCTTGCCAAGGAGAGGCATTATGAAAGTAATCACTTTATTTGTAGCATCTATTTTTCCTGCTATGGCCCTTGCTGCAGGGTCGATGCGAATAGATGTGGAAGTGTACGACGGCCCACTTAGCAAAACCCTGGAAGTGCAAAAGGCGGAGTTAATAGGCACCATTAACCTCACTGCTCATGTTCTTGAAAACATTACCCGGGCAATTCAGCTCAGTGAGTGTAGGCTGGGGTGTTTTGGTACACGAAGTGAATTTGGCTCTGAACACCCGAACCAAATGATAAAGCAGTGTACTGCCCCAGGAAAATCCAATTCTGAATTAAAGGTTTTGAAATCTGTAAACAAATCACCTGCAACCGTCAAAAGGTTATTTTCCAATATTTTTCCGATGAAGGATCACAACTGGTTTAGTTTGATGACGACAAGGCGAGTGGCTAAAAGTACCGTTGAGTCTAACGAGCATCTCAAATTCTATTTTTTACAACCGAACGAATACACCACCATACCTACAAAAAGAGAAGATCAGCCACATCAAATTTGCCCGCAGTTGGCAGATGTGAAGCTGAACGTACTCAGCGTACTTAGTTATATATACAACACAGAGGCATCTCAGATTGAACAAGGTGAAAAAGATATTCTGCACTGCAAAAAAACCTTGCTGACATCGCCCAGAGACCCCAAGAGCCCTGGTGATTTAGGAGTCACCGAAGACTGCCTTACCCGCATTGCCAATGTTGGCAAGCTTTTAACTGAAGGGGCAGAGCATTGGGCAACTACGCAAGTGGCCATTTTGCCAAACTCTAAACGCACCCGCATCGCCATTGCAAGGGCTGCGGTAACCGTGGCTGAATTGGGCAACGAAATTCTTGCTCGCACTGACGCAATTGTTCGGCAACAACGTGGTGAAGCAAAAGCGGGACTATTACCCATCAGTATGTTTTTGAGAGAATCCGAGGGTACAGACTATTTAAATCTTTTCGAGTGGTTAAATGCCACACCTAGAAAAAGTCGTCAGTGGCCCGTACAAAGCAGAACCCGCATGATTGAAAGGCTTATTAACGACAATAACTGGTCGAAGATCAATACTGCATTTGCGCAGGGAAATGGCAAAACCAGTATGGTATTTGTGAAAGACGATATTGGTAACTGGAATCTTAAAAATTACGACAATGACCCCAGCGAAATGTTACAGGCATATAAAGAAGTAGGCACAAACCTCTTAACCAGTGCCGCAAAATTAGCGTCGGGCATGACAACGGCCGAAGACGTCATAGGGAATTTAGCGGGCATGCAGCAAGCGACGCAGCAAGCACAGAGTATGTTATTTGGCAGCTCTACAAGCACACAAACGGATAGCTTAAGCAGTAACATTGAAGAGAGGATTAGAAAGCGAATAGCATCTACTTATGAAGATTATGCTGCGAGGATTAAAGCCAAAGATGCTGAGATTAAAGATATTGAAAGTGAAGTGCAGTCGACGGAAGCAGCATTAAAGTTAGAGAAACAAGCGTTGACAAACTATTTTGAAGAGCTCGACGTGAAACAGCAGAATTTTGCATCTGCGCGAGTAAAATACCGAGAGTTAGAAGACGCCTTCACAATGAAGCAGTCTGAAGTAGCAGCCAGCAATATCCCCTCGAAAACCTTGCTCCGAGAATACAAAGATGCGAATGAAGAAATGCAAGCATCAAAAGACGCACATACCGCTGCTGAAAGCGAGGTAGAGGAATTTAAAGAGACGAATAAAGAACTTTTGAGTCGTTACCAGACTTTAGAGACAACACTTAATACGTTGAATGATAAGAACAGCAAAGCAGAGAGGTTGCGTGAAGCGTTACCAGGCGAAGCGGTGGTGGTAATAGAAGAGATCCTCTCTCATTATCAGGAGAATCTCATAGCATTAAAAAGTAGTATTCTTGAAGCATCAGTCACACCCGAATAATTACCTGAGTGTGACTGCGGGAAAGTCAATAAGGAGCTTGTAACAGATTCTGTGGTGCGACGCGATGTTGTTCCTGTGTTTGAAGTGGTCAAGTATTATTGACCATAGTTTTGTAGTAAAGCCAGTATCTTCTTCCTGACTCGGTTGGGCTTAAGCCAGCATTGTACTGGTGTGATCTAGTCTGGTTGAATAGATGATAATAAACATTGTTTAATTTATGTTGATAATATGTATTCAATAATAGGACATCCTTGTTAAAACACATATTGAAAGGACAAATCAATGAAAAGGGAATCGATTTCTATACCTATGTCAATTGCACTCACATCTGAGAGCTCTTGGGAAAAACTAAACGAGAAAGCAACATCGTTTTTTGTGATGCGGTTTCATTTTCAACTTAATGAAAAAATCATAGATGAACCTCATAAAGTTGGTGACTGGATTGGATTATATCAGTCGACTAAAGGAATGAGTGCTCAGCATGTCCGTTCAGAAACGACTGAGGTAGAACAAGTAATTTCGACGCACTCGATAGAAAAACATTTTTTGGAAAGTGAGTTTCTTAGTGAATTGGCAGTAGATCTTGTTCAATCTTTTGAAATACCTAAACTACTGAGATTTAAATCAGGGGTAAAGTCGAAAGTTAGTGACACAGTAAAAAAACATCTTGAAAAAAGTGTCGAAATATTAGATTCAAACAAGATTACAAAAACAGAAAAGTTAGAAATAACAAATTTTTATCCTGGAGAAGAAACTAAAGCAATTGTATCTGTCCCAGTGTATCGTAAAAGGGCTGTTGAAGTGATTCTTTCATACATTGACTACCTAAAAGTTGACTACAGGAGATCACCTCTGGGATTGAGGAAGAAAAGCGATAAATCCCCTAAAATTACTAACCCTAAGAAACATTCAAATATACATAAATTAGGGTTACCAATTGCTAGAGCTTATTTTTGGGAGTTGCAGAAAAATTCCTCCAAGTTTATGTATGAAATGGAACATCAAACTGAAGTAAAGGATCCTTCTCAAATTAAAATTTGTGAACCTGACGAGATCAAAGAAAAATTTGTCGAGTTTCCGAATGTTCCGAGCTTATATCAAATCGCAAATGCTGCATTTCCTAGAAAGTGGATTTGGCGTAAAACTCCAGAAAAGCTATGGACAGAAGAGGAATTGAAATTAATTGAATTGGACGAGGTGGCATCTCAGGGTAATGGTTGGTATGCAAAGTATGCTTTCTTGAAAAAGTAGAGAGCCTATAACAGATTCTGTAGGGCGACACGATATTGTTCCTTTGATTGTTTCATCCAATCGCTAAGATTGGTTATGAAAAGGGCACATCTTCTTGTATGGCAAAGCCATGCTTTTGATTTACAGCGACTCCAA